>ERZ836441.73-NODE-73-length-111135-cov-4.551314_pt1 | contig 111135 bp, 108 predicted proteins | sample MGYA00519686_ERZ836441 | MGnify/ENA primary metagenome ERZ836441 (study PRJEB31850, sample SAMEA3708800) | human gut metagenome | biome: human gut; feature: human-associated habitat; material: faeces | place: China | collected 2014 ...
AAGTCACCCGCCGGAGGCCTCGGCAGGCCTCGTTAGGCCGCAAGGGCCCCGGCCCTTGCCCGGTTCACCCCCTCCGGCCCTGCGGGCCACCTCCCCCGTCCAGGGGGAGGCAAGAGCGCGGGGCGCTGTCAAAAGAAATGGGGTCGGGAAAGGCGTTCTTTAAGGACACAGTGCTTGAAATGGGTTAAGGCCGTCAGCTCTTAACCCGTTGGGTGGGGAGCGTCTATACCTCCAGCAGAATGGTCACCGGGCCATCGTTCTGGGAGAACACCTGCATGTCTGCGCCAAATTCCCCGTGCTGGACCTCGAACCCCTTCTGCCGGCACACGGCCATGAAATGCTCATACAGGGGAATGGCCAGAGCGGGAGGCGCGGCATGGGAGAAGCCCGGCCGCCGGGAAGAGGTGTCGGCATACAGGGTAAACTGGCTGACCACCAGCACAGCGCCCCCAACAGCGGCCAAGTTTAAGTTCATCTTCTCGTTTTCATCCTCAAAGATACGAAGGCCGCACACCTTATCGGCCATCTTTTCGGCATGAGCCGGGGTATCCTCTGGCCCCACGCCCAGCAGCACCAGAAGGCCCTGGCCAATCTGGCCGCTGACCGTGCCGCCAATCTCCACTCGGGCCTGCTTCACCCGGGTCACAACTGCTCGCATATTGGTTCCTCGCTTTCTAAATGGGCGGCGGGGCGGGATCACCCGCCCCGGGCGTATCAGCGGTATTCCCGCCGGAAGCCCCTGGCATACAGCGGATTCAGGTCAAAGGTCACCGTGTCCCCCTCCGAGCATTTTATCCCAGTGACATCCAGCAGCGTCTCGGTGGCGCCCAAAGCGCCCAAAACCCGGGCTCTCTGGCCGTTGACCCGTACGGTGCGGCGGCGGGCGCGAAACAGGCGTTGGATGGCATCCCAAAAACCGGAGATGGGCTTGTCCACTCCATAGCCCTGCTGATAACCCACCGGAATAACAGCCACCCGGGTGGAACGGCGTAGGGTCACATGCCGTTCATTGCCGACTGTATGGCCTTTAGGCAGCCAGCGGATGCTGTCTACCTGGCTTTCACCGCGGCCCACGGTGAGCAGTCCATCTCCCCGGGTACGGCGGCACCGGCCCAGCAGCACGGAGCCTGCCCGCACCGCGTCCAGATGGGACAGGTCGCTGCGGAGCATGGCATAGGAGCCGGCGGCGTGAATGATGCCAGTTTCACATCCGGCGGCTTGAATGGCGTCTACCGCCTGCTGAAAAGCGGACAGCTGGACATCCATGGCGTGTTTGCTGGCCAGCTGGGTGTATATGCCGGATACTGCCACGTTGGGCAGGTTGCGGATGAGGGAGACGATTTTCTCCGGCTCCTCAGCAGGAAAACCGCCAAACCCCATTCCACAGTCGATTTGGAGGTGGGCCTCAATCACGGTGGCCCGGCCTTCCGCCAAAGAATTGAGGGCCATGCCTGCCTCCAGGGTGCCTATGGAACACACTGCGTTCAGATCGCACAGCTGCTCCAGCACTTCTCGGTCAGAGGTGGAGTGAAGCATCAGGATTTCTTCATCTACCAGGCCGGCTTTGCGCAGGGCGGCAGCGGTTTGGGCACTGTCCACACAGAAGCGGCGGATCCCCTCGTCCCGGAGAAACTGGGCCAGGGGCAGTGCCCCAGCGCCATAGCCGTCTCCAGAGAGGTTGGCGTAAATGTATGCCCCTCCGGCTAGTTCCTTGACCCGGCTGATGTTGTTTTTCAAGGCGCTTTTCTCAATAACCAGTGTGTTCATAAACAGCTCCTTTTCCGGCACAAAGGACGAAATGGGGGGATATTTGTCTTTGAAAACATTATACACACATCAAAAGGGACAGTCAACAGAATATCGGGGGGCTGTCGGGAGCCGGTATGGAAAGAAGCCGGGCTGACCTCCATCCTGCAAAGGGAGTTTTTCCACATGGAAAGAAGGTGCGCACCTGAGGAGAAGAAAAATTCAGGGTCCCGGCAACTGCCGGGACCCTGAATATAGGAAAGAAACTCAATCGTCCGTACGGTAGCGTTTCTGGGGCACATAGGTGCAGTGGAGCAGCTCGTGGGCCAAGTGGCCGCCGGGCTCACCCAGGAAGGTATCATAGACCTCCTTGACCACAGGATTTTCGTGGCTCTTGCGGAACTCCATACCCTGGTCCTGCTTATAAAGAGCCTTGGCCCGGAGGGTGCGCAGGTCGGTGAAGGAGCGTACCGTAGCCGGGTGCAGGGGCTGGCCGCCGCCGTTGACGCAACCGCCGGGGCAGGCCATGAACTCGATAAAGTCATACTGCATCTGGCCAGAGCGGACCCCGTCCAGCACGATCTTGGCGTTGGCTAGGCCGGAGGCTACGCACACCCGGACGGTCTTGCCGGGCAGGTCGTAGCTGGCCTCCTTGATGCCCTGGGTGCCCCGGACTTCCGTGAACTCCAGGGGGCCCATCTCATTGCCGGTGACCTTGGCCACCACGGTGCGCAGAGCGGCCTCCATCACGCCGCCAGTGGCGCCGAAGATGACCGACGCGCCGGTGGACACGCCCAGCATGGGGTCGAACTCCCCGTCGGGCAGGTGGTCGAACATCATGCCGGCCTGGGTGATCATCCGGGCCAGCTCACGGGTGGTGAGGGAGGCGTCCACCGGCATACAGCCGTTGGCCATGCGCTGCTCCTCCCGCTTGCACTCGTACTTCTTGGCGGTGCAGGGCATAATGGACACCACATAGATGTCCTTGGGATCGATGCCCGCCTTTTCGGCGTAGTAACTCTTCACCAGGGCGCCGAACATCTGCTGGGGGGACTTGCAGGAGGACAGGTTGGGCACGAACTCGGGGTAGTGCTGCTCACAGAACCGGATCCAGCCGGGGGAGCAGGAGGTGATGAGGGGCAGGGTGCCCCCCTCGGTGAGGCGGTGGATGAACTCGGTACCCTCCTCGATGATGGTGAAGTCGGCGGCGGTGTCCACGTCAAACACCTTGTCAAAGCCCAGCCGGCGCAGGGCGGACACCATCTTGCCCTCCACATTGGAACCGATGGGCATGCCGAAGCACTCGCCCAGGGTGACGCGCACCGAGGGGGCGGGGCCCACCACCACGTGCTTGGTGGGGTCGTGCAGGGCGGATAGCACCTCGGCGGTGGAGTCCTTCTCCGCCAGGGCGCCGGTGGGGCAGGAAACGATGCACTGCCCGCAGGAGACGCAGTCCACCTCGCTCAGATCCCGGTCGAAGGCGCAGCCGATGTGGGTGTGGAAGCCCCGGTCGTTGGGGCCGATGACCCCCACCTCCTGCAGCTTGCGGCAGGTGGCCACACACCGGCGGCACAGGATGCACTTGGAGTTGTCCCGCACCAGGTGCAGGGCGGTGTCCTCGATGCGGGGCAGCAGCTCGTCGTTGGCGTAGCGCACCGCGTCGATCCCCAGGTCGGCGGCCAGCTGGCGCAGCTCGCACTGGGCGTTGCGGGAGCAGGTCAGGCAGTCCATGCGGTGGTTGGACAAGATCAGCTCCAGGGACAGCTGGCGGGAGTGGCGCACCCGGGGGGTGTTGGTCTTGACCTCCATGCCCTCGCTCACCGGGTAGACGCAGGAGGCCATCAGGCTCCGGGCCCCCTTGACCTCCACCACGCAGATGCGGCAGGACCCGATCTCGTTGACGTCCTTCAGGAAGCACAGGGAGGGAATCTTGATGCCCGCCGAACGGGCGGCCTCCAGCACTGTGGTACCCTCGGGAACGGTGACGGGGATGTTGTCGATCGTCAAATTTATCATTTTCTGTTCCATATTCGTCACTCCTTCCCTCAGTGCTTGGAAATGGCGTCAAAGCGGCAGTTGCTCATGCACAAGCCGCAGTGGATGCACTTGTCCTGGTCGATGGTGTGAGGGCCTTTGACGGCGCCGGAGATAGCATTCACCGGGCAGTTGCGGGCGCAGAGGGTGCAGCCCTTGCACTTGTTGGGATCAATCTCAAAGTGGATGAGGTTGCGGCATACTCCGGCAGGGCAGCGCTTCTCCACCACATGGGCGATGTACTCATCCCGGAAGTATTTCAGGGTGGACAGCACCGGATTGGGGGCGGACTGGCCCAGGGCGCACAGGGCGGAGTCCTTCAAGTGGTAGCACAGCTCCTCGATGGTGTCCAAGTCCTCCAGGGTGCCCTTGCCATCGGTGATCTTGCACAGCAGGTCGTACAGCCGCTTGGTGCCGATCCGGCAGGGGACGCACTTGCCGCAGGACTCGTCCACGCAGAACTCCAGGAAGAACTTGGCGATGTCCACCATACAGTTGTCCTCGTCCATGACGATCAGGCCGCCGGAGCCCATCATGGAGCCAATGGCGGTGAGAGAGTCATAGTCGATGGGGGTGTCGATGAGCTCGGCGGGGATACAGCCGCCGGAGGGGCCGCCGGTCTGGGCGGCCTTGAACTTCTTGCCGTTGGGAATGCCGCCGCCGATGTCCTCGATGATGGTGCGCAATGTGGTGCCCATGGGGATTTCCACCAGGCCGGTGTTGGTGATCTTGCCGCCCAGGGCGAACACCTTGGTGCCCTTGGACTTCTCGGTGCCGATGGCGGCGAACTTCTCCCAGCCGTTGTTGAGAATCCAGGTGATGTTGGCGTAGGTCTCCACGTTGTTGAGCAGGGTGGGCTTGCCAAACAGGCCCTTGTTGGCGGGGAAGGGGGGCCGGGGCCGGGGCTCGCCCCGCTTGCCCTCGATGGACACCAGCAAGGCGGTTTCCTCGCCGCATACAAAGGCACCAGCGCCCAAGCGAAGCTCCAGGTCAAAGGAGAAGTCGGAGCCCAGAATATTCTTGCCCAGCAGACCGTACTCCCGGGCCTGACTGATAGCCAGCTCCAGGCGCTTGACGGCGATGGGATATTCCGCCCGGATATAGATGTAGCCTTGGCTGGAGCCCACGGTGTAGCCGGCGATGGTCATGGCCTCGATGACGGAGAAGGGATCGCCCTCCAGCACAGAGCGGTCCATAAATGCACCGGGGTCGCCCTCGTCCGCGTTGCAGCAGACGTATTTCACGCCGTCGTCGCTCTTGGCGTCGTATGTAAACTGCCACTTCATGCCAGTGGAGAAGCCCGCGCCGCCCCGGCCTCGCAGGCCGGACTTTTTCAAGCAGTCGATGATCTCCTGGGGAGGCGTTTGCTCAGTGAGAATGCGTTCCAAAGCGGTGTAGCCGTCCACGCCCAGGTACTCGTCGATGGATTCGGGATTGATGACGCCGCAGTTGCGCAGGGCGATGCGCAGCTGATGCTTATAGAACTGGGTGTCCGACAGGGAGGTGACCGTCTCTCCCCCGTCCCCGTCCATGTGGAGCAGCCGGGTGACGATACGGCCCTTGACGATGTGCTCAGACACGATCTCGGCCACGTCGTCCACGGTGACCTTGGTGTAGCAGGCCCCCTCGGGGAACACCATGACGATGGGACCCATGGCGCACAGGCCGAAACAGCCGGTCTTGACCACCCGGACCTCCTGGTCCATCTTAGCCTTTTTCAGCTCGGCCTCAAAGGCCTCGATGATCTTGGGGCTTTCGGAGGAAGAACAGCCGGTGCCAGTGCACACCATGATGTGACTGCGGATATGGCTCATGTTGTGTTTCCCTCCTTACTCGGCCGCGCCGATGGTGTAGTCGGTGACGACCTGGTGGTTGACCAGGTGCTGCTCCACGACGACGGGGACCATCTCGGGTTTCATTTTTACATAGGTGACCTTCTCCTGGCCGGGGACAAACACTTCCACAATGGGTTCCAGCCGGCACACACCGATACAGCCGGTCTGGGAGACGGTGACATTCTTCAGCCCCCGCTTGTCAATCTCATCCAAAAAGGCGGTCATCACAGGGCGGGCGCCTGCGGCGATGCCGCAGGTGGCCATGCCCACCACCACGCGGATATTGTCCTCGCTGCTGTCCCGCAGGTCCATCTGCTTTTTCATCTTGTCGCGGATGGCCTTCAGCTCTTCCAAACTCTTCATAGCGCTCCTCCAGCTCGTTGTATTTGGGCTTCTTGTTCCGAAATGTAATCCGTGATCCAGGCGAACAGCTCCGGCTCGGCCAGGGAGATATCCGGCCCCAGAATGCCCCGCAGGGCGCCGGTGGACAGCTCCGCCGTCCCCCGGGGGGTGGTGTGCCGGTAGTGAAGGTCCAGCTCCGGACTGCCCTGGATGAGCAGGGCCACAGTGCCCGCCAAGTCCCCCAGGGGAGGGCAGTCCAACTGCCGCCGGTGGAATACGGCGGTGACCGTGGTTCCCTTACCCAGGGTGCTCTGAATATCCAGGCTGCCCCCGGTCTGCTCCGCCGCCATGCGGTACAGCGGCAGGCCCAGGCCCACCTTTCGGGTGGTGCGGGTGGTGGTGAAGGGGTCGGTCACCTGGGCCAGAAATTCCGGGCTCATCCCCCGCCCATTGTCCGAGATAACGATGGTCAGCCGGCCATCCTTGTCCTCGTCCAGAGAGATGTCCACCCAGGTGGCCCCGGCGGCAACGGAATTCTTCGCCACATCCAGCAGATGAAGAGAGAGTTCCTTCATCCTTTTTTCAAGTATTGGTCCAGAATGGGCCCCACCTGGGCGGGGGTGAGACGGCCGTACACGTCCTCATTGATCATCATGACCGGGGCCAGACCGCATGCGCCGATGCACCGGCAGGCATCCAGAGAGAACAGCCCGTCCTTCGTGATGCCGCCAGGGGAGATGCCCAGCTTTTTCTCCACCGCGTCCAGCACGTCGGCAGCGCCTTTGACGTAACAGGCGGTGCCCAGACAAACGGAAATCTGGTACTTTCCCTTGGGGTTTAGGGTGAAGAAGGAGTAGAAGGTAGACACGCCGTAGACCTCGCTGAGCGGGATATCCAGCCCCTCGGCCACCATGATTTGTACCTCCTCCGGCAGATAGCCGAAGATCTCCTGGGCGGCCTGGAGCACCGGCATGGTGGCGCCGGGCTGGCCCTTGTGCTCCTCGATGACCTTGCGCAGCCGTTCCTCCTGTTCCGGAGTGCCCCGGTAGGGGACTGCGGTCTTGCAGTTAGGCATATGGGTTCCTCCTCTTTGAAATGTGGCGGCGTTCCCGGTAGGACCGCCGATCAATGCTGAAGCAGGCAAAAATGCAAAACTTTGTTTGATTTTAACACAATTTTTTGGTTAGCACAAACTAACAATCAGAATAGAGCGAGAAGATTTTGCTGTGCTAAAGAGTGGAAATGGCATAAGATGCCCAATTTTGTTAAAAAGTTAACCAGCCAACCATGCCAGCACCGCTTGAGGCGTGCGCTCCGGCAGGGCCATATACTGGTGTGCGTCAGGAATTTGATCTAGATAATGGGCGTCGCAGGCAGTGATGTGCCGTACTCCTGACAGATCCGGGCGGTCAAATAGGTCCGGAGGACAATTTTTGGATACTTCCGCCAAGGGAAAGCCCATAGCCGGGTCCCAAAGCCCCAGATTGGACAGCACAGAGAAAGAGGGGCGGTCAATGTGTGCGGGAAAGGCTGTCCCACCGAAGGACCGGACCAGGCCGGCCACCTCGTACACTCCGATGCTGGTGGCGCCGGCCAGCAGGGCGGTCTCCTCCCCCAGCACCCGGTCGTCCGCATCCATGAGGACCTGGGGGCCGAACACAGCCGGGTCGTTGACCATGGGGGGGAGCCGGTGATGTACAATGGCATCAAAGGCGCTGGCGCAGGCCAGGTCAGGAAACAGGCAGATGATATGGGCTTCCTCTAGGGTGGTCAGCTCCATTCCCGGCAAGGCCAGCAGGCCGTACCGCTCCGCCGCCGCACAGAAGGCGGCGCAGTTGCCGGTGGTGTTGTGGTCGGTGAGGGCCACGATGTCCAGCCCGGCCAGGGCACACATCCCCGCTAGATTGGCGGGGGTGTTGTCGTCCGAGCCGCAGGGAGACAGGCAGCTATGAAGATGCAGGTCAAAGGAATACTCTCTCATATAGGGGCTCCTATTCAAGGACTGCGTCCTTAAAGAACGTCTTTCCCGCCCCCATTTCTTTTGACGGCGCCAAAAGAAACGGTGTCGGACCGCCAAAGAAAAGCGCTGTGCTGGTCCTGCGGTGCGTCCCATTCAACGACCGGCGCACCAGGGCAGGATACACGAAGCATCCCCTTCCGCTGCCGCTCCACAACGCTATGTTTCCATGCACACACCCCAACAGACTGCGCCTGGTCTGTCTTGTTTTCCCGGCAGACGCGCCAAGTAGATGCGCCGCTGCCACTGGTGTGGATAGGAGCGGACACTCCGTCGGACCCCCGGTCATGCGCCTGGTGCGGAGATCACAGATCTTCCGATTTTGAGGGCAGCTTAGTTTTGGCCGGGCGGCGTAGGGTCGTCGCTGCGGCCTACCAGATAGTCCAGTGATACCTGAAAGTAGTCGGCCAGTTGCAGCAAGCCATCAAAATCAGGCCGGTGTTCCCCGCTTTCGTAAAATCGGATGTTGCGGTCACTGATCCCCAGTACCTCACCCAAAGCCTTTTGAGAAATTTTTTTTTCTTTCCGCAGCTGGCGGAGAATCTCACTGAAATCGCGCATAATATCTCCTTGACAAGGACTTATAGTTCCTATATAATAAATCAGGACTTAAATTTCCTAAAAATGAATGGAGTGAAAAACATGACAGAGGCGATGGAAAAAATCTATGACCTGGTGGCGGGCACCATCCAGATGGACGAGGAACAGAAGAAAAGATTGGAGGCTCTGTCAGTGGCGAAAAAGGGCGTGCTGGAAGCGTTGGAAACGCCGGGAGCGAAGCCGAGTATGGAGCTGTGGAATGTGCTGGCTTCCCTGGATGGCCAGGCGGAGGAACTGCGGGAAAAGGCCATGTTTCAGGAGGGGCTGGCCCTGGGCCTGGAGCTGGGCCGCTTGCGGCCCAGGGGGATGGATTGACCTCTGCCCGCTAGGCGCTGGCCGGTAAACCATCCGGACCAAAACACGGTACAGTGAAGCGGCAGCGGAAAGCGGCGCTTCGTGCGTCCTGCCTTCATGCGCCGGAAATAGGCGGACGTACCGAAGGGCCAGCCAGCGCTTTTCTTTGGATTTCAAAAACCGTTTCTTTTGGCGCACACAAAAGAAATGGTTTTTGGAGAATACGTTCCAAAGGCGCCAGCCTTTACCACCCCAGTCCCCCCTGTTGGCGGACAGCTCCCCCGCCAAGAGGGAGCCACGGGCAGCCCCGCCCTAGAGGGGGCGGCCCAGCGCTCCCGCCAGAGCCACGGCGCAGTCGTAGGTAGACTGCGCCGTACCCAGCAGGTTGATGCCCTGCGTCCGCGCCTTCTGGAGCAGGGGCGGGTCAGGCTGTACCGACTCGGTGAGGACGACGCAGGCCACGTCTGTGAGGGCGGCCACGGCGGCCACATTCACGTTGCTCATGATGGTCAGCCAGGCTCCGTCAGCGGGAGCCCGGCCCATGACCCAGCTGAGCAGGTCGCCGCAGTATCCGCCGGTGACCGCCCGGTCCGGATCATCCAGGTGAAAAACCGTCAGAGAAAGCTGCTCGGTCAGTTGCTGTACCGTCATGGATCTGCCTCCGTTTCATTCGTTTCCTTTGCTGCAAAGGCCCCGCTGCCCTCCGGGGCGGGGAAGTCCTCGTCCTGAAGGGGCTCTTTCCGGCGGCGGAAGGGGGCGGGCAGGTACTCGTCGGCGGCGGTGTTGCCCGCCATATGCTGCATCCGCTCCCGCATCTTAAAGATGCAGTCGTCCACGCTGGCCCGGCCCATCACCACATCCTCGGCGAAGGCGTGACAGGAGGGGGCCCCGCAGGAGCCGCAGCGCAGGCCGGGCAGCTGCTTTTCCAGTTCTTGAATGCGGAACATCTTCTCCATGGCGCGGCCCCGATCCGGGTCCAGCTGGAGAGAGGGCAGGTACTCCGGCTTCTGGGTGTATTGGAGAATGTCCTGCTCTGGGCCGCCGGGGACAAACCGGGTGCGGGACACAGGCAGGTCCCGCATGAGTTTTTTCAGCCGCATCCGGGCGCCGAAGGGATTCTCCACATTGAGGCAGCCCCCCACGCACCCCTGGGTACAGGCCCGCAGCTCCACAAAGTCGGCCTCGGGCAGGCGGCCGTCCTCAATATCCTCCAACATCCGGATGACATTGTCAATGCCGTCCACCGCCACATACCGCTCCCGCAGCCGCCCGGCGGACTCGCCCCCCACATAGGCCCAGCCCACCCCCAAGATACCAGAGGCGGACAGGGGCTTGAGGTTGTCCTTGTCCAGTTTCTTCATAGGACCCAGCAGGGCCAGGTACACGTCCCGAATGGCAAAGGCTCCGTCCAGCACCGGATGGGCCAGCCCCACCGGAGAGTGGGCTGCAGTGACCAGGGAGGAGCAGGGGACGATGGAAAACACGCCGATCTCATCTGGTGAAAGGCCGGTGTCTTTCACCGCCTGTTGGCGGGCGGTGATGGCGGCGAACTCTGAGGGAGTGATGACCGGGGCGATGTGGTTGATGAGCTTAGGAAAGCGGATGGAGATCAGGCGAACCACCGCCGGACAGGCAGGAGAGATCTCAGGCATGGGCCGGTCAGACTCCTTGAGGATCCGCTCCCGGGCGAAGCCGGAGAGCATTTCACAGGCGGCAGACGCCTCGTACACATGGTCAAAGCCCAGCTCCAAAAGGCCGTTGAGGACGATGTCCACATCGTCCAGGTTCTGAAACTGCCCATAGAGGGCGGGGTCGGGGATGGCGATGGTGTATCGGTAGTTCTTGAGGGCGGAGAAGTCGTCGCACACCGACTTGACCGCCTTGTGGGGACAGACCCGGATGCAGGTGCCGCAGTCGATGCAGCGGTTGGGCAGGATGGTTGCCTTGCCGCTGCGCACCCGAATAGCCTCAGTGGGGCAGTTTTTGATGCATGTAGTACAGCCGCGGCATTTTTTGAAATCCAGGACCACGGAATGGCGCACGGGTAAACACCTCCTTTACGCAATAAGGAGCGTCATTGGGGAATCTTGACCACCATGGTGACGGTGGTGCCCACCCCCACGGTGGACTGGATGTCCATCTCATCGCTGTATTTCTTCATGTTGGGCAGGCCCATGCCCGCGCCGAAGCCCAGGTCCCGGGCCACCTCGCCGGCGGTGGTGTAGCCGGCCTGCATAGCCTGGTCGATGTCAGGGATACCAGGGCCTTGGTCGGCCAGGGTGATAGTGATGTCGCTCAGGCCGATGTCCACCGTGGCGGTGCCGCCGTCGGCGTGGATGACCATGTTGATCTCCCCTTCATACATACACACCGACACCCGGCGGATAGTATCTGGGTCAAAGCCCAGCTTGCGCAGGGTCTGCTTGACCTGGGCGGAGGCCTCCCCGGCCTGGGTCAAGTCGCCGCCCTCCACCTCATACGTCAGACGGATGTTGTCCATGGCTCACTCTCCCACCAGCCCGCGGGTGAACAGCAGGCCGCAGGCGGTGTACATCCGCAGTTGGGTGGTCATGACCACGATACCGCGGTCCTGGGCCAAGGCCAAGATGCTCTGGTCGGGCACCTTGCCCCGGACAAAAACGATGCACTTCATGTCCATCATGTCGGCGGTGCGCACCACCTGGGGATTGACCAAGCCGGTGAGTAGCAGGGCCTGGTCCTTGACGTAGGCCAGCACATCACTCATGAAGTCGCTGCCACAGGCGGAGTGGACCTCCAGTTCCAGGGACTCTTCCCCGCTCAGAACCGTGGCGGAGAGGATATCGCGCACTTCTCGTAAATACATGTACTTTTTCCTCCCTAGCATGGGCGCGGACGCGCCATAATAATTCTATTTTAGCACAGTGAAGGGCTGTCTTACAAGAGGCACACGGCCAGGCGGAGAAATTTCTCTCTACCGGGAAACGGCCCGGCTGCTGGCCGCGCCCGGAGGCCGTCCAGCCCAGATTTGTTCGACAGAAAGAGACATAAGTCCCTGAGAGGTGGAAAATCCACAAAGAAGAATGGACGTTAACGGTATTTTTGGAGGGAACGTCATTGACAGAAAGCAGGCTGGTTCCGTATAATGTTTACAATGCGCTAAAGCGTTAAAAAATTAACAACAAAATAAGGATGTTTAGAGAGGAGTACGACTCATGGGTAATGAACGCGTCTACAATTTTTCCGCGGGCCCTTCCATGCTGCCGCTGGAAGTGCTCACCCGTGCCGGGTCTGAGATCACCAACTATCAGGGGTCTGGTATGTCCGTCATGGAGATGAGTCACCGATCTAAAGTCTATGATAAGATTTTTCAGGACACCAAGGCCAATTTTATCCGGCTGTTCCACGTGCCGGACAACTACAGGGTGCTTTTCCTCCAGGGGGGCGCCTCCAGCCAGTTCTCCATGGTGCCCCTGAACCTGATCGGAAAGACGGGAAAGGCGGACTACGCCGTCACCGGCAACTTTTCCAACATCGCCTACAAAGAGGCCAAGAAGTACGGCCAGATCAACCTGGCTGCCTCCAGCGAGGACAAAAACCACACCTACATCCCCACCCAAGATCAGCTAAAGCTGGACCCGGAGGCCAGCTATTTCCACTACTGCGCCAACAACACCATCTACGGCACTGAATGGCAGTATGTGCCAGAAACCGGGGATGTGCCCATCGTGTGCGACATGTCCTCCGACTTTCTCAGCCGGGTGGTGGACGTGTCCAAGTACGGCATTATTTACGGCGGGGCCCAGAAAAACCTGGCCCCCGCGGGGCTGACCATAGCCATCGTCCGGGAGGACCTGGCTGGCCACGAGCTGCCCTACACACCGTTGATGATGAACTACAAGACCATGATCGACAAGGACTCCATGTATAACACGCCTCCCTGCTGGTGTATTTACATGCTGGGATTGGTGCTGGAGTGGCTGGACAGCAAGGGCGGCGTGGAAGGCATGGAGAAGATCAAGCATGCTAAGGCCCAACTGCTCTACAATGTGCTGGACGACTCGAAGCTGTTCACATGCCCGGCCGAGAAGGGGAGCCGCTCTGACATGAACGTTACCTTCCGGTCTGCCAGCGCTGAGCTGGACGCGAAGTTTGTGGCCGAGGCCACCGAGGCGGGCTTCGTCAATCTGAAGGGCCACCGCTCCGTGGGTGGCATGCGGGCGTCCATCTACAATGCCATGCCCACCGAAGGGGTGGAGAAGCTGGCGGACTTTATCCGGGCTTTTGACAAAGCCAACTGAGATCGCAAGGGGACAGCCCCTGACAAAATGAATGATTTGATGAGGGATCGTTATGTTTAAGATCAAAACCATGAATAAAATCTCCCCTAAGGGGCTGGCGGAACTGCCCACTGACAGCTACATTGTGGGAGACGACGTGATGAACGAGGACGGTATCCTGGTCCGTTCCGCCAAGCTCCACGAGTATCCCTTCCCGGAGAACCTGCGGGCTATTGCCCGGGCAGGGGCAGGCACTAATAACATTCCAGTGGACCGCTGCTCCGAGGCGGGCATCGTGGTGTTCAACACCCCCGGGGCCAACGCCAACGCCGTCAAGGAGCTGGTGATCTGCGCCATGCTGGTGGCCTCCCGGGACGTGATGGGGGGGTCCGCCTGGGTGCGGGAGCAGGCCATGGCCGAGGGGGTGGACGTGGCCGCCGCCGTGGAGAAGGGCAAGGCCGCCTTCGTGGGGCCTGAGCTCTACCGCAAGACCCTGGGTGTCATCGGCTTGGGGGCGATTGGCGCGCTAGTGGCCAACGTCGCTCTGTCCTTAGGTATGGAGGTCTATGGCTATGACCCTTATCTGTCGGTGGACGCCGCCTTGCGACTGGATCGCCACGTTCATGTGGTCAAAGATATAGCTGAGCTCTATAAGGTGTCTGACTATATCACCATCCACGTGCCCTATATGGATGAAACCCGGCATACTATTGACGCCGATGCCTTGGCAGCGATGAAGGATGGGGTGCGGGTCATCAATTTGGCCCGGGGCGAGCTGGTGGATGACGATGCTATGATTGCCGCGCTGGAGTCAGGCAAGGCGGCTTGTTACGTCACTGATTTTCCCAATAATAAAATCACATTAGCCAAGCATGTAGTGGCGATCCCCCATTTGGGAGCGTCTTCTCCGGAAAGTGAGGAGAACTGCGCCGTTATGGCGGCCCAGGAGTTGAGAGACTACCTGGAAAACGGCAACATCAAGAACTCAGTCAACTTCCCTAACGTGGAAATGGAGCGCACCGGAGTGCAGCGGCTGTGTGTGATCCACCGGAATATCCCGGCCATGCTGGCCAACATCACCCGCCAGCTGTCCGAGGACGGAGTCAACGTGCCCAATATGACCAACAAGTCCAAGGGAGACTACGCCTATACCATCGTGGATGTGGATAGCCCTGTTACAGATGAAGCTATCGCCGATTTGAAAGCGATTCCAGGTATTATCCGGATGCGTTTGATCTGACCTCCCTATACCTAAAAGCGTAGAAAAGCAGGCCCGACGCCGTTATGGCGCCGGGCCTGCTTTTTGCAAACAGGGAAAAATTAGAGCGGATCAACGCTGAGAGTGTCTGAATTAGGGGTGCCCACTGACAACGCCGGAGGAGAGGCGGGTAGCAGGTCTAACAACTGTTGAAGGACCAGACTTTGATTAAAAACAGAGTACAGAACCGAAACCCGATATTCAGCAAGAGGGTCCGGGATAGGTATAATATGGAAGAATGGTGAATTCATTGCTCGCAGTTGTACTTCCGGGGCAAAAAACATCCCTGCACCGGCAGCGACATAGTTGAGCGCGGATTCAAAATTTTCAATAGAGACATAGCGGGGATGAAAATTATATTTGGCCAAGGCGCTGTTGACGGCCCCGTGCCAATAGGAACGATTATAAGGTAAGTAAAAAACGGAAGCACTGGCAGATCTAGAAAATTCTGGAGAATCAAAGGAGAAATTCCAATCGTTTGGGACCGCCAGGGCTAGTCGACCCCGGTGGAAACAGCGTTCGCCAATGTTAGGGGCAAGGATAGTATCGCTGGCGGAAAAGGCAATGGCCAAGTCCACAGTGCCTTCTAACAGCAGACGGGGGATGCTACCGGCTATGGAAGGGACACACTCCACTGTGAACGCCGGATCGAAATGACGCAGAGAATCCAGAAATTCAAAGGCTCCGGTAGAAGCAAGGGAAAACATCCCATCCTCCAGACAGACGGTAAGGGTCTGGCTGGTAAAACCAAGAGAATCTGCTGAGACTACAGATTGTACCATGTTTTCCAGCTCTCTCAGCAGGTGGAGGGAGCGGCGGTATAGGTCCCGGCCTGCTGCAGTCAACTGGACAAATCGAGTGTTGCGGTCCACCAGAATCACGCCCAATTGCTCCTCTAATTTGGAAATTTGTTGACTGAGCGCCGGCTGGGTGATATAGAGTTTTTGGGCGGCGTTGCTGAAACTGGACGATTCAGCGACCGCAATAAAATACCGTAGCTGTTTGGTTTCGATCAAGGTAGTGGCCTCCCTATGGCAAAGCTGACCCAAGAGTGGTGCGGAAATTACAATATGTAGTATACCATAAAACGACTTAATTTTCCTAAAAGAAGATGTAGAAAATAAAAGAAATTAGAGAATGAGCGAAAAAACAAATATTATTACAAATATAGCAAGGAATTGGAAAAAGATTTTGAGTAAAATATACTACTTTTGCTTGCGCTTTATTTAGATAAAGTGTGAACGAAAATAGATGCTTAATGGAGACAAGTAAAGAAGTAAAGGAAAAATGTAGGCTGATTTTAAGATTTATAAGTTAGGATTATCAATGAAATAAAATTTAGTTAATTTACAGAAAAGATATGCCATGCTACAATATACATGTATTACAAGCAAACAGACAGAAAAATTGTGCAGAATGACTTCGACAGAAAGGATGAAGGGAAGATGGTGGAAAAGATGCCTCTGTGTCCGGAAGAGCGGGCGCTGAGCTACTGCAAGTATTTTGATCTGCCGATGGAAGAGCCTGACCCTCGCTCCATGCAGATTTGGAATGCTGGGCCGGTTCCAGAAGAAACAGTGCTGCGCATCGAGAACATTAATGATTTGTTCAAACCAGGATACCTCCCCTGCGAGCAGGGCTACTGTGCACTGTCCGACGGGACCGGCTTTGTGGCCAACTATGTGCGGATGGAGGGGGTGACGGCGGAGATGGTGGATTGGTGGTTCACTTGGCACTTTATCAAGCCCCCTAGCGTACCAGAGGGAAATGGGAACTTACGCTATAAGATCTGGAATCCTTACGAGCACTGGGATACTGGCCCTATTAGTGAGGCAGACAAAAAACGCCGCGCGGACCCCAGCATCTACTACCGGCTGCGTAGCGAAGGAGCAGTGGATTTTTTGGAAGAGACGATCCGTGTGGGCGGTCCTCGCTTTTATATGGAACCCCATCCTATTACCCATTTGGAGGACTTGGGCGCGGACCACAATCTGGTGACAGCGCCCAACTTCGGGACATTCTGCTCGGCCATGACACTTCAAGAGGAGTGCCCCCCCATGATCGTGGTCCACTACTATCGGCCTGTACCCAGCGGTCTGGAGCTACGCTCCCGCTACTGGACCGGCTACCGGGTCGAGAATCATAAGCTCATCAAGGACACCGCAATTCCCGCCAAGCTGGAAGATATGCGCAACAACTGTATGCACAACATGCGGGAGTATCCCCATTTAGGGCGCTTCTTGCCCAAGCTCTTTGCAGAAGAGGGCTGGAAGCCGGTGGACGCCTATTGACCTACAGCTGGCTTGACCGAGGAATACGGCGAAAAAGGAGTGAGAATCGTAATGGTACAGACGGACAGGGATATTCTGCTTCAGATGACGGATGTGACCAAGCTGTTCCCGGGCGTGGTGGCACTGAACAAGATGAGACTGACTGTACGGCGCGGGACAGTGCACGCACTGATGGGAGAAAACGGCGCCGGAAAATCTACCTTGATGAAGATTCTCAGCGGGCTGTACAAACGGGATGGCGGAGAGATCATATTTGATGGGGAGCCTTTTAATCCATCCAATATTCAGGAGGTGCTCAGCCGGGGGATCTCTATGATCTATCAGGAGCTCAATCCCGTCGAAGCCATGACGGTGGCAGAAAATATCTTCTGCGGTCGGGAGCCCGGTAAGGCAAAGGGCCTTTACCTAGACCACCGGACCATGAACTGCCGGGCTAAGGAGCTTCTGGAGGCGCTGGACATCACAGCCATCGACCCCAAGGACAAGGTGCAGTTTCTTAGCGTGGCCCAGAAGCAGCTGCTGGAGATGGCGAAGGCATTTTCAAATAACTCCAAGTTGATTATTCTGGATGAGCCGACCTCTGCCTTGACAGAAGAAGAGTGCCAGCACCTATTCCGCATTGTCAACCAGATGAAGGCCCAAGGGACCAGCTTTATTTACATTACCCACAAGATGGACGAGGTCTTTGTAATCGCAGATGAGGTCACTGTCATGCGGGACGGGCAATACGTTGATACTAAGCAAAGCAGCCAGGTAAGCAAAAACGACCTGGTGAGGATGATGGTGGGCCGGGACCTATCCAATGCCTATCCCAAGCGGGAGGTGGCCAAGGGGGACGTGTTGCTGGAGGTTTCAAACCTGACGTGTCCCGGAGTGATCCGGGACGTAAGCTTCACGGTCCACCGGGGGGAGATCCTAGGCGTAGCCGGGCTGATGGGGGCGGGGCGCTCGGAGACCATGGAGACGTTGTTCGGCTTGCGGCATAAAAGCTCCGGAACCGTCCGCATCGACGGCAAAGAGGTATCCATCCGGAAGCCTCAGGATGCCATCGACAACAAGATTGCCTTTTTAACAGAGGACCGCCGAGGGATGGGTTGCTTTTTGGAACTACCTATGTATGATAACACCTTACAGCTGGTTTGGAAGCAAGTCCGGACGCTTGCGGGGTTATCGGGCCAAAAAGGAAAGAAGCTGGTCCAAGGCCAAATCGACCGTTTTTCTATCCGGTCTGCCGGGCAGAGCCAGCGCATAGGGGAGCTCAGCGGAGGCAATCAGCAAAAGGTGCTGCTGGCTCGGTCCATGCTGACGCACCCAGAGATTTTTATTATGGATGAGCCGACTAAGGGAATTGATGTAGGTTCAAAATATGAGATTTACTTGGATATGCTCAAGCTGGTGGAGGACGGTAAGGCTATCATCATGATTTCCTCGGAGATGCCGGAGATTTTAGGGATGAGCGACCGCATCATGGTGATGCATGAGGGTACAGTGGCGGGTATTTTGGACCGAGATGAGGCAAACCAGGAGCTGATCCTGAACTACGCCGCCGGCCTGGCCGGAAACCTTGCCATCTGACCGCCAAGGAGGAAAGAACCATGGAAACAAAAGTGGAAGGAAAGATTCAAAGGAGTAAGAGCGATGTTTTGAAACGGCTGTTGAGAGACGACCGAACCAGTCCCATCCTGCTGTTGGTACTAGCGGTGCTTTTCCTCTGCATCGTAACGCCAGACAAATTCCTGCAGTTTATCAATCTTCGTAATGTGGTACGGTTTGCCTCATTTTACATCATTGTGGGCGTAGGCACCCTCATCGTGTTTATGGCTGGCGAGATGGATATGTCCACTGGCTCTGTGATGGGGATGGGCGGCATTGTAGCCGCGTTTATGGCCCGTGCAGGCGTTAATGTATGGCTGATCTTCCTGGTGGTCGTCATCATCGGCGTTGTCTGCGGTATGGTAAACGGCCTTTTTGTAGGTTACTGGGGATTGCCTGCCTTTGTGGCAACGCTGGGTGTACAAAAGGCGCTGCGCGGACTGATTACAGTGGTCACACAGGGCTATGCCGTTAATAACATGAGCGATGGCTTCCTGTGGCTAGGTGGCGGTGATATTTTCAGCATCCCAGTTCCCATCTACATTTGTATTATCGTATGTGTGATTTCCTGGTATCTAATCAACAAAACCGTACTAGGCCGCCATATGATTGCCACTGGCAACAACCGCCAGGCGGCCATCGTGGCGGGAATCAATACCAGAAGAACCAAATGCTTAGCGTACATTTACAGCGGAATCTTGGCCGCTATTACTGGCATGGTGCTCACGGCCCGGCTTCAGTCCGGACAGACCACCTGCGGCGAGGGTTTTGAGTTGGATGCCATCGCTGGTGCCATCATCGGCGGCGCAAGCTTGGGCGGTGGAGGGGGCTCCATTGCCGGCACAGTTTGCGGCATCATGTTTATTTATGTGGTTAAGAACGGAATGCAACTGCTCTCGGTTAACACCTACTGGCAGAACACCGTTCAGGGTTTAATTCTGATTCTGGCAGTGCTCATCGACATGCTCCGCCGCCGAGCTAATTCGAAATAGGAATCTGTGCGTTGTTCGGACTGCGTAAATTTGTATCCGCCAACAATCAAATTATTTATGGAGGTCACTATGAAAAAACTGCTTGCACTTTTGCTGAGCCTCGCGCTCTGCGTCGGTATGCTAGCCGGCTGCAATAATTCTGACAACAACAGCGAAAATCTTCCTTCCGAGCCTGGGGATACTGCTGATGTGAACGCCCCAGACGATGAGCACCTTGGAGAGGAATCGTTCAAGGTCGGCATCGTGACGTACTATGTCAACTCCAGCTTTGAGTCTTCCTTCAACACCGCAGCCATCGCCAAATGCGAGGAGTTGGGGCTGGAACACGAAAGCTATGACGCAAACAAGGATATGGCGGCCTACCAGACCTGTTTTGAAAACGCCATCAGCGCCGGTTGTGACGCCATTGTTTGTGTCCCCTCCGATCCCTCTGCCATGGGGCCGCAGTGTGAGCTGTGTGAGGAGAGTGGTGTATATATGATCGTGATGGGCGGTGCGCCCGACGGCTGGTATAGCTCTGTGGTCACGGTGGAGAACGCCGACAAGGGACGGATCAAGGCGGAACTGATTGCTGAAAACTGCGGCGACGGTTCTAAGGTGCTGATGCTGCTGGCCAATCTTCAACAGGAGGGGCTGGTGGAAATGAATGATGCGGCCAAAGAGGTGTTTGCCGAGCATAACATCGAGGTAGTGGCGGAGGAAAATCCTGCTGCCGACATGTCTCAGGCCATGACTATCATGGAGAACTGGCTGGCCATGGGATTGGAGTTTGACGCCATCTGGTGCGCCACCGACACCGTGGCCAACGGAGCCATTTCCGCTTTGGAGCAGGAAGGAATTGATTTCAACGACGTGTACATCGTCTCGGAAGACGGCGACGAGCTGGGCCTGAACTTGGTGAAGGAGGGCAAGTTGGACGCGACCCTGTCCCTGAACGGCCTGATGTATGGCACCGCTGTGGTGGAATTGGCTGACCAGTGGCTCAAGGGCGAGACGCCAGAGAAGGATGTGGCCGTGGATATTCAGGTGGTCACTGCGGATAACGTGGATGAGTACCTAGCTCAACTACCCTGAATTTACCCTACATTTGCCGGAACGCGGCATTGATCCATGACAGACGCAGTCCGATGCATTTTACAGGCTGTGCCTCCGCATTTTACGGAGGCACAGCCTGCTAGTCAAAGACAAGGAGGCAGAGACGATGAAACAGCCAAAGATGTTGATTGAACACGGGTTGATTCCGGGACATACCCTGACGCCGGACGAACCAGGCATGGAGAACAGCGCCTCTATTATCCCGGACGACCAGAAAATGAATCCCAACTGTGTCTGCCCCACCAGAACCTGTCCACTCCACGGCTTCTGTCAGTACTGCGCGCAGCACCATGCCGAGCTCAATCGTGCGTTGGAAGCGATGGGCTTGGGTGAGCACTGCCATTTCCATCATTGCAAACAGGACCGCATGGTGGAGCGGTACGGCCTGGAGGCTACCACCGAGATGGCACGGAAGGTAGGGCTGGGGGCGGCGGCTAAGGCGGTTTGGGAAACGGGAGAGGAGGCATCCCATGAGGCTCGGTGAAATCGGTATTAGCCGCAAAGTTTACGACCGGGAAAGCGGCATCATGTTTCGTGTGGCAGGACAGGACCACTATGGGCCGGGGATCACCACCCTGCTGACGGACTGCGTCATTGGCGTACGTGCGCTGGACGCGGCGGAGAACGGTCCGGAGGGCCGGTATCCCTTTGAGCAGAGCGGGAAGTTCGGCAACAATAACTATCCCTTGAGCAACCTCCATCAATGGCTGAACAGCCGGGAGGAGCGGTGGTACCACCCCGCCCACGAGCGGGACAACCCGCCTGTGTCCCCATACTTGCGGTATGGGGAGCACCCCTATCTGGAGACACCGGGATTTCTGACCGGGTTTTCTCAGACGTTCCGGGACAGTCTGGTGGAGGTGGAGATCCCCGTGCTGGTGCGGACTATCCGGGGCAAAGGGGAGCTTCAGACCGTCAAAGCCTGTGCCTTTCTCCCCAGCCGGACCGAGATGAACAAGGGAGATGAGGTGGGCGTTCCGGAGGGCAAGCCATTGCCACTGTTTTACGACCCTTACATCTTCAAGGCAAAGCCCAGTCAGGACCAGTTGGAACGTTTTGGACGGAGTTGGAATCCAGAAGAGCCGGAAAAAGGCCTGTTCTATGATAGAGCCCAGATGTATGATCCCAAGTTTGGCTGGTGGTACTATATGCGTACCCCCAGCACCGTGTATAAGTTTATGGTACGTGTGATGAGCCCCTATGGCTCTGTATCCTATACCTATGCCAACAACGATGTGGTGGGCCTGCGGCCCTTGGTGAATCTGAATGCGGATTTGGAAATAGTGGACGATGGGATCGCTGCCCCACGGTACCGGATCGGTTGACCGGACTGGTGAGCACCTGTTTGGGTATTTCAGGTGCCATATCTTGCCGGTGGGAAATAGGGGGCGGTTCGTTTAGAAGGGGGAAGCCTCCTGCTATAATAAATATGTATTACAGGAAAATAAGAGGGGAATCATGCCAGAGACACTGGGGAGAGGAGACGCCGAGAGACAGAGTGTGTTAGTCGAGACGGTAGAGAAACACGGCGACAAAGAAAGGGAGTGATACCAGAGATGGAACAAGGACCCCTGTTTACAAAAGTGGAGCAGGTCAGCATGGTCGTCCGGGACGCGGTGGAAAGCGCCAGGTTTCTGTGCGACGTGTACGGCATCGGCCCATGGACCTGTGTGCAGTTCGGGGACGCAGGAGACGGAAATGACAACTGGATTCCTATTGAAAATGTGATGTTGGACGGCGAGGAGATTGGTACTTACGCCATTGACTGTTGTGTGTGCGACCTGCCCAGCGGAATTCAGCTAGAGATCATCTCACCCAAGCGAGGAGACAGTGTGTTTGTCCGCTTTCTAGAAAAGTATGGTCCTGGCATCCAGCATATCTCCATCAATAACGGAGATTATGAGCGGACCTTGTCCCGGATGGCAGCGGCGGGATACCAGCCGGGGCAGACCGCTACGGTGGATCGGAACGAGATTTGTACCTTCGTGGACCATAAGGACTTGGTAGGCTGCTACCTGGAGATCCACAAGCGCCCGGAGACTTTTAAGTTCCCCGAGGTAAAGCCCGTATTTCTGCCCGGTCCCGGCCCGGATGACAAGCCTGCGACTGAGCCACTGTTCCAGGACATCGACCAAGTTGGGATTGTGGTAGAGAACGTGGAGCGGACGATTCGGGTACTCAACGACGAATACGGAATCGGGCCGTGGATCCTGTTGGACTTTGGTGATTGCGGCCAGGGCGGGTATGTAACTGCGGAAAACGTGGTGCAGGACGGAAAGCCAGTGGGCACTCTTGCCACCAGAGCGGCCATTTGTGACGCGCTGAACATCCGGATGGAGATCATAGAGCCGGTGAGCCAAGCGGGGATTCACTACGAATCCTTAAAGAGATACGGCCCCACCACGCACTATCTATCCCTCAAGCATCGCCTGTCCTATGAGGAGATCAAAAGGCGCATGGATGAGGCGGGCTTTACCGGAGGCCAGGTGGCCACCATTGGTACCACGGAAACCTGCCTGTATGCAGACCATATGGATTTGCTGGGCTGCTATCTGGAGGTCCATAAGCGGCCGGAGAATTTTGCGCAGCCCCAGGTGTAGACCGAGACGCATCCGCCTGACCTGGATAATTCACTTTAAGTGGGAGAAGTCAGATGCCCTGTGAAAACAAAATAGGGAAATCCCCAGAGAACAGATAGATGCCGGCCTAACTGTCTCTGGGGTTTTTCGCTACTTGTACAAAAGTGAAAAAGCTCACTCCGCCGGGATCACCGGGAGCAGCAGGTAGGAATCATAACGCCCGCCGCTGTACACCGTATGCCGGCCAAAATTATCGTTGTCCTGGATGCTGTCTATTGCCGGGTCTAGACCAAGGTAGTCAAAACCCGCGACAACGAGTTCTAAGGTTTCCCCCGTATGGAAAAGCAAAGAGGTAGGCCAGAAGCCAAGCTCCAATTCTACCGGGGTTCCCCGTTCTAGCAACTGAGGCGTCCGGAAAGTGTGATAGGGCTCACTCTCGGTGCTCTTGTCCGGATCCAACTGGCGAAGAGAGGCCCGGAGCATGGCGTTAGGGCCGCTGTATTGGAAGGTGACGCCATCGTTGAACACATAACGACCATTCACATCCCGCTTGTTCAGTTTGGCGTAAATATCCATGTCATAGTAGTCTTCCGCCGCGGCCCACAGATGGAGCTTGCAGTAGCCGGAAATTTCAGTGTCTGCTGAAAAAGCGACAGAGAAACGGAGGATACTCTTCCCATCGTCTCCCTGATAGGTTGAGATATGTATTCCGGCAGGCTTTGTTTCCACAAGTGCTTCGTTGGCGCAATCTAAATAGAGCTTTTTAAACTGCTGGCGGTCTAAGGGGAACTGCACTTCATCTCGGTAGACGATGTCCTGGTGTCCCGGGTCTAGCACGGACATCCGGACACGTGGTGTGTGTTCCCAGCCATTGTCTACATCCTTCAAATAGTAGTCGTAGAATTTCAGCAGATCAGCCCGATTTTCCGGTCGGTGCTGGTCGGACCACTCTTGGGTGTTGTGGATCCGTAGCCACTTCTCCTTGGAGGACAGGCGTCGGAAGCCCTCAAAGGTGCCGTGGGCGTGAACCTGGCTGGTATAGCTAGCCACCACGTAAGCCGGGCAGGTGATTTTTTCAAAATTGGCAGCCTTGTCCTCCCAGTAGTCATTCATTAGTGGATAAGCCCGCATGGCGGCGGGCAGATCTTCCATGCGGTGATTGCCATAGCACATGTTCACCCGCACGATGTTGATGTGGGGGATGCCGCCGCGCATGTACTCGTCCCGGTACATGTTCCCATGTCCCTCCCACGGGGCGATGCAGGTCAGATGGGGCGGATTGAGAGCAGCAGTATACCACTGGGTGATGCCCAGCCAGGAGTTTCCCGCCATGGTGACCCGGCCGCTGCACCAGACTTGGACTGCCAGCCATTCGATAACGTCGTAGTTGTCGCTGGCATCCTGCGCGCCGAAGTAGTGGGCGTCACCTTCGCTCATGCCCACGCCTCGGGGGTCCATGAACACCACGGCGTAGTCATGGAACACCCAGTAAGCTGGGTCAGGGCATTCCCAGGCATCCAGACCGGAGGTGGCGCTTTTGGGCACGTCACAGCGGTTGGGGTGGCCGCACCGCTCGGCTACGAAGTCATAGGTCACATAGGAACCGTTCTTGCCAAAAATGCTGGAACAGAGAATCGCCGGTACGGGGGAGCTGTGGTTGGGCCGAAAGATGTCCGCCCGGATGACGACCCCGTCCCGTAGGGGAATGGGAACGTCCCGGTCAAGGACCACGTCGCAGTCCAGAGGAGCGAAGCCCTCCCCGTGGACATAGCCTTTCTTCAGCACTGTGGTCCCGGGATGGAATCCGTTGAATCCGGAATGGGGGTCGGACAGAGGGGGAGTCTTCGTGAAAAAGAGGTCGCTCATCAGATACACGTCCTTTCCAGTAATATAGGGGGAGCTTCAGCACCGCCCGAGGCCGTCTGCGTTGGCATAAGGCAAAGGAGGAGTGGGCCATGGGGAGGGCTGGCTGTCCAGAGAGTATTCCCAGTGGTACTGGCAGCCGTGACCAGGAGGCTTTCCATAGGGAGTAAAGCACCGCTCTACAGCCCATAGCTCGTTGAGGGCCGGGCGCTGGGCGGAAAAGGTCACCCAATCCTGACCAAAAGGGCAGCGAAAGATATCGTAGATGTGCATGTGCCAAATGCGCCAGCCGGTCTCACGGCGGATCAGGTCAACAGCTATCTTCTGCCAGACCCAGTCAGCCTGATAGCGTTTTCCGTCAGCGGTCACGCTGGTCAGGTGGACGCCGGACACCTTGCGGTCCGGCCGACCCAGATCGGGATAGGACAGCTCTCCGCCGTCCCCTTCCGCTCCGATGGACAGCCAGAGCCCTCTTGCGGTGAGGCCGTCAGCCGCCACCTCAAGGGCCTGGGTGGTGAGCGTATAGACCACCAGCTTGCCTGGATGGTCCGAGGGGGAGCCGAAGCCCATGGCGGAATCGTAGTAGGTTTTCATCCCAGCGTCGGGAAAGGCCCCGGACCGTCCCTCATACACGCCGTAGAAGCGGTCCTCCAGGGTAATCCCGCAGACGTCCTCCGCCCACAGCTCGTCCAGAATGGCCTGACTGTTCCGGAGGGTGTAGTAGTGCTGGTAGCGGGCCATGAGGTTTTCGATCTCGCCCCGGGCCTCCAGCCGTTCCAGCCGGAGCAGCAGTTCCTGTTCTGTCACGCATGCCTGCCTCCTTCCGGAAGAAATTTGACACAGCTGCAGCAGGGGAGGGGAAAGCCCGCCCCGAGGCTGACCAGGGTATAACAGGAGTAGTCTGCCTCAAACAGCTCCAGGGTGTCGGAAAATTGCAGGCCGACCAGCACATACCGTCCGTCGGGTGTGAAGTCAAAGTCCCGGGGGAATACGCCCTGGACCGGAACGTGGGCGGAAAATTTCAGCAGTCCGGTATCCCGGTTGACGGCGAAGGCGGCCAGATTGTTGAGCCCTTCCGCCCGGTTGGCCACCAGCAGCAAGGAACCGTCAGGAGACAGCTTGATGCCGGCGGTTTCCGCGTGGCCGCACCAGCCAGGACAGGTGGTGGAGACACGCTGAAGCTGGCGCAGCGGCTCAGCAGCGGCGGAATCGTAGGCCAGAACGAACACCTCCCCGCCAGCCTCAGTGGAGACGTAGACGGTTTTCCCGTCGGGGGAGAAAGCGGCCTGTCTGGGCCGGCCAGCCACGGGCAGCTCAAAGGCCTGTCGCCACCCCGCCTTTGTGAGCTGGTGGAGAAAGACCCGGTCCAGTCCCACGTTGGTGGACAGCAGAAAGTTGCGGTCCGGCGTCTCATACACGCTGTGAACCGACGGCCAGTGGGATCCGGAGCGGACCGGGTGGCGAATCACTTGCATACCCTCCCCCAAAGAGCCGTCGGGCAGGAGCGGGGTGACGGTAACGGAGCCGGACATATAGCTGGAAGTCAGCAAATGCTGCCCGGCTTGGTCGGTGGAGCAGAAGCAGGTCAGCTGGCCGTCGGTGTTTCTGGCGTTGAGAAAGGTCAGGCTCCCGTTCGGCCCAATACGGTAAGCTGCCGCCCCGCCGGTGGGTCTTCCCTGAAAATAGATGAGTTCATAGGCCGCATAGAGAGTGCGGCGGTCCGGGGAGATCCAAAGATAGTCTCCGTTTTTGGCGGGGCAGCTGTCCTCAACACGCAGGTCTAATGTCTCTTTATCCATGCTGATGTGGTAAATGCCCTGGCTGCCCCGCATGGAATTGGTGCCGAGATAGGCGTGGTAGCGATTTTGCTCCATGGTGGCCTCCTTATCAACAGGGCAGGAGCTCCTGCACCATCAGCTCACAATAAAACAGCCGGGTACATCCGTCGCCGACCCAGCCCACACGGGTTATGCCGTCCCGGCCATCTAGTGTGACCACGGCGTGGATCTGCGGATGCCCCTGCATGATCATTCCCTGGACGGACGCGAGCTGGAGAACACAGTCACGCCAACTCTGGCCGGGGCGCCCAGAGTAATTCAGCGTGAAGCGGCCAAAGCCCCCCAGTCCGGCGGTGATGACAGCGGTATCGATGTGTTCTTGGTCCGCAAGCTCCCGAAGGGCCTGGATAAGATCCTCTCCGGGGTCCAGTTCCAGGTCGAAGCGCCGGCCAGGCGCCATTCGCATACAACGCATATCACCCCTCCTCCGAAAGCAGTTCGGAAAATACCAGCCGGAAATCAGTCAGACAGATGCAGCCCTCGTGGAAGTGGACGGTCCAACATTCCCTGTCATTTCCGATCACGCCATGGAGATGGCAGCGGCCCTGCTCGATAAAGCCCTGGACGCCGGAGAGCGTCATAGGGGTATGTTCCCACACCAACGGGTAATCCATATACGCTCCCTGCTCATCCTTGGCGGCAAAATGGGAGACACAGCAGTCCAGATCCCCGATGCCACAGAGAAAAACAGCGTTTTGAACCTGATTTTCCGCCACAGCGGCCTCTACGGCCTTTAGAATATCCTCGCCCGGGGACACCTCAACCAGAAAAGTCCTCCCATAGTGTACAGAACGGCATTGGCTCATATCATCCGGTCAACTCCTTTTGTGGGGCTGTATCACGTGGACACAGCATGTGCTACTTATATACTTGTCATACAATCTTATTATACACCAAGACGGAGAAAGAGGGAAATTAGTAGGAGAAATAAGAATTATCAGGAAAAATTATAAATAGAAAAGATTGTGGAAAAACTTAAAATCTTAGACAAAATGACAAAAATGTGTGCCGATCTTTTGGCAAAGTGTCATCTTTCAAATTTTAGAAAAGTGTGGTAATATTCTGGTATAGAGGTATTACAAGTATTCAAGTTAAAAGGCTGTGAGATACTGTGGTGCCGTAAGGATTAAAAATAGGGAGGTAAATGACATGAAAAAGAGTCTGGCCATTATTCTGGCGCTGTCTATGTTGATTGCCCTGTGTGCGGGATGTGGCGATTCAAACAAGCCCACTGGTGAGTCCCAGCCTGTTGCCCAGGAGGGAGAACCCAGTGAAGACCCCAATTCCGGTGCCGGCGGCGCTGAAATTGCCCTGATCTGTTCCGCTGGCGGCGGTAGCATCAATGACCGGGGGTTTTTCCAGAGCACCTATGAGGGTATCCAGGAGTTCTGCGAGGAAACAGGCCATACGTACACCTATTATGATACTGCGGAGAATACGATCGACTCTCTCTATGAGAGCATTGATTTGGCTGTGCTGAACGGGGCAAAGGTCATTTGCACCTCCGGCGGGGATTTTGTTGGGATGATGGAAGAACTGTATGCGGCTTACCCGGATTTGTATTTCATATGCAATGAAACGCCTTATACAACGCCGGGCGAAAATGCGGTGATTTATACCTTCCAGGCGCAGGACTCTGCGTTTTTGGCCGGGGTAGCGGCGGTGGTAGAAGGGTATACTGATATAGGCTTTGTGGGCGGCATCCCTGTCCTTCCGGTCATGCGTGCTGGCTATGGCTTTATCCAGGGCGTAAACTGGGCGGCTGGTGAGCTGGGTGTAGAGGGGATCCAGCTGAAGTATTGGTATTCCAATTCCTTTGAGCCCAGTGCAGACATCCAGGCCTACGCAGCGGCGTGGTTTGAAAGCGGCACGGAACTGATTGCTGCGTTCTGTGGTGGCGCCGCGCCTTCTGTGTGGGCGGCTGCAGAGGCGTCTGATGGGCTTTGCTTTGGATGTGATGTGGACCAATATTATGAGTCTGACACCATTATTACTTCTGTGCTGAAAAATGTGGATGTGTCTACGAAGGAAGCGTTATGGGGTTGGGAAAATGGTGAGTTCCCTGGTGGTGAGACTATCTCTTACGGTATGGCGGATGGTGGCGTGGATCTGGCAATGGCCCATTCGTTAATGGAGTCGTTTACCGAGGAAGAATATGAACATTACCGGGATCTCTATATCAATGAATTGAGTGAGAATGTATACAGTGTGGAAGATTTCGAGTCCGCTGACGACATGTGGGAAGCTCTGGGTGAGCACAATATTGAGCTGCAGATTTATGAGTAAGGCTTTATATTGGCGCGGTAATTTGGCATAGGAAAGGGGAACGGCGGCCTCGGCAGGAACTGCTGCCGGGGCCGCCTCAGATTTTTGGAAAAATGCTTCGCTGCATGAGAACGGGGGATCACGATGGAAAATATAATTGAAATGTTGAACATTCGCAAGGTGTTCCCGGGAGTCATAGCCAATGACGATATCACGCTGGAGCTTAGAAGGGGAGAAATCCATGCGCTCCTGGGCGAAAATGGAGCGGGAAAATCGACTCTGATGAGCATTTTATTCGGCATGTATCAGCCGGACGGAGGCGAGATCAGGATTGAAGGAAAAACGGTCAAGATCAAGAACCCGAATGACGCGAATCGGTTTCACATCGGGATGGTTCATCAGCACTTCAAATTGGTGCACAATTTCACAGCGACGGAAAATATTGTTTTGGGGTTGGAAAATCTGCGTCATGGCCTTTTGGACTTAAAGCAGGCCAGGAGCCGCCTGGAAGAATTGACCGAACGGTATGGGCTGCGGGTGAATTTTGATATTTTGACCAGTCAGATGACCGTGGGTATGCAGCAGCGGGTGGAAATTCTAAAAATGTTATATCGGGACAATGATATTCTGATTTTTGATGAGCCCACCGCTGTACTGACGCCGCAAGAAATTGATGACCTCATGCAGACGATGCGGAATTTGGTCAAAGAGGGCAAGTCCATTATTTTTATTTCCCATAAGCTCAATGAGATCATGGCGATCGCGGACAGATGCACAGTCCTATGGCATGGAAAAAGCGTTGGGACGGTAGAGCTCAGGGACCCGAAAATCACCAAGGAGTATTTGTCTGAACTCATGGTGGGACGCAAAGTGACCCTTGTGCCGGATAAGCCAGAGCAGAAGTTGGGACAGGAGATTTTGACCGTAAAAGAATTATCTGTGATTGACAAAAGGACGAAAAAATCGGTTGTCAATAAGGTGTCGTTTTCTGTCAGAGCGGGAGAGATTGTCTGTATTGCCGGAATCGACGGAAATGGACAAACCGAATTGGCAGGGACACTGGTGGGACTGATCAACAGTGACAGCGGGCAGATCCTGATGGGGGAGGAGGAATGGTCGCACCGCTCCATTAGATACCGGAATACCCATGGATTTGCTCATATCCCGGAAGACCGGCAGAAATACGGGCTGGTGTTGGACTATCCTCTGGAGAAAAACTGCGTGATCCAGCGATATTTCGAGCCGGCCTTTCAGCGTCGAGGATTTATCCGCCGAAAGGCGGTGCGACAATATGCCGAAAAATTGATCAAACAATTTGACATCCGCAGCGGTCAGGGACCGGCTACCATGACCAGAAGCATGTCAGGCGGGAACCAGCAGAAAATCATCGTCGCCCGAGAAATTGATCGGGACCCGAAAGTGCTGATCGCGGTCCAGCCTACCCGTGGGCTTGATGTGGGTGCAATTGAATATATCCACAAGCAGTTGTTAGAGCTGCGCAATACAGGACATGCCGTGTTGCTAATATCGCTGGAAATGGAAGAAGTGTTGAACATCTCTGACCGGATCTTGGTGATGTTCGATGGAGAGATTGTCTGCGATTTGAATGCCAAAGAGGCTACGGCCAAAGAACTGGGATTGTATATGGCCGGCCTAAAAAGGGGGACAGCGCAATGAAAAAGGAAAAAGGTGGGCATTTAAAGACGATCCTCCAAAGCTCTATTACGGAAAGCCTGCTGTCCGCTTTGGCGGCCATTGTGATCGGCCTGTTGATCGGATTTGTTGTTCTGATGATCTGCAACCCATCTCAGGCGGTGGGAGCGCTCGGAACGATCATCACAGGCGGTATGGGCCTGACTGGTGTTACCAGTGCGTTGGCGCGGATCTGCTACTATGGAATGCCGCTGATCATGTGCGGTCTGTCAGTGGGCTTTGCCTTTAAGACGGGGACATTTAATATTGGCGCTTCCGGGCAGTATTGGGTAGGCGCTTTCGCGGCCATTTTAACGGCGCACCTGCTGGCAGATAGCTGTGGGAGATTCACTTGGGTGGTCGCCCTGCTGGCGGCTACAGCGGCGGGGGGACTGTGGGCGCTTCTGCCGGGGCTGCTGAATGCGTATCGGAATGTAAATATCATTATTTCTGGTATTATGATGAACTACATCGGAACCTATATGGTAAGTATCTTGATTAAAAGCTTTGACTTCCTTTATTCAGCGGCAAGTGGCAGCACGGTAGGAATTCCAGAACAAGCGATTTTACCCAAGACTGGATTGGACCAACTGTTGCCAGTGCGGGGAGGCTCCGGCGCGAATATCGGAATTCTTATTGCGCTGGTAACAGGTGTCATTGTCTATATAGTGCTTAATCGGACAACGTTTGGATTTGAACTGTGCACATGTGGTGCCAATCGTTATGCGGCGACCAATGCGGGGATCAATGGAGAGCGATCTATCGTACTGGCTATGGTCATTGCCGGGGCATTGGCTGGGCTTGGCGGCGGTTTGGTCTATCTATCCAGCACGGGAGTTCATTTAACGGTCACAGATACCGTCAATGGAACGGGCTTTTTCGGAATCGCGGTTGCGTTGCTGGGTATGTGCAATCCCATTGGGATCGTAATTGCGGGATTATTTGTCTCGTTCCTCCAGGTAGGGGGAAATAACCTGCAGATTTTTGGCTTTTCTTCTGAGTTTATTGATGTGATCGTGGCGGTCATCATTTTTTCCTGCGCCTTTGCGGAGCGGCTGCGGAAGCTATACCGTATGCTGTTCAGCCGGAGTGGTCTGGGCCTGCGGAGAGAATCCATAGACAAAGAACAACAGGGCCAGTGCGTGACAGCAGAGAGAGAGGAGGAACAGCAATGAGCATGGTGATCTTTATTTTACAACAGGTGCTGCTATTTGCGGTTCCTCTAATTGTGGCTGGAATTGGCGGGATGTTTTGTGAGCGAGGCGGAATTGTCAATATTTCGATTGAAGGAACGATGATTGTAGGGGCGTTCTGTGGGTGCCTGTTTCTGCATTCCTCGCAGGGATCAATGAGTGGGCAGGGGATTTTTTTGCTTGCTCTGCTGATTTCGGGCGTAGCGGGCCTTCTGTTCTCTGCGCTTCATGGTTTAGCGTCCATTCATTTTAACGCGAATCAGGCCATCAGCGGAATTGCGCTGAATATTGCTGCACCAGCTCTGGCGATTTTTGTGGCGCGGTTGTTGATTGGGCGGCAGCAAGTTAGCTTTTCAAATACGTATCGTATTGCGGCGGTTCCAGTATTAAGTGAGATTCCTATTATTGGAGATATTTTCTTCCAACAGGTATATTTGTCCTACTATATTGCTATTGCGGTGGCAATTGCTGGGGCGGTTATAATAAAAAAGACCCGCTTTGGGCTGCGGTTGCGTGCTTGCGGTGAATTCCCCCAGGCGGCGGATTCTGTGGGAGTCAATGTCTACCGCACCCGGTATGCGGGGGTCTTGATTTGCGGATTCCTTGCGGGAATGTCCGGCCTGATGCTGGTGGTGCCCACGGCGACAGAGTTTAACGCCAGCGTAGCGGGCTACGGTTTCCTGGCCGTTTCCGTGTTGATTTTTGGCCAGTGGAAACCAGGACGAATCGTTTTCGCAGCGTTTTTCTTTGGGGTCATGAAGACTCTTTCGGCGGTCTACTCAGCGATCCCGCTGCTGGCCTCTCTGGGGATTGATTCTTTTATTTACCGTATGCTGCCTTTTGTTTTGACGTTAGTGGTACTGGCCATTTCTTCTAAGAACTCTCAAGGCCCAGCCGCTGCTGGTGAGCCATATGATAAAGGCGCTCGGTGATATAGGCCGATAAAAATCTAAAAACAGCGGAGTCATGGCTGAGAGGTCCATGGCTCCGCTATTTTTAAAATCTAGTGAACGTAAAAGTAAAATGCGACATGATTAAACGCCCATCAACCCCTCCACGATGATTCTCAGGCTCTGGTCGTCCCCCACATTCCCAGGAAAGATGATGTATGGCAGGCCGGGGAATTTGCTTTCCTGGCCGGTCTTCCAGACCGGAATGCCGGGGAGCACTTGCCCCATGACGGAGGCCCGGTAAACTCTCAGCGCCTTGGTGCCCACATCGCTGGAGGTGATGCCGCCTTTGGCGATGAGGAAAGAGGGACGCAACGTGAGGTTAGAGACAATGGCGGAGACGGCGTCAGAGATCTCAGTGGAGACACGCAGCTGCTCCTCCGGACCGGCGCCGCCCGGCAGATCGAACCGGTCCCGGCGGGTGTAGACCGCCACAGTATGCCCCTGGCCGATCAGCTGATCCGCCAGGGCGGATACCCGTGCTGTCTCGTCGGCCAGCCCACCAGGCTGAAGGACGAGATGCTGGTTGAACTCAATAAATTCAAGGGGACAGCGGCACTGCCGCAGAGCCTCCATCTGCCGGGTGGTCTTGTTGACGTGGGAGCCCACAATGATTATGCCGCCATTGTGGTCCTGAGGGTCGATGAGGTCGGGGCGGGTGAGGAGCGGCCGATCAGGAACTCGGCCCAGGACCTTGGTGATCGCCGCAGCGGTGCGCAGCAGGAACCGCTTTCCCTCCCCTATGACCTGGAGCAGAGCGGCGGCAAAGACCATGGTGTCGGCATAATCCGCGGAGTCCACGATGACCTTGCCGAAGCCGGTCACGGCCCGGAGCTTTTCAGCGATCCCAGACACGTCCCGGGCCCGAAGCTGGTTGATGTCGATGTAAGTCATCCCGGCGGCGGGGAAAGCGCCCCCTGTTTTTTCCTCGCACCACTGGCCCAGGTGGGAGGAGCGGTAGCCGAAGGTTTTGTCCTGTGCAAACTCTGTCTGCCCGGCAGGGATGAGCTGATTCCCCTCCTGGACATAGTGGACGCCGTGAAGGGTGTAACGTCCCCCCTCCATGAAAAAGGGGTAGATAATCTCGCCGTCCGGCGGAGAGCCGTGGTCCTCCAGGACTTGGCGAAGGGTTTCCGTCTCCAGGGGATAGTGGCCCCGGAGGGTGGAGTCGCTGCGGCTGATGATGATGGGGAGCTTTCCGGTGGTAGCGGCGGCGCTGAGGATGTGCTCGGCTATGACCCGGTGCTCATTGCGGGTCCTGTTACTGGAAAAGCTCCGGGAATTGGTGAGAATGAAAAACAGCGGAGCGTCCTCCCGGAACCCGTCCAAAACCGCACGCGCAGACCAGTTGGTATACACGGAGATGTCGTGGACGGTCTGGATGCCGGTAGGGTCGTCGTCCAGTACCACCACCTTGTGGCGGCTGGCATCCAGATAGGGGGCCAGCAAGGCCTGGGCCCGCTTCCGGTCGGGAGCGGCCAGCGCGTCCAACGCGCTGACCGGAAGGACGCTAATGTCTGGGATGGCCATATCAAACCCCTCCTGTTTCGCCGGCCCGGACCTCAACTCCGGCCAGCCGCTCGAAATACTGGACAATCCCCGCGTGGTCGTCGTCTAGGTGGCCCCCCACTTTGAGGGACTGCATGATCTCCAGCAACTGGGCAGTGAGGGGGAGGGGAACGTCCATGGCGTGGGCCGAGGACATGACGTTTTTGATGTCTTTGAGATTGATGGAGATCTTTCCGCCAGGGACAAAATTGCGGGCCAGCATCATGGGCGCTTTGACATCCAGCACGGTGGAACCGGCCAGCCCGCCCCGAATGGCTTGATAGACCTTTTCTGGGTCTGCCCCGGCCTTAGTGGCCAGGACCAGGGCCTCGGAGACGGCGGCGATGGTCAGGTTGACAATGATCTGGTTGGCTAGTTTGGCGGTGCTGCCGCAGCCGCAGGGACCCACCAGGAGAGCGGAGGCACCCATGGCCTGAAAATAGGGCCACGCCCGTTGAAAATCGTCCTGACTGCCGCCCACCATGAAGGCCAGAGTGCCGTCAATGGCCTTGGGCTCTCCCCCGCTCACCGGAGCGTCCAGAAAGCCCACGCCCCGGTCCTTCAGCCGGGTGGAGAAGGACCGGGATTCCTCCGGCGTCACGGAGCTCATGTCCACCACCAGACTGCCTGGCCGAAGGTCGGCGGCGGCTCCGCCCGGACCGAAAAGCACACTGTCCACCACGGAACCGTTGGGAAGAATGGTGAACAGAACATCACACTCCGCCCCCATGGCGGAGGGCGGGAGCTCACGGGAGCCCTGGGCGGTCAGGCGCTGTACCGCTGTAGGATTCAGATCGTAGACCGCTGGGGGATATCCAGCTTTACAGAGGTTGGAGGCCATGGGTGCTCCCATGATCCCCAGGCCGATGAAACCGATGCGTTCCAAAATTGATTCTCCTCCTTCTAAATGGTGAAATGTTAGACTTTTAACCTGTACTACAAGTATATAGCAAACGGTGAGAGGATGCAACAGAAAATTACCGGATTTTCACAGAAAAAACAGTTGCTTTTTGGGAACGGTATGGTATACTAGAAGCATCGATATATGGGGTTGGCAGAAAATTTTTTTGTACTACCCTGTCATACAAGCTGACAATATACCGAAGGGGTCTTGTTTCCGGTGGTCCCCATCGGCGGGTGCGATTTCTTTTGGAGAGGTGATCGAATGTTAAAAGTCGTTCCTGTAAAAAAGAGCAGTGCCAGCGACCAGGTGTTTGAACAGCTCAAGGACAACCTGATCCAGGGGACCTGGAAGCCGGGGGAGAAGCTGGCCTCGGAAAATGAGCTGGCCAGTTTGTTTGGGGTCAGCCGGATCACCATTCGGCAGGCACTGTCTCGTCTGGCTGCGCTGGGCCTGGTGGAGACTAGGCTGGGTGAGGGTTCCTTTGTGGCGGAGCCAAAGCCCGGGATGTATATGCAGAGCATCATTCCAGCGGTATTTCTGGGGTCATCCATATCCGATGACTTTGAGCGGGAGCTACTGGAATTCCGTGTGGTCAACGAGGTGGCCACGGCCAAGCTGGCGGTGGATCACGCCACGGACGAGGATCTGGAAAAGCTGACCTATCTGCGCAATGAGATGGTGCGGGCCGCTGAGCGCAATGATATCGCCCGGTACACAGGCGCGGATTTCCAGTTCCATGAGGCTATCTCGGCCATGACTCATAATTCCATTGTCATGGCGGTCCACAGCATCCTTAGCGACGCCTTGCGCCACAGCATCCATTCCCTGACCTCGGTGGTGGGGGTGGAAAACGGCCTGCGCAGCCACAAGCGGTTGCTGGAGGCGTTCCTGGCCAGAGACGCAGAGGAGGCACAGGCCGCCATGCAGGAGCATCTGGGCGTTTTGCTGGAGGACCAGCGGAAGCGCCGGGAGGAAAAGGAGAAAAACGGGTGAACGCCCGTTTTTTTGCCAACCCTGTAATACAAGCTGATAAGTAGTTGGCATACAAAAATGAAAGCGAGAGTGATTAAAATGCGTTCATTGTGTTACACGGGACCCAATCAGCTGGAGCTGCGGGAGGCCCCGAAGCCGGAGCCTAAAGAGGGGGAGGTGTTGCTGCGGGTACGGGCCTGCGGCATTTGCGGAAGTGACGTGCATGGATTCCTCGGGCTGACGGGGCGGCGGCTTCCTCCCATGACCATGGGCCATGAGTTTTCCGCCGAAGTGGCTCAGCTGGGCCCCGCTACGGGGAAGTTCAAGGTGGGGGACGGTGTGGTGGTCCAGCCCATCCATTTCTGCGGACACTGTGTCAACTGCCGGAACGGTATGACCAACATGTGTCTGAACAAGGAGTTTTTCGGGGTGCTGGACAAGGACGGCGCCATGGCGGAATATGTGGCCGTGCCGGAGAAGCTGCTCTACCCGCTGTCGAAGGGGTGTGACTATACCATCGGGGCCCTGTCTGAGCCCTTCGCCGTGGCTTATGGAGCGGTGAAGAAAGCGGGGAGCTTAACCGGCAAGACCGTGCTCATCATCGGGGCGGGCACCATCGGCATCTGCATCCTCCAACTGGTCAAGCTGAAACATCCCGCCCGTGTCGTCGTGTCCGACCTGAGTGACACCCGCCTGGCCGCCGCCAAGGAGCTGGGGGCGGATGTGGCGATCAATCCCAAGCGGGACGACGCGGCAGCGGTCCTGTCTGAACTCACCGACGGCGTTCTGGCCGATGTGACCATCGAGGCGGTGGGTGTGCAGGCCACAGCCAACCAGTCCATCCTGTGCCTGCGGGTGGGCGGCAAGGCCATCTGGGTGGGCATGAGCCAGAAGGAGATGACCATAAATATGCAGGACATCGTCTGCTCGGCCCGGCAGGTCATCGGCTCGTTCAACTACACCCATGAGGAATTCGGCGAGGTGGTGCAGTTGCTGGGCAGCGGCGCTATGGAGGCCCGACGGCTCATTTCCAAGGTCGTCTCTCTGGAAGAGGCGCCCCAGGCCTTTGTGGACCTGCACGAGCAGCCGGACAGCCTGCTGAAGATCATCATCGACCCCACAAAGTGAGGAGGGAAACAGCATGAGATTTGGCTGTTGCCTCAATATGATTGCAAAAGGTCCAGATGGAACCGGCATTGAGTACATAGAAGCGCTGGCCAAGGCGGGCTTTGACTATGCGGAGCTGCCTCTGGCGGAGATGATGGCCCTGCCAGACGGACAGTTCCAGGAGTTGGTCCGGCGGGTGGCCGGCTCCGGTGTGCACTGTGAGGCGTGCAACAATTTTTTCCCGAAAACGGAGCGGCTGACCGGCGAAAGCGCCGATCTGGGCAAAAGCCTGGACTACGCCAGGCGGGCCATGGACCGGGCCGCCCTGCTGGGGGCGGAGCGGATCGTCTTCGGCAGCGGTGGGGCGAAGAACGTCCCGGAGGGCTTCCCCATGGAAAAGGGTTACGCTCAGGTGGTAGAGCTGCTGGGGCGGCTCGCCCCGGAGGCCGTAGCCCGGAACATCACCATTTCCATCGAGCCGCTGCGCAAGGCCGAGTGCAACCTCATCAATACCTTTCAGGAAGGATGCGGACTGGCCGATGACGTGGGGGCGGACAGCGTCAGGGTGCTGGTGGATTACTACCATCTGACCGAGGAACAGGAGCCGGCCTACCATGTGGCGGACCTAGGGCCGGGACATTTGGCCCATGTTCACTTCGCCCGGCCGGAGGGGCGAGTCTACCCCAACCTCACCGACGGGCATGACTATTCCGCCTTTGCCGCCGCCCTTCTGGCGGCGGGCTATGACGGGAGGGTCAGCTGCGAGGCGTATACACAAAACTTTGAACAAGACGCGCCCCAGGCGCTTCTTCTGCTTAAACGGGTATTGAGTCATAAGGAGTGAATGAGATGGAATACAGCAACGAACTGCTCGGTCAACTGAGGGAAAAGGCAAAGCGGCTGCGCCGGGGCGTGATCGAGTGCATCGGCGTGGGCAACGCCGGGCATGTGGGGGGCGGCTGCTCCTGCGCGGACATCGTAGCGGCCCTGTATTTTTACAAGATGCGTTACGATCCCAAGGACCCGGCCAAAAAGGACCGGGACCGCTTCCTGCTCAGCAAGGGCCACGCCGCCATTGTGCAGTACGCCGCCCTGGCGGAGGCGGGCTTCTTTCCCCGGGAGGAACTGCCCAAGACCAAAAGCCTGGGCGCCATGCTCCAGGGGCACCCGGACCGGCTGAAGACCCCCGGCGTGGAGGCGGGCACTGGCTCCCTGGGCCAGGGATTGTCCATTGGGCTGGGAATGGCGCTGGCCCAGCGGCTGGACGGCCTGGACAGCAACACCTACGTCATTCTGGGCGACGGTGAGATCGCCGAGGGGCAGATCTGGGAGGCGGCCATGGCTGCGGTAGTCCATAAGGCGGATAACCTGGTGGCCATCGTGGACCAGAACCGGCTCCAGGCCACCGGCGTGGTGAAGGAAAGGTTCGACACCACGCCCTTAGTGGGCAAGTGGGAGGCCTTTGGCTGGAACGTGAAGGAGATCGACGGCCACGACATGTGGGAGATCCTCACCGCCCTGGACACCGTGGAGAAGAACGGAAGGCCCACGGTCATCATCGCCCACACCGTCAAAGGCAAGGGCGTGAGCTTCGCGGAGAACGTAGTATCCTTCCACAACGGCACATTGAGCCAGGAGCAGTACAACCAGGCTCTGGCCGAGCTGGCATAACAGAGGAGGAAGCAGGATGGAATTCAACAATCAACGAAAGGCCTATGGAGCGGCTCTCATGGACCTGGGTGAGGGAAATCCCGATGTAGTGGTGCTGGATGCCGACCTGGGCAACTCCACCATGTCCCGGCAGTTTCAGGACAAGTATCCCCAGCGGTATTTTGAGATGGGCATCGCGGAGGCGGACATGACCTCCACCGCCGCCGGTCTGGCCGCCTCCGGCAAGATCCCCTTTACCAATTCCTTCGCGGTCTTTTCCGGCGGCCGTGCTTTTGACCAGATCCGGCAGACCATAGCCATTGGCAAGCTCAACGTGAAGATCTGCGGTTCCTCCGCCGGTTTGTCCGACTTCGGCGACGGAGCTACCCATCAGTCTGTGGAGGACATGGCCATCATGCGGGCCATCCCTAATATGACGGTGCTCTCCCCCGCCGACGGCAATGAGACGTACAAGGTGGTCAAGGCCATGGCGGCCATGGACGGCCCCTGCTACATCCGGGTCAACCGCAATGACTATGACAACGTCACTGCCGAAGATGCCCCCTTTGTCATCGGCCAGCCCACGGTGTTGCGGGAGGGGAAGGACGTGACGGTATTCGCCACAGGGTACATGGTGTCTCTGGCGCTCCAGGCCGCCGAGCAGGTCGAGGATAAGGCGGATGTGAAGGTGGTCAATGTCAGCACCCTGAAGCCCCTCAACAACGAGGCCATCCGCCAGCTGGCGGCGGGTAGCAGAGGGGTGGTCACCGCCGAGGAGCATAGCGTCATCGGTGGGCTGGGCGGAGCGGTGGCTCAGGCCCTTGCTCCGGCGCCCATTCCCATGTCCTTTGTGGGCATTGAGGACTGCTTCGGGTGCAGCGCCCACAGCTATGGAGAGCTGCTGGAGCATTTCGGCCTCACCGCTAGGCATATTGCAGAAGAAATTTTGAAATTCGTAGATTGAGGAAAGGTAGGAATCAAATATGAAGATCGGATTTATCGGACTGGGGATCATGGGAAAACCCATGGCTAAGAACTTGATGAAGGCGGGACATGAGCTGGTGGTCTATGATGTAATCGCCGCCAACGTGGACAACGTGGTGGCCGCCGGGGCCCAGGCGGGCGCTTCGTCCAAGGATGTGGCGGAGCAGTGCTCCTTTATCATCACTATGCTGCCCAACTCGCCTCATGTCAAGACTGTGGTCATGGGTGAAAACGGCGTACTGGAGGGGGCCCAGGCGGGCACCGTGCTGGTGGACATGAGCTCCATTGCCCCCCTGGCATCCCAGGAGATCGCCGCCGCCTGTGGAGAAAAGGGCGTGAAGATGCTGGACGCCCCCGTGTCCGGCGGCGAGCCCAAGGCCATTGACGGTACCCTGGCCATCATGGTGGGCGGCGACAAGGAGCTGTTCGACCAGGTCAAGGATGTGCTGGCGGTCATGGGCAGCAGCGTGGTCTACTGTGGCACCATTGGCGCGGGCAATACCACTAAGCTGGCAAACCAGATCATCGTGGCCGCGAACATCGCCGCCTGTGCCGAGGCGTTCATTCTGGCCAAAAAGGCGGGGGTGGACCCCGCCGTGGTCTTTGAGGCCATCAAGGGCGGCTTGGCCGGGTCCACTGTCATGAACGCTAAGGTGCCCATGATGCTGGAGCGCGACTTCAACCCTGGCTTTAAGATCGACCTGCACATCAAGGATCTGAACAACGCCATCGACACTGGCCACGGCGTGGGCTCACCCCTGCCCCTCACCGCCCAGGTCATGGAGATGATGCAGTGGCTGCGCAAGGAGAAGTGCGGTCAGGACGACCACAGCGCCTTGGCCAAATACTATGAATATCTGGCCGGAGTGAAGATCGTTCCCAACGAGTAAGTTGTGTAGTATGGTAACATGTAAATAAACGGCCCATGGGCCCGCCTCTGGGCGGGGCCATGCCGTCAGGAGGGCTGGACATGAAGATCTTAGTGGCCTGCGACTCTTTCAAAGGGAGCCTGGACACGCTGACAGCGGCCAACTGCATCAAAACAGGATTTCAGCGGGTGTTCCCTCAGGCGGAATATGCTCTGTTCCCCATCGCTGATGGCGGAGAGGGGACCGCCACCGCCGCAGTGACGGCAGTGGGTGGGCGATTTGTGGCGCGTACGGTGACCGGGCCTTTAGGAGAGTCGGTGAACGCCAGATTCGCCGTCCTAGACAACGGCTGGGCGGTAGTGGAAATGGCGGAGGCATCCGGGCTGCCCCTGGTGCCTAAGGGGAAACGGGACCCGGCCATGACCACCACCTATGGGACGGGTGAGCTGCTACGGGCGGCGTTGGACGAGGGTTGCCGCTCCATTCTGGTGGGCATCGGTGGCTCGGCCACCAACGACGGCGGGGCCGGTATGGCCCAGGCCCTTGGGGCGCGGCTGCTGGACGAGGAGGGGCGGGAACTGCCCTATGGCGGGGGAGCGCTGTCTCGGCTGGCCCGGATCGACCGCTCCGGCCTGGACCCCCGGCTGGCCCAGTGCGGAATCGAGGTGGTGTGCGACGTGACCAATCCCCTATGCGGCCCAGAGGGGGCCTCCGCTGTCTTTGGGCCCCAGAAGGGGGCCTCGCCGGAGCAGGTGGAGCGGTTAGACCGGGCGCTGGAGGGCTACGGCCGGCTCCTGGAGGAAATGAGCGGACAGCCCATCATGAACCTGCCCGGCGCTGGGGCGGCTGGCGGACTGGGGGCCGGACTGGTGGCCTTCTGCGGCGGGGTCCTGCGCTCCGGGGTGGAAGCGATGCTGTCCATGACTGGAGTGGAGCGGGCCATGGCGGACGCGGATTTGGTGATCACCGGGGAGGGACGCATCGACAGCACCACCGCCCGGGGTAAGGTGACCTCCGGCGTGGCGAAGCTGGCCCGGCGGTTTGGAGTGCCTGTGCTGGCTGTGTGCGGCGGCCTGTCCGGTCCCCAGCAGGCGGTGTGGGAGCTGGGGGTGGACGGGCTGATGTGCCTGCCCAACGCCCCCATGACCCTGGACCGATCCATGGCTCAGGCAGGACCGCTGCTCACTGACGCCGCTGAGCGGATGGCCCGGCTGCTCCAGGTGGGAGGGCGGCTGTCCCAATAGAGCCCGGTGTGAAGTAACAGCGAAGCCCGCCCGGTACCTTTTGGGCCGCCGGGCGGGCTCTTTTTACCTGGCACAGAAATGAGCTAGGCCGAGGTGTTGCCAGGGGGCTCCCCACCGGACGGGGCGGCTCTCCCCAAATCTGCCTTGGACGAAGGTGGACGATCGGTCAGGCCCCGGAGAAGTGCACTTCTCCGGGGCCTGACTTGCGCTTGCTTGTTATCAGAGGGCCAGAAGATACTTCCCATAATTGGTGGTGGCCATCTCCCGGCCGATGGCGTGGGCGGTTTCCGTGGTGATCCAGCCCTCATCCCGGGCAATCTCTTCAATGCAGGCTACATACCGGCCACCGGCCTGGATGTCCCGAATGGCCTGGGCGGCCACCAGTAGACTGTCGGCGGTTCCCGCGTCTAGCCATATAAAGTCCCGGTCTAAAGGAATGACCCGCAGCTGATCCCGGCGGAGATACTCCAGGTTTACATCGGTGATTTCCAACTCTCCTCGGGCGGAGGGAGTTAGGGACTTGGCGATGGAGAGAACGGTATGATCGTAGAAGTACAGTCCGGGGATAATATAGTTGCTCTTGGGGTGCTGGGGCTTTTCTTCGATGGAGATAGCCCGGCCATTCGCGTCAAACTCTACCACGCCGAAGGGTCTGGGATCGTCTACATAGTAGCCAAACACGGTAGCGCCGTGGTTTTGTGCGGCGGCCCGTTTGAGGGCTGCAGGCAGGGTAGGAGAGTGGAAAATATTATCTCCTAGGGCCAGACATACGTCGTCTCCCGCCAAAAAATCTTCTCCGATGAGCAGGGCGTCAGCAATGCCCCGAGCCACAGGCTGGACTGCATAGCGGATGTCCATGCCTAGATGTTTTCCATCCCCAAGCAGGGAGGCAAAGGTGCCTTCTTCCCCAGGAGGAACGATGATCAGTACTTCATGAATGCCCGCCTGCATAAGCACAGACAGGGGATAGTAGATAAGGGGTTTATCATAGACGGGCAGAAGGGGCTTGCAAACGGGCCGGGTCATGGGATATAGGCGGGTGCCCCGGCCGGCGGCCAGTATGATCCCTTTCATGGGCGTCACTCCTTTGTCGATGGGCAAATGGTTGTTTTGGGCAAAATATCCCATCCCATTATAGTGGACCTAGGGGAAAAAGTCAACGAGAGTCCACAGCAGCCGGCAGATCTACCGTTTGTTCTCGGCAAAGACCCAGGACTGAACCAGCCAATCCATCAGCTGTGTGTCAATCTCCCGTCTTTCTGACACTAGAACATGATGGGTCCAGCGGTTGGGATAGGGCTCGGTGGCAACGGTGATACGGGAATGGTTCTCCCGATGGCCCAGGCCGAAGGTCACCATGAGACAGTGCTCCGGCCAGCCCTTCTTCCGCCGCACCGGCAGGGAGGCGGCGGCAAACAGGTGCCGGCCGTAGAAGCTGATCTGGCTCTTCTGTACTTTGACGCAGGCGTCTGGAAAGGCAGCGGACATGGCCTGGAACAGATCCTCGTACAGCGCCAGCTCCTGGGGCCGGCCGTCGAAGTAAAACAGCAGGTCGGATTGATAGTGTTCCTGGGTGTTCATGGGGACTCCTCCTTAGCATTGGAAAAAGTGGATCGGGCCGGGAGGGGACTGGCCGGACCGGCGGCAAGGGCCGATGGGAACTTCGACTGGCGCGGCAGGCAAAAAACACTTGACAGCCAAGGTTTCCTCTGGTATACTATCAACGCAAAACAAAGCAGGAGTGGCGCCGCCGTCCTCACCTCCAGCCTGAGGCAAAGAGGTCAACATGGAAGATCACCGTGTATAGGGCACGGTTCTTGTCGTGGATGTGGGTGCTGTCTTGCGCCCACATTTTTGTTTTATGGAGGTGCTTTGCCATAGCTAACATGACCCATCAAATTAACGAAGAGATCCGGGACCGGGAAGTTCGGCTCATCGGCGCCGACGGCGGTCAGCTGGGCGTCATGTCCGCGGCCGAGGCCCAGCGTCACGCTGACGAGGCAGGGCTGGACCTGGTGAAGATCTCCCCTACCGCCACGCCCCCAGTCTGCAAGCTCATGGACTACGGCAAGTTCAAGTTCGAGCAGGCCAAGCGGGAGAAAGAGGCCAAGAAGAACCAGCATGTGGTGGAGATCAAGGAGGTCCGCATGTCCCCGGGCATCGACATCGGTGATTTCAACACCAAGCTGCGCAACGCTCAGAAATTTTTGGCTGAGGGTAACCGGGTGAAGGTCACCGTCCGCTTCCGCGGTCGAGAAATGGCCCACACTGACATTGGAAAGCGGTTGCTGCTGGATTTTGCCGAGCAGTGTTCCGAGCTGGCCAGTATGGATAAGGAACCCAAGCTGGAGGGCCGGCACATGAGCATTTTCTTGGCTGCTAAGAGCGCCAAGCCCAATAAGTAAGTTCCCTGCGGCGTTTTCGCCGCCTACTACACTGTAAAAGGAGACGACCACCATGCCTAAGATCAAGACCCACAGCGGCGCGAAGAAGCGCTTTTCGCTGACTAAGAGCGGCCGTGTCAAGCGCGGCCAGACCAAGCGCCGCCATCTGCTCAATGGCCACGGCAAGACCACGAAGCTCAAGAGAGGCCTCCGCAAGGGCGCCTACGCCGATGTCACAAACGAGGCGACCGTCAAGCGCATGATCCCCTATAAATAAGGGACGTTCATTTACTCATATATAGGAGGCTGAAACACAATGGCAAGAGTGAAAGGCGCGATGATGACGCGCAAGAGAAGAAATAAGGTGCTCAAGCTGGCCAAGGGCTATTGGGGCGCCAAGAGCAAGCATTTCAAGATGGCCAACGAGCAGGTGATGAAGTCCCTGCAGTACGCCTACACCGGCCGTCGGCTGAAGAAGCGTGACTTCCGTCAGCTGTGGATCGCCCGGATCAGTGCCGCCTGCAAGCTCAACGGTATGAACTACTCCACCTTTATGCACGGCCTGAAGCTGGCCAACGTGGAGATCAACCGGAAGATGCTGGCCGAGTTGGCCGTCAACGATAAGGCTGCTTTCACCCAGCTGACCGAGCTGGCCAAGAGCAAGATCTGAAAATTGCATTGCAAAGCCCGCTGGGAGTCCTCCCGGCGGGCTTTTTTGCCCTTCAGATCTCCGCCGGGGTCAGCGTACCGGTGGCGGCGTCCAGATAGTAGCCGGAGATGTTGGTGGTAATCAGCCAAGTAGGAGTGAGGCGGATGTCGGCCCCAAAAGCTTGACTGGAGCGGTAACCAAGGCGCAGGCCGTCAATGGAAGAACATACGTCGCCCCGTTCCAGCACCCCCCGAAGAAAACTGATGAGCGCGGTAGGCAGATCCAAGGCAGATGAGGGAGTGGAGACGGGGGTGACAGAGCCCGTCATGAGAGTGCCGCTGATGGACAGCAGGCGGCCGTTGCCATAGAGAAAGTCCAGACGGCAGGTATAGACAGGTACGTCGTTTAGCACTTGGCGAAAGGAAACCTTGGTCTGTTCCCCGGCTGTTTGGGAACCCAGTTCCTCACCGTTCAGGCCCATTTGCTTCAAAATATCGGCGGCATGGTTGGAGGGGGACTGTCCATCCAACGGGCAGTCCAGCAACGAAAAAGAAAAATCACCATTGGAACGGAACAGAGCGGAGCCTCGGTCACTATCATAGCCGTAGAGGCCGCCACCCTGGTCAGTTCGGACGGCCTGGCCGCCTAACAGGGCCTGGGCGATGTCCATCTCTGCCTGGAGATCCCGCTGGACGGTAAGCGGCACCAGCGATTCCCGGACAGCCTGCTCAAGCAGATCCTCATCTACCGTGATGCCGTTTTGGGCCAGGACTTGACCTGCTTGGGTGAAAGCGGATCGCTCATACCGGCTCACCTGGAATTCCCGGCCCACCACCAACACCAGCAGAAAGCCGTTGACCAGAAGAAGAATGAGGATAATGATGTTTTTCAGCTTGGGCCACTCCAAGGTGTTCACCTCCTGACGGATCGGACGTTGTTATGTGGCGTTCCAATAGGGCACGGCTTGGCCGTCTCCATTGTCCCGATATTGGACGGACAACTCACGGCTGTCTTGGGTGAGGGCGGTAAGGGCGGCCGCGGCTTTTTCCGCAGGTAGCAGCAGGGCCTGCTGTGGAGCGGCGGAGTAGGAGCGCAGGCGGATGGTAAAGTCTGTGACAACACCCTCAGTCACCTCAAACACCGCAGCCCATCCGTCGTCATAGAGGTGAACAGCGCTGCCATTGAGGCAATAGCCAAAAATGACGGTATAGTGGTCCTTTTGGTCGGCATCCGCCTGAGCGGAGAGAAGATAGAGCCGCGCCTGCCCGGCCAGAGGGGCGGCGGCTGCGTTAGCCAGGACCCACGCAGCTTCCACTGCGCCGGACAGCCCAGGTTGGGCGGTGTACCGGCCCTCCCCGGAAGAGTGGTAGACCACAGAGCCTCCTTGGAGCACACGGAGGGTATCCTCTCCATCCACATAAGTATAGCCGTCATTAACAGGGGCCTGGTTTTGATCGCTGAAGGCCAAGGCGGAAAGCAGAGAGGTGAGCTGATCCCCATCGGATAGGGATAGGGGGTTTGCGCTGTCATAGACCAGGGCAGACACCTCTTCTTCCGTAAACAGAGTGTAGGGATCTACCACACTGGGAAGGTCAGCTTCAAAGGCGAAAAAGGCGCCGTTGGGGTCAACAGAGCTGACGACAGGCTCCAAATGAAGGGAGGCATCCAGAGAGGTGGCGCATTGGTAGAAGCCCCCGTCCACCCCTTGGTAGCTCAAGGTGAGCATGCCGTCTGTCCCAGCAGCCAGTACGATATGCCGGGTGGAGTCGACAAGGGAGGAATTAGCCTTGTCACCTGTGAGCCACCCGGACAGAACGGACAGGGGGATGGGGCTGAGGTACCCGAAATAGAGACACTGACCCGTCAGCAACGCCTGCCACTCATGTTCGCTGAGAGTGGAGGAGCTTTCCGCGCTGCCCAGCGCTTCCCCTAATAAGGGGGCAGTTTGGTCAAACAGATTGTCCGCAGCTTCCTGATCATATTGGATGCCATAACGGCTGACCGAGGTACCCACGACCAACCGGGCTGGAACTGCGGCGGTGGGGAGGCTTCCGGTCTGAGGGGTAAGAGAGGTGCTGTTTGCCAGACCTTGATCAAACAGAAAGGGCAGTCCAGCGCTCTGAAGCAGGGGAGAGCGAAGGGCCAGCACCAGAGCGGACAGTGTGAGCAGGACGATGAGAGCAGTCTTGAACCGCTCCAAGGTACGGCGCTTTTTATCCATCATGGCGGTGGTCCTCCTGAGGGCCGTCTACCTGTAGCTCTAACCGGATAGTGAGGCCGGGTGCGTCCTTGTCCACCAGGAACAGGCGGCCCTGGTGGCTGTCCACGATCTCCTTGGCGATGGACAGGCCCAGGCCGGTGCCGCCGGACTGGCGGGAGCGGGCCTTGTCCACCCGGTAAAAGCGCTCGAAGATCCGGCCCCGGTCCTCTTGGGGAATGCCGATGCCGTTGTCGTCCACCTCCATCCAAACCCATTTGCCGCTGGCACCTGCGGAGATCATAATGGCGCCCCCGTTAGGGGTGTATTTAATGGAGTTGGACACAATATTCATCATTACCTGGACGATGCGCTCCCGATCCGCCAGGATCTCCGGCAGGGCGGGAGGCAGGCGCAGAGAGATAGTGTGGTCGTGCTTCTGGGCATCCAACAGGACGGCCTGATAGGTGTCCCGGATGGCCTGACCAAAGGGGAATCGGGTGAGATTCAGCCCGCTCTTGCCAGAGTCGAACCGAGACAGGGTGAGCAGGTCCTGGACGATGTGGGTCATCCGGTCAGACTCCCTCAGAATGACAGATAGGAAATTCTGTGTCATCTCCGGAGGCATATCGGCCGCGCCGTCCACCAGGGTTTCGGCATAGCTCCGGATGTTGGTCAGGGGAGTGCGCAGCTCATGGGAGACGTTGGCCACAAAGTCCTTGCGCATCTCCTCAGCCTTGCGCTGCTCGGTGACGTCGTGAATCAGGACCAGCACACCCCCCTGGTTGGCACGGTCATAGGGAGCCAGGCGCAGGTCCAGGGTCCGGTTGCCTACGGTGCGCTCGGCGGAGAGGTAGCCGTCCACCGCCGCTGCTTCAGATAGGGTGAAGAGATCGCCGAAGAGCTGGTTATAGCGGTCCCCCATGTGGATGGCCCGGGAGAGCAGCTCCTGGGCGGCGGGGTTGAAGTGGATGACGCAGCCGGAGCGGTCAAAGGCCACCACACCGTCGGCCATGTGGAGGAAAAGGGTGTCCAGCTTATTGCGTTCGTTTTCCACAGCGGCAATGGTGTCCTGGAGCTGCTGGGCCATAGTGTTGAAGCTCTCGGTGAGCAGGCCGATCTCGTCCCGGCTGGTCACTTCAATTTTCTTGGAGAAATTGCCGTCGGCCACCTCCTTCAGCCCGTCGGTGAGACGCTCGATGGGGGTGGTCAGAGTCTTGGACAGCAGGGTGGATAGCAGCAGAGAAATGACCAAGCCCAGCACCAGGGCCTCCCCGATGAGAGTGAACAGGTCGGCGGTCAGGCTGCGGACAGTCTGGCGGTTGTCCAGAATGTACACGATGTACCGGGCCTCTCCCCGGGTGATGGGAATGGCGGCATCCATGTAGTCGGCGGTGGAATCGCTCTGATCTCCGGTTTCGCCCAGCAGAGCGGCTTCGATATTGGGGGTGATAACGACCCCGTGTTCCGGAGCCTGGGGAAGCGAACCGGCCAGATATGCGGCGGTCACCCCATCCAAGACATAGTAGTTGCGATTGCGGCTGTCTACGCCAAGAGAGCCAGAATAGGCCTCCAGCACCTGGTCGATCATGGCCGCACCATCCGTCTCCCCCTCGGTGGGGGTCTGAAGGGCGCGGACAAAGTCCACGTTTTCCTGTCCAAAGGCGGTGGCGATTTGACTGTAAAAATCATCGATGTAAAACCCCATCACGGAGTTGATGAGGAAGGAGCCAACCACCGTCATCAGAGACAGGATGAGAAGCATCATAATCAGGGTCAGTTTTACATGCAGGCTGCGGCGCACCGGCTCACTTCCTTTCTGCCGTGGTCAAGGGGGGCTGTACAGGGACGCTTCAGGAGGCAAAGCAGTAGCCCAGCCCCCTCCTTGTAACGACAAACTTGGGGTCGGCAGGATCGTCCTCCAGTTTTTCCCGCAGGCGGCGGATGGCCACGTCCACTGCCCGCACGTCGCCCACATAGCCTTCGTAATTCCACACCTGTTCCATGAGGGCTTCCCGGGAAAAGACCTGTCCCCGGTGAGAGGACAGCACCCGCACCAGCTCATACTCCCGCTGGGTCAGGTCCAGGGGCTGGCCGTCCTTGCTGACTGTCATAGCCTGGGGATCTACGGTGATACGACCCAACTCCAGCCGTTCTCCCGATGGGGCGGCCTGGACAGTCATACCGATGCGGCGGATATTGGCCTTGACCCGGGCCAGCAGCTCCCGCATGGAGAAGGGCTTGGTGATGTAGTCATCGGCGCCCAGCTCCAGGCCAAGCACCTTATCCGTCTCCTCCTCCCGGGCGGTGAGCATGATGACCGGGGTGGCCCGGCCCTCTCCCCGCAGGCGGCGGCACACCTCGAAGCCGTCCATCTCCGGCAGCATCAGGTCCAATAGAATGAGGTCAGGGTCCTGCTCCAGCGCCAGGCGCAGCCCGGTGGCGCCGTCGTAGGCCTCCAGAGTGTCGTACCCCTCCCGAATCAGGTTGAACACCAGGATGTCCACAATATTTTTTTCATCTTCGATGACCAGGATCTTTTTTCGCATGGGTCATCCCTCCTTCAGTCGGAGATAGGCCCGCAGAACGGCGGCGACTGTCTTGCTGTCCTCCAGCCGGCCGTCCACCGCCATGGCGGCGGCATCCTCCAGAGGCAGCGCCACGTGCTCCAGGAACTCGTCCTCGTCAGGGTGTATTTCCCCAAAGGTCAGGTCTTGGGCCAGGTAGACATGCTGGAGTTCGTCGCAGAAGCCCGGGGTGGGCATCATCTGCCCTATGGGGGTCCATTGGGCGGCTTGGGCGCCCACTTCCTCGCTCAGCTCCCGCTGGGCTGCGGAAAAAGGATCCTCCCCTGGCTCCAGCTTGCCTGCAGGTACCTCCAGAAGCACCCGTCCATAGGGATAGCGAAATTGGCGGACCATATGGACATTGCCTTGGCTGTCGATGGGCACCACGACCACTGCGCCGGGATGGCGGATGACTTCCCGCCAGGAGGTGTTGCCGTCCACCAACTCCACAGTGTCGTAGTATACCTTCAGCAGCCGGCCATCGTAGACCAGCTGGCTGCTGAGCGTTTTTTCATTGAGCTCCATGTCATACGCCTCCCAAATCTCACTCGGTCTGGACGGGCCTGTGAAATCAGACTGGAAACACGACAGGCAGCTCCAGAGTTGGAAGATCCGTCCAGAGAAACGTTCTATCTAATTGGTATCTATTATATCACAGCCGTCCGGGCAAGTCCAACCCCCGGCGCAGAGGAATGCCGTACTTTTTCATCTTCCGGTACAAGGTGGTCCGGCCCACACCCAGACACCGGGCAGCCAGGCTTTGATTATATCCGCAAGCGGCCAGCGCCTCTTGGATGGCCCGTATTTCCGTTGCCTCCATAGTGGGGCCGGAGTTCTCCCGCCGTTGAGCGGGCAAAGGCTCCAGCTCCGGTTCCGCTGCCGGGGCAGGGGCAGGCTGCTGGGGCAGGGCAGCGTACACCTGTTCGGCTCCCACGGCCTGGCCCGCCGCGCCGATGCCCAGCCGGAGCACCACGTTGCGCAGCTGGCGCACGTTGCCCGGCCAGCGGTAGGCCAGAAGTTGGTCCATGGCCGCCGGGGAGAAGCGCACCGCCAGTCCTTCCCGCTGGACGAAATGATCCACCAGCCGGGGAATATCTGAGGCCCGTTCCCTGAGAGGCGGTACGCTGATCTCGATGGTGGACAGGCGGTAGTACAGGTCGGAGCGAAACCGTCCCGCGTCGGCCAAAGCGTGGAGGTCGGCATTGGTGGAGGCCATCACCCGGGTGTCCATCACCTGCATCCGGCTGCCCCCCAGCCGTTCGAACTCCTTCTCCTCCAACACCCGCAGCAGCTTGGACTGCATGCGCAGATCCATCTCTCCAATCTCGTCCAGCAGGATGGAGCCGCCCCCTGCCAACTCGAACTTACCCTTCTTGGCGGTGACCGCCCCGGTGAAGGCGCCCTTTTCGTGGCCGAACAGCTCCGATTCCAGCAGGTTGTCCGGGATGGCGGTGCAGTTGATCTTCACATAGGGGGCGCTGCCGCTGGGAAAAGCGGTGGAGTGGATGGCGCCGGCTAGAATCTCCTTGCCGGTACCCGTCTCCCCGGTGATGAGCACCGGGTAGCGGGTGGAGGCCGCCTGGCGGCAGCGGTCCAGCAGCTCCCGCACCAGGGGGTGCTCCCCGATGAAGTCGTTGAAGGTGTATGAGCCGGAGGCGCGGGCCAGACTGTCGTACAGGGCCGCGCTCTGGGTCGAACCCTCGGACAGCTTACCCAGGGCCCGCTTGAGCTTGTTGGTATCCAGGCTCACCAGCATGCCCATGCCTCCGATGCGATCTGTGCCCTCGTAGATGGGAAGCTCCGTGACGATGTGGTATTTCCCCCGCATGAGCACCAACCGCCCCGCCTCAGGCACCCCGGTGCGTGCCACCTGCCCCAGATGGGTGTCGGGGTCCAGCTCCTCGATGGGACGGCCCACGCATTCCTCCTGGGTCTTGCCCAGATCCCGCAGGGTAGGGACGGAGTAGCGGATGAGCCGTCCGGCGGCGTCCACCAGGCCGGCGGCGGAAAAGCCGGTGTCCATCAGCTCATCCAGAATGCCGCCCCGGGTATACAGCTGCTGCCTTGTCATATGAATGACCATAAAGGTCCCTCCCCGCCCATGTTTCGCTTGAAACGATTGTACCAAAATAGAGCAATCTCCGCAAGGCGGGATTTTTTCCCGAGGTTTTGCTTTTTCAGACAGGGTGTGCTATACTATCTTTACCAGCTAAATTGTTAGGAGTGATTCCATTGGCACGCGCGCATTCCAACGACCTGGGCAAGGACCGCTTGGGGCCACTGATGGTACGGCTGGCCCTGCCGTCTATTGTGGCCCAGATCGTCAATGCCCTGTATAACATTGTGGACCGGATCTATATCGGCCATATGGGAGCGGAGGGAGATATGGCCCTCACCGGACTGGGAGTCTGCTTCCCCATCATCATGTTCATCTCCGCCCTGGCGGCCCTGGGAGGCCAGGGGGGTGGTCCCCGGGCGGCCATCGCCATGGGCGAGGGGGACAACGAGCGGGCAAATTCTATTCTGGGCAGCTCCACAGCGTTGCTGATTGCGCTGGCTGTGGTGGCTACAGCGGTCTTTCAAATCTGGAAGGAGCCGCTGCTATTGGCCTTCGGCGCTACGGAGAACACCATTGGATATGCCTCGGATTACCTTTCCATTTACTTGTGGGGGTCGATCTCCGTGCTGCTGGCGCTGGGGCTGAACTCCTTTGTCACCGCCCAGGGATTTTCCACCTTCGCCATGCTGACGGTGGTGATCGGTGCGGCCATCAATATTGCCCTGGACCCACTGTTCATCTTTGTGTTTGATATGGGGGTCCGGGGGGCGGCGTTGGCCACCATTATCGCCCAGACTGCGTCGGCGGTATGGGTGGTGTGCTTCCTTACCGGGAAGAGGTCCCTGCTGCGTATCCGGCGAAAATACCTCCGTCTGAAAAAAGAGGTGCTGGGTCCTATCGTGGCTCTGGGGGTGTCCCCCTTTATCATGCAGTCTACGGAGAGCTTAGTGTCTATCTCCTTCAATTCCTCTCTGCGGACCTATGGCGGAGATACCGCAGTGGGCGCCATGACCATTTGTTCTTCGGTGATGCAGGTGGTCTACTTGCCGCTTCAGGGACTGGCTCAAGGCGCGCAGCCCATTGTCAGCTATAACTACGGGGCGGGTAATTTGGACCGGGTGAAGAAGGCCTACCGGCTGCTGCTGATCACCAGCGGCATCTATGCCTTGGTGATCTGGGGCCTGTCAGAGCTTTTCCCACAGGTGTGGGTGTCCATTTTCAACGACCAGCCGGAGTTGACAGCGTTAGCGGCCTGGGCCTTGCGCATCTACTTGATGGGATGGTGCGTGTTTTGGGTGCAGATGGCCTGTCAGCAGACCTTTGTGGCTTTGGGTCAGGCTAAGGTGTCCTTGTTCATGGCCCTGCTGCGCAAGGTTATCCTGCTGATTCCGTTGATCTTTATTTTGCCTCACTTTTTCCAGAACCAGGTGTTCGGTGTGCTGGTGGCTGAGCCAGTGGCGGATGTGGCGGCGGCACTTATCTGCGCAGTGACGTTTGCTGTCCGGTTTCCCAAAATTCTCCGGGCCAGGGAGCGGGAATTGGAACAGGTGTGAGCGTGAAAAGAAACCAGTACGCCTCCGCAATCAGATTGCGGAGGCGTACTGGTTTTGTTCGGGGTTAGGCCAAGGGCAGATAGACTGTGACAGTAGTACCGGAGCCCACCGTGCTGACCAGCTTGATCTGGCCGCCGTAGAGAGCTACGATGTGCTTGACGATAGCCAGTCCCAATCCGGTACCGCCAGCGGCCCGGCTACGGCCCTTATCCACCCGGTAGAATCGTTCGAATACCCGGTTCTGGCAGTCCGGAGGAATGCCAATGCCGGTGTCTGCCACAGTGAATACCGCCTGGTTCCCCTCCCGGGTCAGAGCGACGGACACCTGTCCGCCGCTTTTGTTGTACTTGACGGCATTCTCCATTAAGTTGAGGGCTACCTCCCGGAAACGGTCCGCGCCGATGGCCCCCACCACCTCCTCACCGGAGACGGATAGGGTGACGTCAGCCTTCTGGGCTACGGGTTCTAGAAATTTGGCCGTGTCCCGGGCTACATCGGCCAGGGAGCACTGTTCCCCGGGCAGGACGGCGGCTACCGTTTCCAGCTCGGTGACTTGGAGAATGTCATCCACCAGCTTGGTCAGTCGGTCCACCTCTACCGAGATCATGGTGAGGAACCGCTTCTGGTCCTCCGGGTCCTTCACCAGGCCGGAGGCCATCATGTCGGTGAAGCCTTTGATGGAAGTCAGAGGGGTCTTGAGCTCATGGGTGACGTTAGCGGTGAACTCACTGCGGGCAGACTGGAGGGTTTCGTCCACTTGGCGAACCGCCACTTCCGCATCTTCCACCGGTTTGGCGGTGTTGGCAGCTAGTCTCCGGGCCAGGACCCAGGCCAGGCACAGAGATAACACAGCGGCCGCCAGCAGTCCAGCGGTGGCCTGGAGGGCCAAGGTATTAACGGAGGACAGAGGCATAGCCGCCCGGGCAATTACACCATCGTCGAAAACTTGAGCTTCATAGAGGTAGGTGACCCCATTGCTGGACGAACGGCGGATATTCTCACCAGAGCCATCCGCTAGGGCCTGTTCCACCTCAGGGCGGTCAGAGTGATCTTCGTAGATGTCCTTCTCAGTATCCCCCAGCACGGTTCCGTCAGGGGCGATGAGAGTCAGCCGCTTGTCCGGGGCAGCCTGGGAAAACTGCTTCAGCAGGCCGGACACGTCGGTGGTGCCCCCCTCCGCATCCATGAGGGACAACAGCTCTGTGAGGGTTTGGCGGGCATCCTCGACCTCTCGCTGGTGGAAAGACCACACTCCAACCGCCGAGGAGATGACGACAGACAGGGCGGCGATAAGGAATATGTAGATCGTCAGTTTCCGTTTCATACCCGATTCACTCCATTTTGTAGCCCACGGAGCGTACCGTGGTGATATAGCCCTCGCCCAGCTTTTGACGCAGGGCCTTGATGTGCATATCTACGGTCCTGGTTTCCCCCACGAAGTCGTAGTCCCAGACGGAGGAGAGAATTTCATCCCGGGTCAGGACCGTGCCCCGGCGGCTGACCAGTAGACGCAGCAACTCGAATTCCTTAAAGGTCAGGGCGATGGGCTGGCCATCCCGGGTGACGGTACGCCCGGCGGTGTCGATGACCAGGTCCCGATAGCGTAGCACGGGATCGGTCCGGCCCAGGCGGCGCAGCACCGCGTTCACCCGGGCCTGGAGCTCCATGACGCCGAAAGGTTTGGTGATATAGTCGTCCGCCCCGGCGTCCAGCCCAGCCACCTTGTCCATCTCGCTCTGGCGGGCGGTGAGCATAATGATGGGCAGCTTGGCGGTCTCCGGATCTGCCCGGAGGCGGCGGAGAATCTCCAGCCCGTCCATTCCGGGCAGCATCACATCCAGCAGAGCTAGATCCGCCTTGGGAGAGGCTGCAAAAAAATCCTCTCTGCTCTCAAAGGCGGCGATTTCGTGGCCCAGCGACTTGAAATAGTATTCCAACATGGCTCGAATGGAGGAATCATCTTCCACCAGGGCAATCTTCAGTGCCATCGGCGGTGCTCCTTTTTATTTTGAAATCAGCGGGACCCTAAGGAGGGTCCCGCAGTTGGGAGTCGGAGAAAGTGCCAATACAGTCAGGACAGCTCGCCGGTGACACAGAAAATGGCCCACTTGGCGATGTTCACTGCATGGTCGGCAATACGCTCCAGATACTTGGCGATGATGATGAGGTCAACTGCCCGACCGGAGTGGTCCTCCTGGTGAACAATGCGCTCAGTCAACTCGTTTTTGACCTTGACAAACAGTTCGTCCACCACGTCATCTAGGTTCACCACAGCGTGGGCGGTGTTCTCATCCCGATCAGCGTAGGCGGCAATGGCTTGGTGGACCATCAGGCCGGCTTGGCGGCTCATGGTGGCGATGTCCTCAGGCACATCCGTCTTTTTTCCGTCGGCCAGCAACAGGGCGATCTCCGCGATGTTGGCGGCCTGGTCGCCGATACGCTGCAAATCAGTGACCATTTTCAGTGCTGTGGAGATGGTGCGTAGGTCCCGGGCCACCGGCTGCTGACGCATAAGTAGAGACATGCAGTGGTTTTCAATAGTGCGTTCCTGCTGGTCCAGGGAAGCGGTCATCTCGATGGTGGCCTTGGCCCCAGCGGCGTCTGCAGTGGACAGGGAGGAGGTGACCAGGTCAATGGCGTCCCGGGCGGTGGCGGCCATGGACGTCAACTCCCGGCTAAGCTCCAGAAGCTCCGCATCAAAGGTTTTTCTCATGTGGCATTTCCTCCTTTTAGCCGAACCGTCCAGTGATATAGTCCTCTGTGCGCTTATCCTTGGGCACGGAGAAGAGTTGGGTAGTGTCCCCATACTCGATCAGCTCGCCCAGCAGAAAAAAAGCGCACTTATCGGACACGCGGGCGGCCTGCTGCATATTGTGGGTGACGATGATAATCGTATAGCGGTTTTTTAGATCGGCGATCAGGTCCTCAATTTTGGATGTGGAGATGGGATCCAAGGCAGAGGTAGCCTCATCCATGAGTAGGATGTCTGGCTCTACAGCCAAGGCCCGGGCGATGCAGATACGCTGCTGCTGGCCGCCGGACAGGCCCAAGGCGGACTTTTTCAGCCGATCTTTCACCTCGTCCCAGATAGCCGCCCCCCGCAGGGAGCGCTCCACGATTTCGTCCAGCTCCTTCTTGCCTCGGATGCCGTGGGTGCGGGGGCCATAGGCGATGTTGTCGTAGATAGACATGGGGAAGGGGTTGGGCTTCTGAAACACCATGCCGATCTGCCTACGCAGCCAAGTCACGTCTACCGTGGGGGCGTAGATGTCCTGGCCCCGGTATTCCAGGGAGCCGGTGATCTTGATGCCGGGGACCAAGTCGTTCATCCGGTCCAGAGTCTTGAGGAAGGTGGACTTGCCGCAGCCGGAGGGGCCGATGAGGGCAGTGACCTTCTTTTCAGGGATGTCGATGCTGACGTTCTTCAGCGCCTGGGCGGTGCCGTACCACAGGTCCAGGCCCTTGACGGAGAGGATAGTAGTTTCGTCCATGGTAAGGCTCCTTATTTTTTCTTTAATCTCTTGCCCACCAGCTTGGCGGCCAAGTTGATGGCCAGGGTGAGCAGCATCAGGATGGCGGCGATGGCAAAAGCCACGTCGAACTCGGCCCGCTCTCGGGCGTACACATACAGGGCTACAGTGAGGGAGGACCCGGAGGCATGGAAGAAGTCGCCCACCGAGCGGAAGAAGTCGTTCATGCCCACGCCCATGCCGGCGGTGAACAGCAGGGCGGCGGACTCGCCCACAATGCGGCCCACGGCCAGGATGCAGCCGGTGACGATGCCGTCGACGGAGGAGGGCAGCACCACGGTACGCACCATGTGCCACTTGCCGGCGCCCAGGCCCAGAGCGGCCTCCCGGTAGGACTGGGGGACGGTCTTGAGAGACTCCTGAGTGGTGCGTATGATGGTGGGGATGGTCACCATTACTAAGGTCAGGCAGCCGGCGGTCAGCGAGGCGCCCAGGCCCAGCACTTCGCAGAAAAACAACATGCCCACCAGGCCGAAGATGATGGAGGGGATGCCGGTGAGGGTCTCGGTGGCGAATTCGATGGCGGCCACCAGCTTCTTGTTCTTGGCGTACTCAGTAAGGTATACCGCCGCCCCCACCCCCAGGGGCAGGGTGATGAGCAGGGTGCCTACCACCAGGTAGACGGTGTTGGTGATGTGAGGCAAAATGCCGATGGTGTCCTTGATATAGCTGGTTTCGGTAGTCAGGAAGGACCAACTCACATGGGGCAGGCCCCGCACAAAGACGTAACCGATGATGAACACCAGTAGGGCGCACACCAACAGCGCGCAGAAGTACAGGAGGATCCGCAGGATCCGGTCATAGGCCTTGCGCCTGCCGGAAAGGGGCTTCATTTCTACCATATTATATCACCCCTTCTTCCGTTTGAGAAGCGTATTGAGCGCAATATTGATGAGCATGATGAAGATAAACAGCACCAGGGCGATGGAGAATAGGGCCTGGCGCTGCAGGCCGGAGGAATAGGCCATCTCGCTGGCCACGGCGGTGGTCAGGAAGCGGACAGATTCGAACAGTCCAGGCATATTAGCCACGTTGCCCGCCACCATGATGATGGCCATGGCCTCGCCGATGGCCCGGCCGATGCCCAGCACCACTGCCGCGGCGATGCCGCTGGATGCCGCTGGGACGGACACCCGAAACACCGTCTCGATGTGGGTGGCGCCCAGGGCCAGGCTGGCCTCCTCATACTCCTTGGGCACCGCGTTCAGGGCGGTCTCGGAGACCGAGATGATGGAGGGGAGGATCATGACGGCCAGCACGATGATAGCGCAGAACAGACTGGCGCCGTCGGGCAAGTTGAAGGCCACCCGTACTGCAGGCACCAGCACCATCATGCCGATCAGGCCGTACACCACCGAAGGGATGCCCGCCAGCAGGTCCACCGCCGGGCGGACGATGGACACCAGCCGGGGGGAGGCTACTTTGGATAGGAACACCGCAGTCATAAAGCCGATAGGCACGCCGATGAGGATGGCGCCGCAGGTGCCGTAGACGGAAGTGAGGATGAAGGGGAGGATACCAAACTTGGGCTCCGAAGCGGTGGAGGCCCACTCGGTGCCAAACAGAAAGTCCACCAAGCCGATCTCACGGATGGCGGGAATGCCGGAGACGATCAGGTAGATGCTGATGAAGAGGACGAACGCGATGGCGATGAAGCCGCAGATGAGGAACACCACGTTCATGGCAGTCTCCAACGGTCGGAGCTTTTGTTTCATGGCAGATACCGGCCTTTCCTAAAAGTCATATGCTCATGCCCAGTGCCCCCTCGGACCCGAGGGGGCACTGGAGCGATGAACGCTTATGGGCGCATTACACCAGGGGCACGGCGCCGGCGTCTTTGATCAGCTGGGAGGCGTCGGCAGAGGTGGCCCAGTCGATAAAGGCTTGGGCGGCGGGGGAGAGCTCCTTGCTGTCGCTCACGATGAAGTTGAAGTTGCGCTGAATGGTGTAGGTGCCGTCCAGGACGGTCTCCTCGGAGGGAGCCACACCGCCCACGGTGAGGACCTTCACAGTGTCATCGCCGGTGACAGCGGACAGGGAGGCATAGCCGATGGCATTGGGGTTGGCAGCCACACCGGCCACCACTTCGCCAGTGGAGGTGTACTCATTTTGGTACTTGCACAGGTCCTCAGTGCCAGTGATAGACTCGAAGCCGTCCCGGGTGCCGGAACCGGCCTCACGGCCCATAAACACCACCTGGGCGTCGTTGCCGCCCACCTCGGACCAGTTGGTGATCTCGCCGGTAGCCAAGGCGGCGATCTGCTCGATGCTCAGGTCGGCCACGGGGTTGGCGGGGTTGACGATGATGGCGATACCGTCCTTAGCCACGGTGACTTGCTTGACGCCAGTCTCGCTATCCTTCAGATCACGAGAGGCGAGGCCGATGTCGCAGGTACCTTCCTGGGCACCAGTGATGCCGGCGCCGGAGCCAGAGCCGGTGTACTGGATGGTCACGCCGTCGTGTAGCTCCTCAAAAGCCTCCTTCAGGAAGCCCATGACCTCATCCATAGAGGTGGAGCCGTTGGTGTTCACGGTGCCAGAAATCTCTTGGTCAGCGGATTGGCTGGGGGCGGTGCTGTTGTCCGCGGGCTGGCTGGCAGGTGTCTGGCTGTTGTTCTCAGGGGCTTGGCTGTTGTTGTTCCCGCTGTTGCTGCAAGCGGCTAAGGACAGCGCCAAGACCGACGCCATCAATAATGCGATGAGCTTTTTCATTTTCGATTCTCTCCATTTCATGATCATATTCTCGAACATTAGGATGCCCCGTTCTCTGGGGGACGATTTGAGTGTACAAAAGAAATGTAAAGTCCGCATTGTATACTTTGTAAAGTCTGTGTAAAGGGAGAAAATCTGGTGAAAGAGGTGATTTTTACATTGTCAAGGCGGCCGGTTCGGTCATTTTATACAGTGGAAGGCTGCTGCCTGCGGGACTAACACAAAAAGGTTTTTTGCTCAGAGGGAGGGCATGGACACAGGGCGTAACCCCCTGGAGCGGAGCTTCCGGGATGTAGCAGAAAACCAGATCTTTGATGGTTACCGTCCTTTCGGCTGTGCAGGCCGGAGAAGCTGGGAGGCCCGGGAATAAAAAAAGACCTCCCGCTTAGCGGGAGGTCTTTTTTGGATAAACTGGCCTGCTTCGACGGAGAAATCAGGACGTAGCCACCAGACCGCCATCGGGATAGATGGAGTTGGCGGTGACGAAGTCGGAAGCGGGAGAAGCCAAGTACATGACAGTGCCCACGATATCAGACTCGTAGCCGATACGCATGGCGGGCTCATTGGCAGCGATGTTGTTACGAACAGTCTCATCGGGGGGCAGCAGGCCAACCATCATCGGGGTGTAGGTGATGGTGGGGCCAACCAGGTTGACCTGGATGTTAGGACGCAGGTCTGCGGCGAAAGCCTTGGTCAGCATCTCCACAGCGCCCTTGGTGGTGTTGTAGGGGACGTTGCCGTTGCCGCCGTTGGCCACGGCGCGGATGCCGCGGACGGAGCCGATGTTGATGATCTTGCCGTAGCCAGCGCAGGGAGTGGCCTTGCCAGCCTCAAAGGTAGAGGGATCGGCCACAACGCCATCCTCGGTGTTGTGCTCCTTCATCCAGTTGCCGAAGTACTTGCAGGTGAACATCAGGGAGGTGATGTTGGTGTTCAGCATACCGTTCCACACCTTGGTGTCGATCTCCCAAGACCACATCTTCTTGTTGTAGCCCTGAGAGTTGACTAAGATGTCCACGCCGCCCAGCCCCTCGGGGCTGACGGTGTACTCCACCATCTTCTTGACGGTCTCCTCATCGCCCGCATCGCCCGCAAAATAGGTGACCTTCACGCCGGCAGCGGCGCCGGCCTTGATGTCCTCGCAGGCGGCCTTCAGAGCATCCTCCCGGCGGGAGGAGATCAGCACGTCCACGCCGCGCTGGGCAAACGCTTTGGCGATCTCCTTGCCGAAACCGCCGGCACCGCCGACGACGACGGCCTTCTTGCCCTTGATGTCAAAAATGTCGGCATAATTGCCAGCAAAAACCTTAGGCATAACTCATTACTCCTTTTACAAATGATTTCAAAACATGTGAAAACGGGTCCTCTGTGCTTACCGCACTCCGGCCAGCGGCCAAGCCTCTGACGGAAAGCGGCTCCAGCTCACCCGGGCTTCACGAAGGTTAAGCCTGGGGCGGGAGCAGGGTGACCAGCATCTTGCACACAGTGGTGCCGGTGTTGGTGACGGACTTGGGGCATCCGCCGCAGCAGTGGAAAGAATCTCCAGCGTGGAGCACGGTCTCGCCGTCCTCGGTCTTGAGGGTCATCTCGCCCTCCAGAATGTAATAAATGGACTCCAAGGGGTTGGCGCCGTAATCGCAGCCGCCGCCGGGAATGAAGTAAGTGATGCCCTGAATCATCTTGCCGCCGTCCACGTCGGCGGGATCATGCAGACGGGTGGGGACACACTCGTTGTGGCCGGGAGCGGTATAGGTGTAGATGGTAGAGCCTTCCACGCCCTTGGCGCGCTGGATCTTGTACTGAGCCATGGTAAAACTTCCTTTCGCAGAAAATTTTGTGGACGTTCAGCGCCGCAAACAAAGTTTGCCAGCTAACTACTATTCTTAGTTTAGCAGATTGCCCACAAAAGTCAAGGGATACGGTGAAGAAGGAGCGCTTTTTCCCTCCACAAAGTTTGTCCTCCAAATTTGTGACATTTGCTGAGAACAACGCTGGAGCCCTTGGAACAGGAGATTTTTCCCACAGACACAGCTAAGCTGGCCAAGGACCATAGAACCGGGCGATCCTTGAACTGCATGTGCCTGATCGACCACACGGAGGAGGCGGGCCAGGGCAGTACGCCAAAGAAAAAGGAAGCCTGTACAGAGGCGGATTTTCTGGTACAATGAGGAGGGGAAACCACGCACCTTTTAATGAAATTTTAAGGAAGGCTAAATTCCAATAGCTGCGGAAAGGGACTATACTCAGCTTAGAAATGAAAGCTTGGGGGTGTGCGTCCTATGGACATCACGCTGGAGCAGGTGGAAAAGGTGCGCAGCTGTACTGGCGCCTCTTACGAGGAGGTCAAGGCGGCGCTGGAGGCGGCAGGGGGAAACGTGCTGGACGCGGTGATCCTGCTGGAACAGCAGGGCAAGACTGGCCCCACAGGGGGGGACTACTCCACCCGGGGCGCAGGGCCCGAGCCGGATGGCCCGGTGGGCCGCAGAGCGGTGAACTGGCGAGAAGTACGCCGGGCCTTGAAAAGCCTGCTGACCCACTGCCTGGCCATTTCGCTGGAGATCTGGAAGGGAGGCAGGATGACCTGCATGATCCCTTTGATTGTGGCGCTCATTCTTTGCCTGGTGGCTCCCTATGCGGTGTTTGGCCTGGCCCTGCTGGGGTTGTGCTTCGGATATACCATCCACATCAGCGGCAAGGGTACTGAGGGGTGGGGCGACAAGGTCAACCAAGTTATGGACCAGATCGGCGATGTGGTCAGCGACGCAGTGGGCCAATTCCGGCGCGACCGGAAGAACAAACGCCAAAAGAAGTGAAAGAAGGGGGAGACGACATGACGGACAAAATTCTGTTGGTGGAGGACGAGGAGAAGCTGGCCCGTATGGTGGAGCTGGAGCTGAAGTACGAGGGCTACCAGGTGGACAAGGCCGCCGACGGCCGCACAGGGCTGGACATGGCTCAAACGGGAGATTACGATCTGATCCTGTTGGACATCATGCTGCCCGCCCTCAACGGCATGGAAGTGCTCCGCCGCCTGCGGCGGGAAAGCTTGGTACCCGTCATCATGCTCACCGCCCGGGACACGGTGATGGATAAGGTGGCCGGGCTGGACGCGGGGGCGGATGACTATATCACCAAGCCCTTCGCCATTGAGGAGTTGCTGGCCCGTATCCGGGCCGCCCTGCGAAACAAGGCCGAGGGGGCCGCTGAGGTGCCCGGTCAGGTGGGCAAGCTCATGGCCGGACCGTTGACCATGGATGTGGACCGCCACGAGGTGTCGGTGAACGGCCAAGAGGTGGAGCTGACCCGACGGGAGTTCGACCTGCTGCGCTACCTGCTGGAAAACAAGGAGAAGGTGGTCACCCGGGAGGTGCTGCTGGACAACGTGTGGGGCTTTGATTTCGTGGGGGAGACCAACACGGTGGACGTGTATATCCGTTTCCTGCGCTCCAAGATCGATGAGCGGTTCCACATCAAGCTTATCCACACCGTCCGGGGCGTTGGCTATGTCATCCGGGAGGACTGATTGTATGAAGGTCAACGCCATTGTGTATACCTCTGCCACCGGCTTCACCCGACGGTATGCCCAGATGCTGGGTGAGCGCACCGGCCTGCCCGTCCATGACCTGCGGGGAGGCATACCTCCCGTCCGGGGTACAAGGGTGTTATATCTGGGCTGGCTGTTTGCCGGAGGCGTGAAGGACCTGGCCCGCGCCCGGAGAAAATGGAACGTCCGGGGCGTGTGTGCCGTGGGCATGTCCCCGGAGGAAATGGCCCGGGACGCGGGCATCGGGGAGCGCCTGGGGAATACGCCTTTGTTCTATCTGCGGGGCGGATATTCCCCGGAGAAGCTCCCCGGCATCTACCGGCCCATGATGTGGATGATGACCAAGAAGGTGACAAAAGAACCGCCTAAGGATGAGAAAGAGGCATATATGCACCAGGTGTTCCGGGAAGGGGCGGACTTTGTGGACGAGAAGTACCTGGAGCCGGTGCTGGCCTGGCTGGCTGACAGCACAGGAAAAGGAGGAAGCGGACATGGCCATGTTGGAACGGAATTTGACGGGAAACTTTAGTCAAGTGTTGGACCGGCTTCACAGTGGAGTACTGGACAGCAACATCTCCGCCACCTACGAGGACGGCAGCGATTTCAGAATAGGAAACGTGTACTGCGCGGTGCGAATGTACGAGCGTTACAGCTGGTTTGGCGGCAATCGGGTGGCCATGAGCCTGACCCTGGTGGGAGATGGAGACCGGCTTCATCTGACCGCCATCACCGCCGGCGGGAGCCAGGCGATGTTCTTCAAGCTCAATACAGTGGGCGAAGAATCCTTTCTGGATACGCTGGCCCAGGTGGTGGACAGCCTGTGAGGCAAGGGGGCGGAGCCATGGAGTGGTGGAAGGCCCCCAACTGGGAGGGCCCGGAGAGAAACGCCCTCCGGGACGAGCGGCGGCGGGAACATTGGTGGGAGAGGCAGGAGGACGAGCGGTACCGGCTGGACTGGGGAGACCTGGTGGGAGAGGCGCTGGAACTGCTGCTGGATATCATCGACGCAATCACATAGAAAAACAGCAGTGTCGGCTGAAAGGATAAGCCTTTCTGGCGGCTTGAGACAGGGGCGAGGACCGTGGAACAGCAGAAACAACAAAATCAACATTCCTCCCTGGTGGCCCGGCTGAATGCCCGGCTGTTGGTGCGGTTGGCGGGTATCTATTTCTGTATGGACCTGTTGCTGACCGTGCTGTGTCTGGGCGGGGTAGTGGTATGGGCAGAGGGGCGGTGCGCCGACGTGGCCGCCCTGGTAGACCAGCGGGGAGTACCATCAGCGGAGGCTACTGAATGGATGCAGGCCGGGGACTATACCGTCACAGCCCTGGACCGGGACATCCAGGGCTGGGACTGGAGCTGGCTGCCCCTGCCGGACAACACCCGGGAAGGGCTGCGCTCTCTGTCTGGCGGCGGGGGCACCTTGCTGTTCAACCTGCGCTGGGGAGAAGGCAGACCCACCTACACCGTGGAGCTGATCAAAGATGGACAGCCCTATGCGATTTCCCTGGACCTGGACACCCAGGTGCGGGTAATCACCTTTGCCGTCCAGGTACTGTTGATCTGCCAGGTGATCTCCCTGATCTCCAACCTCTTTAAGAACGCGGGGACGATCCGTAAAGTGCTCCGGCCCATCCAGGACCTGGCCGCCGCGGCCAGCCGGCTGGGCAACGTGCCCAATATGAGTCCCGAGGAGCTGCAAAAACTGGCCGCCCGGCTGGGGGAAATCGACGACGCCCACCTGGATGCCCGTCTGCCGGTGGACGGTACCCAGAAGGAGCTGAAAAATCTGGCCCAGGCCATCAACGCCATGCTGGACCGCATTGACCAGTCCTACCGGGCCCAGATGCGCTTCGTGTCCGACGCATCCCATGAGCTGCGCACCCCCATCTCGGTGATCCAGGGGTACGCCAACCTATTGAACCGCTGGGGTAAGGACGATCCGGAGGCCATGCAGGAGTCCATTGACGCCATTACCCAGGAGGCCCAGTCCATGAAAGAGCTGGTGGAACAGCTGCTGTTTCTGGCCCGGGGAGACAACGACTCTCTGGTGGTGGAGCCGGAGGTATTTGATCTGACGGCGGTGGCCGGACAGGTGATGCGGGACAGTCAGGTTATCGATCAGACCCACCCCATGGAGGCCCACTGGGAGGGGCCGGTATTCGTCAACTGCGACTTGGGCCTGACCAAGCAGGCTATCCGGATTTTAGTGGACAACGCCATCAAGTACACCCCTAACGGCGGGGCTATCACCATGACAGTGGAGGAGAAGGAGGGCATGGCCCATCTGTCCGTCACCGACGAGGGCATTGGCATCTCGCCGGAAGCCCTTCCCCATATCTTCGACCGGTTCTTCCGGGCGGACGAGTCCCGCACCCGGCAGACCGGGGGATCGGGTCTGGGCCTGTCCATCGCCAAATGGATTGTGGAGCGCCACGGCGGCTGGTTCGACGTGGTGTCCCGGCAGAACGTGGGCACCAAGATGACCATTGTGCTGCCTACTGTGCCCATGCCCGCCGCTCCGGATGGGAGCGAGGCGGTGGAGACAAATCATTTGGAGATTCGATAGGGGGTACAGACGATATGAAGCGTGGATGGAAAATCCTGATCGCAGGATGCGCCGTGCTGGTTGTCGGCTTGGCCGCCCTGTTTGCCTCAGGTGGTCCGGGCCGGTTGGCCGGGGCATCCGACGGGGAATACGACTTATCTGGGATGATCCGGTTGGTTTTTTCCGACATTGACACCGTGTGCGACGACCCGAACCTAGCTCAGTCTGGAGGCGAACTGCTGAAACAGATGGAGAATGAGATCCTTACCTCTCTCATCGTGGACAGCCAGATCGTCATTTCTCCGGAGGAGTTGGGAGAATATAGCTGCTTGGTGCTCACCGACCCGGCCTGGGTGGCCCGCTTCGGTGACCCAGGGAAACTGCGGGCGGTGGAGCTGGAGAGCGTTTCCCAAGAGATGCAGGAATTTCTGTCCGCTCAGATGCCACTTTGGACGGCGGACGGCAGCGTTCTGCCTGAGGGAGTGGGCCTGTATGAGTACATCGGAGACAGCCTGCTGGCCCTCCCTTTTATGGCGGGTATCGCCGACCATGCCCAGGAGGTCAAAAACCCGTTGCTCATCCTCATCGAGAACCCGGCCACAGTGATGGACCCATCTGGGCTGCTGCTCCCAATGGCATCCAGCGGGAACCTGGTGTTTTCCGGCCGGGACAAGCTGGAGCGGGCGCTCACAGGCAGCGCTGTGGCTTCTTATGCCGCAGGTATAGAGGAGTTCCAGCTCCAGCCATGAAATAAAAACAGCGAAGAGAAACCGCCGGGAACGCGCTTGGGAGCGTCCCGGCGGTTTTTGAAATTCACTGAAGAGGGAATCCTATAGGAGAGATAGAGGGGAATGAGGGAAAAGGGCTCAGCGGACTTTCTGGAACAGATTTCTCAGATATTATCAGACTTTATACAGCTTTTGACGTTCTTTCCAGTTGGCCATGACAAAACGAAAATGGTGTGGTATCTTTGAGGCAGGAGGTGGATCATGTGAGGTATCCCAGACTCTTTCAGCCGCTTCAGATCAGGCATGTGCGCTTTCGCAACCGGATATTTTCCGCCCCAGTCCAAACCAGTTACCTGGATGGAATGGGGTACTATACCGACTATGCCATAGAGTATTTTGCAGAAAAGGCCCGGGGAGGGGCCGCCCTGGTGACGGCGGGGGATACCCCTGTAGACGGCCGTTATGCCGCTGCAACGTATCGCCATCCTGTACTGGACGACCCAGGGACCCTGCCTTCCCTGTGCGAGCTGGTGGGAGCAGTCCATGAGTACGGCGCAATGGTTTCGGTGGAGCTCAACCATGCCGGGAGCATGGCCCACCCTCAATATATTACAGGGCCAAGCCCCATCGGCCCTGTGGACTATCTGCGGAAGGATGGGCAGCCTATTAAAGGCATGGACGGCGAGCTCATGGCTTACACACTGGACAGCTATGCCCAGGCTGCGGCCATGGCCAAGCTGGCCGGGGTAGACGTCATCACCATTCAGGCTGGACACGGCTGGTTGCTTCACCAGTTTCTTTCGCCTCGGACAAACACCCGGAAGGACCAGTACGGCGGGACCCTGCGCAACCGCTGCCGATTCCCGCTGGAGGTGTTGGCGCGGGTACGGGAGACTGTAGGGGAGGATACACTCATCCAGTTGTCCGTCAGCGCCGCGGAGCATATCAAAGGTGGAGACACCCTGGCCAATACCATTGAGTTTGTCCAAATGGCCCGGTCCTATGTGGATTTGGTCCATGTCACGGCCTCTGTCAACACGGACTCCCGGGCCTCCACCATTATCCACTCTACCCCCTATCAGCCCCATCTGCTCATCACCCACTACGCCGCCGCGATCAAAGCGGCGACCGATCTGCCGGTGGTGGCGGTCGGGGGAATTTTGTCGCCGGAAGAGGCGGAAACTATCTTGGAGCGGGGAAGCGCAGATGCCGTGGCCTTAGGGCGGGCCTTGATTGCGGACCCCTTTTTGCCCTATAAGGCGAAGCATCAGCGGGAGGATGAGATTCGGCCATGCCTGCGTTGTCTGACCTGCCTAAACGAGATGTCCCGCTCCCGCAGCGTCTGCTGTACGGTCAATCCAACGTCGGGCAGGGAATTTCGCCTGCATAGGCAGACCAGCCAGCCGAAGCCATCCCTGAATATCGTGGTCGTGGGGGGCGGCCCGGCGGGCATGTCCGCGGCGCTGTCCGCCGCTTCCAGCGGGCACACGGTTACCTTGTTCGAAAAGCGGATGGAATTGGGCGGCCTCATCCGCCGCACCCTGACGCCCGCATGGCAGGCAGACACTGCTGCGTATATCGGCTACCTAGACCGGGCTGTACGCAGCCAGAGCAATATCCGCCTTTATCTAGGGGTGACGGCCACACCAGAAAAGCTGGCCGCGCTGTCCCCTCAAGCGGTAATTGTGGCCATGGGCTCCCGGCCCTGCGGGGATGAGCTGCCGGGGTGGGAGACATCGGGGGCGCTGGAGGTGTCAGAGATCTATGAAAAAATACACCAGATAGGCCGACGTGTCATTGTGGTAGGCGCGGGAGTGTCCGGATGTGAGGCAGCGCTTTTCCTGGCGGAGAGCGGCCGGGACGTGGTGATCGTGGATAAGGGTGCAGCTGCCATGCCCCATTACAGCCGCCTGCCCCGGATCGCGTTGATGGATAAGCTGATGGCGCAGGGAGTAGAGCTGCGCCCCGGCGTTCAGGTGATCCAGCTGCTGCCTGGCGGGATATGGCTGGAAACGGAGGCCGGAAAGAAACAACGGCTGGAGGCGGATACCATTATCCTGGCCAATGGCAGGCAGGGCGACCGGGAGGCGGTGGAACAGTTTTCGGGGGCTGCGCCCACAGTGACCGCAATAGGGGGGTGCTATCGGTCCGTCTCCCTGCGGGAGTGTATCCATGGGGGTTACTTCGCCGGGAGAAATATTGAATATTATTAAATCGTGGAAAGATAAGAGGGCCGCCCCGGCTTTTGCCGGGACGGCCATTTTTACGGTGAAGTTTTGTTTACTGACGCCTGTGGAATGAGTAGGCAAAGGACAGATCCTCTGAGGTAAAGGCGCAGGGACCGAAGTCCGTGATCTCGAAGTCCTCCAACACCGGTTCGGGGCCGGTGGAGCGCCTATCCAGGGCGCCTCGTGTATTCAAGGACCGATAGGTTTGGGGCGGGATGCCCACTTTGCTTTTGAAAAAGCGGGAAAAGGAGTTTTGTTCCGGATAGTTGAGCTGCCGGGAGATCTCCGCCACAGACAGATCGGTTTCTGTCAGCAGGGCCTTGGCCCGCTCGATCTTCCGCATGGAAATATACTCGCTGAAGTTCATGCCGGCCTTGTTCTTGAACAGGCGGCTGAGGTAGGAGGTGCTCAGATAAAATGCCTGGGCCACCCGCTTAAGAGATAGCTCCTCTTCGATGTGCTCGTCGATGTACTGGCGGATGCGTACGATCTGCTGGCTGGCGGCATCCCCGCCGGACTGCAGGTGGGAGACATAGGCGGAGCACAGCTTTTCATAGGCGGCATGCCAAAGGGGGCCGGGCGGGCCTCCGGCCAGGGCGCGCAGACATTCTCCTCGGGCCTGGTCTACAGCGGGGGGAGGGCCGTCCTGGCTTCTAAATTGATCCTCTATAACAGTGGTCAGGCCGACCAAATGCCAGCCTACCGCATTGGCGTCTATATCCAGATGCTGCTCCAGCAGCTTCCAGTGGCGCTCCCAGACCTGCTCTGGCAGTTTATGCAGCGACTGCTGCAGTTCCTGAAGAAATTCCGCGGGGGAGGGAATGGCAAGCTCCCGTCCGTCCAGCTCCGCAGGAGCTGGACTTGTCTGCTTCAGCTCAGCCAGGAAAATACCGTCCAGAAGCTCTTTTTCCGTGAACAGGGAGGGAAGGGTAAGATCGGCCCCCGCTGAGCGCGCGCGGCGGGAAGCGCCAGATGAATCCACGGCCTCCAAGGTGATGAGAAAGCTGTCAGGGGAGCGGAGCTTTATGGTGCGTACCAGGGCGCTGTAATCCGGGCGGAGAAAGTCGGCGGCCAGAAAGACCAATTCCGGCCGCTCAATCCCAAGTTGCCGCAGGCCGGCGTTAAGGCCAGCCTGCTCTTCCAAGTGCCGGATATAGGGGGCCTTATTGCGAAGGACCGCGCCAATAGGCGGTTTTTCTCCTGTACAATCCCAAATCAGACTCGATTTCATGTCCAATCACTTCCTAGCTCCTAGAGAATCGCTTTTTTGCACAGTTTGGAGCAGCAAATTTTGCCGTGTGTTTAATATTGTACACACAAAGCCGAATGATGTCAAATTATGTTCCAAATCTGCGGCCACACTCCATATACAAAAAACGGCCCTTTCTTTATCATCAAATTAAGCTGTTTAAACAAAACTTCGCAGCATAAGAGAGGTGATCCACGCAGAGACAGGCCAAAAGGCAACAACCAAAATATTGAAGGGAGAGTATTTATGGAATTTCTGACAAGTACGGCAGGCTCGCTGATCATTTTCGTCATCGGTCTGGCCATCTTCATCGCACTGTGCTTCACAAAGGTCCCCCGGATTTATGCTGTGCTGCTGGCGGTCCTCGTGTTTGCCTTCGGTATCAATGCGGAGTGGACCACTAGCCTGTTCACCACCTTCCTGGGCGGTACTGTGACGGTTATTCAGTCTTACCTGTTCACCACCCTGTCCGGCGCCGCCGTGGGCTGCGCCTTGGCCGCCACAGGCTGCGCCAACCGCATCGCGGAGACTGTGATGAATCTGGTAGGCCGCCAGCGGGGTGCGCTGGTCATTATGATCGTGTCCTTCCTGGTGTGTGCTTCCGGCGCTCTGGGGCACACGTGGATCGTGTTGCCCATCGCCTTGGCGGTCTGCCGGGTGTCCAACATTCCCCGGGGTGTGGCCCTGCTGGCCTACGTCAGCCAGGTCCAGATTGTCCAATTTTCCCTGGTGGGCATTCCCGGCCTGCCCAACCTGATGCCCGCCGAGTACCTAGGCACCAACATCTATCAGGAGCCTGTCATGTCCATTGTGGGCGTGGCTGTGGCCGAGGTACTGTGCTTCTTGATCTGTGAGGGCTTTGTCCGCCATGAGCGCAAGAGGGGCAACGGCTTTGAGGTCACTCCCGAGATCGACTTCTACAAGACCCCGGAGGAGCGTCCCGACGATGAGATGCCCAATATCGTCATTTCCCTGATTCCTCTGGTCATCATGATCGGCGGCTCTATCCTGCTCAACCAGGTGTTTAAGATCGCCTCCACTCCTTCCGCCATTATCCCTCAGATCGTCACCATTTTCTTCCTGCTCATCGTCTGCCGGAAGTATTGGCAGGCCACCATTAAGAGCCGCAACAAGATGGAAGAGCTCTATCTGTCCATGGAGCGTGCGTTCCCCATGATTATCGTCACCGGCTTCATCGGAGGCATGGGCACTCTGATCTCCAGCATGTCCTGGTATGAGGTGGGTATCAACTGGGCCATGAATCTCCAGACCAGCCCCTATCTGCTGGCGTTTATTGTGCTGGCCATCATCTGCTTCATCACCGCCGATGGCATTGCAGGCATGCAGCTGTTCCTGAATACCATGAGCGCGCAGTTCATCGCCATCCCCGGAATCAACCTGGGTGCCCTGCACCGTATTGTGTCCGCCACCGCCTGCACGGTGGAGTCCATGCCCTGGACCGCCGGCTGCTACAACTACTGCACTTATTTCGGTATCTCCGTCAAGACCGGCTGGAAGTATCACTTCTTCGGCACTGTGCTCATTACCACCTTCCTGGCCCTGTTCTTTGTGGTGTGGTCCTCCATCGCCTGGCCCTGCTGATTTTCACGGAGAAAAAGGAGAAACTATGAACCAATATCCCCATTTATTCCAGCCCCTGCGGGTAAAAAATGTGATTTTTCGCAACCGAATCTTCTCATCCCCTCATATGCTTTGCTACGCGAACTGGGACGGATCTCCCAGTCTGCAGATGATCAAATTTTTCGAGGAAAAGGCAAAGGGCGGCTGTGCCATGGTCACCATGGGCGACACCCCGGTGGACGAGGTCAACGGCGTGGGCATTCCCCGTCACATCAAGCTCATCGACCAGAATGTGAACCTGCTGGCGGAGCTGGCCTACGCCATCAAGAAAAACGGCGCTGTGGCCAGCTTTGAGCTCAACCACCCTGGCAATACCGCCCGCAATCCGGACGGGCGGCCCGCCTGGGGGCCGGACGGCTTTGTACGGCCAGACGGCTGCACGGTGCTGGAGATGGATGAGGACATGATCGCCCACACGGTGGAGTGCTACGCCAAGGCCGCCGCTGTCCTCAAGCGGGCGGGATGGGATATGTGCATCCTACACGGCGCCCATGGCTGGCTGCTGGGCCAGTTCCTGTCCCCGGCCTATAACCACCGTACCGACCGCTTCGGCGGCAGTCTGGAAAATCGGGCCCGGTTCCCCATTATGGTTATCGAGGCGGTGCGCAAGGCCGTCGGCCCGGACTTTCTCATCGACTACCGCGTCAGCGGCGAGGAGATGCAGGAGAACGGCCTGACCGTGGACGAGTGCGTGGCCTTTGTCAAGATGATCGAGGACAAAATCGACATGGTCCATGTGTCCGCCGGCCTGGACCGGATGCCCCAGGCCATCATCACCCACCCCAACACCTATCTGCCCAACGGCTGCAACGTCAAGTACGCCGAGGCGGTGAAGAAGTCCGGCGTCAAGATCCCCGTCACCGCCATCGGCGGCATCAACACCCCGGAGATGGCTGAGGAAATCCTCGCATCAGGCAAGGCGGACGCGGTGGCCATGTGCCGGGCGCTCATCGCCGATCCCTACTGGCCCAAGAAAGTGCGGGCCGGGCGGCTCAATGAGATCCACCAGTGCCTGCGGTGCACCAACTGCCTGGCGGAGATGCATCCCACCGATCAGTTCCACTGTGACGTGAACCCCTTCTCCGGCCATGAGGTGCTCTTCCAGGACCTGAAGTCAAAGGCGGCCAGAGCCAAGACGGTCTGGATCGCCGGGGGAGGCCCTGGCGGCATGACTGCGGCCATCACCGCCGCCGAGCGGGGCCACACCGTCACCCTGTTCGAGGCGGGAGAGCGGCTGGGCGGTCTGCTCAATTATACGGACAAGGACCAGAAATTCAAGCGGGACCTGCACCTGTTTAAAGAGAAGTTGGTGGCCCGGGTGGGTGAGCTGCCCATTGAGGTCAAGCTCAACACCAGGCTCACTCCCGACATGGTGAAGGAGGGTAAGCCCGATGCTCTTCTCATCGCCATCGGCGCTGCTCCCATCTTCCCGCCCATCCCCGGCCTGACGGCTGAGGCGGTCACCACCGGCTATGACTGCTATCTCCATCCCGAGCAGGTGGGGCACAAGGTGGTGTGCATCGGCGGCGGCCTGGTAGGCGCGGAGACCGCTATCTACCTGGCTGACCTGGGTCATGAGGTGACTGTGGTGGAGATGAACGACACCATGGCCGCCGAGGCCAATATGCACCACGGCACCGCTGTCCGGCAGATGCTGGATAAGCTGCACATCAAGTGTCTGACCTCCACCAAGTGCGTCGGCGTCAAGCCCGGTGCCATCGACGTGGAGGACGCCGAGGGCAAGCGCTCCACCCTCACCGGGGACACCATCGTCCTGTCCGCGGGCTACCGTGCCCGGACGGCGGAGGTGGATGCCCTGCTGGGACTGGCAGAGGACTGCGCCGTCATCGGCGACTGCAAGAAGGCGTTCCGCGTGCGGGGCGCCACCCATGACGGCACCTTTGCCGCCATCAACCTGGGCTGATCCCTTTTCTTCCTCCTCTATTTGCCCGGCCCCGGTCCGAATCTATCGGGCTGGGGCCGGGCCCTTTTTTGAAAGGAGACGATAGGATGTTCAAACCGAGATACCCGCACCTATGCAGCCCGCTGAAAGTGGGTCCGCTCACCCTACGCAACCGCATGGCCTCCGCCCCCACCTCTCTGGCCACCCTGGGGCCTGGTGGGCATCCCAGTCTGGAGAATATCGCCTACTATGAGCTCCGGGCCAAGGGGGGCGCCTGCATCGTCACCATGGGGGATGTGATCGTCCACGGCACGGGCCTGGCCCATCCGGAGGCGGTGCTGCTCACCGACCCCGACGTGCTGCCCGCCCTGGTGCCGCTGGCTGAGGCGATCCGCCGCCACGGGGCGGTGGCCTCCATCGAGATCGACCACGGCGGCGGGAAGGCCAATCCCATGTTCACCAGCGACCACGTCTCCCACGGGCCCAGCGCCATCAGGGCCGCCGGGGGCTATGACGTGGAGCCCATGAGCGTGGACTTCCTCCATGAGATCGCCGACGCCTACGGCAAGGGCGCGGCGGTGGCCAAGGTGGCCGGTTTCCAGATGGTGACCCTCCACGCCGGCCACGGCTGGCTGATCCACCAGTTCCTTTCCCCCCTCACCAACCACCGGGGGGACGAGTACGGCGGGAGCTTTGAGAATCGCTGCCGCTTCATGCTGGAGGTCATCGGGCGGATCCGCGCCCACTGCGGTCCGGACTTCCCCATCGAGGTGCGCATGAGCGGGACCGAGCTGGCGGACGAGCAGGGGGGCTATACCCTGGCCGACGGGGTAGAGATCGCCAAAGTACTGGACGGAAAGGTGGACCTGATCCACGTCTCAACCGGCGGCGGCCACCCCAGCGGCGGCACGGTGATGCACCCGTCCATGTTCCTGCCCCACGGGTGCAACGTGTACCTGGCCGCTGAGATCAAAAAGCACGTCAGCACGCCGGTGGCCACGGTGGGCTCGCTGAGCGAGCCGGACAAGATGGAGCAGATCATCGCCTCCGGCCAGGCGGACCTGGTGTGCATGGCCCGGGCGCTGATCGCCGACCCCTATCTGCCCCAGAAGGTGATGGAGGGCCGGCCGGAGGACATCCGGCCCTGCCAGCGCTGCTACAACTGTCAGGGGGGGATGTTCGTCACCCGGAACATGCGCTGCGCGGTGGACCCGGTCATCGGCAATGAGCTGCGCGGCCAGATCCCCGTGCCGCTGACCCGGCCTAGGAAGGTGCTCATCGCCGGCGGCGGTCCGGCGGGCATGGTGGCCGCGGTCACCGCGGCCAAACGGGGGCACGACGTCACCCTGTGCGAGGTGTCAGACAGCCTGGGCGGCGCGATCAGGTATGCCAAGCATGTGCCCTTCAAGAAATATCTGGACGACTATCTCCACTATCTCATCCGGCAGGTGGTCAGGGCGGGGGTACAGGTGCGGCTGGGCGCCCGGGTGACCCCCGACCTGGCGGAGGCGCTGGCCCCTGACGTGCTGATCGCCGCCGTGGGCGCCCGGCCCATCGTGCCCAAACTGCCGGGGATGGACCTGCCCCACGTGGTCATGGGCGGCAAGGCCCATGAGGTGATCGGGACGCTGGGCCAGCGGGTGGCCATCATCGGCGGCGGCCTGGTGGGGACCGAGTTGGCGATCCACCTGGCCGATCTGGGCAAGCGCCCGGTGGTGTTGGAGATGCGGGGCGACTACGCCGTGGACTCCAACCCCCAGCACAAGAACGCGATCCACTGGCAGAAGGAACACCTCATCGACTTCCGGCTGAACACCAGGGTAACGGCCGTCACGCCGGAGGGCCTGGAGGCTGTGGACCAGGCGGGACAGCCTGTGTTTGTGCCAGCTGATTCCGTGGTGGTGGCAGTGGGCTACCGGGCGGACGAGACCCAGGTGGAGGCCCTGCGCTTCACCGCGCCTGAGTTCCACTGGATCGGAGACTGCTATCGGCCGGGAAAGGTGGGCGACGCAGTGAGAATGGGGTATTACACAGCGCTTGACCTGTGATGGGCATATCATATACAGTGATCTGATTATATAGAGAAATGCCTCGTGGCCGCTTTAACAGCGGCCACGAGGCATTTTTACACAGTTGAGTATCGGTGCGCGATCAGCGCCCGGGGCAGAAGTCCAAGGCCGGCCACGGTTGCCAGCCCCGGAGCCGGGCCAACTGCCGGACCACAGGGCGGCCCAGAGCCTTGTTGTAGGAGCGGGCCAGCCCGTTGTAGACCTCCAGAAAGACGTCCAGCTCCTCCTCCAGCTCGGCCTGGCGGGCCAGGAGGGGAACGCAGAGGGGGGAGGACAGGTCCAGAGCCTGGCAGGCGGCCGCCAGCTGGTCAGCGGCGGCCACGGCGTCCCAGGGATGCTTCTGCCCGGCCACGTGGACGTCCGGGACCTGCCCCCCGGCGGCGTCCAGCAGGCGGCGCGTGACCTGTTCCCACTCATCCATCAGCTCACGCACATAGGGGTACTGACGGTCAGCCCGGAAGCGCCACTTGTCCAAGGTGTTGACACAGACGATATAGAGGATGGCCAGCACCAGCAGGATCGACAGGATGATATACATCGGGGAAGGCCCTCCTTTCTCACCGCTCAAAGGTGGCGCGGCGGCGCCACTTATGTCCGCCAAAGACTGCAAAGAGTACCACCACGAAGAGGATCAAAAAAGGGGGGAAATAGTCGATGATTTCGTTTTCCCGAGCGCCGTAGAGGGTAATGCGGCGGCTGTCCTCAACTTGGTTGACCCCTTCGGCGGCAATGCGTTGCCCTACCAGCTGCCGCAGGGTGCCGATGGACAGCGCCTCAACGTACATATATTTGCCGTAGCCATAGCTGTCTCCCAGCATGGATGCGGGGACGGCGGCGGTATAAACTGTGCCGCCGTCGTCAAGGTTCAGCTTCCGACCCTCCAGGTCGACCGCAGAATACACCCGGTTCCCCACCAGAGCGGGGACATTATAGGTCACTCGTAAGCCGGACAGCTGAAGAAAACCAGCCCAACTCGACGTGTTTTTATCTAGTTGCTCTGTCTTGTCCAGCGTCAAACGGGAGCAGGAAAGCTCCAGAATCTGGCGGAGCTGGGAAGCGGTGAGGGTGACGGTATACACGGCTTCGTCCCGGGGCAGGGACAGCTCCAGCGCGGAGCAGTCCACCGTACCAGCCGGAAGGTTGAGTCCCATCAGACCCGAGGGGAGAAAGGCAAAGTCGGTGCCCGCAGCCAGACGAAGGGTGTCCGTCACGTAATTGCCCAGGCTGGTGGACTGGCAGACAAAACCATCACCGTCAGTGGCTTTCAGGATCGCCTGAGACTGGCCGGGACCTGTGGCAGAAGCAGGGGAGACAAGCAAAACAGCCAGGATCAGGGCTGTAAGCACACGCTTCAAAGCTGCACCGCCTTTCTGTGTTTGAACTGGGATGTTTTTATCATAGCATAGTTCTAGAGGTTTGGCAAAAGAGGATGCAATACATATTTTTCACAAAACATATCCTGTTTTGTCGTGGCTTGCCGTAAATATTGACGAGGCGGAAAGGGGAGTATATTTTGAATATCAGACAGGGGTTTTGGCCTGATCGAGGGAAAAACTGAATTTGGAGGTAAGAGCATGATGAAAAAGAAACGATTCCTGGCGTCGCTGTTGGCTGGTACTATGCTGCTGGGCCTTTTGGCTAGCTGCGGCAGTCCAAACGGAGCTGAGAGCAGTGGGCCCAATGGCGGAACGAGCGCCGCACCCGGCACCAGCGATTCCGGAGGAGAGGGAACCTACGTCCGCAAGACTGCGGAGGGTACGCTGACGGTTGGCTTGACCGACACAGCCGATTCCTTTGACCCTGCGGTGTCCTTCAACTCAGTGGGGATGCAGCTGGTATATGATTCCATTTTAGTAAAAGACCCCTTCACCGGAGAGATTACCAGCGACATTGCGGAGAGCTGGGACTACACCGATGACTGCACCCTGGTGATCCAGTTCCGGGATGACGTATATTTCTCCAATGGAGAGAAGATGACCGCCGAAGACGCTCTGTACTCCCTCAACCGCATGATTACAGAGAATTCCCGCTGGTCCACTTTTGTGGATGCCTTTAATTTTGAAAAGAGCAGCGCAGAGGGACAGACACTGACCCTGGTGACTGACGAGCCCTTTGGGCCTGGCCTGAACTACCTGACCACCCGGTACGCCTCTGTTCTGTGCAAATCCTATGCGGAGTCCTGCTCCGATGAAGATTTCTGGGACAAGCCCGTGGGTACCGGCCCCTATGAGTGCAAGGAGAACGTCTCCGGCTCCCACTCCACCTATACAGCCAAGGCCGACTACTGGGGCGAGGCGCCTGAGATCAGCACCATTACCACCCGGTATTACGCGGAACAGTCCTCCATGATGCTGGATTATGAGAACGGCGACCTGGACATGGCCTTTGACCTGTCCGTGTCTGACGCGGACCGGGCGCTCAACACCGGGATCGAGCACAGTGTTCCTGTGCTGGCGCCTGTGTACGACACCTATACCATCTGCCTGCCTGAGTATGTGGAGGCATTTGAGGATATCCGGGTGCGCCAGGCCATCGCCCATGCCCTGGACGCCGCGGCCATCACCGCCTCGGCCATGGGTGTGCTGGGTGTGGTAGCAGATTCTACCCTGCCCACCGGCGTGGACTACAAGATCTCTGTGGGCGGTTATGAGTACGATATGGAAAAAGCCCAGTCCCTGCTGGACGAGGCCGGGGTTAAGGCTGGCGACCTGAATCTCCGCTTCGTGGTGGTGAACTCTTCCACCAACAACAACATCGCCGAGCTGGTGGAGGCCTATTTGGGAGCAATCGGGATCAATGTGACCATCACCAGTGCGGACCTGCCCACGGCTGTACCGCTGTTCATGGCCGGCGAGACGGAATTGGTCATCAACTCCATGGGCGCCTCCGCCCAAGATCCTGACCAGCAATATGACACGGTGAAGGCATCCTCCACCAACGCCACTGTCCGCATTACCGACCCGGAGATGGACGGCTATCTGATGACAGGGCGCAACTCTGTGGATCCTGCTGTGCGCCAGGAGAATTACGAGGCCGCCCAGCAGTGGCTGTACGACAGCTACCGCGAGATCCCCATCTGCGACGTGTACGAGTGCTTCATCTACCGCGATTACATCAGCGACTTCGCAACGATCTCTCCCGCCGCGCCCAACCTGCGCTTCGTGACCTTTGCCTGATGATGGAAAATAAGTTGGAGACATAAGCCACCAGAAACAAGGACCCGGCGCCTTTGGCCCACAGCCGAAGGCGCCGGATCCCATACGGCCAGGTCCCGCGGACAGCGGGCCCGGGCCGGAAACCTATAGAGGGGTGAGATGATTGATCCGATTTATCCTGCGCCGGATGCTGCTGATGATCCCCGTCCTGCTGGGCGTGATGTTCATCGTGTTTACCATTAACTACTTTGGACCAGGCGATCCTGTGGCGGCGCTGCTGGGAGGAAACTATACCCAGGAGCAGTATGACGCCAAGGAAAAGGAATTGGGGCTGGATCAGCCCTATGCGGTCCAATTCGTCAATTACATCAAAGGGATCGTCACCGAGCTGGATCTGGGGACATCCTACCAGACCCGCCGGGCAGTGCGTGATGAGATCCTGGAACGGTTTCCCACGACCCTTTTGCTGGGCATGCTGGGGGTGGCTCTTACCGTGATGGTTGGAATCCCATTCGGCATTATATCAGCCACCAAGCAGTATTCAATCTTGGACTATATCGTGACCATCGTGTCGTTGATCTTTGCCTCGATCCCGAGTTTCTGGATGGCCATGATGTTCCAATTAGGCTTGTCCTATAATCTGGGGTGGTTCCCGGCCACCTATGCTGCGGGGAGCGCGGTGAGCATGGTTATGCCGGTGCTCACTCTGGGGCTGTCGCCGGTAGCCACAGTGACCCGCATTACCCGCTCATCCATGCTGGACGTGGTGCGGCAGGACTATATCCGTACCGCCCGGGCCAAGGGATTGAGTGAGAGGCAGGTTATCTGGAAGCACGCGCTGAAAAACGCGCTTATTCCGGTCATTACTGTGGTGGGGATGCAGATCGGCATGATCATGGCTGGCTCTGTGGTGGTGGAGGCCATCTTCAATATCCCCGGCCTGGGTTCCCTGATGATGACGGCCATCAATAATAAAGATTATCCGGTCATCCAGGGCAGCGTGCTGTTCATCTCCCTGTTTGTCTCCCTGATGAACCTGCTGGTGGACTTGATTTACGGCTTTGTGGATCCCCGAATCAAAGCCCAGTATGGGAGCCGGAAAAAGAAGCAGCCCCACAAGGCAGAGCAGCCTGACCTGAAAGAAGAGGAGGTGGCATAATGGCGGCGGTCAAGACAAAAGCGGCCAAGGCTGCCATACACCGTACTAAGAAGCGCAGTCAGTGGCGTGACGTATGGCTGCGGCTGTGCCGGAACAAGCTGGCTATGATCGCCATGGTGGTGGTGCTCCTGCTGGTATTGGTGGCCATTTTCGCTGATTTTGTGGCCCCCTATCCCTATGACGCCATCGACCCGATTAACGCTATGCAGTATCCCAGTGCGCAGCACTGGCTGGGAACGGACAACTTCGGCCGTGATATCCTGAGCCGCGTCATCTACGGCGGCCGGATCTCCCTGCTGGTGGCGGTGATGGCCGTGGCCATTGCCCTGATTTCCGGTTCCCTGCTGGGGGCCACCGCCGCCTATTTCGGCGGCGTATATGAGACGGTTGTGATGCGGGCTATGGATATCATCATGGCCATTCCCGCGTTCCTGCTGGCAGTGTCCATCTCCACCTCTTTGGGCGGAGGTGTGTGGCAGACCGCCCTGGCCATCTCCATCGGAGCGATCCCGTCCTACGCGCGGATCATGCGGGCCACGGTACTCACCATTAAGGACCAGGAGTATGTGGAGGCTGCCCGTGCCACCGGCGCCTCCGACCTGCGCATCATCCTCAAGCATATCGTGCCCAACACCCTATCTCCCATCATCGTGGAGTCTACCCTGCGCATCGGCGCCTGCATCATGCAGATCTCATCTCTGTCCTTCATCGGGCTGGGCGTCACCCCTCCTACGCCGGAGTGGGGTTCCATCATGAGCGCGGGCCGGGAATATCTCCGGGATTTCTATCCCATCGTCACCTTCCCGGGGATTGCGATCATGGTCACGCTCTTTGGCTTCAACCTGTTTGGCGATGGCCTGCGCGATGCGCTGGATCCCCGCTTGAAACGCTGAGGAGGTGCGCACATGAGTTTTTTGGATATCAAGGACCTGACCATCCACTATATCACTGATGAGGGCGTGGTCAAAGCGGTAAATGGTATCGACCTTTCTCTGGAAAAAGGCGACACCCTGGGCCTGGTGGGAGAGACGGGGGCGGGCAAGACCACCACCGCCTTGGGTGTCATGGGATTGGTCCCCGACCCGCCGGGAAAAGTGGTCTCCGGGGAAATCCTGTATAACGGCGAGGACCTTCTGAAAAAATCCAATGCCGAGCTGCGGAAAATACGGGGCGGGGAGATCTCCATGATCTTTCAGGATCCCATGACGGCCCTCAACCCGGTGCTCCGGGTGGGGGATCAGATCGCCGAGGTCATCCATCTCCACGGCAACTGTTCCCGGACAGAGGCCCTCAAGCGGGCCATGGATATGCTGCAAAAGGTGGGCATCCCCCCCGAGCGGGTGAGCGATTACCCCCACCAGTTCTCCGGAGGTATGAAGCAGCGGGTGGTGATCGCCATCGCCCTGGCCTGCACGCCCCAGCTCATCATTGCGGATGAGCCTACCACTGCCCTGGATGTCACGATCCAGGCGCAAGTACTGGATATGATGAACGACCTGAAGCAGCAGATCGGTACCTCCATGATTCTCATTACCCACGATCTGGGCGTAGTGGCAGAAACCTGTGATAAGGTGGCCATCATGTACGCCGGCGAGATTGTGGAGTACGGCGACCTGCGCAACATCTTCAAGGAAACGGCCCATCCCTATACCAAGGGGCTGTTTGGGTCGCTGCCCTCCCTGGACAAGAAAACTCACCGGCTCAAGCCCATTGCAGGGCTGATGCCCGACCCGGCCAACCTGCCCGAGGGGTGCAAGTTCCATCCCCGCTGTCCCTATGCGGACGAAACCTGCCGCACCCAAGAACCAATGACGACCGAACTGTCTCCAGGACATCTGGTACGGTGCCACCGCTGTACGAAACACGCACAGGAGGAGGGAGAGAACGTCAATGGCTGAGACATTGCTCCAGGTCAGAGACCTGAAGAAATATTTTAAGACGCCAGGGGGCATGCTCCACGCCGTAGATGGGATCACCTTTGATCTGGAAGAAGGCAAAACCCTGGGCGTGGTGGGCGAGTCAGGCTGCGGGAAATCCACCCTGGGCCGGGTAATTCTGGGCCTGCTGGACGCTACCAGCGGCAGCGTTCTGTTTGAGGGAAAGGAGACCATCGGCGTATCCAAGCACCAGCGAAAAGACCTGCGCAAGAATATGCAGATCATTTTTCAGGATCCCTTTTCCTCCCTCAATCCCCGCATGTGCGTGTCCGAGCTGATCGCGGAGCCGTTGAAGGTGTACGGCGTGTGCAAGACCAAGGAGGAACGGGACAAGCGGGTGGCTGAGCTGATGGAGACGGTGGGCCTGGCCGAGCGGCTGGCCTTCGCCTATCCCCACGAGCTGGACGGCGGGCGCCGCCAGCGCATCGGCGTGGCGCGGGCGCTGGCGCTCAACCCCAAATTTATCGTCTGTGACGAGCCGGTGTCCGCCCTGGATGTGTCCATCCAGGCGCAAATCCTGAATCTGCTGCAAGACTTACAGGAACAGCAGGGGCTGACCTATATCTTCATCACCCATGACCTGTCGGTGGTCAAACACATCTCTGACGATATTTTGGTGATGTATGTGGGCTCCATGGTGGAAAAGTGCCCGGCGGACGACCTGTTTGAGCGTCAGCTGCACCCATACACCAAGGGCCTGTTGTCCGCCATACCCATTCCGAACATCGACCTTGAGAAAAAACGTATTATTCTTCAGGGAGAGATTTCTTCTCCCATTGATCCCAAGCCGGGATGCCGTTTTGCCAAGCGGTGTCCCTATGCCACGGACCGCTGTCGGTCAGAGACACCGGCCTGGGAAGAGGTGCTGCCCAAGCATTTTGCGGCCTGCCATCATGTGCGGGAGATCAACGATCTGTAACCGGAACAGCACAGAATGAATGAAAAACCGCCCCGGAACCACCGGGGCGGTTTTGTCATCTTAGGGAAAAGTCTTTGTTAAGTACGGCCGTTTTGGGCGGGGTTACGGCAGGATCTGTGTGTTCGCATCAGCTCAAGACGGGCGTTGTTCAGGGAAGCAGAACTTTGGCCTCACCTGTGATCAGAAGGGCGCCGTCCTGGTTGACACAGGTCGTCTCCAGCACCGCACGGTGTTTGACCTCGTCGATGGACAAGACCTTGACGCTGGCGGTGACGGTGTCGCCGATGCGCACCGGGGAGAGGAATTTCAGCGTCTGGCCCATATAGATGGTGCCTGGGCCGGGCAGCTGCATGCCGATGACGGCAGAAATCAGCCCGGCAGAGAGCATCCCGTGGGCGATACGGCTACCGAACCGAGTGGTTTTGGCGTACTCCTCGTTGATATGGGCGGGGTTCAGATCACCGGACAGCCCGGCAAAGGTATATACATCCCATTCGGTAATGGTCTTGGAGAAGCTGGCGCTCTGGCCAACGGCAATATCCCGGCCCATGATCAGAACACCTTCCTGGTCAGGCCGTAGATCTGGCGGGCCTCGTCAGGAGTTGCGGCCTCCAGGCCGTTGAGTTCCAGCATGCGCTTGGCCCGCTCCACCAACTGAGCGTTAGACTTGGCCAGTACGCCGTGGCTCCAATAGAGGTTGTCCTCCAGACCTACGCGCAGGTGGCCGCCCAGAGCGATGGTGGCAGACATAATGGGCAGGTGTCCGGCGGAGATGCCGCAGGCTGCCCAGGTGGAACCTTCTGGGAGGATGCTCTTCAGGTAGACGAGGTTTTCCACCGTGTTGGTCATGCCGCCGGCACAGCCCAGCACGATTTGATAGTGGCAGGGAGCCTTGAGGATGCCCTTTTTCATGTAATAGATCGTGTTATATACCATGCCGGCGTCAAAAATCTCGATCTCCGGCTTGACGTTGCTTTCTTGGAGGGCAAGGCCCAGCTTTTCCAAAAAGGCGGGAGGATTCATAAACACAGTGCGGTTTTGCCAGTTGAGAGTGCCCGCATCATAGGAGGCCAGCTCCGGCTTGAGGCGCTGAATGGGGCTGATGCGCTCCTCGTCGGGACCGTCTACATTGCCCGAGCTGGTGATGTTGATGCACACATCGCAGTCCTTGTGGGCACGGATGAGGCCGATGGTCTCCTCATACAGCTCATAGCGGATGGAGGGGGCGCCGTCCGGTTCCCGGACATGGATGTGGACGATGGCCGCGCCGGCCTGCCAGCACTCGTAAGCCTCTCGGGCAATCTCCTGAGGAGAGTAGGGAACGGCGGGATTCATGTCTTTGGTGGGCCAGGAGCCGCATACGGCGGCGGTGATGACACGTTTATTTTTCAGATCAGCCATGAAAATTGCTCCTTTCTGATATTCAGCGAGAATATGTCGCATCAAATGAGAGAAGCAAAGAGCATGCCAAGATTTTGCCGGAGTTAAAGGCTGACCCATGCAGGATCCGCAAGTCGAAAACGAAAAACAAGTCAGATACGGTTCGATAAAACCGCATCTGACTTGTCCTTGGAACAAACAAATTACAGCCCATATTTCTTTTTTCTGCGCATGATAGAGGTCTGGCTGGTGCCCAGCATTTGGGCGGCCTGATAAGAGCTGTGGTATTTTTGAAGGGTATAGCTGAGGTAGCCACGTTCACACTGTTCCAGATACTGCTCCAGGGATACTCCATCCTGAAGCATGGTCTCAAAGCTGGCGGCGGACAGAGGAGTATAGGCCGGGCCGCTGTCTGACAGCTCATTTTTTGTGGGGGGCGGGGTTTCAGCGGAAAAGCCGGTGAAGGAAGCCAGATCTGAGATTTCAATACTCCGACCCATACTCATAACCACCGAGCGCTCTACCACGTTGCGCAGCTCCCGCACGTTGCCCGGCCACAGGTAAGCACGGAAAATCTCCAGCGTATGGGGCGTAAAGACCTTGTCCTTGGAATATTTTTGACAGAAATGAGCCAGAAAATAGTTGGCCAATGGAACAATGTCCTCCCGCCGCTCCCGCAGGGGCGGCAGACGGATGGGAATGACGTTGAGCCGATAGTAAAGATCAGCCCGGAACTGTTTGGCCTCCACCAGCTGGGCCAAGTCCTCATTGGTGGCAGTGATCAGCCGGAAGTCTACTGGAATGGTGTGGGTGGAGCCGATGCGCTGAACAGTCTTGGTTTCGATGGCCCGGAGGACCTTGCCCTGGAGGTTGAGGGGCATGGAATTGATCTCATCCAGGAAAAGGGTGCTGCCCTCGGCTGTCTCAAACAGGCCTTTTTTCCCGCCGGGAGCGGCTCCGGTAAAGGCCCCCTTTTCATAGCCGAACAGCTCTGCCTCCAGCAGATTTTCTGGCAGGGAAGCGCAGTTGACTACCACCAGGGACTTCTGGCTGCGGGTGCTGGCGGAGTGAATATAATTGGCTACGACTTCCTTGCCAGTACCCGATTCTCCCAGCAGGAGCACAGCAGAATCCACCTGAGACACAGTGGCGGCGATGTCCAGCACGGTGCGCATGGTGCGGCTCTCCGCCACGATGGAGGGGGAGGCGGGGTGCTGGGTGCCGCTCCAGGAAAAGGAGGATACGACAGAATTTTGGCTGGCCTGCTGATACAGGTCATTGAGTTTGTCCAGGGGCTGTACCACAGCCAGGATATTGCGCACCTGACCGCCCTCGTCAAAGATGGGGGTGGAGGTAACGATCTGCCGGATGGCGCTGCGGCCATAATTCTGGGTATCCCAGACATCCTGAAACATTACCACCTGGCGTTTTTCCAAATAGACAATGTCGGAGATACACCGGTCAATCTGCCCGGTGGACAGAAAATCGTGGACGTTGTAGCGCAGGAGTACGCTCTTGGGCATATTCAGCAGCTTAGAATAGGCGCTGTTAACAAAAATATAATTTCCTGCGTCATCCAGGATATAGACGCCGTCTGAGAAGTTATCCAGCATAGTCTCAAAGAAATGAGTTTCAAACATAGCGGCATCCTCCTTTTGCGGTAATACAAAACTAGTATAGCAGATTCTAAGCCGCCTGTCACAAAAATTTTATGAAAAGTTGCTTGGACAGCTTGGCATGGGATTTGCTTACCAATCTAAGGCGGAATACAAAAAGGAGGTGGCTCGAATGAGAGTCGCAATTTTAGGCTGCGGCGCCATGGGCACGGTGCTGGGGGCCTACATGACAAAAAATGGGTGCAATGTGGAGCTGATTGACAGCTATGAGGCCCATGTTCAGGCGCTGAACGAAAAAGGCGCCCACATCGTGGGAACCGTAGACTTCACGGTTCCGGTGAAGGCGATCACGCCCGGGCAGATGGAGGGAATCTATGACGTAGTATTCCTCTTCACCAAGCAGACCGCCAATGACGAGGTGCTGCCCAACCTTCTGCCCCATCTGGGGCCGGACAGCACGGTGTGTACCCTGCAAAACGGTGTGCCGGAGCCCTTTGTGGCAGCTCATGTGGGGAAAGCGCGCACCGTGGGTGGTACGGTGCTGTGGGGGGCCACCTTTCAGGAGCCCGGCGTGTCTGAGCTGACCCAGGATCTGAGCCGGAACGACCATCTCTTCGAGATTGGCGAGATGGACGGCACCATCACGCCGCGGATCCGCCAAGTGGCCGATGTGCTGGGATATATGGGCCCCACGGCCGTCACCGATTCCCTGATGGCGTCGCGCTGGGGCAAGCTCATCAACAACGCCTGCATGAGCGGCATGTCCGCCGCCTGCGGGACCACCTTCGGCGGCGTGCTGGACAACGACAAGGCCAGGGCCTGTCTGAGTTATCTGGGACACGAGGTCAAGCGGTGCTGCGAGGCGTCCGGCTATCAGCTGCCGGAACTGCTCCACGAGCAGTCGCCTGAGACCTGGCCAACCAAGCCATGTTCGACGCCAACCAGCGGGTATTCCTGGATATGTACTCCGACATGCGTGCGGCCAAGGCCAGCATGCTCCAGGACCTGGAGAAAGGCAGGACCACCGAGGTGCGCATGATCAACGGCTATGTCTGCCAGGTGGGGGATCAGCTGGGCATCGACACCCCCTTTAATGACAAGGTGGTGGAGATTGTCAGCCAGATTGAACAGGGCAAGCTGCCGCTGGATATGAGCAATATTGACCAGTTCCCGGACGGACTGTTCCAGTATGCGCTGTACCATGCAACGTAAAAACGAGAAATAGAGAACCGAAAACGGCGGGCAGACCGGCTGACTCTGGGCGCCGGGAGGCCCGCCGTGCTGTCGTGTGCCGGATGGCCCGAAAGGAGTGTGAGGTCAAGATGAAGCAGATTCGGACGTGCGTAAGGCAGACAGCATGCGGCGTGGTGCGGGGACTGGCCCTGGATGGGTATGAGGCATATCTGGGGATTCGCTACGCCAAGGCGGAACGCTGGGAGCAGGCAGTGCAGGCCGGACTGTGGGAGGGGGAGTACGATGCCACCCGGTTCGGGGACCGGGCCTGCCAATTCAGAGGTTTTTATGGTGTGGAGGACAGCGCTATCAACCGCTTTTACTATGAGGAAGCTAAGACACAGTTCCCGGCGGTTTACAGCGAGGACTGTCTGAACTTGAACATCTGGACCCGGGAGGACGCTCGTGGTTTCCCTGTCCTTGTGTACATCCACGGCGGAGCCTTTCGCACGGGGGGAAATGGAGAGCCCTTTGTGGATGGAGCGGCTTACGCCAAGCGGGACGTGGTGATGGTGTCGGTCAACTACCGCCTGGGTCCTTTTCACTCGGTCTATGGCGACGGGTACTCCGGTAACCTGGCGCTCACCGACCAGATAACCGCGCTGGCCTGGGTGCGGGACAACATCGCCTGCTATGGTGGGGATCCGGAACGGGTCACCATCATGGGGGAGAGCGCCGGGGCGGTGAGCGTGCAGTGTCTGCTGCTCTCCCCGCAGGCCAAGGGACTGTTCCGCGGGGCGGTGATGATGAGCGGCGGCGGAGACTTGTCTGCGCTGGGCACCCCCAACCGGCCGGTCCGGATTCGCCCGGTGTGGGAGTGGGTTAAGAAAAGTCTGGGGGCGGCTACGCTCCAGGAATTGAAAACGTGCCCGGCCTACCGCCTCTATGCCGCCTGGCAGAAAGCATTGGACGACTTGCCCCAATATGCCGCCGGGGCGTCCAAGCCGGTGCTGGACGGCAAGGTGATCCCCATGGGGGTGGACCAGGCCCGGGAAGAGGGCCTGCTGGCCGACGTGCCCTGTATCATCGGAGTGCTCAGCGCCGATTCCTGGCCCTATACCCTGTGCTCCGCAGCCCTGGACTATGCCAGCAAGCAGGAGCGCGCGGGGGGCGCGCCGGTATATGTCTACCTCTTTGACCGGACCCCACCGGGGGAGAACCCCTTCGGTGCGTTCCACGGTGCGGACCTGTGGTATGTGTTCGGCACGCTGGACCGCGGGCGGCGGCCCTATGAACCAGTGGACAAGGCTATCAGCGGATACCTGCTGGGCTATGTTTCCAACTTTGTCAAAACCGGAGATCCCAACGGCCCGCTCCTGCCCCGGTGGGACGGCGCGGGAAAGGACGGCCAGGTCCTGCGCTTGGCGGAGGACACCGCCATGTGCCGGCCCGACCTGGAGGGGCTGGGCCGCACCCAGAGCATGGCCAGCCCCTATCCCTACTGCTGACCCAAAGAGAGGAGATATGCGGAATGAAACGCTCACAGATCAACGCCGCCATCCGGGAGATGGAGGAAATGTGCCGCCGGCATGGATTCTGCCTGCCGCCCTTCTGCGGATATACTCCGGAGCAATGGGGGACGCTGGGGGCCGAATACGATGAGATACGGGACTGCAAGCTGGGCTGGGACATCACGGACTACGGCCTGGACCGCTTTGACGAGGTGGGCTTCTCCCTGGTCACCATCCGCAACGGGAACCGTGCCCAGGCGGAGCGGTACCCCAAGGTGTATGCGGAAAAGCTCCTGTATTTGAAGGAAGGGCAGTACGCGCCCAACCATTTTCACTGGTACAAGACGGAGGATATCATCAATCGGGGCGGAGGAAACGTGCTCATCCGGGTATACAATTCCCTGCCTGACGAGCGGATGGATCTTGCCAGCCCGGTGACGGTTCACACCGACGGACGCCGTTATACGGTGCCTGCGGGCAGCCAGGTCCGCCTGACGCCGGGGGAGAGCATCTTCATCCCCCAGAGGCTGTACCACGACTTCATGGTGGAGCCGGGGAGTGGTGCAGTGTTGCTGGGCGAGGTGAGCCAGTGCAACGACGACGAGCACGACAACCGCTTTGAGCCGCCGGTGGGCCGGTTCCCGGCCATTGAGGAGGACGAGCCGCCCTACCGCCTGCTGTGCGGAGAATACCCCGCCGCCCGGTGAGCGGGGGACGGATTGGACCGATTCGGGGAGGAGAAGAAATGATTACGAAACAGCTCCATGATGGCTGGCGGATGCGGGTGGCAGGGGATCGGCAGTGGTTTCCCGCCCAAGTACCGGGGAGCGTATACCAGGATCTTTTGAACAGCGGGATGATAGACGACCCTTATGACCGGGACAATGAGCTGGCCGCCCTGGCCGTCATGGACCAGGATTTTGAGTACGAGCTGGAGTTTGATACACCAGCCGGGATGCTGGAGCAGGAGGCGGTCCTGCTCCGCTTCGAGGGCATTGACACGGTGGCTGACTTAGAGCTCAACGGCATGGCGCTGAGCCATGTGGAGAATATGCACCGCACCTGGGAATTTCCGGTGAAAGATGCGCTGCGGGAAAAGGAAAACCGGCTGCGGGTGTGCCTGCGCTCTCCCACCCGGTACATCCGGCAGGCCAACGAAAAAAATCCCCTGCTGGGGACGGCGGACGCCATGGAGGGCTTTCCCCATCTCCGAAAGGCCCACTGTATGTTCGGCTGGGACTGGGGGCCCCGGCTGCCGGATGCGGGCATCTGGCGGGCGGTGAGCCTGATGGCCTATTCCGCCGCCCGGCTGGACAATGTGTATATCACCCAGGAGCATGGGGAGGACGCGGTCACCCTGCGCTTCCAGGTGCAGGCCGTCCGGCCGGGGGAGGCAAGCCTGCTGGACTTGAGCGCGGCCCAGGCAGCGGGGTTGTCCTGCCGGGCGGTAGTGACCGGCCCGGGGGGAGAACAGTGGGAGGCCGGCGGACAGGCCTTATTCCATTCCGGCATCGTCATTCAGACGCCCAGGCTGTGGTGGCCCAACGGCTATGGGGACCAGCCTTTGTACCGGGCGGCGGTGGAACTGCTGTCAAATGGGACTGTGATCGACCGCTGGGAGCGGCGTATCGGGCTGCGCACCATGACGGTGTGTCGGGATAAGGACCAGTGGGGAGAGCAGTTCTGCCATATGGTCAACGGCGTGAAAATCTTCGCCATGGGGGCAGACTACATCCCGGAGGACTGCATCCTGGCCAGAATGACGCCGGAGCGCACCCGCTGGCTGCTGGAGCAGGCCAGGGTCGCCCACCATAACTGCATCCGGGTGTGGGGAGGCGGACACTATCCGGCGGACGCCTTCTATGACGCCTGTGACGAGCTGGGTCTGGTGGTGTGGCAGGACTTTATGTTCGCCTGCGCGGTATATGATCTGACGGAGGATTTTGAGGCCAATATCATTGCCGAGGCGGTGGACAACATCAAGCGCTTCCGTCACCATGCCAGTCTGGGACTGTGGTGCGGCAACAACGAGATGGAGATGTTTGTAGAGCTGGGGGTATGGGTGAACAAGCCCAGCCAGAAAAGTGACTATGTGAAGATGTATGAATACCTGCTGCCCAAGCTGTGCCGGCGGTATGACCCAAACACCTTTTATTGGCCCGCCAGCCCGTCCTCCGGCGGGGCGTTCGACAAGCCCAACGACGAGAACCGGGGCGACGCACACTACTGGGATGTTTGGCACGGGAACAAGCCCTTCACGGAATACCGTAAATTTTACTTCCGCTATGTATCGGAGTTCGGGTTTCAGTCCTTCCCAGCCCTCAAGACCTGTGAGAGCTTCACCCGGCCGGAGGACCGGAATATTTTCTCCTATGTGATGGAGAAGCACCAGCGCAACGCCACGGCCAACGGCAAAATCATGAATTACCTGGAACAGACCTTCCTGTATCCCACGGACTTTGACACGGTGCTGTACGCCTCCCAGCTGCTCCAGGCAGAGGCGATCCGCTATGGCATCGAGCATTTCCGGCGGCACCGGGGCCGGTGCATGGGAACCATCGTGTGGCAGCTCAACGACTGCTGGCCGGTAGCCAGCTGGTCCTCCATTGACTACTATGGACGATGGAAAGCGCTGCACTATTACGAGAAGCGATGCTTTGCGCCGATCCTCATCTCCTGCGAGGAGGAGGGAATTTTAACCCAGAACCCAAACCCCAATGCCCAGCCATATGAGGTACACAAGAGTATCCGGCTCAATGTGGCAAATGAGACCCGGCGGGATGTAGTCGTGACGGTTCGCTGGGCCCTGCGCCGGGCGGATGGCAGAATCAAATGGGAGCGGGAGCAGGCGGTCCGTGTTCCCGCCCTGTCCGCGGTTTGGCTGGATCCGGAAGAGCTGCCTGATGCCGACCTATATGGCGACTATGTCAGCTATGAGTGCTTCCAGGACGATGCGGTGCTGTCCCAGGGAACGGTCATCTTCTGCCCGCATAAGCAGTTCCATTATCAGGACCCCCAGTTGTCTGTCCGGGTGGAGGGGGACGAAGTGGTGGTATCCGCACGGGCCTACGCCAAGGCGGTAGAGGTACGCAACGAGAATGAGGACCTGCTGCTGGAGGATAATTATTTTGATATGAACGGCGGCGAAAGGCGTCTCAAGATCCTGGGGGGAACGCCGAACGGACTCCGGGTCAGGAGTGTATACTCGATCCGGTAGACGAATCAAAAGCGGATGCGGGAACTTGTTCCCGCATCCGCTTTGTAGTGCCGCCGAAACGTTCAGAGCAGTCCCAGTTCCCGGGCCTGGTCGGTCAGTTGTGGCCTGAAATCCGGGTGGGCCAGGCGGATGAGCGCCCGGGCCCGGTCCCGCATACACAGGGGTTTAAGGTCTACACAGCCGTACTCCGTCACGACATACTGCACATCGGAGCGGGGGGTAGTGACAGCGGTGCCAGTTGGAAACTGTGCTACGATGCGGCTGGACTGCCCGATCTTCTTGTTGTCCACGGTGGAGGTGATGGCAAGAAAGGACTTGCCACCCCGAGACATCTGGGCACCCCGGACGAAGTCCACCTGGCCGCCGGTGGCACTGTACTGCCGCCCGGCGAAATTGTCCGCGTTGACCTGCCCGAACAGGTCGATGGAAAGGGCGGTGTTCACAGAGATCATGTTGTCATTTTTGGCAATGTTCACCGGGTTGTTGACCAAGGGGAAGGGCATGAAGTACATCTGGGGATTGTGGTCGATAAAGCGGTACAGCTCCGCGCTGCCCAGACTGAAGGCCGCTACCGTCTGCCCCTGATGCCAGGTCTTACGGCTGTTGTTGACCACGCCCAGCTTCATCAGCTCCATGATCGAATCGGTCATCAGCTCGCTGTGGGCACCCAGATCGTTTTTTCCCTTCAGTCCATAGCCCACGGCATTGGATACCCCGCCCAGCCCTAACTGGATACAGGCCCCGTCCGGGATCTGGTCGATGATATAGCTGGAGATCGTTTGGATGGTGTCGCTGAAGGCCAGGCCGGGATCCTCCATCAAGGGGGTGTTTCCACACACTACCGCATCCGCCTGGGAGATGTGGATGCGGTTTTCCTCTCCAAACACGTAGGGGACATTGGCGTTTATCTGGAGAATCGTCCGTTTGGCGGCCTGGCGGACATAGGTGTGCAAGGCGACCCCAGAGGCGCCGAAGCTCATATAGCCCTCTTCGTCTGGCGTTGAAACCTCCAAGAAAGCCACGTCTGCAGGGGCGGTCTCCCGACACCAGCGGTCCACCTGGCTGAGGTGGACGCTGGTGAAATCCGCCCGCCCCTGCCGCCAGCACTCCCGCTCTTTGGCGCCCATAAAGTAGGTGTTTACCCGGAAACCCCTGTGGTCCAAAAGCCTGAACTGTGCGGGCAGCATAGCGCCGCAGATCTCAATGACCTCCAAATCATCCGCCCGGTCTGCCAGCGCATCACAAAGAACGTTGGCCACACTGGTACACACGCCCACAAAGACGCGGTCCCCGTTTTGGACCAGTTGGACGGCTTGGGCGGGCTCGGTCAGCTTGGACCGAAAAAGCTGTTTTAGCTGCTCTGTCATGATAACGAGTTTCTCCTCCCTGAAGGGGAGAGAGGCCGGTTCCGGCCCCTCTCGCAGTTGGGTCAGGTCCGGGGCCGCAGACCGTAGATCTGGCGGGCCTCTTCGGGGGAGGCGGCCTGGTAGCCCGCCTCCTCCAGCAGCCGCTTGGCCCGGGCCACAAATTGGGCGTTAGACTTGGCTGGTATCCCCTTGTGGTACATCACATTGTCCTCCATTCCCACCCGGAGATGGCCGCCCAGAGCGATAGTGGTCAGCATGACGGGCATGTGGCCTTTGCCGATGCCGCAGGCGCTCCAGGTGCAGTTCTCCGGCAGCAGGCGGTGGAGGTAGAGCAGATGGTCCAGATCCACCGTCATCCCGCCGGGGGCGCCCAGCACAATCTGGAAATGGCAGGGGGCCTTGAGCACCCCTTTTTTGATGTAATACAGGGCGGAGTAGAGCATCCCGGTGTCAAAGATCTCGATCTCGGGCTTGATGCCCAGCTCCTGACAGGCCAGACCCAACCGCTCCAGAAAGCGGGGGTGGTTTTCAAAAATGGCGTTGTTCTGCCAGTTCATGGAGCCGCAGTCGTAGGAACACAGCTCCGGCCGCAGCTGCTCCAGGGGGTAGATTCGGAGATCATCGTCCAAACCGCCGATTCCGGAGGTGGTCAGATTGAGGTTAATATCGCATTCTTTGTTGGCCCGGATGAGTTCTACGACCCGCTTGTACTTGTCAAAGTCCATGCAGGGGCGGCCTTTATCATCTCGGACGTGGATGTGGGCCACAGCTGCACCGGCTTGCCAGGATTCAAACACGCTCTGGGCGATTTCCTCCGGATGGATAGGGACATTGGGGTTGTCCGCTTTGGTAGGCCAGGAGCCGGTGACCGCCACGGAAATCACTCGTTTATTGGATAGGGTGTTCATGAAAAAACCTCCTGTATTCAGGCTGAGAATTGATGGGGGCGCGGCTGGGAACGCGCTGCCCGGCTCAGTTAAAACCAGCCCCCGGTGATGCGCACACACTGGCCGCTGATGTAGCTGGCTTCGTCGCTGGCCAAGAAAGCCACCAGACTGGCCACCTCTTCCGGCTCGCCCACACGGCGCATGGGGATGTTGCTTAATATGGCGTTCATGTTCTTTTCAGGGACAGTTTTGATGATATCGGTGTTGATCATGCCGGGGGCCACGCAGTTGGCGGTGATATTGTAGCGGCCCAGCTCCATGGATAGGGTCTGGGTCATGGCTATGATACCTGCCTTGGCTGAGGCATAGTTGAGCTGACCCACATTGCCGCGGCTGGCCAGAGAGGACATGGAGACGATGCGTCCGTAGCCCCGTTCCCGCATACCGTTCACTACCTGCTGCACACAGTAAAAGCTTCCGTACAGGCTGACTTTCACCGCCGCATCAAACTGGCCGGCGGTCATCTTGTAAGACATGGCGTCCCGGGTAATGCCGGCGTTGTTGACCAGGATATCGACCGTTCCAAACCGCCGCTCGACCGCCTGAAAAGCCTGGGCCACGCTGTCAGGGTCGGACACGTCGCATGCAACGGGCATAACGCGGTTGCCCTCCGGGTCCAAGCGGGCGGCGGTGGCCGCCAGGACTTCCTCGTTTAAGTCTAAAAGAGCCACGCCTGGAATCCCGTCGTTCAGAAAACGCATTGCAATGGCCTCGCCCAAGCCCTGGGCGGCGCCGGTCACCACGGCAATCTTACCGCTGAAATCATACATATTGTGTTCCTCCTATTATTGAACGGTTATGGTCAAACGGGGGTGTAAGGAGCAAAGGAAAACCATTCGTCATCAAAATGCTTCAGATTATCCGTGGACAGGGGCAGCCGGTCCATTTCGATTTTGGTGACAATATCAACTACCGTGTCATTGAAGGGGGTAGGGATGCCGTGGGAACGCCCCACCTGGGAGACGTAGCCGTTGATCATGGACACCTCGGTGCGACGGGCATGCTGCAGGTCCTGGAGCATGCTTGCCTTGGCAGGGAGCGCCAGCTGGTACATGTCGTAAAACAACTGCTGGCTGGCATTATACTGCTCCTGGTTGTCCAGGGAGAGACAGTCCGGAGAAAACCCGTTGACCAAGGTTGCCATGGTATAGCCCTCGGCCTCACAGCACAGCTTGACCTCCCGGGCCAGATAGCTCAGACAGGCACGGGCCTTGGGGGCTTCCAGGACTTGGCCGAACGTGCACCCGCATACGGCGGACATACCGCTCATGCAGGCATTGTTGATGAGTTTGGCCCAGCGAGTGGCCATGAGTCCAGTGCATACTTGGGTAGGACCCATATGATCTAAGACGGCTTTGACGTTCTGAATGCGGGGGGTGATACGGCCGTCCATCTCACCCACGTCAAAATACCAGTCCAGAGTGGACAGGTCCTGGGTGAGCTCTGAGGTGCCCGGCCCGGCAAAGGTGGCGCTCCAGAGGACTGTGCCGCCGACAGTCCGTTCCGGCCCAATCTGACTGGCTACATAGGGCTCCGGTACGCCATTTTGCAGAGTGCAGACGGTGCTGTCCGGCCGCAAGTGCCGGTTGAGGCGAGGCAGCACCGTATGGTTGGCAGTTTGCTTGGTGAAAAGGAACACCAAGTCATACTGGCCCTCCATCTGCTCTGGGGTGATGGCTCTGACGGGAACCGTAAATTCCTGGGTGCCAATGATGTGGGCACCGTGCTGGTTGAGCGCGTCTACATGCTCCTGATAGCTGTCGATCAGATCGACGGGACAGCCGGCGCGGGCCAGATAGGCGCCTAAAATGGTCCCCATGGCCCCGCAGCCTAAAATTGCGGTCCGCATGATAAATCCCTCCTGATAAGCGGTTGAATCGTCTCGCGAAGTTGCCGGCAAACAGCTATGCAGACGATGTGCCAACTTTCCAAACCCGCATGATTCGGTGGAAAAAGCCCGTAGATAGAGGAAAAAAGGCCGCAACAAAATTCTTAATAATAAGAAAATTATTAAGAATAGACAAATGATTTGCAAAAATGAGAAAGATGTGCTACACTTTTTTTGTTGCTTATGGCAGGAGGGAATATACATGGCGCGACTTTCTGAATTTGCGGATCTGGACTCCGCTCTGGAGCATATTCTTATGGGCATCTTCATTTTGGACCGGGAGGGAAATTACCTCTATGTCAATGAGCAGTACTGCCAGAGCATAGGCAGACCGCCAGAGTTTTACCGGGAAATGTCGATTCCCCGGCTTAAGAAAATGGGATATTTGTCCAGCAGTGTGTGGGAACAGGTGCTCCGGGAGCAACGAACGGTGATTTCCGTGGTGTCCGTCACAGATCAAGGAGTTACGACCCCTTATCTGACCGTGGGCACACCGCAGTTTGACGAACACGGGGAGATCCGTCAGATTGTATGCCGCCAGGAATCAGTCAAGCGGCTGAATGAACTGCTCCAGCATGGGTCACGCAACCGCTATCAGGTCAGTAGAGACGGGACTGGAGCGCCAGCCGTTCAGGAACAGATCATTGCTGAGAGTCCTCAGATGAAGCAGCTGCTTAGTACGTTGCTGGCGGTGTCCAGAACGGATGCGGCCATCCTGGTCACAGGACCTTCCGGGTCCGGCAAGGAGGTGCTGTCCCGGATGATCCACGAAAACAGCGCCCGCAGAGAAGGGGCGATGGTCACCATCAACTGCGCCGCTATTCCCGAAAGCTTATTTGAATCCGAGATGTTCGGCTATGAAAAAGGGGCGTTTACTGGCGCGGCGGCTGGGGGAAAGAAGGGCCTGATCGAATCCGCCGATGGCGGAACGTTATTTTTGGACGAGATCAACTCCATGCCTCTGTCTTTCCAGATCAAGCTGCTGCGGGTTCTGGAGACGAAGCAGGTCACCCGTCTGGGGGCGGTCGCCGCTCAAAAGGTGGATTTTCGGCTGGTGTGCGCATCCAACGAGGACCTGCATGCCTTAGTGGAGCAGCAACGGTTTCGGTCAGACCTGTTTTACCGCATCAATGTGATTTCCGTGTCGATTCCACCCCTCAGTGAGAGAAAGCAGGATATCATCCCATTGGCGATGCATTTTTTACGCCTGTTTTCCGAAAAGTACAACTATATCAAGACCCTGTCCGAGCGGGCAGAGGAAAGGCTGAAGGCCTACACCTGGCCAGGAAACGTTCGTGAACTGCGCAATGTGATTGAGCGGGCAGTGATCATGTCCTCCCCGCAGCAGTGGGAGATCGACGAAATTCCCCTGGAATCCCCCAGTGGAGCGCAGCGGGTTGAGCCAATGGCCCGGAAGTCTGGAGCAGGTTGGACTGGGGGAGGCTACCAAGGGCAGTCTCTGAAAGCTTATATGGACGCTTGTGAACGGCAGCTGTTCGAGAAGCTGGTCGGCGAAAACCGTTCTCCCCGTGAGATTGCGCGGCTGCTGGATATCAATCTGTCCAGCGTATATCGAAAGCTGAGACAGCACCAGATGAATTATGGTTCCGGCTTGGGCCGGGCGGAAAGCGCGTTGTGAATTTGAATGTGTGGAAAGGGGCGTCCGCCGGATGCGGCGGGCGCCCTGATTTTTTGCCAGAAAAGGATATTGGCATACAGATTGCAAGAAATATTACAGAGAATGCTCCCCTGCAGTTGGAAAAAATAGATAGGCCGACGGCAGGTGCGTATGGAAACAGAAAGGATGAGGCAGGAATGAAGAAGATCTTAGCGGCAATTCTAGCTGCATCGCTGGCGCTTACACTGGTAGCCTGCGGCGCTCCAGCGGAGCAAACTGGGGACGAATGGCAGCTGCGGAGAGAAAAACTGACACAGGAAGAGGTGGAGCAGGCACCCACAGAGGATCAGCTTGTGGTACTGGATACGGCCTGCGGGCAGATCCAGGGGATTCAGAAGGATGGCTACCAAGAGTTCCGGGGAGTCCGTTACGCCACGGCGGAGCGGTGGGAGCAGGCTGAGCCAGTGACCAGCTGGGAAGGGATATACGACGCCACGGTATGGGGGGACGGGAGTTGCCAGTACCGGGGCTTCTACCATATGGAGGACAGCACAGTCAGCCAGTTCTATGCGGATGAGGCCGCCGCCACAGTCCCGATTGCATACAGCGAGGACAGCCTGAACCTGAATATCTGGACTCCTGATGGGGCGGAGGATTGCCCAGTGCTGGTGTATATCCACGGGGGCTCTTACATGACCGGAAGTAATACCGACGCTTCCACGGACGGCGAGGCATACGCTCACCACGGGGTTATCACGGTGGCCATTAACTACCGCCTGGGCCCGTTCCACTCGGTCTGGGGGGACGGCTACACCGGCAACCTGGCGCTCACCGATCAGCTCACTGCTCTGCGCTGGGTGAAAGATAACATCGCCGATTACGGCGGGGACCCGGAGCGCATTACGGTCATGGGAGAGAGCGCCGGGGCGGTGAGTGTGCAGAATCTGCTCATCTCTCCGCTGGTGGAGGACGGACTGATCAGCGGGGCCATCATGCTCTCCGGTGGAGGCAGCCTCAGTGAGATCGGCAGTCCCACGGTACCCGCGCTGGTGGAGCCCATTTGGACCAAAGTCAAGCAGGACCTGGGGGTGGACAGCCTGGATGAGCTGAAAGACCTGCCCGCGCAAGAGCTTTACGCCGCCTGGGTGGCTGCGCTGGGTGCCTATGCGGGGACGGCCACCACTCCGGTGCTGGATGGCGTGGCCCTGGTGGACAACGTGGACACGGCGCTGGACAACAACACGGTGAAAAACGTGCCTTGCATCATCGGCATCCTCAGCGAAGATATGTGGCCTTATACCCTGTATGATGCCGCGGTGGAGTATGGGGAAAAGCGGGCGCAAGCCGGAGGCGAGCCGGTCTACCTTTCTTACTTTGACCGGCAGCAGCCCGGCGAAAATCAGTTTGGGGCATTTCACGCCGCAGACCTGTATTATGTGTTCGGTACACTCTACCGGAACTGGCGGCCCTTTGACGACACAGATTACCGTATTGCGGAGGACATGATCGACTACATCTCGAATTTCGTCAAAACCGGAGATCCCAACGGCTCTGGCCTGGCCAAATGGGACAGCGCCACTGCAGAGGAACAGCTGTTTATGCACTTTGGGGACGAGGAGGCAGCCATGGTGGCGCCGGACACCTCGGTTCTTGCCAACACTCAGATCGAAGGCTGGGTCTTCCCATATGCGGATTCCATTGCGCCCCCTGAGATTGAGGACGAGCCGAACGAAGGGAAGGGTACGCCCATCGACCCGGCGGACCTGCTGGGCGTGTGGAACATCACCGGATGGAACGTGCTGGCGGACGGGTCCTTCAGCCCGGTGACAGACCAGACCTTTGAATTTAAGGAGGGTGAGCTGTACTACTATATCTCAGGGGAGACGGCCAGCGCGTGCTACTACACGTTTGAAAACGAGTACGACATCGCCCTGCGGAACTTTGACGCGGCAGAGACGGATGCGCCGCTGATCTGGACCTTGTACTTCAACGAAGAGGGGCAGCTGCTCATTGAGGATCCTACCTATGCCATTGCCTATGTCTGTGTGCAGGCTGAAGAATAATCGAGTGGATGGACGATTGCGCCCCGAATAAACCGAAAGTGAAATGGTAAGTCAAATTCGCCTTAATCGATGCGTTTTCGGTTGCTAATTTCTATTGAAAAGAGGAGACACCCAATTTCGACAGCCCTTCACAGGGGCCGGACGGGCGGAAAGACGGACCAGGAAAAATTTGCATGAGGGACTGTTGACTATGTTGGCATGGGATTTGCTTTATATTTTTGCTGTAAAGCTGGATGAAAAATGGCGCAAGGACAGTAGAAAGCGGAACAGGGCTGGAGGCCAGGCCGGATGAAAAATCGCAAGGAAAGAGGGAGATAAATTTGGCAAACGTGTTCCACGACATATTACAGCTAGTGCTCAGTAATTTCCATTTGATTGGGGTGCTGGCGCTCTTTGTATTGGGGGTTACCCTCACATACAGGACAACCAACGTAGTGAACTTTTCTCAGGCCATCACCGCTACCATCGGCGCGTACATGGCAGGGCTGCTGGTGCGTGATTTCGGATGCAGCCCATGGCTGGCTATGATTGTCGGCGTGCTTTTGTGCTTCTTGATTGGCGTACTGCTGGACGCGGTCGTTATCCGGCACATCGGCGGCGGCAACGGCCGCGTGATGGTGACGATTGCTCTGATCGTTATCTTTACTGCGGGGATTCCCCTGGTGTTTGGGACGATCCCCTACAACTTCCCCCGGTTTTTCTCCGGGCAGATCGAGTTCAGCCTGTTTGGCATGGACTTCAACGTGACGAAAAACGCACTGTTTGTTCTGATCCTGTCGGTGGTCCTCATCGCCATTGTGTTCCTGGCCTTGAACCTAACCAAGTGGGGGCTGGGGGTGCGGGGAACCTCATCCAACATGTATGTGGCGTCTATGATGGGCGTGAATACCCACATGATGACTGCTCTGAGCTGGGGAATTTCCAGCGCCTGCGGCGCCTTGGCCGGTATCCTGATGGCATCTCAGACCCAAGTCATCAACATCACGATGCTGAACATGGTATCATCCAATGCTTTCCTGGCTCTGGCGATTGGTGGATTTACCTCCTTCTATGGTCCGGTGGTCGGTGCCCTGCTGATCCAAGTGGTTCTGTCCATGATGGGCTTTGTCAGCGGAATCTGGGCCACGGCTTTGACCTACATCCTGGTCATGCTGGTGATTCTGGTCAAGCCTGCGGGCCTGTTCGGCAAGACGGTTCAGAAGAAGGTGTAATGCGATGAGAGTATTAAAAAACGACTATGCGCAGCTTCAAAAGAGCTATGCGCCAAACCCGGCGAAAAAGATGACGAAGAATCCCCTGTTTGGATATGTGGTGGCGAGTATCGCGCTGATTGTGATTCAGCTGCTCTATATGTCCGGACTCATTCCGCTGAACGTCAGTCAGGCCATTATGCAGACGATGATCTATGTGGTGGCCGGCATGGGCGTAGGGATCCTGCTGTGGCTGGCTGGCCTGATGAGCTTTGCCACCGGCGCGTTTATCGGCTTAGGCACCTATCTGGCGGCCTACATTCTGAAAGCCTACATGGTGCCCTTTGTGCTCATCCTGGCCATCGTGGCCGTGGTAGGTGTGGTAGCCGGTGTGGTGGTCGGCTTTGTGTCCCTGCGGGTCAAGGGAATCGGCCTGCTGATTGTCACCCTTGGCCTGGCCACCGTCATGTCCACCATGTACGCCCTGCCTAATGAGTTTACCGGCGGGCCCACTGGTGTGTCCAAGGTCCCTTTCCCGGAGCTGGCCATGTTTTTGGAAACTAACCGGGACACGATGTACTTTGTGATCCTGGCGGTGATGTTCATTCTGATCGTCATCACCCTGAACATCATTAATAGCCCCATGGGCCGGGCCATGTTGGCTATGGCCAGCAGCGAGTCGCTGGCTCAAGCCATGGGCATCAGGCTGCTGAAATACCGGGTATTGGCCTTTGTGATTGCCACGGTTTATGCGCTGCTGGCGGGCGTCCTGTACGTCAGCTATATGCAGTCCTCCATCTATGCCACTTGGAGCAGCAGCCTGGCTATGAATATCCTTATTGCAGTCTGTTTAGGAGGCACCGCCAGTCCGTCCGGCGTCATGATCGGCTCTTTTGTGATGTTCACCATCAACTCCGCATTCCTGCAGAACATCCCGTTCTTCCAGACCTATCCTCAGGCGTCCCTGTTCTTCAACGGGATCCTCATTATTATCATTATTGCCAAGTATCCTGGCGGTTTGGTCCGTCTGCTGGGTTCCATCAAAAACGGTGTGAAGAGACTCTATGTAAAGGGGAGGACGTATAAATATGGCCCCGAAGAATAAAAGCGTGATCCAGCGGGCGGTGAGCAAGCGGGACAAGCTCCATAATACCCTGGTGTTCAATCGGGAGTTCCCTGCGGTGGAGAGCGGCCTCATCGACGAGAAGAACGACAAGCGCATTAAGCGCCAAGAGATTAAGAGTAAGAAACGGCTGCTCCCGCTGGAGATTGCCGCCCTGCCGGAGGTGGAGAGTAATGCTGTGCGCCGGGAGCGAGAGCTGGCGCAGTTCGAAGAAAAGCAGAAGCTGCCCCGCCGGGCGGTACAGCAGACCTACCTTCGTAAAGTCAAGAAAGAGGGCGAGACCGCAGCCCAGCAGTACCGGCAGGCGGCCTTGAAAAAGCTGGACGACGAGGCGGCGGCCAAGCGGGCGGAACTGGAGCGGAAATACCCCACCAACGGCTCAACCCAGGTTCCGGCAGCGGCAGCGGCAGCTTATAAAAAGGCGTCCCAGGAAGAGGAAGAAAAGATGCAGGCGCTCCGGAAGCAACTCCAGGAAAAGAAGGACAAGCGCCTGGCGACCACCAATGCAAGGCTGGAAAAGGAGAACGCCAAGCTCCAGGCGAAGTTCGACACGGTGAGCCGGCAGCTACAGGCTGCCAGCCAGCAGCATGAAGATGCCTTTGGCGAGGGTGACATTCTCAGCGTCCGGGATCTGAAGATGTACTTTTCCGGAATCAAGGCGGTGGACGGTCTTTCCTTCAACATCAAGCAAGGGGAGATCTTCGGCCTGATCGGCCCCAACGGCGCTGGCAAGACCACCGTATTCAACTGTATCACCCAGTTTTATAAGCCTACGGCTGGCGAGGTCCTTTACCGGGATCGGTATGACAATGTGGTCCCTCTGACTACCTATAAGACCACCGAGGTCATCAAGGCGGGCATTTCCCGGACCTTCCAGAACCTGGAACTTGTGTATTGGCTGCCCATTATGGATAATATGCTCATTGGGGCCCACGCTTTTTACCGCTCTACCCTGGGTGATCAATTCATCCACACCGCCAAGCTCCGTCGGGAAGAGGACGTGTTCCGCCAGAGGGCCCTGTCTATTCTGGAGCGGCTGGGCATCGCCCAGTATAAGGACATGCCGCCCATGGGCCTGCCCTACGGCGTGCTGAAAAAAGTGGAGCTGGCCCGGACGCTGATGTCCAATCCCCGGATGATTATTTTGGACGAGCCCGCCGCCGGCCTGAACGACGCGGAGACGGAGGAGCTGACCGAAATCATCCGGTTGATCCGGGACGATTTCCACTGCACGATTTTCCTGGTGGAGCACGACATGAACCTGGTCATGACTGTGTGCGACACTGTCTGTGCTATCTCCTTCGGCAAGATGCTGGCCATCGGTACGCCGGAAGAGATTCAGAACAGTCCGCAGGTCCAGGAAGCCTATCTGGGAACGGAATGAGGTGAGGAATAGAATGGAAAATATCCTTGAAATCAGAGATATGGTGGTGGATTACGGAATTATCCGTGCCCTAAAAGGAGTTTCCCTAGATATTCCGAAGGGCAAGATTGTGGTTATCCTGGGCGCCAACGGCGCTGGAAAGACCACTACCATGCACGCCATTTCCGGGGTGACAAAAGCTGCTTCCGGTCAAATCCTCTTTGAAGGGGAAGAAATCCGCAACAAGCAGCCCTATGTCATCGCCAAGCATGGAATCAGCCAGTCTCCGGAAGGACGGCTGATTCTCAGCGGCCTGACCGTGGAGGAGAACCTTCGCATCGGAGGGTATATCCTCAAATCCAGGGCCCAGATGAATCGAAATTTTGAGCAGGTATACGACTTGTTCCCCGTGCTGAAAGAGCGGCGCAACCAGCAAGCTACCACCCTGTCCGGCGGCGAACAGCAGATGCTGGCCATCGGCCGGGCATTGATGATGAATCCCAAGCTGCTGTTGCTGGACGAGCCCTCCTTGGGCCTGGCGCCGTTGATCGTCAAAAGCATCTTCCAGACGGTTAAGCGCATTGCGGAAGAGGGAGTCACCATCCTTATGGTGGAGCAGAACGCCCGGCAGTCCCTGCTCATTGCCGACTACGCCTATGTGCTGGAACTGGGGGAGGTGAAATCGCAGGGAACCGCCCAAGAGCTGCTGCAGGACGAGGCGCTGATCAGCGCATACTTGGGCAAAAAGCGGGACAAGAAATAAACGCGCATCTAATGTATCAAAACAAACAGCCGTATATTCCGCCCCAGGCGGAACACACAGAAGCCGCACGCATCGAAACGCATTCACACGCATCAACGCATCTATACGCATCGTCCCATCTTTGGGAAAACCAAATTAAACATAAGGAGACTGTACCATGAAAAAGAAAAGATTGCTCAGTATGCTTCTGGCAGCAACGCTTCTCTTTTCCCTGACCGCTTGCGCACGCACGGATAACGGGGAGGAACCCTCTGATGAGCAGCCCAGCCAGGGCACTACCAGTCAGGCACCCGCAGATCCCATGGAGGTCAGCCAGGGTGTCACGGATGACACCATCAAGATCGGCACAATTTCTCTGGTCAGCGGTGCTTTTGCCTACATCGGCCAGCCCGCTTACGACGGACTGCGGGCTTGCATCGAGCGGTTCAACGCCCAGGGCGGTGTCCAAGGCAGGAAGCTGGAGATTGTGGCCTATGACGACCAGTATGACGCGGCCACTGGCAAGGCCATCGTGGAGCGCATGGTGGAGCAGGACCAGGTGTTTGCCCTAGTCGGTCTCGGTGGCAACATCGTGGAAACCAGTTTGGACTACCTCAAGGAGAAGGGGATCCCTGTGATCAACATCTCATCTGGTCTGGATAGTGTGTATGCGGAAAATGATCCCTCGAGCAATATTTTCCAGATTCAGCCCGCCAACATGACCGATGCCCGTAACCTGATTGCCCGTGTGTTGCACGAGTCCATCTTTGGTCCCAACAAGGATGAGAAGCTGCCCGCCGACGCCAAGATCGCCGTGGTGCACGGCACCGACTCCGCCAGCATGAGCAGCCTGGAGCACCTCAAGGAGATCGCTGAGGAAGAGGGCGCTACTGATCGCCTGGTCATCCAGGCCGTCACCCAGGACACTTATGCCACCGCCATCCAGCAGTTCAAGAATGAGAACTGTCAGGTGGTCATCTTCATGGGCGTGGACTCCACCACTTGGATCTCCGCCATGGATGATGCCCAGTACGAGGTGCCCGTGGTGTTCTCCTATGGCGCTTCCACTATCCAGTCCTTCGTACCCGACACCTACAAGGCCACCCGGCCCTGCTATGCCACTATCTGGGGTGATTACTCTGGCGAGGCGGGACAGGCTATGCTGGACGACATGGTGGATGCCCTGTCTTACTTGGATGATATTGACGAGGCCACCCGCGCCTCTTACCGGGACAACAACTACTGCGTAGCCGGTTACGCTTATGGCATGGCAGTGGTTCAGGCGTTCCAGCGCTACAACGATCACGAAGGAGAGTACGGCCTGAACTGGAACGACTTTATCAAGGTCATGGAATTGGAGCCCTTCCAGTTCGGCGCGGTAGAGTACGACTACATGAACGGGAAGCGCATGGGCATCGACACCATGGCATTCGTGGAATATGTAGGCGACCCCGCCACTGGCGAGGAGGAGATGATTTCCCTGCGGCCCTTTGAGACTGTGGAAGAGATCTTGGCCAAGTAACTCTATGCAAGCGGGCCTCGGCAGACCCTTGGTCTGCCGGGGTCCTTGCCCTTTTTGGGGAATAGGTGTATCCTGAACCCAATGGAACACCGCACAATTAGTAGCGACGATAAGGGAGGCAGTGCCATGACAACATTTGTAAATACCCCCTTTGGCGCCCTGGAAGGGACCGAACAGGATGGGGTATACCGCTTTTTGGGAGTTCCGTTTGCGGAAAAGCCCCTGGGAGAGTTGAGATTTCGGGCGCCCCAAATGGTACGACCCTGGACTGAAACTCGCCAGGCTACTGGCTATGAGAAGGACCCTATGCAGGCCAACCTCGTCCTGGGACCGGAGCATTATAGCGAAGACTGCCTGTACCTCAATCTTTGGGTGCCAGAGACGACAGCGAAAAAGTTGCCTGTGATGGTGTGGGTCCCCGGCGGAGCTTTTGCCACCGGGGGCAGCGGCGCTGTGGACCCGGAGGGTCCCAGCATCTATGACTGCCAGCAGCTGGCGAAGGACGGCGGCTGTATTGTGGTCTCCATCAGCTACCGTCTGAACGTATTTGGATTTTTGAATTTGTCTCAGTTCAGCTCCCGATTTGATGACAACATTGGCATGAGGGACATCATTATGGCCCTGCGCTGGGTGCAGGAAGCCATTGCCAGCTTTGGCGGGGACCCGGAGAACGTCACGTTAGTAGGGGAATCCGCCGGAGGTGAGGCCATCTCGGCCCTGCTGCTCATCGACGAGGCCAAGCCCTATTTTCACAAGGCCATCATCGAAAGCAATTGCTTTGGTTCTTTTTACACCCAAGAAGAAGAGCGGGAGATCTGTGAGCTCTATCTGCAATATGCAGGGCTGACAGCAGATAAGGCGGAGGGGCTGCTTACGCTGCCCTATGAGAAACTCATTGAGGCTGGACGGGCGCTGGATGCCTATGTGGCGGAGCACTATACCGGCCGTTGCTCTTTCTGTCCGGTGGTGGATGGGACATTCCTGCGGGATTTTCCCACCCTGGCGGATTTCTCCGGCCTGGACAAGCCGGTGCTGGTAGGCACCAACCGCAGCGAGGGCAACTTCCAGGCGGCCTTTACTTGGCTGGATCCAGCAAAGTATGCGCCAACCCTGCTGCGGCGGCTCACGCCGGCGCGGCGCGCCGCCCTGCTGGCACAATACCCGGCCCTGCCGGACAAGGCGGCCTTCGGTGAGCTGCTTACCGACGTGATGTACGCATTCCCGAAACTGCGCTTTGCCGAGCGGCTCAGCCGTGGGGGAAATCCAGTCTATGTCTACCGCTTCGACTACTACACCGAGGCGCTGGAAAAAATGGGGCTGTACGCCTGCCATGTGTCTGAGCTGTTGCCCCTGTTCGAGTTCCAGACCGGGCCATATCAACCTCTGATGGCCGGATCGGAGGAGGAGGTCCACGGGATCGGCACACGGATGCGCCGCTACTGGGGGGCTTTTGCCTGGACTGGGGTGCCCCAGGTCGAGGGACAGGCGGAGTGGAAACCCTATACGGAGCAGGCCCGCCATACCCTTGTCATTGACCGGGAGGACCAGCTGGAGCTGGACCCGGAAGAGGAAATCCGCAGGCGCTATGAAGATCTGGACCGGGTGCTGATCTGAAAAGCGGATAGAAGCAACAGCCGGCGGTTCAGTAGTTCAGGGAATTGGGCACGCTAACTCCTGTCCCCTTTCATAAAGGAAAAAAACGGCGCATATACTCCCACAAGACGCCAAGAGCGGGGAGTTGTTGCCAGAGTGAAAGGGAACATAGAAGAACGGGCCTGCCAAATGGCCCAGTACATCATCGAAAACCGGGCTACCGTCCGATCTGCCGCCCAAAAGTTCGGCATCTCCAAGTCTACGGTCCACAAGGACCTGTCTGAGCGCCTTCCCACCTTTAACCAGCCCTTATATGAGCAGGTGAAGGCGGTGCTGGAGGAGAACAAGGCGGAACGGCACATCCGGGGCGGCATTGCGACCCGGAAAAAATACAAAGGAATTTGAGAATATATGGGAAAAGGCCCGGAGCATAGCCCCGGGCCTTTTCATTACAGCTTGTTTGTTGGCCTCTTACAGCTCCGCTACCGGGTAGGGGTCGCAGTCATTAAAATGCCACCACTCGTTGTAGTAGGGGACAAAGCCGGAGGCCACCATAGCCGCCTCCAGGGTGCGGGCATTGGAGGCGGCCTGGGCGCCGTATTTGTCATAATCCCGGTTCGGGTTGGCGGCGAAGTCGTCAAAGGCGGTGGGCATGGGCAGGTCCTCCCCGGCGGCGGTGACCAACGTCACGTCCACGGCGCTGCCCCGGTTGTGCTTGGAGCTGCCCCCGTGGGTGGGGTCGGCCACATAGTCGTCGTCAGGGCACACCTGCCACATCTTGAACTGGGCGGACAGGGGCCGCCAGGCATCCCATATTTTCAGGGAATAGCCATGGGCCAGCAGCAGCTCCTGGGCCCGGGCCAGCCGGAGGGCGGTGCCCCGGCGGAGCATAGGCTCATGAAAGTCGTACACCGCCTGGCCCATGAAGTTGTCCGTCCCGGCGTATTTCAGGTCCACGTACACGCTGGGGGCGTAGTCCGCCACCGGCACCAGGGCGGAGGGGTCCAGTATCGTCTCGTCCAAAAAAATCACCTCATGCTCAGGTCATTGACAGGGGGAAACGGGCTCACAGGGCGCACACCACAGCGGCGCACAGCAGGGCAAAGACGAGGAAGATACCCAGCCCATTGAGAAAGGCGCTCAACAGCAGCGCCACAACGGTCACAGCCAGCCCGATCATGGCCAGCTCGAACCTGCGCTGGATGGGAGGCTGGTCTTTGTCGCGGGAGCGCCGGGCGGCCAGCTTACACCCCACCGCCCCGCACAGCAGGGAAAGGGAGAGAAGAAAGCCCAGGCCATTCCCCCACAGGGACAGGGCAAAGGCGATGACAGCCACCACAGCGGCGGACAACACGCGGTTGAGTTTACGCTCCATCAAACAGGACCTCCTTATATTTATGTAGAGAAGAAAGACGGACAGGGGAGCCGGACTGCCCTCACCGCTCCAGGCAGGCAGCCTTGCGGTACTGGAGGGCTTCGGCCAGGTGGGGCACCTGGATGTCTGCCGCCCCTTCCAGGTCGGCCACCGTCCGGGCCACCCGGAGGATGCGGTCATAGCTGCGGGCGGTAAGGCCCAGCTTCTCATAGGCACCCCGCATCAGCTGCTGGCAGCCCTCGTCCAGCCGGCAGTACCGCTCCAGCTCCGCCGGGCCCATGTGGGCGTTGCAGGCGGGGCCGTCCGGGCCGAAGCGGGCGGTCTGGACCGAGCGGGCCGCATCCACCCGCTTTTTGATGTCCGCTGAGGACTCCGCCGGGGCCCCCTTTCCGGACAGCTCCTCATAGTCCAGGCTGGGCACGTCCACGCAGATGTCGATCCGGTCCAGCAGGGGGCCGGACAGCCGGGCCAGGTACTGCTGTATCTTCTGGGGGGTGCAGGTGCAGCGGCCCGAGGGGTGGCCGTACCAGCCGCACTTGCAGGGGTTCATGGCGCACACCAGCATGAACCGGCTGGGGTAGGTCACGGTGCCCGAGGTGCGGGTGATCTGGACCTGGCCGTCCTCCAGCGGCTGGCGGAGCACCTCCAGCACATCGGAGTGGAACTCGGGCAGCTCGTCCAAGAACAGCACCCCGTTGTGGGCCAGGGAGATCTCCCCCGGGCGCAGCCCGGTGCCGCCGCCGGCCATGCCGATGGCGGAGATGGTGTGGTGGGGGGCGCGGAAGGGGCGGCGGGTGACCATGGGCTCGTCCTTGCTGGTCAGGCCCATGACGGAATAGATCTCCGTGCAGGCCAGGGCCTCCTGTCGGGTTAAATCGGGTAAGATGGAGGGCAGGCGGCGGGCCAGCATGGACTTGCCCGCCCCGGGAGAGCCGGCCATGAGGATGTGGTGGCCTCCGGCGGCGGCCACCTCCAGGGCGCGCTTGACCTGCTCCTGCCCCTTGACCTCGGCAAAGTCCGGGCCGGCGTGAGTGGGCAGCCCCGGCGTCCAGACAGGAGCGGGGGAGAGCACTACGTCTCCTGACAGGTGGGCGGCCAGCTCGGTCACGTCCCGCACCGGGTAGACGGTCAGCCCATCGGCCAGAGTGGCCTCAGGGGCGTTGTCGGCGGGGACATATAGGGCTTCCACCCCCATGCGCCGGGCGCACAGCGCCATGGGGAGCACCCCAGCCACCGCCCGCAGCTGCCCGGTGAGAGACAGTTCTCCCAGGAAGGCGGCCTTCCGCAGACGCTTCTGGGACAGCTGGCCCGCAGCGGCCAGAATGCCCACCAGAATGGGCAGGTCGTAGACGGTGCCGTTCTTCTTCCGGTCGGCGGGGGCCAGATTGATGGTGATGCGGGACACGGGAAAGTCGAACCCGCTGGCCCGGACGGCGGAGCGCACCCGCTCCCGGGCCTCCTTCACCGCCGCGTCGGGCAGGCCCACCACATCGAAAGCGGGCAGGCCCGAGGACAGGGAGCACTCCACGTCCACCCCGTAGCCCTGAACCCCCTGCAGCCCCAAGGATGACACAGTGCATACCATGGCGGCACACCTCTTTTCACAAAAAATGGACATTTTTATTCATTATAGCACAGGGACTTCGAACGGGGCAATGGGATGGGTTAAATTTGACTGAACTCATAACTGGACGGAGAGGAAACGTGGCAAAAGTTCCATAAGAATGGAATTGCAAACTGGAGAAAAACATGGTACACTATCACCATGTATGGAACAAAAGAGCCTGGGAATATCTCCCAGCCTATAAGGAGGAGAACGAATATGGCACGCAAGTTCAAAACCATGGACGGCAACACCGCCGCCGCGCACGTGTCCTACGCCTTCACAGAGGTGGCCGGCATCTATCCCATCACCCCGTCCAGCCCCATGGCGGACAACGTGGACCAGTGGTCCGCCGCCGGCCGGAAGAACATCTTCGGCCAGACGGTCAAGGTGATCGAGATGCAATCCGAAGCCGGCGCCGCCGGCACCGTCCACGGCTCCCTGGCCGCCGGCGCCCTGACCACCACCTACACCGCCTCCCAGGGCCTGCTGCTGATGATCCCCAATATGTATAAGCTGGCCGGCGAGCTGTTGCCCGCGGTGTTCCATGTGTCCGCCCGGACTGTGGCCACCCATGCGCTGAACATCTTCGGCGACCACTCCGATGTCATGGCCTGCCGTCAGACTGGTTTTGCCATGCTGTGCGAGTCCAATCCCCAGGAGGTCATGGACCTGGGTGCGGTGGCCCACCTGGCTGCCATCAAGGGCCGCGTCCCCTTCGTCAACTTCTTTGACGGCTTCCGCACTTCACACGAGATTCAAAAAATCGCCATCTGGGACTATGACGACCTGGCCGAGATGCTGGACATGGATGCGGTCAACGCCTTCCGGGCCCGGGCCCTTAACCCCGACCACCCGGTGATGCGCGGCTCCCACGAGAACGGCGACATCTTCTTCCAGCATCGGGAGGCCTGCAACGCCTACTACGAGGCCATCCCCGGCATCGTGGAGGAGTACATGGGCAAGGTCAACGCCAAGCTGGGCACCAACTACCAGCTGTTCAACTACTACGGCGCCCCCGACGCGGAGCGGGTCATCATCGCCATGGGCTCCATCTGCGACGTGGCCGAGGAAGTCATCGACTACCTCAACGCCCACG
>ERZ836441.77-NODE-77-length-108095-cov-14.567864_pt1 | contig 108095 bp, 110 predicted proteins | sample MGYA00519686_ERZ836441 | MGnify/ENA primary metagenome ERZ836441 (study PRJEB31850, sample SAMEA3708800) | human gut metagenome | biome: human gut; feature: human-associated habitat; material: faeces | place: China | collected 2014 ...
CTGCCTGCCTAATCCGAGGACACGCTTCAAGGTACCCCTATCAGGAGTAGCGGAAAGTCGTGTCTTTCTTTTTGGGTTCCGGCCGCCGGAGGCGGCCTCCACCCTTCGGTATTTCAAATGCTCGGGCAAAGTAAATTTGCTCTGCGCCAAGGTTTCCGCCTGCGGCGGAGACGCTTGTACGGCGCAAACGCGCCGCCGGCCAGAAGGCCGGTTGGGTCGTCCTTCTGATCCATGGATATGGGGAAACTTTCGTGCGATCCTTCTTGAAAAAGTGGCTGTGCTGCATTTTCAACGGAAAGTGGTTTGAAAGATTTTAGAAGTCCTGACGGCACCTACAACGAATGTTTAGGGACTAAGGACCCTGTTTCTACAGTCTCAACAGCCGCACCGCCTGGTGCGGCTGTTGTCATAAGAAATACAGGCGGTGGGCGGGGCCATCCGGAGGCCGGATCCGACACCACTGGGCCTGTTCTTGTTTTTTTCTACAAAAAAACGGGGAGGGCTCCGAAACACATCCAAGTTTTTTCCTAGAAGAGCCAAAAAATTTCTATCGTTTTTTCCAGAAGCCGGAGATACAATAGGGGACGAAAAGCGGAAGGCTCCGCTTAGGAAGGAAATGTTTCATACAGATCCGTACCACAACAGGAGGAATGAAAATGAAGAAGAAACTTGCTCTGATTCTCGCGGCCACCATGACGGTCGGCCTTCTGGCCAGCTGCGGCGGCTCCGGCTCCGGCAGCGCTTCCAAGCCCGAGGGCTCCGGCACCTCTGCCTCTGCCTCTCAGACTTCCGATCTGAAGGTTGGCGTGTTCTACTACAACTTCGCCGACGCCTACATCACCACCGTCCGCACCGCGATGGACAAGCAGCTGGATGAGCTGGGCGTTCAGTACCAGAACTTCGACGCCCAGACCAACCAGGGCGAGCAGCTGAACCAGGTCAACACCGCCATCTCCGACGGCTACAACCTGCTGGTCGTGAACGTGGTGGAGAACGCCTCTCCCGACGCCGCCCAGAACATCGCGGACGCCGCCAAGGCCGCCGGCATCCCCGTGGTCTTCTTCAACCGCGACTTCGACGTCTCCGTGCTGGAGAGCTATGAGGAGAGTGCCTTCGTGGGCACCGATCCCGCCGAGGCCGGCCATATGCAGGGCAAGGCCGCCGGTGAGTACCTGGTGGAGAACTTCGACGCTGTGGACCTGAACGGCGACGGTAAGATCTCCTATGTCATGTTCAAGGGCCAGGAGGGCAACCCCGAGGCCGAGATGCGTACCAAGTACGGCGTGGAGGACGCCAACGCTGTCCTGGCCGAGGCCGGCAAGCCCGCCCTGGAGTTCTATGACGCCAACAATACCTCCAAGTACCTGGTCGATCAGACCGGCGCCTGGTCCTCTCAGGCCGCTGTTGACTACATGAACACCATCCTGGGTCAGTACAACGAGGGCAACAACAACATGGTCGAGCTGGTCCTGGCCAACAACGACGGCATGGCCGAGGGCGCGATTTCTGCTCTGCAGACCGCCGGCTGGAACCTGGAGGGCGGCGACAAGACCATCCCCGTCTACGGCGTGGACGCCATGGACTCCGCCGTGCAGAAGATCGACGCTGGCATCATGACCGGCACCGTCAAGCAGGACGGCGAGGCCATGGCCGCCACCATCGCCACCCTGGTGAAGAACGTCAAGGACGGCGCTGACCTGATGGCCAACACCGAGAGCTATAAATTTGCTGTGGACGAAGAGGGTGAGACCATCCCCAGCAAGATCCAGGTCCCCTACGCCATGTACACCAAGTAAGCAGCGCGGTACCGACAGATCGCCCCGATCTGTGACAAAGCGGGACGCGGGGCTGCCCTTCGGGGCAGCCCCCTTCCCATCCGTGGAGCCTTTGCCTCTGCCCCATCTCATGGGAGAGGCAGAGGCAGCGGCTCCACGCAGAGGAGAGAGGAGGAATATTCATGGATCATCCAGTTCTGCTGGAAATGAAGGGGATCAGCAAGGAATTCCCCGGCGTCAAGGCTCTGGATAACGTCAACCTCACCGTTCGGGCGGGCACGGTCCACGCCCTGATGGGAGAGAACGGCGCCGGCAAGTCCACCCTGATGAAGTGTCTGTTCGGGATCTATAACCGGGACGCCGGCACCATTACCCTGGATGGCAAGGAGATCCACTTCAAAAGCTCCAAGGAGGCCCTGGAAAACGGTGTGGCCATGGTCCATCAGGAGTTGAACCAGGCCCTGACCCGCACTGTGCAGGACAACCTGTGGCTGGGGCGCTATCCCAAGATGGGCGGTATCATGGTCAGCGAGCGCATCATGGCCAAGCGTACCCACGAGATCTTCGGCACCCTGGAGGTGTCCGTCAACCCCAAGGCGGTCATGTCCACCCTGCCCGTCTCCCAGCGGCAGATGGTGGAGATCGCCAAGGCCGTCAGCTATGACTCCAAGATCATCGTCTTTGACGAGCCCACCTCCTCGCTGACCGAGACCGAGGTGGAGCACCTGTTCCGCATCATCGATATGCTGAAGCAAAAAGGCTGCGGCATCATCTATATCAGCCATAAAATGGACGAGATCCTCCGCATCAGCGACGACATCACCGTCATGCGCGACGGCCAGTGGGTGGCCACCCGCCCGGCCAAGGAGCTGACCATGGAGGAGATCATCAAGCTCATGGTGGGCCGGGAGCTGACCAACCGCTTCCCGCCCAAGACCAACAAGCCCGGTGACGTGATCCTGGATGTGCAGCACATCGCCGGCAAGTACACCCGCCTGAAGGACGCCACCTTCCAGCTGCGCAAGGGCGAGGTGCTGGGCATCGCCGGCCTGGACGGCTCCGGGCGCACCGAGGTGCTGGAAAACCTGTTCGGCGCCATGACCCGGGAGGGCGGCACCATTACCCTCCACGGCAAGGAGATCCAGAACCGCACTCCCAAGGAGTCCATCAAGAACGGCTTCGCCCTGCTCACCGAGGAGCGCCGGGCCACCGGGATCTTCGGCATCCGGGACATCCGGGAGAATACGGTGATCTCCAGCCTGAAAGACTATCTGATGGGCGGCATCTGCCTGAGCGACAAGCAGATGAAGGAAAAGACCGAGTGGGCCATTCAGGCCATGCATATCAAGACCCCCACGCAAAAGACCCAGATCCGCTCCCTGTCCGGCGGCAACCAGCAGAAGGTCATCATCGGCCGCTGGCTGCTCACCAAGCCGGAGGTCCTGCTGCTGGACGAGCCGACCCGCGGCATCGACGTGGGCGCGAAGTATGAGATCTACCAGCTGATCATCGACCTGGCCAACGAGGGCAAGGGAGTCATCATGGTCTCCTCCGAGATGCCTGAGCTGCTGGGCGTGTGTGACCGGATCATCGTCATGTCCGGCGGCCAGGTGGCCGGCGAGGTGGACGCCAAGAATACCAGCCAGGAGGAGATCCTCACCCTGGCGGCCAAGTATGTGTAAAAGAGGAGGAAAAGAACCATGAGCAATGAATCCAAAGAGTTGGCCGCAAAGGCCAAAAGCTTCGACTCCAAAAAGGCGTTCGATCTGCTGCTGAATAATGCGCTGTACATCCTGATGATTTTCGCGGTGATCGTCATTCAGATCATCAATCCCAACTTCCTCAGACCCAGTTCCCTGATCAACATTCTGTCCCAGACGGCGGCCTATCTGCCTCTGGCCCTGGGCATTGCCGGCTGTATCGTGCTGACCGGAACTGACCTGTCGGCCGGCCGCTGCGTGGGTCTGACTGCCTGTATCTCCGCATCTCTGCTCCAGGCGGTCACCACCTCCAACAAGATGTGGCCTGAAATCGGCACCCTGCCCATCCCCGTGGTCATCCTGATCGCCATGGCCATCGGCGCCGCGGTGGGCGTGTTCAACGGCTTCTTCGTGGCCAAGTTCAAGCTGCATCCCTTCATCGTCACCCTGGGCACGCAGCTGATCCTGTACTCCTGCCTGCTGCTGTATGTCAAGATGGGCAACAACGGCGGCATGGCCATCTCTGGTCTGGACAAGAGCTATAACGACTTTATCAAGGGCTCCATCATCAGCGTGCCCACCGGAAACGGCACCAGCACCCCCATCCCCAACTATGTGTGGTTCGCCATCCTGCTGGCGGCCGTCATGTGGTTCATCTGGAACAAGACCACCTTCGGCAAGAATATGTTCGCTCTGGGCTCCAATGAGGAGGCTGCCCGGGTGTCCGGCGTCAACGTGCTGATGACCACCGTTCTGGTCTTTGCCCTGGCCGGCGCTATGTACGGCTGGACCGGCTTTGTGGAGGGCGCCCGCGTGGGCTCCAACACCGCCAACACCGGCCTGAACTACGAGCTGGACGGCATCGCCGCCTGCGTCATCGGCGGCGTCTCCTTCGTGGGCGGCATCGGCAAGATCCGCGGCATCGTGATCGGCGTGCTGCTGCTCCGGCTGATCTTCGTGGGCCTGAACATGGCCAGCGTCAACCAGGACCTGATCTATCTGGTCAAGGGCGGCATCATCCTGTTCGCCTGCGCCCTGGATATGCGCAAGTATCTGGTCAAGAAATAATCGCACCGGACTTTTGATAGGGCGCGCCGTGACAAGCGGCGCGCCCTTTGTGCCAGAAAGGAGAAACGGGCAGTATGCTGGAAAGATGGAGCGGGATATGGTATAATGGCAGAGAAAGCGGCCATGGGAAAAGGAGCGCGCCGCCGGCCCGGGAGACCGCCTCTCTGACGCCGGAGAAGCCCGCGGGCCCTGGACAGCGGACGGAGAAGGGAGCGGACGGCATGGAGCGTTATCGGGTGCTGCTGGTGGACGACGAGGAGGAGATCCGGGCCGGGATCAGCCGGAAGATCGACTGGGACAGCCTGGGCTTTACCCTGGCGGGGGAGGCGGACAACGGCGAGGAGGCCCTGGAGCTGGCCGAGCTGGTCCGCCCGGATGTGGTGCTCACCGACATCAAAATGCCCTTCATGGACGGACTGGAGCTGTGCCGGCGTCTGAAGCGGGTCCTGCCTGCCGCCAAGACGGTGGTCTTTTCTGGCTTTGACGACTTTGAATATGCCCGCCAGGCGGTGGGAATGGGCGTGTCGGAATATATTATGAAGCCCATCAATGCCCAGGAGATGAGCGGGGTGCTCCTCCGGCTGAAGGACCAGCTGGACCAGCAGCAGGCGGAGCGGCGGGATATGGAGAGCCTGCGCCGCCGGTATGAGGAGAGCCTCCCGGTCCTGCGGGAGCTGTTTTATACCCGGCTGCTGGACGGCCAGGTCCGGGCGGAACAGATCGGGGACCGGGCGGCCCGGTATGAGATCCAGATGCCGGAGGGTCCCTGGACGGTGGCCCTGTTCGATGTGGACAGCCTGGAGGAAGCGGAGCAGCGGGACGAGCTGTTGCTTCTCTCTGTGCAGGGCTTTTTGACCAAGTATGCCAGCCTGGACTGTGTGGTGCGGACCGTGCTGTACAACGACAGTGTGGCCCTTCTGGCCCAGACCGATCAGACCTATACCCTGCTGGAGGAGCTGGAGCGCCTGCGGGCTCTGGCGCTGAATTATCTGGGGCTGGAGCTGACGGTGGGCGTGGGGCTGTCCTGCGCCACCCTGGGAGAGCTGCGCCAGTCCACCGAGGGGGCGCGCTCCGCCCTGGACTACCGCGTGCTCATGGGGGGCGGCCGGGTGCTCTATATCGGCGACATCGAGCCGGGGACCTCCGCGGAGCTGTCTCTGGATGAGGATGACCAGCGGGAGTTGGCCAACGCGGTCAAGCTGGGGACGGCGGAGCAGGTGGAGGAGCTGGTGTGCAGCCTGATCGAGCGGCTGCGGAAGCACCGGATGGACCTGGCCCAATGCAGTCTGTTCCTGCTGGAGCTGACCACCGCCCTGATCCGGCTGGCCCGGGCGGGGGACGTGGAGCTGGAGGCGGTGTTCGGTCCCGGCTTTACCGGGGTGATGCCCATCTCCCAGTTCCGCTCCCTGGACGAGCTGGAGCACTGGTGCGTGGACCGTTGCCTCAACCTGCGGGAGCTGCTGGGCCGCCAGCGCAGCGACTCCGCCTGGCGGACGGTGGAGCGGGCCAAGCACTATATTGGCCAGCATTACGCCGACAGCGAGTTGAGTGTGGAGAGCGTGTGCACCCACCTCCACCTGTCCCCGGCCTACTTCTCCACCCTGTTCAAGCGGGAGGAGGGGATGAGCTTCATTGCCTATGTGACCAATGTGCGGATGGAGCGGGCCGCCCATCTGCTGCTGGAGAGCGACGACAAGACCTATTTGATCGCGGAAAAGACCGGGTATACCGATCCAAACTATTTCAGCTATGTGTTCAAGCGGCGCTTCGGCATCTCTCCCTCCAAATACCGGGCAGGGGGCGAGCGGTAGGCGCGGTCTTAGGAAGGAGGGCGCGTGTGGGAAAACTGCTGCGTAAGGTGACAGGGCGTGCGGTGGGCCGCTATCGGGCCATGGGGATCCAGATGGTGATCTCCCTCTCCTTCACCGCGGTGGCTATTGTGGGCATGGTATTTATGGGCATGAGCCTGTTCCTGCGCTTCTCCACCACCACATACGAGCTGATGGAGGACAACAGCCAGCGGGTCCTGGCCCAGGTGAACATGAACCTGGACGGCTATCTGCGGCGGATGATGCGGGTGTCCGACACCCTGTATTACCGGATCATCAAGAACACCGATCTGGAGGAGAGCTCCCTGGAGTCCGGCATGAGTCTTTTGTACGAGGAGAACCGGGAGTCCATCGTGTCCATCGCCGTGTTTGACGAGAAGGGCCGGCTGGTCTCCGCCGCGCCCCTGTCCGAGCTGAAGCCGGATGCGGAGCTTCGGGACAGCGGCTGGTTCCAGGCTGCCATCAAAAAGATGGAGAATTTCCACTTCTCCACCCCACACGTCCAGAACCTGTTCCAAGAGCAGGACGCCTGCTACCGGTGGGTGGTCTCCCTGAGCAGTCAGGTGCAGCTTACCCGGGGCGGGGCCACCGAGACGGGGGTGTTGCTGGTGGACATGAGCTTCGGCGGCATCGAGCAGATCTGCCGGGATGTACAGCTGTCCAACGGCGGTTACCTCTATCTCATCGACGGCTCCGGCGAGCTGATCTATCACCCGAGGCAGCAGCTGATCTACGCCGGCCTGCTGGAGGAGAACAACCGGGCGGCGGCGGGCTACTCCGACGGGAGCCACCGGGAGAGCTTTCAGGGGCGGGAGCGGCAGGTGACTGTTAAGACCGTGGGCTACACCGGCTGGAAGCTGGTGGGTGTGGTGCCTATGGAGGATCTGGAGGCGGACTCCCACCAAATGGTCTTGTTTGGACTGTCGCTGCTGCTGTTCTCCATCTTCCTGATGGCCTTTCTGAATTTCCGGATCTCCGCCCATATCTCTGACCCCATCCGCCGTCTGGAGCAATCCATCAAGGAGCTGGAGGCCGGCCGGGACAACGTGGAGATCGAGGAGCGGGGGTGCTATGAGGTGCAGCACCTGAGCCGATCCATCCGGTCCATGGTGTCCACCATGCACCACCTGATGGACGACATCGTCCAGCAGGAGGCGCAGAAGCGGCGCTCGGAACTGGAGGTGCTCCAGTCCCAGATCAACCCCCACTTCCTGTACAACACCCTGGACTCGGTGATCTGGATGACGGAGGCCGGGCGGTATGACGAGGCAATCCAGATGGTGACCTCCCTGGCGCGTCTGTTCCGCATTTCCCTCAGCCGGGGGAGCAGCATCATCACCCTTGCAGATGAGCTGGAGCACGCCCGCCACTATATGAACATCCAGCAGATCCGGTATAAAAACCGCTTCACCACCGAGATCACGGCGGAGCCTGGCACAGAGGGGCTGTATACCCTGAAGCTGATCGTCCAGCCCATTCTGGAGAACGCCATCTATCATGGGATGTCCGCGGCGGAGGACGAGGGCGTCATCTCGGTCCGGGCCTACCGCCGGGGGGACGATCTGTTCATCGATGTGGAGGACAACGGCCTTGGGATGCGCCCCGAGGTGGCGGAGCAGCTGCTGGAGGAGTACCGGCCGGCCATCAACACCAAGGGCTCCGGCATCGGGGTGCGCAATGTCCACCAGCGGATCCAGCTCACCTTCGGACGGCAGTACGGGCTGACCATCCAGAGCGAGCCGGACGAGGGGACGCTGGTGCGGATCCATCTGCCGGCACTGGACGAGGAGGCGTCGCGGCCCTATCGGAAGGAGGCGGGCTCGTGAAAGATCGGAGAAACGGGATCATCCAGCTGGCCATTCTGGTGGCGCTGGGGGCGGCGGTGCTGCTGTCCCTGGCGGCCCCGGATCTGGAGGGACGGGACCGCAGCCGGGAGCCGGTGGAGGTCTCTGTTCTGATCCGCAGTGCGGACAGCAGCCTTTGGGCCAATACCCGCCTGGGGATGGAGCAGGCGGCGGGCGATCTGGGGGCGGAGCTGCGATTCCTGACACCTGGGGCGGACAATGACCGAGAGGAGCAGAAGGAACTCCTCCGCCGGGAAGTGGAGCGGGGGACCGACGCGCTGGTGCTGGCTCCGGTGGACCCGGCGGACCTGGGCGCGGAGTGGGAGACCCTGACGCGGGGCACCCCCACAGTGACCCTGGAGTCGGAACTGCCCGAAGCGGTGGCCCTGATCACACCGGACAATGAAGCGCTGGGCTGGGCGCTGGCCCGGCGGGCCCTGGAGGAGTACCGGGGCGGGACTGTCCTGCTTCTGGACTGCCTCCCGGAGAATACCGGGGTGCAGGCCCGGGTGGAGGCGGCGGAGGCCGCCCTGATCCGCGGCGGGGCCACGGTGCTCCGCTGGTCGGAGACCGGGGAGGAGGAGCTGATCCGCCTGGATGAGGAGGGGGCCCTGGCTCAGGTGGTCGCGCTGGAGATCGGGGCCACGGAGGCCGCGGCCCAGGCCAAGGAACGCGCCGGAAGCAGTGCGGCCCTCTACGGAGTGGGTGTGACCAGCCGGATCGCGGCCTGGCTGGAGCGGGGGACCATCTCAGCTGTGGCGGCCTGGAGTGAATACGCCGCGGGCTATCTGGCGGTCCAGCAGGCGGCGGGAGCGGCCCGGGAGAAGACCGAGCCGCTGACAGAGACACTGCCCTTTTCGGTGGTGGGAGGCGATGAGATCTATGAATCAGAGTATCAAAAGCTGCTGTTCCCGGTCATGTCCTGACCGGAGGCGGGCCGCTGTGCTCCCGGCGCTGCTGGCCTGCGTCCTTCTGTTCACCGGCTGCGAGAACCGGGATCCGGAGAAGACGGAGACTGTCCGGGTGGGCGTGGCCATCTATCAGCAGAACGACACCTTTATCTCCAATGTGGTCCAGGAGATGGAGCGTCTGGCCCGGGAGAAGGAGGGGGAGAGCCTGCTGAAGATCAACTTGAGCATCGCCGACGGCCAGAGCAACCAGACCCTCCAGATGGAGCAGGTGGACCGCTTTCTGGACTGGGGCTGCGATGTGCTGTGCGTCAACATGGTGGACCGCACCGCGGCGGCCGTGATCGTGGACAAAGCGGAGGAGGCCGGTGTTCCGGTGATCTTTTTCAACCGCCAGCCGGTGGAGGAGGACCTCCAGCGGTGGGAGAAAGCCTACTATGTGGGGCCCAGAGGGGAGCAGTCCGGGATCTTTCAGGGGCAGATCGTGTGGGAGCAGTGGCAGGAGGACCGGGAGCGGGTGGACCGGAACGGGGACGGTGTGCTCCAGTATGTGATGCTGGAGGGGGAGCCCAGCCACCAGGATGCCCTTCTGCGCACAGAGTATTCCATCAAGACCCTGACCAATGCCGGGGTTTTGGTGGAGAAGCTGGCCAGCGACACAGCAAACTGGAACCGGGGCCAGGCGGCGGCCAAGATGTCCCAGTGGTATCAGGAGTTTGGCAGTCAGATCGAGGCGGTCTTTGCCAACAACGACGACATGGCTCTGGGGGCCATCGACGTACTGCTGGAGGCGGGCGTGGCCCCGGAGGAGATGCCTGTGATCGTGGGCGTGGACGCCACCGCCCCGGCGCTGGAGGCCATGGCGGCGGGAACGCTCAGCGGAACGGTGCAGAACGCCAAGGAGATGCCCCAGGTCCTGATGGATCTGGCCCTGTCCCTGTACGCCGGGGAGGACCCGGCCCAGGCTGCCGATCTGACGGCAGAGCACTATGTCTGGCTCCCCTACCGGGAGGTCAACCGGGAAAATTTTCGGAGCTTCCAGGAGGAATGACCCTCCGGGGGCTTGCGCCGCCCCCGGTCCTGTGCTATGTTATTTTTAGTAAAAATAAAGGGAGTGAATCACCATGGCTACACTGCGGGAGCTGGCGGAGCGGACGGGCTACTCCGCCGCCACCATCTCCAGGATCCTGTCAGGCGATCCGGCGCTGTCGGTGAGCATGGAGGCCAGAAGAAAGGTGCTGGAGGAGGCGGGGCGGCTGAACTATACCGCTACCCGGAGCCGCAGGGGCCGGGCGCCCAAGGGGGTGCTCCGGGTGGGAATCGCAGAGATGCTCACGCCGGCCCAGCAGCTGGAGGACCCCTTCTACCTCTATCTCAGCGGCTTTGTCCGCCAGGGATGTCTGGACCGGAAGTACACCGCGGTCCCCCTGGAGAGCCGGGGAGAGGGCTTCCTGCCCCCGGAGGGGGAGCCGCTGGACGGCATGATCGCCATTGGAAAGTTCCGGCCGGGGCAGATCGAGGCGATGGAGGCGCTCTGCCCCCAGATCGTCTTTTTGAACTCCTCCCCCCTGGAGAGCCGGTTTGACTCGGTGGTGCTGAACTTCTCCCTGGGGATCTCCATGGCGCTGGAGCACCTGGCGGAGCTGGGACACCGGTCGGTGGGTTTTATCGGCCCGGAATGGAAGCTGGATGACTTGGGACGCCGGGCCCCCGAGGTGCGCCGCCAGCTTTTTTCTCAGCAGTTGGAGGCCCGGGGGCTGGAGTGCCGGGACTGGCTGCTGGACTGCCCCATGGAGACAGAAGCGGCGGCTAGAGCGGTGGGAGAGCGTCTGTCCAATGGAGGGACTCGCCCCACGGCTCTGCTGGCGGCCAACGAGGAGACGGCCATCGGGGCCATCCGGGCCCTGAGGCTGGCCGGTTTGGACGCGCCGAAGGATCTGTCGGTGGTCTCCTTCAACGACACGCCCCGCTCCGCCCTGGTGGAGCCGCCGCTGACATCGGTGTCTGCCCATGTGGAGGAGATGGCGCGCACCGCCCTGCGTCTGCTGCGGGAGCGGGTGGCCCTTCCGGGGCGGGAGCCGGAGCGCACCGTGCCGCTGAAGGTGGTGGTGCCCTCATCTCTGACCGTGCGGAGCAGCACCGGGCCTGTCCCGGCGGAATGACCAGAAACACAGGGTATTTTCTGTCAAAGCCGCCGAACTTTCAGAATCTGTGAAAGATGGATTGAATTTTTAGTAAAAATAAATATACTGTGTAGTAGAAATGAGAAAGAGGTGACGTCTATGGGTTCCACGGGAGAGCTGTTACAGAAGCTGCAGGAAGGCAGGGGGGACGAGGCGCTTCGGGGGCTGTATGCCCTGGATGGAAGCGACGCCTCCCTGGAAAAGGGACGGGAGCGGGCGGTCCGGGTGGTCCGGGCCTTTGAGGCGGAGTTTGGAGCCCGGCCTGAGGCCGCGCTGTTCAGCGGACCGGGCCGGACAGAGATCGGTGGAAACCACACGGATCACCAGCATGGCCGCGTGTTGTGCGGCAGTGTGGATCTGGATATGCTGGCCTGCGCCGCTCCCAATGGGACGGACCTGGTCCGGATCCAGTCGGAGGGCTACCCCGCCCTGGAGGTGGACCTGCGGGATCTGAAGGTTCGGGAGGAGGAGAAGAACAGCTCCCCCGCGCTGGTGCGGGGAGTGGCGGCCCGGCTGGCGGAGCTGGGCTGCCGTCCGGCGGGCTTTGACGCCTATGTGACTTCCACAGTGCTGTCCGGCTCCGGCCTGTCCTCCTCCGCCGCCTATGAGATCCTGGTGGCTACCATCATAGACTGCTTCTTCGGTGGCGGGACCCTGGATCCTGTGGAGCGGGCCAAGGTGGGCCAGTACGCGGAGAATGTCTACTTCGGCAAGCCCTGTGGGCTGATGGACCAGATGGGCTCCTCGGTGGGCGGTGCGGTGGCCATCGACTTTGCCGACCCGGCCGCCCCTGTGGTGAAGAAGGTGGAGTACGACTTTACCCGGTCGGGCCATGCCCTGTGCATCGTGGACACCGGCTCCTGCCACGCGGATCTCACCGACGACTATGCGGACATCACCCGGGAAATGGGCGCGGTGGCCGCCCATTTCGGCAAGAAGTTCCTGCGGGACGTGGACGAGGGGGCCTTCCGGGCCGCCCTGCCCCAGCTACGGCAGGAGTGCGGCGACCGGGCGGTGCTTCGGACCATGCACTTCTTTGAGGAGGACTGCCGGGCGGAGCAGGAGGCCCAGGCCCTGGAGCAGGGCGACTTTGCCGCCTTCCTGGCCCTGGTGGACCAGTCGGGGCTGTCCTCCGCCCTGAACCTGCAGAACACCTGGTCGGCGGCGGCCCCTCAGCAGCAGGCCATCCCGGTGGCCCTGGCCGTGGGGCGGGAGCTGCTGGGCGGCTCCGGCGCCATCCGGGTCCACGGCGGCGGATTTGCCGGTACCATCCAGGCCTTTGTCCCCAACGAGAAGCTGGAGACCTTCCAGCAGGGAATGGAGGAGCTGCTGGGTCCGGGGATGTGCCACATCCTGCACATCCGGCCCCAGGGCGGCTGTGTGGTTTTGAAGTGACGTCAGGCGGAACAGCGGAATAGAAAGGACGGAATGAAGAATATGGCGATTTTAGTGTTGGGTGGAGCCGGCTATATCGGCTCTCACACCGTGTACGAACTCATCGATGCCGGCCGGGACGTGGTGGTGGCGGACAACCTGCTCACCGGATTCCGGGCCGCCGTGCACCCCAAGGCCCGCTTCTATGAGCTGGACATCCGGGACCGGAAGGCCCTGGACCAGCTGTTTGAGCAGGAGAAGATCGAGGGCGTTATCCATTTCGCTGCCTCCTCCCAGGTGGGCGAGTCCATGAGCGACCCTCTGAAGTACTACGACAACAATCTGGGCGGCACCATCTGTCTGCTGGAGTCCATGGTGGCCCACGGGGTGGACAAGATCGTGTTCTCCTCCACCGCCGCCACCTACGGCGAGCCGGAGCGGGTCCCCATCCTGGAGACGGACAAGACCGTTCCCACCAACTGCTATGGCGAGACCAAGCTGGCGATGGAGAAGATGATGTCCTGGACCAGCCGGGCCCACGGCCTGCGGTATGTGGCCCTGCGGTACTTCAACGCCTGCGGCGCCCATCCCTCCGGAGCCATCGGCGAGGCCCACGCCCCTGAGACCCACCTGATCCCCCTGATACTCCAGGTGCCCAACGGCCAGCGGGAGAAGATCTCCATTTTCGGCGACGACTACGCCACCAAGGACGGCACCTGCGTCCGGGACTATATCCACGTCACCGATCTGGCCCAGGCCCATATCCTGGCTCTGGATTATCTGCTGAAGGGCGGGGACAACAACGTGTTCAACCTGGGCAACGGAGTGGGCTTCACCGTCAAGGAGGTCATCGACGTGGCCCGGAAGGTCACCGGCCATCCCATCCCCGCGGAGATCTCCCCCCGGCGGGCGGGCGACCCCGCACAGCTGGTGGCCTCCTCGGACAAGGCCAAGGACGTCCTGGGCTGGAAGCCCCAGTATGCCGATCTGGAGACCATCGTCTCCTCCGCCTGGGCGTGGCACAAGAGCCATCCCCACGGCTTTGCGGACTGAGGGGCGGGTGTGGCGGCAATGATCGATGAAGCCGTTTCCAAGCTGGTCACCTACGCCCTGCGCACTGGGCTGATCCAGGAAAATGAGACCGTCTGGGCGGTCAACACCATTCTGGACGCCCTGAAGCTGGACAGCTATACCGACCCCGGGAAGGAGTGGGAGGAGCTGGAGCTGGCCCCCATCTTGGAGGAGCTGCTGGACGACGCCCACGCCCGGGGCGTGCTGGCGGAAAACTCCGTGGTGTACCGGGATCTGTTCGACACCGAGCTGATGGGCCGCCTCACCCCGCGGCCCGCCCAGGTCATTGAGACCTTCCAGTCCCTGTACCGGGAGGATCCCAAGCGGGCAACGGACTGGTACTATAAATTCAGCCAGGACACCAACTATATCCGCCGGGACCGCATCGCCCGGGATATGCAGTGGAAGGTCTCCACCGAGTACGGAGAACTGGACATCACCATCAACCTGTCCAAGCCGGAGAAGGACCCCAAGGCCATTGCCGCCGCCCGGAACCTGCCGGCCTCCAACTATCCCCGGTGCGCCCTGTGTGCCGAGAACGAGGGGTACTCCGGCCGGGTGAACCACCCCGCCCGGCAGAACCACCGCATCGTCCCCATCACCATCAACGGCTCCCCCTGGTTCATGCAGTACTCCCCCTATGTCTACTACAACGAGCACTGCATCTGCCTGAACAGCGTCCACACCCCCATGAAGATCGACCGGGCCTGTTTTGGGAAGCTGCTGGACTTTGTGGGGCAGTTCCCCCACTACTTCGTGGGCTCCAACGCCGATCTGCCCATCGTAGGCGGCTCCATTCTGGCCCACGACCACTTCCAGGGCGGCTGCTATACCTTCGCCATGGAGAAGGCCCCCGTGGAGACCCCGGTGACCTTCCCAGGCTTTGAGGATGTCCAGGCCGGCATTGTCAAGTGGCCTATGTCGGTGATCCGGATCCGCTCTGCCCAGGCGGAGCGGCTGGTGGAACTGGCCGACCGGATCCTGGCCTCCTGGCGGGGCTATACCGACGAGGCGGCGGTGATCCTGGCCGAGACCGACGGCGTCCCCCACAACACCATCACCCCCATCGCCCGGATGCGGGACGGGGCGTTCGAGCTGGACCTGGTGCTGCGCAACAACCTGACCACTGAGGAGCACCCGCTGGGCCTGTACCACCCCCACGCCGAGCTCCACCACATCAAGAAGGAGAACATCGGACTGATCGAGGTCATGGGCCTTGCGGTGCTGCCTGCCCGGCTGAAGGACGAGCTGGCCGCCGTGGCTGACGCCCTGGTGTCCGGGGCAGACCTGCGGGCTGACGAGCGCACGGAGAAGCACGCTGACTGGGCGGAGGGCTTCCGGGGCAAGTATGCCTTCACCCGGGAGAACGCGCTGGAGATCGTCCAGAAGGAGACCGGCCTGGTCTTTGCCCAGGTGTTGGAGCACGCGGGCGTATACGGACGCAGTCCGGAGGGAAAGACGGCCTTCCTCCGCTTTATCCAGCAGGTATAACACCCAATACAGAGAGAAATATGCAGCCCCCGGAGCATCGCTCCGGGGGCTCAGCTTGTCGAAAAAGCGGCGCTGCCTCAGTTCAAGAGATAACGCCAAGGATCATTCCGCGAACATGGGGGAGGAGAGATAGCGGTCGCCGGAGTCGGGAAGGATGACCACGATGGTCTTGCCCGCATATTCCGGCTGGCGGGCCAGCTGGGCGGCGGCCCACAGGGCCGCGCCGGAGGAGACTCCCACCAGGACGCCCTCGGTGCGGACCAGCTCCCGTCCGGCGGCAAATGCGTCCTCGTCCCGGACCCGGATGACCTGGTCGTAGATGCTCCGGTCCAGGGTGTCAGGGATGAAGTTGGCGCCGATCCCCTGGATCTGGTGGGGGCCGGCCTGGCCGCCGGAGAGCAGGGGGGAGGCGTCAGGCTCCACCGCCGCCACATGGATGGCGGGGTTCTGCTCCTTCAGATAGCGGGCGGTTCCGGAGAGGGTACCGCCGGTGCCCACACAGGCCACCAGCACATCGACCTTGCCCTGGGTGTCCGCCCAGATCTCCGGGCCGGTGGTGCGGTAGTGGGCGTCCGGGTTGGCGGGGTTGTCGAACTGCCCGGGGATAAAGCTGCCGGGGATGGAGCGGGCAAGCTCCTCCGCCTTCTCCACCGCGCCCTGCATCCCCAGCGCGCCGGGGGTGAGGACCAGCTCCGCCCCATAGGCGGCCAGCATGGCCCGGCGCTCCGCGCTCATGGTATCCGGCATGGTGAGGATCAGGCGGTAGCCCCGGACGGCGGCCACACAGGCCAGGCCGATGCCGGTGTTCCCGGAGGTGGGCTCAATGATCACAGCGCCGGGCTTCAGCAGCCCCCGGGCCTCCGCGTCCTGGACCATGGACAGACCCACACGGTCCTTGGCGGAGCCGGCGGGATTCAGGTATTCCAGCTTGGCCAGCACCTGGGCGGAGAAGCCGTGTCGGGTCCCATACCGCTCCAGAGCCAGCAGGGGGGTGTGTCCAATCAGATCTTCCACGCTGTGTGCGATTTTTGACATAGCAGTGCCTCCTTACAAGTCGATATGACCGGTATCATCAAAAGGATGATACCGCCTGCTCCGCGGCTTTGTCAACATTGACCTTTGCAAAAGAGGGCGGGAGGGGGTATAATACCCGCAGAAATGCTGCGGCCCCTCCGTCTGGGAGAGGCCGGGGCGGACAGTCATATTAGGAGGTCTGCGGAATGAAGGTCGGCATGGTACTGGAGGGCGGCGCGCTGCGCACCATTTTTTCCACCGGGGTGCTGGACGCGATGCTGGAGAAGGATCTGATGACGGACTATGTCGTGGGCGTATCCGCCGGGATCGCCTATGGGGTGAGCTATGTCTCGCGTCAGCCCCGGCGCAATCTGGAGATCCTGACCCGCTTTGCCAACGACAGGCGCTATATGGGCCTTGGAAATCTGCTGGACCGGCATAACCGCAGCTATTTTGGACTGGAATTTTCCTATGAGACCATCCCCAATGAGCTGGTTCCCTTTGACTACGATACCTTTGCCGCCTTTCCCGGGAAGGTGGAGGCGGGGGTGACCAATCTGGAGACAGGCAAGGCCGAGTATCTGGAGGTCCCACGCCGGGACGACAGCTTCCTGCTGCTTCAGGCCACCTGCGCCATGCCCCTGATGTTCCCGGTCTACCGGCTGGGGGGAAAGCCCTATCTGGACGGCGGAGCGGCAGAGACCGTACCCTATCCCCGGGCCTTTGAGATGGGCTGCGACCGGGCCATTGTGATCCTGACCAAGCCCAGGAGCTTCGTGCGGAAGCGGGAGAAGCTGCTGCCGGTGATCGAGCGGCGGTACCGGGAGTATCCTAACTTCTGCCAGACCATGAGAGAGCGGGCGGAGCGGGACAACCGGGCCCGGGAGGAGCTCTTCCGCCTGGAGAAGGAGGGAAAGGTGCTGGTGCTGGCCCCGGAGGACCTGCGGGGCGTGAGCCGCATCGAGCGGGATGTGGAGAAGCTGCGCCTGCTGTGGGCGGACGGATACCAGCAGGGGATGGAGCGGATGGAGGAGATCCGCTCCTTCATGGGCCGGTAGGGGGAGCGTTCTGCCGCCCCTCCGGCGCGTCCAGGGCGTACAGGGCCAGCAGATCTCCCAGAACGGTGAAAAAAGCGGCCAAGCGGCTCAATTCCTCCTGGGTCAGCCCCCGGGCCAGGGATGCGGCCATTCCGGCGGCGGCCGCAGCGGCGGCGTCGCTCCCGGCCCAGCGATGAAAGCAAGACAGACGGACCACCCCCGGACCATGCTATGCAGCAGGCCCCCCGGGCGGTCCCTTTTTTCGCTCTGCCGTCGATCGGCCCATTTCCAACCTTCCCATTTGCCGGGAAGTGTGGTACAATAAGCCGATAACACAAGGAGGGCGGCATGATCATACTAGGTATCGATCCCGGAGTGGCCACCATCGGGTTTGGCGTGATCCGGGCGGAACGGGGGAAAAACACCCTGCTGCGGTACGGCGTGATCACCACGCCGCCGGGGATCCCCCTGTCCAGCAGGCTGTTTCAGATCGACCGGGACATGGAGGAACTGATCCACACCTTCCAGCCGGACGAGATGGCGGTGGAGGAGCTCTTTTTCTCCAAAAATATCACCACCGGCATCGCCGTGGCCCATGGCCGTGGCGTCATCCTGCTGGCGGCGGAGCGGCTGGGGGTGTCCATCTTCGAGTACACCCCCATGCAGGTGAAGCAGGCGGTGGCGGGCTATGGCGGGGCGGACAAGCGGCAGGTCATGCTGATGACCCAGCGCCTGCTGAACATGAAGCAGATCCCCCGGCCGGACGACGCCGCTGACGCTCTGGCCATCGCTATCTGCCACGGGCGGTCGGCCACCAGCCTGCTGAATACAGAGCGGGTCTTTGACCCGAACCGGTACGATACCAGGTGAATTAGGAGTTAGGAATTAGGAATGGGGAATTGGACGCGCCTGAATTTCTAACTCCTCATTCCTCATTTCGAACTCAACACAGGGGGAAAAGCGAAATGTTTTACTATCTCAGCGGCACGGTGGCCCACATAGAACCCTACCTGGCCGTGATCGACTGCGGCGGGGTGGGCTACGCCTGCCGCACCACAAGCTATACCCTCTCCGCCCTGAAAAAGGGTGACAAGGGAAAAGTCTTTACCCATCTGAACGTCCGGGAGGACGCCATGGAGCTGTATGGCTTTGCCACTCAGGAGGAGCTGAATTTGTTCCAGCAGCTGATCTCGGTGTCCGGTGTGGGCCCCAAGGCGGCCCTGTCCATCCTGTCGGCCAGCACCCCGGCCAATCTGGCTCTGTCCATCATCACCGGGGATGAGAAGGCCCTCACCTGCGCCCAGGGTATCGGGAAGAAGATCGCCCAGCGGGTGATCCTAGAGCTGAAGGATAAGCTGGCCAAGGGTCAGACCATCTCCGCCAAAGGGGAGGTCTATGGCGGCAGCGGCGTGACCGTCATCCCGGAAAACAAGCTGTCTGAGGCGTCTGCCGCCCTGGCGGTGCTGGGTTATTCCCAGGGAGAGATCAACGTGGCCCTCAAGGGGATCGACCTGGACAGCCTGACCCTGGAGCAGATCATCAAGGCGGCGCTGAAGAAGATGATGAAGCAGTAAGGAGGGGCACGATGGCCAAGTATGAGACCCGCCTCCGGGGCGATTTTGACGAGACCCTGCGCTATCTTCACGACGGGATCCTCGACAAGAGTGCTTCCGCCAGCTATGAGGATGAGAGCTGTGTACAGTGCGCCGGGGTGCGCTGCTGCGTCCGTGTGTATGAGCGGTACAGCTGGTCGGGAGGCAACCGCCTGTCCATGACCCTCACCCTGGTGGGAGATGGGGAGGACCTGTTCCTGTCGGCCATCACCTCCGGTGGCAGCCAGGGGATGTTCTTTAAGTTCAATACCTGGGGGGAGGAATTTTTCCTGGATACCCTCCGGGAACTGGCGGAGGGCAGGATATGATTTCGCTGCTGCTGGTCGTGGTAGGAATGATTCTCTGGATCGTTTCGATTGCTTTTTTCTACTCTTTTTTCAATTCTGATGGAAAAGCGGCTGGAGGGCTGGCTCTTTCAGGAGGATGAGGCAAAGATGAGGCTCCACGGCATCTGGGCGGGAGCATTGTTTTTAGGCGGCTTTTTCTGTATGCTGTTGGTGCTGATCGGACTGTTCTGAAAGGCTGTCCCGGCTCTTCTGGGTTTTCCACAGAGCAGATGAACGGGAAGCGACCTGAGAACGGGCGATATTGTGACGGAAACTGATTTGGAAGGAGAAGTGAAGCGTTGTCTATCGACTTTTCCGGAACGGAATATGAGAATGAGGACCTGGAGCCTCTGGTGACCACCTCCCTCACCCGGGAGGACGAGGGAGAATACTCCCTGCGGCCCAAGACCCTCCGGGAGTACATCGGCCAGGAGAAGGCCAAGGGCAATCTGGAGGTGTTCATCCAGGCGGCCAAGATGCGGAACGAGCCGCTGGACCACGTCCTGCTCCACGGCCCCCCCGGGCTGGGCAAGACCACTCTGTCCGGCATCATTGCCAATGAAATGGGGGTCAACGTGCGCATCACCTCCGGCCCCGCCATTGAAAAGGCGGGGGACCTGGCGGCCCTGCTCACCAACCTCAATGAGAACGACATCCTGTTCGTGGACGAGATCCACCGCCTCAACCGCTCGGTGGAGGAGGTGCTGTACCCGGCCATGGAGGATTATGCCATCGACATCATCATCGGCAAGGGCCCTTCGGCCAACTCCATCCGGCTGGATCTGCCCAGGTTCACCCTGATCGGGGCCACCACCCGGGCGGGCCAGCTGTCTGCCCCCCTGCGGGACCGGTTCGGCGTCACCCTCCGGCTGGAGCTGTACACGCCGGAGGAGCTGGCACTCATCGTCACCCGGTCCGCCGGGATCCTGGAGGTGCCCATCGAGGCGGACGGCGCCATGGAGATCGCCCGGCGCAGCCGGGGCACGCCCCGCATCGCCAACCGGATGCTCCGGCGGGTGCGGGACTTCGCCCAAGTGCGGGCCGGAGGCGTGATCACCAAAAAGGTGGCGGATGAGGCCCTCACCGCCCTGGAAATCGACTCCCTGGGGTTGGACTCCATCGACCACCGGATGCTCCGAAGCATCATCGAAAATTACCGGGGCGGCCCTGTGGGGCTGGAGACCCTGGCGGCCACCATCAACGAGGAGTCCGTCACCCTGGAGGACGTATACGAGCCCTATCTGATGCAGCTGGGCTTTCTCACCCGGACCCCCAGGGGGCGCTGTGTCACGCCGAAGGCGTATCAGCATCTGGGACTGCCTGTCCCCGGAGGGGAGTGCGGGAGCGGCCTGGACCAGCTGACGCTGTGAGACGTTCGGCCCTGTGAGGTTTTGAGGATACAGAGCAAAACAAAGTTTTGCGTCAAGGTTCTTTTTGGTTCTTTTTCTTTCAAGAAAAAGAACAGAGAAAAAATGAGGTGTTGCAATTATGGGAAAACTGTTTGGAACGGACGGCATCCGCGGCGTGGTCAACGCCGGCCTGGATGCGGATCTGGCCTATAAGGTGGGACTGGCTGCGGCTGAGGTGCTGGCCAGCGGCAAAAAGGCGGGGGAGAAGCCCCTGGTCACCATCGGCAAGGACACCCGGATCTCCGGCGACCTGCTGAAGGGCTCCTTGATCGCGGGACTGTGCACCGCCGGGGCCGATGTGCTGGATCTGGGCACCCTGCCCACCCCGGGGGTGGCCTGGGTGACGGTGGACGAGAAGGCGGACGCCGGCATCGTCATCTCCGCCAGCCACAACCCCTTTGAGCACAACGGCATCAAGATCTTCAACGGCCAGGGCTTCAAGCTGTCCGACGAGCTGGAGGAGAAGATCGAGGACATCGTCCTCTTTGCCCACAACAACGTGCCCCGCAAGACGGGAGCGGAGATCGGCAAGGTGAGCTATGTGGCGGAGAAGGCCGCCCTGGACTACATCGACCATCTGGAGTCCACCATCACCAGCGACCTGGCCGGACTGCGCATCCTGGTGGACTGCGCCAACGGCGCTTCCTACACCACCGCCGCCCGCCTGTTCGACCGCTTCCCCAAGCTCCGCACCGACGTGATCAACGCCGACCCCGACGGGGTGAACATCAACGACAAGTGCGGTTCCACCCACATCGACAGCCTGGCCGCCATGGTCAAGGCGGGTGGCTATGACATCGGCATTGCCTTCGACGGAGACGCCGACCGCTGTCTGGCGGTGGACGAGCAGGGGAACCTGATCGACGGGGACCAGATCATGGCCGCCTGCGGTCTGGACCGGAAGGAGAAGGGTCAGCTGCCCGGGGACACAGTGGTGGCCACGGTGATGTCCAACCTGGGGCTGCACGTCTTTGCCGGGGAGCACGGCCTGAAGCTGGAGTGTACCTCCGTGGGCGACCGGAATGTGTTGGAGCGGATGCAGGAAAAGGGCTATGTTCTGGGCGGCGAGCAGTCGGGCCACATGATCTTCCTGGACTATGCCACCACCGGAGACGGACAGCTCACGGCCCTCCAGGTGCTGGCCCTCCTGAAGGAGAGCGGAAAGAAGGCGTCTGAGGTGTTCAGCAGCTGCGCCCGCTATCCCCAGGTGCTGATCAATGTGCCGGTGGCCAGCAACGACGTGAAAAAGGCTGTCATGGCCAGTGACGCTCTCTGGGCCGCGGTGCGCGGGGAGGAGGAGCAGCTGGCCGGCAGCGGACGGGTGCTGGTGCGCCCCTCCGGGACAGAGGCTCTAATGCGCGTGATGGTGGAGGCCAAGACGGAGGAGACTGCCCAGGCCGCTGCGGACCGCCTGGCCGCCCTGATCCCCGGCCTTGTGGAGTGCTGATTTAGAAAAAATTTACAGAGATATGGAAAAATGAACAAATTTTTTCCGGATAGCCCTTGACAAAACCAGTCAATTTGTTTATGATGTATAAGAACAAAAATACAAGTTCAGGAAACCCGGATTTCCAGTCCATGACGGACGAGGAAATATGCCTTCTGGCCGGGGCGGGAAACGCTGCCGCGGAGGAAGCCTTGGTCCAGCGCTATGGCCGCATGGTGCGCGCCTGTGCCCGTCCGCTGTTTCTGGCGGGAGGGGACAGCGAGGACCTCTTCCAGGAGGGTATGATGGGCCTGCTCAGCGCCATTCGCAGCTTTGAAAGTGGAAGGGACGCATCCTTCCGCACCTATGCAGAGGTCTGCATCCGCAGGCGGCTGTACAGCGCCATTCGGGCGGCGCAGGGCAACAAACATTTCCCTTTGAATCACAGCGTTTCATTCGAACCCCCTCTTTTTGACGGAACCAATGCGTATCTGTTTTCCAGCGAAGAGAGCCCAGAAGATGTCATTATTGGCAGGGAGGAACTGAGAGAGCGGCTTGCCGCTCTGAAGGGCCAGTTATCTGAGTTCGAAGCCAAGATCCTGCCGCCCTATTTGAGCGGACTGTCCTGTGGAGAGATCGCTCAGCGGGTGGGACGGCCTCAAAAGTCGGTGGACAACGCGATCCAGCGTGTCCGCCGGAAGGTGGCCCGGCAATTTTCTTCCAGCGGATCCAGCGAGAGCTGATCGCAATATTACACCGCCCAAGCCATGACTATGGGCAACGAGTCAAAGAGAGGGAAAACCATTATGTACGAAGACAAGATCCTGGTATGCAAAGAGTGCGGCAACGAGTTCACCTTTACCGCCGGTGAGCAGGAGTTCTACGCGGAGCGCGGCTTCCAGAATGAGCCTCAGCGCTGCAAGGCCTGCCGTGACGCCCGCAAGAACGCGGCCCGCGGCCCCCGTGAGTACTTCACCGCTACCTGCGCTGCCTGCGGCGGCGAGGCTCGCGTCCCCTTCGAGCCTAAGTCCGACCGTCCTGTCTACTGCAGCGAGTGCTTCGCCAAGATGCGCGAGCAGCAGGGCTGAGCGTAAACAGTCTGTGAAAAAGGACGCCCACTGGGCGTCCTTTTTTGTTGCCTTTCGGGAGAATGGGATCACTTCAGGTATCGATCTCTACTCCGTCCGACGATATAATCAATGGAGGTGCGGTAAAAATCCGCCAGAAGGATCAGGTGCCGGACGGGGATCTCACGTTTTCCGGTCTCGTAGCTGCTGTATACCCGCTGGTCGATGCCCAGAAGGGCGCCGACCTCCTTCTGCGTCATGTCCGCGTCCTGCCTCAGGTCCAAAAGCCGTGGGAAGTACATCAAAATTCACCTCGCTGCTATTATTTTGCTTACTATCGTTTGATTGTGTTTATTTTACTATCAAATAGTAGTAAAATATTAAAAATGAAATGGATCGTGGGGTATATGAAGTGGATCATGCTATGAATTGGGATGAAGAGATACAGAACTTAGTGAGGGACATTCAAATGGAGGCAGTGATCATCGAGCTCTGCCGTTTGGCAGTAGACAAATAATCTCCGACACTTGCTGAGTTTTCGTCACAATTTTTCAGAGGTTCTGGCACGTTCCAGTTCCTGCTTGGAACAGCGGAGCCGTGATCTTTTCGTATGGAGCCAGGAGTTTGTAAGCAGAATGGAGACAGATACCGTCACTGGAAAGAAAAGAGCGAAAAATTGGTTGCAAAATAGCGGAGGTTAGGGTATACTATCCTCATCCTAATGACTAACTGGAGGAATCCTGACATGACCATTACTAAGGACACCATCATTGGTGATATTCTGAACATTGCCCCCGAGACCGCCCCTCTGTTTATGAACATCGGGATGCACTGCCTGGGCTGCCCTGCGTCCCGGGGCGAGACGGTGGAGCAGGCCTGCATGGTCCATGGCGTTGACGTGGACGAGCTGCTGGCCGCTGTCAACCAGATGATCGCCGACGGCGAGTAAAGCACGACAGAGCGGAATCGAACAGGCCGGGACGGATCTCTCCGCCCCGGCCTGTTGTTCCGTGGGGCGGCGTCCCCGGGGAGGAGAACAGAATGATGACAAGACGGATCGAGCTGAGTCCCCGCCTGCGTCTGGCGGCGGACCTGGTCCCGGAGGGGGCCCGGCTGGCGGATGTGGGGACAGACCACGCCTATCTGCCCGCCTGTCTGCTGATGGAGGGAAAGATCCCCTCCGCCATCGCGGCGGACCTGCGGGAAGGCCCCCTGAGCCGGGCGCGGGAGACGGCGGCGGAGTACGGCTGTGGAGACCGCATGGCCTTCCGCCTGTGCGACGGGCTCTCCGGGATCCGGCCGGAGGAGACGGACGCGGTGGTGATCGCCGGGATGGGCGGGGAGACCATCGCCCAGATCCTGGAGGCGGCCCCCTGGGTACGGACACGAAAGATCCCGCTGGTGCTCCAGCCTATGAGCTCGATTCCGGAGCTGCGGCAGCGGCTGGGGGAGGACGGCTTCCACATCCTGGAAGAACGGCTGGCCCGGGAGGGGGACACCCTCTATGTGGTGATGCGGGCGGAGGCGGGGGAGGAGCCCGCCATGACGCCCGCCCAGCTGTGGGCCGGCCGGCAGAGCCGGGACCCCCTGCGGGGGGACTATCTCCGTGGACTCCTGGAGAAGCTGGACCGGGCGCTGGACGGCCTTTCCCGGGCGAGAGACGGGCGGGCGGAGGACCGCCGGCGGGAATTGGCGGCCCTCCGGCAGGAGCTGTTGGAGATGCGAGAGGAGTGGGAAGCATGGCAGCGGTGACAGAGATCTTTGAGGCGATGGACCGGTGGGCCCCCTTTGAGACCCAGATGGACTTTGACAATGCGGGGTTCCTGGTGGGCCGGGGCGGCCGGGAGGTCGGAAAAATCTTGGTGGCGCTGGACATCACAGAGGAGGTGGCGGAGGAGGCGGAGCGCTGGGGCGCTCAGCTGATCGTCGCCCACCACCCGGTGATCTTCCACCCGGCCCGCCAGATCACCGACGGGACCCCCACCGGGCGGATCCTGCTGCGGCTGATCGAGGGCGGCGTGGCGGCGATCTGCGCCCACACCAATCTGGACGCGGCGCAGGACGGCGTCAACGAGTGTCTGGCCCGGGCCCTGGGGCTGACAGAGCTGGAGCAGCTCCACCAGGACGGGGTGGACCGGAACGGGCGGCCCTACGGAGTGGGCCGTGTGGGCCGCTGTCCCCAGGCAGGGTGCTCCGGGACCGAGTATGCCCGGCTGGTGAAGGAGGCCCTGGGCGCGGCGGGGGTGCGCTTGACTGACGGAGGCCGTCCGGTGTCCCGGGTAGCGGTGGGAGGCGGCTCCTGCGGCTCTATGCTGGGGGACGCCGCCGCCCTGGGGTGCGATACCTTTGTCACCGCCGACGTGAAATATGACCAGTTCCTGGAGGCGAAGGCCCTGGGGATCACCCTGATGGACGCGGGACACTACGCCACTGAGCAGGTGGTGTGCCCGAAAATCGTGGAGTATCTGGCCAGGTGTTTCCCGGCGCTGGAGGTCCGTATGTCCCGGACGCACCGGGAGGTCTATGGCTGGGTCTGAGGCTGCCTGCGTGGTTTCCGGGGATGGACGCGGTATCGGAGAGAAAATGAGAGAAAAATGCTTGCATTTTGATCCGGAATGTGATAAAATCCCTTAGTCTGAAATAACGGGCGGTCCTCTGCGGCCGCCGCGCACAGGGGTGCGCGGCACGATGGCGCGCAAGAACGCCTCTACAACAGGAGGAAAATGTTATGGATTTGATGCAGTCTTTTACTCAGAAGCACCTGAAGGCCGAGCCCCCCGTGGTCACCGTGGGTGACACCGTCCGGGTCCACCTGAAGGTCAAGGAAGGCAACCGCGAGCGTATCCAGATCTTCGAGGGCACCGTCATCGCCAAGAAGCACGGCGGCATCGAGGAGACCTTCACCGTCCGCCGTATCTCCTACGGCATCGGTGTGGAGAAGGTGTTCCCCCTCCACGCTCCCTCCATCGAGAAGGTCGAAGTGGTGCGTCACGGTAAGGTCCGCCGCGCCAAGCTGTACTACCTGCGCGACCGCGTGGGCAAGGCGGCCAAGGTCAAGGAGGCCCTGTAATCCAACACGAGAAAGGAGCGGTTTTGCCGCTCCTTTTTTCGTACAGTCCCCGCAAAGCGGGGGAGAGGAATGGAGGAGAACCCATGAATATCCAGTGGTATCCGGGGCACATGACCAAGACCCGGCGGCAGATCGAGGCGGATCTGAAAAATGTAGACATCGTGGTGGAGATCATCGACGCCCGGATCCCGGTGTCCAGCCGGAACCCGGACATCGACGCCATCACGGCGGGCAAGCCCCGGCTGGTGGTGCTCAACCGGGCGGACCAGGCCGACCCGGCCGGAAACCGGGCCTGGGGGGCGTGGTTCCGGAAGAAGGGCTGGTCTGTGCTGGAGACCGATGCGAAAACAGGCTCCGGGGTGAATCAGTTCTCCCGCGTGGTGCAGGAGGTGCTGAAGGACCAGATCGCCCGATGGCAGGAAAAGGGTTTGGTGGGCCGTCCGGTGCGGGCTATGGTGGTTGGTGTTCCCAATGTGGGCAAGTCCACCTTCATCAACAAGGTGGCTCGGAAGAAGTCGGCCAAAGCCAGCGACCGCCCTGGTGTTACCCGGGGAAAGCAGTGGGTGACAGTGGACCGGGGGCTGGAACTGCTGGATACACCGGGGATTCTGTGGCCCAAGTTTGAGGACGTGGAGACCGGGATGCGCCTGGCATTCACCGGTGCGGTGAAGGACGACATCATGGATGTGGAGACACTGGGATGCCACCTGATGGCCTTTCTAGGGACGCAGTATCCCAATGTGCTGGCGGAGAGCTACCGCCTGAAGGAGGTCCCTGCCCGGGAGGCGGAGGAGAACGAGGTGGCTTACGGTTACCGTCTGCTGGAAGCCTGTGCCCAGAAGCGGGGAATGCGGATCTCTGGGGGAGAATTTGACACCGAGCGGATGGCTAGAGTGCTGCTGGATGAATACAGAGGCGGCAAGTTAGGGCGCTTTACACTTGAACTGCCGGAAGAAGTTTAAAGTATAAGACAGGAGGCCGGGAAGGGATGGATGAGATTTGGCAATATGAGCAGGAAGCCCTGGCTGCTGGTTACACTGCGGTCTGCGGCTGTGACGAGGCGGGGGCAGGGCCGCTGGCCGGCCCGGTGTATGCAGCAGCGGTGATCCTAGCACCGGGGACCGAGCTTCCGGGTTTGAATGACTCTAAGAAGTTGACGGAGAAAAAGCGGGAAGCACTATTCCCGGTGATCCAGGAGAAGGCCCTCTCTTGGGCAGTAGCCTGGGTGGATGCGGAGGAGATCGACCGCACTGATATCCTCAGTGCCCGGATGAAGGCTATGCAGCTGGCCATCGACCGCCTGAACCCTACAGCGGATTTCGCCCTCATCGACGGCAACCGGGACCGGGGACGCAGCGCCGCCATCATCACGGAACACAGGATGATTGTAAAGGGAGACAGCTTGTCAGTGTCTATCGCGGCGGCCTCCATCCTGGCCAAGGTGAGCCGGGACCACTGGATGGTCCGGGCGGCGGAGGAGTACCCTCAGTACCAGTTTGACCGGCACAAGGGCTATGGCACCAAGCTCCACTATGAGCTGCTGCGGCAGTACGGGCCCAGCCCCATCCACCGCCGGTCCTTCCTGAAAAACCTGTGAGCGGGGAGGACAGCCGCCTCCGGGGCCGCTGGGGGGAGGCGCTGGCGGCGGAATTTCTGCGGCGGAAGGGCTATCGGATCATAGCCTCCGGCTGGCGGTGCCGCTTCGGAGAGCTGGACCTGGTTGCGGAGGGGGGGGAGTTCCTCTGCTTTATTGAGGTGAAGCTGCGGGGGAGCGAGCGCTTCGGCACCGGGGCGGAGCAAGTGGACCGCCGCAAGCAGGAGCGGCTACGGACCACGGCGGAGCTCTACCTCCAGCAGCACCCTTCGCCGCTCCAGCCCCGCTTCGACGTAGTGGAGATTCTGGCCCCCCAGGGAATGGCGACGAAAAGGCCCGGGATCCGACAGATCGAGAACGCCTTTTGAGGAACGGCGCGAAAGATCTGTGCGGATTTGCGGCGTCGGGGTTGACCTCAAAATCAAAAGATGGCATAATAGTCCATCAGAGGGTCCGCGCGTGAGCCGGACCGTACCAACCCGTCAACAGGGGAAACTAAAGATTGGAAGAGATCGAGATGCAATACATCAGTACAAGGGACAGGGAGCAGCAGTTCTCCGCCTCCCAGGCCATCGCCAAGGGCCTGGCGGAGGATGGCGGCCTGCTGACCCCGGTATATCTGCCCAAGCTGCCCCGCCGCGCCCTGGAGGAGCTGAAGAATATGTCCTATCAGCAGCGGGCGGTCTATGTGATGAAGCTGTTTCTGGATGAATTTTCCGTGAAGGAGCTGACAGACTTCGCCAACGCGGCCTACGGCCCGGAGAAGTTTGACACGCCGGCGGTGGCCCCGGTGCGGGCCCTGGACGGCAATACCTACTGTCTGGAGCTGTGGCACGGCCCCACCTGCGCCTTCAAGGACATGGCCCTTCAGATGCTGCCCCATCTGCTCACCGCCTCCCTGCGCAAGCAGGAGGAGGAAAAGACGGTGTGCATCCTGGTGGCCACCTCCGGCGACACCGGAAAAGGCGCCCTGGAGGGCTTCCGGGATGTGGACCACACCAAGATCCTGGTATTCTATCCCAAAGACGGCGTCTCCACGATCCAGGAACTCCAGATGGTCACCCAGGAGGGGGCCAATGTGGGGGTCTGCTCTGTGGTGGGTAACTTTGATGACGCCCAGACCGGTGTGAAGCGGCTCTTTTCCGATGAGAAGCTGCGGGAGCAGCTGGCCCGGCGGGGATACTTCCTGTCCTCAGCCAACTCCATCAATTGGGGCCGGGTGCTGCCCCAGATCGTCTACTATATCTCCGCCTACTGCGATCTGCTGCGGGACGGCAGGCTGGAGCTGGGCGACCCGGTGAACGTGTGTGTGCCCACGGGCAATTTCGGCAACATCCTGGCGGCCTACTACGCCCGGGACATGGGGGTGCCCATCCAAAAGCTGATCTGCGCCTCCAACAGCAACAATGTGCTCACCGATTTCCTGTCCACCGGGACCTATGACCGCAACCGCACCTTCTTCAATACCATCTCCCCCTCCATGGATATCCTGATCTCCAGCAACCTGGAGCGCCTGCTGCTGGCCATCACTCAGGAGGACAGCGAGGTGCGGGGCTATATGGAACAGCTGAATGCCACCGGCCGCTATCAGGTGAGCGACAGGGTGCGGGAGAAGATCCAGAAGCTGTTCAAGGGCTACTGCTGCGGCGATGAGGAGACCAAGCGGGTGATCGCCGCCATCCATGAGAAGTTCGGCTACCTCATCGATCCCCACACCGCCGTGGGCTTCTCCGCGCTGAGCCAGTACCGGGCGGAGACAGGGGATGAGACGGCGGCTATTGTGGCCTCCACCGCCAGCCCCTTCAAGTTCTGCACCGACGTGCTGGACGCCCTGGGGGTGTCTGACCGGGCCCAGGGCCTGGACGTGCTGGACCAGCTCAGCCAGGTCACCGGCGAGCCGGTCCCCGCCCCTCTGGCCGCGCTGCGGAGCAAGGAGTCCCGCTTCCGCCAGACGGTGGAGAAGGAGCACATGGTGGACGCCGTGCTGGGGATGCTGGAGTAAGGAGGCGCTATGGCCCTGTACGCCATTGGGGACACCCATCTCTCGCTGGGTGCGGACAAGCCCATGGATGTGTTCGGCGGCGGCTGGAGCGGCTATGTGGACAAGCTCCGGGCAGGCTTTGCAGAGATCGGTCCGGAGGATACGGTAGTCCTGTGCGGCGACCTGTCCTGGGGCATGAGCCTGGAGCAGGCCCGGGAGGACTTTGCCTTCCTGGACGCATTGCCCGGACGGAAGATTCTGCTGAAGGGGAACCACGACTACTGGTGGACCACCGCCGCCAAAATGGAACGCTTTTTTGCAGAAAACGGTTTCTCCACCCTGGAGATTCTCCACAACAACTGCCGCCTGTATGGCGGTGTGGCTCTGTGCGGGACCCGGGGCTGGTTCTATGAGGAGGACCGGGAGGGGCATGGAGCAAAGATCTTCAACCGGGAGCTGATCCGTCTGGAGGCGTCGCTGAAGGCGGCGGGGGAGCGGGAGAAATACTGCTTTCTCCACTATCCGCCTCTCTACCAGGGCTACCGCTGTCAGGAGATCATCGATCTGCTGGAGCGGTATCAGGTCAGCCGGTGTTTTTACGGTCATCTCCACGGTGGAAGCCACCGTCTGGCCATCTCCGGACGGCAGGGCGGGGTGGAATATGACCTGGTTTCGGCGGACTATTTGGGCTTCCAGCCAAAAAAAATTCTGGATTAGCAAAAAATTCACGAAGAATTCCGAAAAATGGTCTGGTCAAACAGACATATATCTGGTAAAATATCGTGGCGAAAGTATACGGTGCGGCAGAGGGCGGCCCGGAACGGTATTCCGGGCCCCGCTTTCCGCATCCACAGGAGGAAAAGTTACATGAAGGTCACCAACGTCGAAAAGAAAGAAAACAGCACGGTCGAGCTGACGATCCATGTGGAAGCCGACGAGTTTGAGGCTGCGGTCCAGAAGGCCTATCTGAAAAGCCGCTCCCGCATCGCCGTCCCCGGCTTCCGGAAGGGCAAGGCCCCCCGCAAGATCATTGAGGGGATGTACGGATCCGGCGTGTTTTATGAAGATGCCATCAACGATGTCTATCCCGGCGCCTATGAGGCCGCTGTGAAGGAGCAGGGCCTGGAGGATATGGGCCACCCCGTCATGGATATCGTGGAGGTCAACAAGGAGAAGGGCCTGATCTTTACTGCCCTGGTCTCTGTCCGCCCCGAGGCCAAGGTGAAGGCGTACAAGGGCCTCACCGCCCCCAAGGCCGAGGTCAGCGTCACCGATGAGGATGTGGAGAATGAGCTGCAGCCCTATGTCCGCCGCGCCACCCGTCTGATCTCCGTGGACCGCGAGGTCAAGCTGGGTGACACCGCCGTCATCGACTTCGAGGGCTTCGAGGACGGCAAGCCCTTCGAGGGCGGCAAGGGCGAGAATTACAGCCTGGAGATCGGCTCCGGCTCCTTCGTCCCCGGCTTCGAGGATCAGATCATCGGTCTGAAGGCCGGCGATGAGAAGGATCTGGATATTACCTTCCCCGAGGATTATGTGGCCGATCTGGCCGGCAAGGCTGTGGTGTTCAAGGTCAAGGTCAAGGAGGTCAAGGAGTCCCAGCTCCCCACGGTGGACGATGAGTTCGCTAAGGATGTGTCTGAGTTTGAGACTCTGGCTGACTTTAAGAAGGACCTGGGCGAGAAGCTGACCCAGCGCCGCACCGCCGAGGCCCAGAACGACTTCGAGCAGGCCATTCTGGAGCAGCTGGTGGACAACCTGGAGGCTGATATCCCCAACGGCATGGTGGAGACCCAGCTTGACAAGATCATGGACGAGTACGCCATGCGGATGTCCAGCCAGGGGATGTCCATGGACGACTATCTGAAGATGATGGGCATGACCCCCGAGATGATGCGCGCCTCCTCCAAGCCCGCCGCCCTGAACCAGGTCAAGACCGAGCTGGCTCTGGAGGCCGTGGCCGCTGCGGAGAATCTGGAGATCACCGATGAGGAGTGCGAGGCCGAGGTGAACAAGCTGGCCGAGCAGTACAAGCTCACCGCCGAGCAGGTGAAGGCCGCCGTCTCTCTGGACGCCCTGAAGCACGACCTGCGGCTGCAGAAGGCCTCTGAGCTGGTGGTGGCCGAGGCCAAGGTGGGCGAGGCCCCCAAGAAGGAAGAGGAGGCCGCCGAGAAGCCCAAGAAGGCGACCCGCAAGAAGAAGACCGAGGAGGCCGCTGAGGAGAGCGAGTCTGCGGAGAAGCCCAAGCGCACCCGCAAGAAGAAGGCGGAGGAGTCCGCCGAGGAGCCCAAGGCGGAGTGATCTGATCCGGTCCCGGGGCGGCCTTGGGCCGCCCCGGGCGTATCCGTCTGTGCCCTCTGCCTGTTCCAGGCAGACAGGCAGAAAAGTGGAATCATTTTCCGGCCCGGCGGGCATACTTTGGTATCACCGTCTGAAAAGGAGTATATCGTATGAGTTTAGTTCCCTATGTAGTGGAGCAGACCACCCGTGGCGAGCGGTCCTATGACATTTTTTCCCGTCTGCTCAACGACCGCATCATTTTCCTGTCTGAGGAGGTCAACGACACCACCGCCTCCCTGGTGGTGGCCCAGTTGCTGTATCTGGAGAGCCAGGATCCGGACAAGGAGATCCAGTTCTACATCAACAGCCCCGGCGGCTCTGTGACCGCGGGCATGGCCATCTATGACACCATGCAGTATGTCAAGTGTGACGTGTCCACCATCTGCATTGGGCTGGCGGCCAGCATGGGCGCTTTCCTGCTGTCTGCGGGGACGAAGGGCAAGCGTCTGGCCCTGCCCAACGCGGAGATCATGATCCATCAGCCCTCTGCCGGCACCCAGGGCCAGATCACCGACATGGCGCTGCACCTGAAGCGCCTGGAGGTAGTGAAGCGGCGGATGAACCGCATCCTGGCCGCCAACACCGGCCGGAGCGTGGAGGAGGTCACCGCTGACTGTGAGCGGGACAACTTTATGACTGCGGAAGAGGCGCTTCAGTACGGACTGATCGACAAGGTCATCGAGAAGCGGTGATCTGCACCGCGGAGTGGGGGCCTGCGTCCCCACTCTGTTTGTATTGTTACGAGGATGAGGTAGAAATTCATGGCAAAAAATGACGATAAGCAGCGCGCAGTGCGCTGTTCCTTCTGCGGCAAGCACCAGGATCAGGTCCGCCGGCTCATCGCTGGGCCGGGCGCCTATATCTGCAACGAGTGCGTTCAGCTGTGTATGAGCATCCTGGAGGATGAGCGCGACACGGCCCAGACTGCCGCCGCTGAGGTGCCCGACGCCATCCCCACCCCCCGGGAGATCCATAAGGTGCTGGACCAGTATATCATTGGGCAGGAGCAGGCCAAGGTGGCCCTGTCCGTGGCGGTGTACAACCACTATAAGCGGATCTACTTCGGCGGCGGGGACGATGTGGAGCTTCAAAAGAGCAATATCCTGCTTATGGGGCCCACTGGCTGCGGCAAGACCCTCTTTGCCCAGACTCTGGCCCGGGTGCTGAAGGTCCCCTTCGCCATCGCCGATGCCACCACCCTCACCGAGGCGGGCTATGTGGGTGATGACGTAGAGAATATCCTGCTGCGTCTGGTCCAGGCCGCCGACTATGATGTGGAGCTGGCCGAGCGGGGCATCATCTATATCGACGAGATGGATAAGATCGCCCGGAAGAGCGAGAACACCTCCATCACCCGGGACGTGTCCGGCGAGGGCGTGCAGCAGGCTCTGCTGAAGATCCTGGAGGGCACTGTGGCCAACGTTCCCCCCCAGGGCGGGCGGAAGCACCCCCACCAGGAATTCATCCAGATCGACACGAAGAACATCCTGTTCATCTGCGGCGGTGCCTTCGAGGGCATCGACAAGATCATCGAGAGCCGCCTGGATAAGCGCTCCATGGGCTTCGGCGCAGAGATCCAGAGCAAGAAGGAGCGGGACGTGGGCCAGCTGCTTAAGGAGATCCAGCCCCAGGATCTGCTGAAATTCGGCATCATTCCCGAGCTGGTGGGCCGCCTGCCGGTGATCACCACGCTCCGGTCCCTGGGACGGGAGCAGATGGTGCAGATCCTAACCGAACCCAAAAACTCCCTGGTGAAGCAGTACCGGAAGTTGGTGGAGTACGATGACGTGGACCTGGAGTTCACACCCGAGGCCCTGGAGGCTGTGGCCGGCCGGGCAGTGGAGCGGGGCATCGGCGCCCGCGGCCTGCGGGCCATCCTGGAGGAGGTCATGACCCGGATTATGTACGATGTGCCCTCCGACCCCGAGGTGGTCAAGGTGACCATCACTGAGGACTGCATCCGCAGCGGGGCAGCGCCGGAGATCCTTCGGGACCCGGAGCACAGCCAGCGCCCGGCTCTGGGCCAGGCGGACCTGCGGGCTGAACGCGGCGGTCTGCCCGGTACCAACGCGGGCTGAGCGGATCGCTCCGGCCGGCGCAGTAAGCATTGATCCAGCCCCGCGCCCCCCCAAGCGGCGGGCCCGGGGCTGTTGTTTTATCAGCGTTCCGCCTTTCCCACATCCTCCGCACCCAGCGCTGGGGAGGAGAAGGCGGTATGAAATCCCCTGAGAGGAAGTGAGTACCATGAAAAAAGAGTGGACGATGGAGAGTGCCTCTGTGATGCCTGTGATCGCCCTGCGGGGACTGACTGTGTTCCCCAATGTGCTGATCCACTTCGATGTAGCCCGGGAGATCTCCATCAAGGCCCTGGAGGAGGCCATGTCCTCCGGCAGCCCGGTGTTCCTGGTGGGACAGAAGGACATCTCCGAGGAGCGCCCGGAGGAGAAGGACCTGTACACTGTTGGAACGATTTCCAATGTGCGGCAGATCCTGCGCACCCCCGGCGACAACGTGCGGGTGATGGTGGAGGGCGTGAGCCGGGGCAGCCTGGAGCGGCTGACCCGCACCGGCCCCTATCTGGAGGCGGAGGTCCAGCCCATCCCCAGCGAGCAGCATGAGCGGAATTCCGCCAAGGCGGAGGCCTTGATCCGTTCCACCTATGAGTTGTTCCAGCAGTACACCGAGCTGGCCCCCAAGACGGCCCCCGACCTGCTCATCAATGTGCTGGCCAGCGAGGATCCGGGCTATATTGCCGACTTTATCGCCCAAAACATCGCCATGCGCAACAGCGATAAGCAGGCGGTCCTGGAGGAGCTGCGCCCGGTGCGCCGCCTGGAGCGGCTGCACCGCCTGCTGGGCCGGGAGGTGGAGATCCTGGGGCTGGATATGGAGATCCAGAACCGGGCCCGGGAGCAGATGGCGGACAACCAGCGGGACTACTATCTGCGGGAGCAGATGAAAGCCATCCAGAACGAACTGGGCGAGGGTGAGGGCGGAGACTCGGAGATTGGGGACTACCGCCGGAAGATCGCTGAGGCCAAGCTGCCCGACGAGGTGCGGGAGAAGCTGGAGAAAGAGGTGGGCCGTCTGGCCAAGCAGCCCTTCGGCTCCTCGGAGGCCACCGTGCTGCGCAGCTATCTGGACGTCTGCCTGGAGCTCCCCTGGGGGAAAAAGACCCGGGAGCGGGTGAGCGTGGAGGCGGCCCGCCGGACCTTGGACAAGGACCACTTCGGCCTGGAAAAGGTGAAGGAGCGCATTTTGGAGTTCCTGGCGGTGAAGCAGCTGGCCCCCGACCTGAAGGGGCAGGTGATCTGCCTGGTGGGCCCGCCCGGCGTGGGTAAGACGTCGGTGGCCATGTCGGTGGCCCGGGCGCTGAACCGGAAGCTGGCCCGGCTCTCCCTGGGCGGCGTCAGTGATGAGGCGGAGATCCGGGGTCACCGCAAGACCTATGTGGGCGCCATGCCCGGCCGCATCATCTCCGCCATCAATCAGGCGGGAAGCTGCAATCCCCTGTTGCTGCTGGACGAGATCGACAAGCTGGGCCACGACCACCGGGGGGATCCGGCGTCCGCCCTTCTGGAGGTGCTGGATGCGGAGCAGAACAGCACCTTCCGGGACAATTTTTTAGAACTGCCCTTCGATTTGTCTGATGTAATGTTCATCACCACAGCCAATACCACCGACACCATCCCCCGGCCCCTGCTGGACCGGATGGAGGTCATTGAACTGCCCAGCTACACCGACGAGGAGAAGCTCCAGATCGCCAAGCGCTACCTCCTGCCCAAGGAGATGAAGCGCCACGGCCTGGAGAAAGCCCAGCTGAAGGTGTCCGACGGGGCCATCCGGGAGATGGTCGCCTCCTACACCCGGGAGTCCGGCGTCCGCGTTCTGGAACGCAAGCTGGCCGGGATCTGCCGGAAGGCGGCTATGCACCTGGTGTCAGAGGATGTAAAGCAGATCCGCATCACGGAAAAAGAGCTGAAGGACTATCTGGGTGCGCCCCGGTACTACCCAGAGCGCCAAGCTTTGGAGGAGCGCGTGGGCGTGGTGAACGGCCTGGCTTGGACCTCTGTGGGCGGCGAGCTGCTGGAGGTGGAGGTCAATGTGGTCCCCGGCACCGGCAAGGTGGAGCTGACCGGTAACCTGGGGGATGTGATGAAGGAGAGCGCCCACGCGGCCCTCAGCTTCATCCGCAGCCAGGCGGACCGGCTGGGCATCCAGGGGGACTTCTACCAGTCGAAGGACATCCATGTCCACTTCCCGGAGGGGGCTGTGCCCAAGGACGGGCCCTCCGCCGGCATCGCCATCACCACCGCTATGGTGTCCGCCCTCACCGGAGCGCCGGTGAAGCGGGGGATCGCCATGACCGGGGAGGTGACCCTCCGCGGCAGGGTGCTGCCCATCGGCGGCCTGCGGGAAAAGACGATGGCCGCCCTGCGCAACGGGATCAAGACGGTGATCATCCCGGCGGAAAACGGCAGGGATCTGGATGAGATCGACCAGACAGTCCGGAAGGCGCTGCGCTTTGTGCTGGTGGACCAGGCGGAGCAGGTGCTGGCCGAGGCACTGTGCTGCCTGAGCGGCGGTGCGGAGGCCGAGCGGGCGATGGACCGGAAGCTGCCCGGAGAGAAGTCCCGGGGCACGGCCCGGCTGCGCCAGTGAGGAGGGGAGCGTATGTCCATCAATGTGCAGAAGGCGGAGTTTATCCTCTCCGCCGCCTCCCCGAAGGACTTCCGGCGGGACGCGCTGCCCCAGGTGGCCTTTGCGGGCCGCTCCAATGTGGGAAAGTCGTCGGTGATCAACCGCCTGCTGAACCGGAAAAATTTCGCCCGGGTGGGGGCCGCGCCCGGCAAGACCACCCAGATCAACTATTTTAAGATCGACAACGCCTTCTACCTGGTGGATCTGCCCGGCTACGGCTATGCCCGGGTGTCCAAGGGGGAGCGGGACCGCTGGGGCAGGCTGATGGAGGGCTATTTTGCCGATCCGGAGCTGATGACCCTGGGTGTGATGATCGTGGACGCCAGACACAAGCCCACGGCGGACGACTGCACCATGGCCCAGTGGTACCGGGGGGCGGGCTGCCCCTTCCTGGTGGTGGCCAACAAGCTGGATAAGCTGAAAAAGAGCGAGGTCGAAGGGAACCTCCAGCGCATCCGGGAGACTCTGGAGCTGGGGGAGGAGGACATGGTCATCCCCTTTTCCGCGGAAAAGGGGACCGGCCGGGACGAGCTCCTGCGGGCCATTTTGTCCAGTGTGGAAGCGTCATCCTGACAGAAAACCCGGCTGCGCATGATGCGCAGCCGGGTTTTCCGCTCAAACCAGTCTCGTCCCCTGTTTCAGGACGGCGGCGGAGGGGCAGAATGGAGTGTGGGATGAATTCCGTTTCGGCGGCGGATGGATCCGGTTACAACTTCGGCGGACGGTCCATCGGCACCGCTATTTATAACTCCGCCTTGTCAATCCCGCTCGAAATTGTTATAATGAAGTGATTTTGGTTCCAATGGAGGGGGGAGCGGCAATGGGCGCGCTGACCGGATTGATCGAACACATGGACTGGATGAGTATGCTTCTCTTCCTGATGAGCGGCGCGGCCTGCCTGATCTGCCTGACGGTCCACGAGCTGGCCCACGGCCTGGCCGCCTACCGGCTGGGGGATCCGACAGCCAAGCTCAACGGGCGGCTGACGCTGAACCCCCTGTCCCACATCGACTGGATCGGGCTGTTCCTGCTGATGGCGGCGGGGGTGGGATGGGCCAAGCCCGTGCCGGTGGATCTGCGGAATTTCCGCCGTCCCCGGCAGGACATGGCGCTCACTGCGCTGGCCGGGCCTGGCTCCAACTTTCTGCTGGCGCTGGCGGCCCTGGGTACGGGCTCGCTGGTGCTGCGCTTCTGGAGCGGGAGCCGCGCCGGGGCCTACCTGCTGCTGTTTCTGTGCCAGCTGGCGGTGCTGAGCGTGGGCCTTGGGCTGTTCAACCTGATCCCCCTGCCGCCGCTGGACGGCTCCAAGGTGTTGGACGTCCTGCTGCCGGAGCGGTGGTATCACCTGGTCCTCCAGTATGAGCGCTATCTGATGCTGGCGGTGGTGCTGCTGGCCTGGTCCGGCGCCTTCGGAGGCCCGCTGACAGCGGCCATGGAGCTGGTGCTGCGGGGGCTGTGCCGCGTGGTCCAGTTCCCCTTCGCCCTGGTGGAGTACTACTTTTTCTGATGATTTTCCGGTGATGCGGGAGGGAGGTGCGCCCATGGACGGCCCCATCTATCATCTGGAGCGGGTGGTCAAGGTGAAAACCGAGGATCTGGAGGACTTCGTGGGCCCCCTGGACCTGATCCTCCACCTGCTGAACAAAAATAAAATGGAGATCAAGGACATCCAGATCTCCCTGATCCTGGACCAGTACCTCCAATGGATGTCCCAGCGGAAGGAGCTGGACCTGGAGGTGGCCAGCGAGTTTGTCACCATGGCCTCCCACCTGGTCTATATCAAGACCCGGATGCTGCTGTCCATCCACGACGAGGAGGCTCTGAGCGAGATGGAGCAGCTCATCGCCACCCTGGAGGCCCACCAGAGAAATGAGAATTATCTGAAGATCCGAGAGGTGGTCCCCCAGCTGGACCGGCGGTACAGCGTGGGCCGCGACTGCCTCACCAAGGCTCCGGAGGCGGTCCGCCCGGACCGGACCTACCGCTATGTCCACCCCAAGGAGGACCTGCAGCGGGCGATGCAGGCGGTGCTGAGCCGTACAGACCACAAGCTGCCCCCGCCGATGTCCGCCTTTCAGGGCATCGTGGGGCGGGAGCCCTATCCCGTGGCGGAAAAGGCGGCGGAGCTGATCCAGCGGCTGCTCCACCTGGGAGTGGCCCGGTTCCGGGCCCTGTTCCGGGGCAGCCGGAGCCGTTCGGAGGTGGTGGCCACCTTTCTGGCGGTGCTGGAGCTGTGCAAGGACCGGCGGCTGCGTCTGGCGGGGACGGCGGAGGACTGCACCGTGACCTGTACCGGGCCGGGGGAGGAGACAGGATCTGAAGCAACAGAACGGACAGAGAACTGAAGCAGAGAGAGGGGGGCGCGTTTTGGAACTGGAGGAGCTGGAGGCCGCTCTGGAGGGCGTACTGTTTGCCGCCGGGGAGCCGGTGGGCGTGGAGCGGCTGTGCCTGGGGCTGGAGACTGACCGGCCCACTCTGGATGCCGCAGCCCAGCGGCTGATGGACCGGTACCGCTATGAGCGGCGGGGCATCCGGCTGCTGCGGCTGGACGCCAGCTATCAGCTGTGCTCCGCGCCGGAGCAGGCGGACTGCATCCGCAGGACGCTGGAGGGGCGCAAGCCCGCCCGGCTGTCCCAGCCCGCCCTGGAGGTGCTGGCCATCATCGCCTACTACCAGCCGGTGACCCGGGCCTATGTGGACCAGGTCCGGGGGGTGGACAGCGCCTATACGGTGGGGCTGCTGCTGGAGCGGGAGCTGATCGAGGAGAGCGGCCGCCTGGCGGTGCCCGGCCGGCCCATCCTCTACCGCACCACCCGGAATTTCCTGCGCTCCTTCGGGCTGAGCAGCCTGGAGGAGCTTCCGGAGCTGCCTGCCGCCAGCCGGGAGGGGGAGCAGATGGCGTTGGAGCTGGAGGCACGGGTGGCCCGGCTGAAGGCGGAGGAGGCCGGACCGGAGGGGCCGGAGCCCGCCGGGGAGCGTGAACCATGATGTGGGCGGTGCTGGCTGCTGCCCTGGCGGCGGTGTTCCTGCTGGGAGGGCTCCGTGTGGGGCTCCGGGGGGAGTACACCCCGGAGACGGCGGGGGCCTGGCTCCGGATCGGACCTGCGGAGGTCCGAATCTTTCCCAGACCGGCAGGAAAAAGGCCGGATCGTCCAAAAGAGACGGGGCAGGACAGGCCCTCCGGCAAGAAGAAGCCCCGCCCGACCTTTTTGTCCAGACGGGGCCTGCTGGAGCTGGGACGCCGGCTGTTCCCCCTGCTGCTGGAGGCGGCGGGGCAGTTCCGCAGAAAGCTCCAGATCGACGAACTGCGCCTGCGCCTGGTGGCCGGGGCCCCCGACCCGGCGGACGCCGCCCTGCGGTACGGCCAGGCCAATGCCCTGCTGGGGGCGATCTGGCAGCCGGTGACTCGCGTCTTTCACGTCAAGGACGGTTGGGCCCGGGTGGAGGTGGACTTTGAACGGACGGAGCCCGCGCTGTACGGGCGGGTCTCCCTGTCCCTGACGGTGGGAGAGCTGGCGGCCCTGGGCCTGAGCTTCGGTGTGAAGGCCCTGAGCGTGCTGCTGGCGGTGCGCCGGGAGGACCGGCAGCGGACCGGACAGAAACAGAACGCCGCTGTGTGATCCGGGACGGCGGAGCCATAGAAAAGCAGGACGGAGCACGGCGGGGGAAAAGAAAACCTCGTAGCTCACAGCATGAAGCAAAACGCGAAGAAAGGCGGCATGAACAATGGAAAAGCAGCATCCTCTTACCGACCTGATGGGAACGGCTATGGAGAAGATCCGTACCATGGTGGACGCCAATACCATCATCGGAACTCCCATTCAGACAGGTGACGTGACCCTGATCCCGGTGTCCCGGCTGTCCTTCGGCATCGCCAGCGGCGGCAGCGACTTCACCACAAAAAATCAGAAGCCGGAGGCGGACAACAGTTTCGGCGGCGGCAGCGGGGCCAGCGCCAAGCTGGAGCCGGTGGCCTTCCTCATCATCCGGGGGGAGAGCGTCAAGCTGCTGCCGGTGGCGCCTCCTCCGGCAACCACGGTGGACCGGGTCATCGAGGCGGTCCCCGAGGTGGTGGACAAGGTGACGGAGTTTTGGGAGAAGCAGCAGGAGAAGAAGGGACAGCCCGATCCGGACGTGGTGGAATAAGACTGCGGGGCAGGAGTGCCGGGGATAAGCAAGAGAGCGGCGGGGCATACTGGACCCATCCAAACGACGAGGTGATGGGGATTGAAACGCCTTCTGGCCGCGGCGGCGGCCCTTCTGCTGTGTCTGAATATCCTGCCCACGGCCCATGGGATGGGCACCTCCGCAGGCTCCGCCATCCTGATGGAGGCAGAGAGCGGGCGGGTCCTCTATGAGCAGGACGCCGACCGTCCCAGGCTGATCGCCAGCGTCACCAAGCTGATGACCGCCCTGGTGGCGCTGGAGTCGGGCCACCCTCTGGAGGAGAAGGTGGTCATCCGGGAGGAGGACACCAGGACGGAGGGCTCCTCCCTCTATCTGAGGCCCGGGGAGGAGCTGCGGCTGGAGACCCTGCTGTACGGGCTGCTGCTCCAGTCGGGCAACGACGCCGCTCTGGCGGTGGCCCGGCACTGCGGCGGGACCGTGGAGAACTTTGTGGCGCAGATGAACCTCCGGGCGGCCCGGCTGGGCATGGAGCACAGCCGCTTTGCCAACCCCAGCGGCCTGAATGCGGAGGGGCACTGCTCCACCGCCCGGGACCTGGCCCTTCTGGCCCGGGCCTGTCTGAAGAACGAGACTCTGGCGGCCATCGCCGCCACCCGGTCCGTTACTTTGGAGGGGCGGAGCTTCGTCAACCACAACAAACTGTTGTGGCGGTACGAGGGCTGTGTGGGTCTGAAAACGGGGTATACAGAGAAGGCGGGGCGCACCCTGGTGTCGGCGGCAGAGCGGGAGGGCATGACCCTGATCGCTGTCACGCTGGACGACCCGGACGACTGGCGGGACCATGCCGCCCTGTTCGACTGGGGCTTCTCCAACTGGAAGATGGAGACGGCGGTCCGGGTGGGGGAGGAGGTCTGCTCCCTGCCGGTGGGGGGCAGCCTGGTCCCCTTCTGTCCGGTCCGGGCGGGAGCAGATCTGCGCTGGCCCCTGCGGGAGGGGGAGCGGCTGGAGCTTCGGCCGGATCTGCCCCTGGAGCAGCTCACCGCTCCGGTGCAGGAGGGAGTGCGGATCGGCACCCTCCGCGGAGCGGTGGGGGACGAGGCAGCCGGGGAGGTCCCGCTGGTGTGTGGAGCGTCAGTCCCCAGGGATCTGGCGGAGCCCCGAAGGGGACTGCTCCGGCGGCTGCTAAGCTGGCTGGAAGAGCGTTGAACGAGAAGGAGGCGGCCTGATATGGAAGAGCGGCTGCAAAAATTGATCTCATCCTGTGGGCTGGCCTCCCGCCGGACGGCGGAGGCATGGATCTCACAGGGGCGGGTGACGGTAAACGGAAGCCGGGCCGCCCTGGGAGACCGGGCGGATCTGGAGCGGGACCGGGTGGAGGTGGACGGCGTTCCCCTCCGGCCCCGGACGGAGCGTACATATCTTATGCTGAACAAGCCCAGAGGGTATGTGACCACTCTGTCTGACGAGAAGGGACGGCGGACGGCGGCCTCTCTGGTGTCCGGCTGCGGCCGGAGGGTGTGGCCGGTGGGGCGGCTGGATCTGGACTCAGAGGGGCTTCTGCTGTTTACCGATGACGGGGAGCTGACCCATGGGCTCCTCCATCCCAGCGGCGAGGTGGAGAAGGAGTACCTGGTGTGGGTGGCCGGCGATGTGGACCGGGCGTTGCCCATCCTGACCGCCCCTATGGAGCTGGCCGGGGAGCCCATCGCCCCGGCCCAGGTGCGGGCGGGGCGCAGGAGCGAGGGCGTGACCCAGCTCTCTGTGGTCATCCACCAGGGGAAGAACCGGCAGGTGCGCCGGATGTGCGCCCAGGCGGGCCTGGAGGTCCGCCGCCTCAAGCGGGTGCGGGAGGGGCGGGTCTGGCTGGACCGGGCGCTGAGGCCGGGCCAGTGGCGGCCTCTGACCGGGGAGGAGCTGCGCCTTCTGCGGGAGGAGGCGGGGATAGATCCCACCGGAGCAAACTAAAATTTGCAAGAGAAAAATGAAATCCTGCAGAATTAACTTGCATTTTTCCCCCGGAACCGTTATCATGGAGAACAAGGAAACTGATCTCCCGGAGGGGCGGAGCAGTCCGGACGCCGGCAAAGCCGTGCGCCCGGGCGTTTTGCGCGTCCGGGGGCCTGCGGGAGGATGAGACGGAATGAATCGTGATATTCTGGCTGTGATCCAGGAAAATATGGACAGCTTCTCCAAGGGGCAGAAGCGGATCGCCAACTACATTCTGGAGTCCTATGACAAGGCGGCCTTTATGACGGCCAGCAAGCTGGGCAAGCGGGTCAGCGTCAGCGAGTCCACTGTGGTGCGCTTCGCGGCGGAGCTGGGCTATGACGGATACCCCAGTATGCAGAAGTCCCTGCAAAAAATGATCCGGAACCGCCTGACTTCGGTGCAGCGCATCGAGGTGGCCAACGACCGGATCGGCGACCAGGATGTGCTGGATATGGTGCTCCAGTCGGATATCGACAAGATCCGCCAGACCCTGGATGAGATCGACCGAGACAGCTTTGAAAATGCCACCGACGCCATTGTGGCGGCCCGCCGGATCTATGTGATCGGCGTGCGCTCCGCAGCGGCCATCGCCACGTTCCTGGGCTTCTACTTCAATCTGATCTTTGACAATGTGGTCATGATCACCGCAAATACCCCCAGCGAGGTGTTTGAAAGCCTGCTGCGGGTGGGGGAGGAGGACGTCATCATCGGCGTCAGCTTTCCCCGCTACTCCAGCCGGGCGGTCCAGGCGGTGAGCTTTGCCCGGGACCGGGGGGCCACTACCATCGCTATCACGGACAGCGAGGCGTCCCCCCTGGCTCAGATCTCCCAGTATACGCTGAAGGCCCGCAGCGACATGGCCTCCTTTGTGGATTCCCTGGTGGCCCCGCTGAGCCTGGTGAACGCCCTGCTGGTAGAGGTGAGCCGAAAGAAGAACGAGGACCTGTCCAAGACCTTCCAGACGCTGGAGAAGATCTGGGAGGAGTATGGGGTCTATGAGAAGGTGCAGGAGTGAGTCAGATCGGCCATGAACTTGTTGTGGTGGGGGGCGGAGCCGCGGGTATGATGGCGGCCATCACCGCCGCCCGCCTGGGCGCGGACGTCTGCCTGGTGGAGCGCAACCCCAAGCTGGGACGGAAGCTGTACATTACGGGGAAGGGGCGGTGCAACGTCACCAACCACTGTACGCCGGAGGAAGTGCTGGCTGCAACACCCCGAAATGGAAAATTCCTTTACAGCGCCATGAATCAAACGCCGCCGGCGGAGGTGGAGCGCTTCTTTACAGAGCTGGGCGTGGAATTGAAGGTGGAGCGGGGCAACCGGGTGTTCCCCGTCTCCGACCAGTCCGCCGACATCATTGACGCCCTGTTTTTTGAACTGCGCCGCCTGTCGGTGCCCGTCATCCAGGGCCGGGTCTCCGCACTGGACGTACAGGACGGGGCGGTGTGTGCCGTGGAGCTGAGGCAGGACGGGGAAGGACAAAAGAAGATCCCCTGCCGCGGGGTGGTGCTGGCCACCGGCGGGGCGTCCTATCCCGCCACCGGCTCGACGGGGGACGGCTATGAGCTGGCCCGGTCCGCGGGCCACAGCGTGGTACCGCCCAGACCCTCCCTGGTGCCGCTGGAGGCGGAGGAGGGATTCTGCGGAGAGATGCAGGGCCTGGCCCTGAAAAATGTGGCGCTGCGGATGAAGGACCGGAAGGGAAAGGTGCTGTTCCAGGAGCAGGGCGAGCTGCTGTTCACCCACTTCGGACTGTCCGGCCCCCTGATCCTCAGTGCCAGCGCCCATCTGCGGGATTTTGAGAAAAACAGCTATCGGGTGGTCATCGACCTGAAGCCCGCCCTGGACGAGGAGAAGCTGGACGCCCGGCTGCTCCGGGAGCTGGGGGACAACGCCAACAAGGATATGCAGAATGTGATGGGCAGCCTGGTGCCCCGGCTGATGGTGCCGGTGGCCCTCCGGCTGGCGGACATCCCGCTGGACCGGAAGGCCCACGACGTGACCCGGGGGGAGCGGCGGCGTCTGCTGGAGACCCTGAAGGGCCTGACCATCCACATCAAGGGGCCCCGGCCTATCGCTGAGGCCATCGTCACCTCCGGCGGGATCAAGGTGGGGGAGATCGACCCCAGGACCATGCAGTCCAAAAAACTCCCGGGCCTGTTCTTTGCCGGGGAACTGATCGACGTGGACGCCTACACCGGCGGCTTCAACCTCCAGATCGCCTGGGCCACCGGCCGGGCGGCAGGAGCGGGGGCGGCTGCCTTCCTGGCCGGGCTGTGACGTACGGTTGACGCTTCATGCCCCCTGCTGTCTTGCAGAGGCGGGGGCACGAAGCGGGAGCCCAGGGACCCGGAGAGCACATGAGACCGGGACAGCAGTTCTTTTTGCTCCTTTTTCTTGCAAGAAAAAGGAGGAACAACAAGACAACGGAGCGTATGGTAAGATGCAGGAGAGAAGTATAGCCATTGACGGCCCGGCTGGAGCCGGGAAGAGCACCCTGGCCCGGGCTTTGGCCCAGGAGCTGGGGTATTTGTATGTGGATACGGGGGCCATCTACCGCACGGTGGCCCTGCGGGCCCGGGAGGCGGGGGCGGACCCCTCCGACCCGGCGCAGGTGGAGCCCCTGCTGGAGGGGCTGGACATCCGGATGGACTACGGGGGGGACGGCGTGCAGCGGATGTACCTGTCCGGCCGGGATGTGACTGAGGCCATCCGGGAGAACGCGGTCTCGGCCCTGGCCTCCAAGGTGGCGGCCCTGCCCGCGGTGCGGGAGTTTCTTCTGGACTTCCAGCGGCGGCAGGCCAGAGAGCGGGACGTGGTCATGGACGGCCGGGACATCGGGACGGTGGTGCTGCCCCGGGCGGGGGTGAAGATCTTCCTCACCGCCGCGCCGGAGGCCCGGGCGGAGCGCCGCCTGCTGGAGCTGCGCCAGCGGGGGCAGGAGGCGGAGTTTGATGCGGTGCTGTCCGACATCCTCCGCAGAGATGAACAGGACCGGACCCGGGCTGTCGCCCCCCTCCGCCAGGCAGAGGACGCTGTGCTGCTGGACACGACCGAGCTGGACCGGGCGGGCAGCCTGGAGGCTCTGCTGGCCATTGTGAGAGAGGGGCTGTCCCGGTGAACATGAGATTTCTATACCACGCCCTGTACCGCATCGTCTGGCCGTTTTTCAGTCTTGCCCACCCGGTCGGGGCCCGGGGGCGGGAGAACATCCCGGAGGGTGGGGCTGTATTGTGCGCCAACCACTCCGCCCTGTGTGACCCAATCCTGGTGTGCTTTGCTTGTACGCTGCGGTGGATGGTCCGGCCCATGGCTAAGATCGAGCTGTCCCGGGTGCCGGCCCTGGGGTGGCTGCTGGGGAAGGCCGGCGTGATCTATGTGGATCGGGGCCACGCGGACGTACATGCGGTGAAGGAGGCCCTCAAGTGGCTGAAGGAGGGCCAGAAGCTACTGGTGTTCCCCGAGGGGACCCGGGTCCGCAAGGGAGAGGACGTGAAGGGCAAGAGCGGCGCGGCACTGTTCGCCACCCGGACGGGGACCCCGCTGGTCCCGATCTATGTCTCCTGGAAGAAGTACTGGTTCCGGCCCAGCCCGGTGGTCATTGGCAAGCCCATCTATCCGAAAATCGCCGGGCGGAAGGCCACGGCGGAGGAGCTGGAGCAGATCACAGAACACTTGATGGCGGAGATCTACCGCCTTGGGGAGGGGTTGGAGTGAAGCTGCGTCTGGCCAAGTCGGCCGGCTTCTGCTACGGTGTGCGCCGGGCAGTGGAGCTGGCCGGGGAAGCTGCGGCCTCCGGCCGCCCCTGTGTGATGCTGGGCTCTATCATCCACAACCGGGACGTGGTGGGCAGTTTGGCCCGGCAGGGCCTGACGGCGGTGGACCGGGTAGAGGACGTCCCGTCGGGATACGGGGTCATCATCCGCTCCCACGGCGAGAGCCGGGAGACCTACCGACGATTGGAGGCACAGGGCGCGGACATCCTGGACGCCACCTGCCCCAATGTCAAGCGGATCCACCACATCGTGGCCCGGGCGGAGGAGCAGGGAAGGCAGCCGGTGATTATCGGCGCTCCCGACCACCCGGAGGTGGCGGCCATCGCCGGATGGTGCAGCCGTCCGGTGGTCCTCTCGGGCGTGGAGGACTTGGAGAAGTGGCTGGAGGAACAGCCGGAGCGGCGGGACCTTCCCCTCACATTTGTCTCTCAAACCACCTCCACACAAAAAATCTGGAATGACTGCGTGAAAAAAGCAAAAAAAGAGTGTACAAACCCAGAATTTTTTGATACAATATGCGGAGCGACATCAAAACGCCAGGAGGAAGCCCATCAGTTGGCCGCGCAGTGCGACACAATGGTGGTCATCGGCGACGGTAAGAGCTCCAATACCAAGCATTTGGCGGAGATCTGCCGGGAGGTCTGCTCCGACGTCCAGCTCATCGAGCGGGCATCAGACTTGGATCTGAGCCGGCTGGCCCAGGCAGAAGTTGTCGGCATCACGGCGGGTGCTTCGACTCCCGCGTGGATAATAAAGGAGGTTTGTGACAAAATGAGCGATGAAATCATGGAGATCGAGGAATCCTTCGCTGATATGCTGGAGAATTCGATCAAAACTTTGAATACGGGGGATAAGGTCACTGGCACAGTCGTAGCAATTACGCCGACTGAGATCCAGGTGGATCTGGGCACCAAGCACGCCGGCTACATTCCCGTATCCGAGCTGACCGACGACCCCACCGCCAAGGTTGAGGAGCTGGTCAAGGTGGGCGACGAGATCGAGACCTTCGTCGTCCGCGTCAACGATCAGGAGGGCGTGGTCACCCTGTCCAAGAAGCGCCTTGACGTGGTCAAGGGCTGGGAGGAGATCGAGGCCGCCCGTGAGAACGAGACTGTTCTGGACGGCGTGGTCACCGAGGACAACAAGGGCGGCGTCGTGGTGTCTGTGAAGGGCATCCGGGTGTTCGTCCCCGCCTCTCAGACCGGTCTGCCCCGTGAGACTCCCATGAGCGCCCTGCTCAAGCAGAAGGTGCGTCTGGTGGTCACCGAGGTCAACCGTGCCCGCCGCCGCGTGGTGGGTTCCATCAGCCGCGTGATGCGCGCCGAGCGTGCCGCCGCTGCGGAGAAGGTCTGGGCCGAGATCGAGGACGGCAAGCGCTATACCGGCACCGTGAAGTCCCTGACTTCCTACGGCGCTTTCGTGGACATCGGCGGCGTGGACGGCATGGTCCACATCTCCGAGCTGTCCTGGAGCCGCATCAAGCACCCCTCTGAGGTTGTGAAGGTGGGCGACACTGTGGAGGTGTATGTCATCTCCGCTGACAAGGAGAAGAAGAAGATCTCCCTGGGCATGAAGGACCACAGCCAGGATCCCTGGACCGTGTTTACCAGCACCTATGAGGTGGGCGACGTGGCCAATGTCCGCGTGGTCAAGCTGATGACCTTCGGCGCCTTCGCCGAGATCGTCCCCGGTGTGGACGGCCTGATCCACATCTCCCAGATCGCCGATCACCGCATCGAGAAGCCCGGCGATGTGCTGGCCGAGGGCGACAAGGTGGACGTGAAGATCACCGATGTGGATATGGAGAACCAGAAGGTCTCCCTGTCCATCCGCGCTCTGCTGGAGGAAGCTCCTGCCGAGGAGGACGAGGAGTAATCCCCTCGAAAATCTGTTTTACAAAGGAAGCGCCGTGTGCTGCGGCGCTTCCTTTTTTTGCGGCCCGGGGCCCGTTCCGGCGTTTTTCGGGGATGCAGGGCAAAAAGCTTGTAAAAGAACACGGGAGAAGGAGAAAAATCAGAAAAACATAGGAAAAAAGTGTGATAGAACTTGTCAAGGGCGGGAAAATTGGTTATAATGTAAATAATTGATACAGCAGAGCCTCCCGGACCGGCGGTGTGGGACGTGGATCACGCCCGACGGACGGCCCGGGAGAAGGCGGATACCAGTACAGACTGATCTCAGAATGATGCGGGAAATGGTGGAAGTGGAGGTGTCATCGTTGTTTCAGATCGGGGATAAGGTCGTCCATCCCATGCACGGAGCGGGAATTGTAGAGAGTATCGTTCAGAAGAAGGTCAACGGCGTGATGCGGGACTACTATGTCCTGAAACTGCCGGTCCGGGCCATGGTGGTGATGATCCCCACCGAGAACAGCGAGGAGATCGGTGTCCGCCCCATCGTGGACCGGGAGCAGGCGGACCGGGTTTTGGAGGAGATTGGTTCTCTCCAGGTGGAGATGACCCAGAACTGGAACCGCCGCTACCGTGAAAATATGGAGCGGCTGAAAAGCGGAGACCTGTTCCAGGTGGCCTGTGTGGTCAAGGGGCTGATGCTCCGGGACGTGGACCGGGGCCTGTCCACCGGAGAGCGGAAGATGCTCCACTCCGCCAAGCAGATCCTGATCTCGGAGATCGTCATGTGCCAAAGCAGCAGCTATGAGGCTGTGGAGGAGCGCATCAACCGCGCCCTGGCATAATAGGATAGAAAGAAACAGAGGGGCCTGACAGCCAATGCCCTCCGCACCCGGCGGCCGCCGGGTCCGGAAGCCGTGTTTGGAGCAGCGTTGGCGGACGGGCCCCTCTTTCGTTGCAGGAGGGGAAATGATGACAGGATTTCTGTCCCGGCTTGGCCGGAACCGAAAGCAGAGGACGCACATCTGGTCGGCGGTGGTGGTGGCCGCGGGGACGGCCTCCCGCATGGAGGGGATCGACAAGATCCTCACCACGCTGGGGGACCTCCCGGTCCTGGTACATACCCTGCGGGTCTTTGAGGAGTGTCCTGATATCGCCGAGGTGGTGGTGGTCACCCGGGAGGACCTGCTGGTGGAGGTCAGCCGCCTGTGCCGGGAGTTTGCCCTGGAGAAGGTCTCCAAGGTGGTCGTGGGCGGCAAAGAGCGGATCTACTCCGTCCAGGCTGGACTGGCGGAGGTGCGGCAGGACGCGGAGCTCATCGCCATCCACGACGGAGCCAGGCCGCTGCTGCCTCCGGAGGTGCTGAAGGAGGCGCTGGACCGGGGGGCGGCCACCGGAGCGGCAGCTCCGGCCATCCCGGTGACCGACACAGTCAAGCGGGCGGAGGGGGGCGTGGCCCAGGAGACGCTGGACCGCTCCACCCTGTTTGCCGTCCAAACGCCTCAAGTGTTTCAGGCGGACCTGATCCGGGCTGCTATCCACCGGGTGGTGGAGGAGGGGGCGGTGCTCACCGACGACTGCGCTGCGGTGGAGCGGCTGGGCATGAAGGTCTCCCTCACCCAGGGGAGCCGGGAAAATCTCAAGCTGACCACCCCCTTTGACCTGGTGGTGGGGGAGGCCATTCTGGACGCAAGAGAGAGGGGAGAACTGTGATGCTGCGCATTGGACACGGCTATGATGTACACCGTCTGGTGGAGGGGCGGAGGCTGATCCTGGGCGGGGTGGAGGTGCCCCATACCCTGGGCCTGCTGGGACACTCCGACGCGGATGTGCTCACCCACGCGGTGATGGACGCCCTGCTGGGGGCGGCCGGGCTGGGGGACATCGGGCGGCACTTCCCGGACACAGACCCGGCCTACGCCGGGGCGGACAGCCTGAAGCTGCTGGACCATGTGGTGGAGCTGCTGGGGGCGCGGGGCTGGCAGGTGGGCAATGTGGACGCCACCATCCTGGCCCAGCGGCCCAAGCTGGCCCCGTATCTGGAACAGATGCGGGAAAATCTGGCGGCGCGGATGAAGGCTGCGCTGGAGCAGGTGAACGTGAAGGCCACCACGGAGGAGAAGCTTGGCTTCACCGGAGCGGAGGAGGGGATCGCCGCCCATGCGGTGTGCCTGCTGGAGCGGGTGTGACCGGCGGGAGCAGGGCCACATACACTGACTCAGGGGGAAAATGCTGCTGAGCACCCCTTGAGAAAGGAACTATGCCATGCTCTATTATCTGATCGTGTGCCGCTCTCTGACCTATGCCCAGCGCACCGCCGCGGCGCTGGAGCGGGCGGGGATCACGGCTCATATCCTGCGCTCCCCCAAGAGCATTGCGGGGGAGGGGTGCAGCCACTCTGTGAAACTGTCCCAGCGCCGCCTGGCCGCCGCCCTGCGGGTGCTCCACCGGGTAGGGCTGGAGCCCAGACGGATCTTTATCACCGCCGGGGACGGGAGCTATCGGGAGGTGGAGCTGTGATCTATCTGGACAGCGCCGCCACCACCTTACAGAAGCCGCCGGAGGTGGCCCGGGCCAGCGCCTGGGCCATCTGCCATCTGGCCAGCCCAGGCCGGGGGGGACACCGGCCCGCTATGGCGGCGGCGGACACCGCCTTTGCCTGCCGGGAGGAGGCTGCCGCCCTCTTTGATGTGCCGGAGCCGGAACAGGTGGTCTTTACCTTCAATGCCACCCACGGGCTGAATCTGGCCATCAAATCCCTGGTCCGGCCGGGGGACACCGTGGTGGTCTCCGGTTATGAGCACAACGCAGTCACCCGGCCGCTCCGGGCTATCCCGGGGGTGACGGTGCGGGTGGCGGACAGCCCCCTGTTTGACCGGGCGGCCGCTCTGGAAGCCTTCCGCCGGGCGCTGACCCCGGAGGTGCGGGCGGCGGTATGCACCCATGTCTCCAATGTGTTCGGCTTTATCCTGCCCATCGAGGACATTGCCGCCCTGTGCCGGAGCCGGGGGATCCCTCTGATCGTGGACGCCTCCCAGTCCGCCGGCTGCCTGCCCATCTCCCTGCGGGAGCTGGGGGCCGCCTTTATTGCCATGCCGGGGCACAAGGGGCTTTACGGCCCCCAGGGCACCGGCCTGCTGCTGTGCGGCGGGGCGGCGGAGCCTCTTCTGGAGGGTGGGACGGGGAGCGTATCCCTGCGCCAGGAGATGCCGGACTTTCTGCCTGACCGGCTGGAGGCCGGGACCCACAACATCGCCGGGATCGCCGGCCTGCTGGAGGGCCTGCGCTTCCTGCGGCGAAGGGAGCAGGCCGGGCTGGCTGTACGGGAGGAGAAGTTGATCCGCCGCCTGGGGGAGGGGCTGTCCCGCCTGCCGGGCACGGAGGTCTATCTGGCCCCGCGGGATTCAGGAGCCCAGTCAGGCGTGCTGTCCTTCCGGGTGCAGGACCGGGACTGCGAGGAGCTGGGAGAGCTGCTGGGCCGGAGGGGGATCGCCCTGCGGGCAGGCCTTCACTGTGCCCCGCTGGCCCACCGGACGGCGGGAACACTGGAGTCCGGGACCCTGAGGGCCAGCGTGTCTGCCTTTACACTCCCGGAGGAGATCGGCCGCGCGCTGGCCATCACAGAGGAACTGCTGAGAGAAGAAGCTGTGTAAGGCGGAGGACTGCCAGGCCAGCCGGGCGCGCCCAAAGGGGACCGGCTGGCTGTTTTTCTGTCCGGATTGGGGAGCTCCGAACCAGCACTATCATTCTTGCCAGAAGAACAGACAGAATGTTTATGAAATTTTCACAGTTCGTCCGGGAAATCATGTTGCCATCAGGGGCGGAATATCGTATAATACTTAAAATAAGGCGGACTGTGGGCGGAGGAGCCTCCGGTCCGATGAGACAGGAAGGAAGGGATCCAGGTGTTGGAGACGGTTTTGAATTTTTTCCAGGAAGAGATCCCGTTTATGGCTACCATCCGGGTCTCAGATCTCATCGACATCGCCATTCTGGCGTTTTTGATCTATCATATCTTCTGGTTCATGCGAAAGACCAGCTCTGGACGGGTGCTGAAGGGGATCATGGTGCTGATCCTGACCATGTGGCTGGCCTCGGCCATCCAGCTGACCGCCACCAGCTGGCTGCTGAACCGGGTGGTGGAATGGGGTATCCTGGTGCTGGTCATCCTGTTCCAGCCGGAGATCCGCCGGGCCCTGGAGCGGATGGGCAGCGGGAAGCTGACCAGTGTGTTCAGCAGCCAGCGGCCCGCCTCGCCCCACGATTTGGAGAGCGCCATCCGCCAGACGGTGGAGGCCTATACCGACCTGTCCCGGGACAAGGTGGGCGCCCTGATGGTGTTCGAGCGGGGGGACCTGCTGGACGACGTGATCAAGACGGGAACGCCGCTGGACTGCTCGGTGACCGGTGAGCTACTGAAAAACCTGTTTTGGAACAAAGCCCCCCTCCACGACGGCGCGGTAATCGTGAGGGAGGGCCGGATCGTAGGGGCGGGCTGTATGCTGCCCCTGTCAAGCAATGTGAACCTGAGCCGGGACCTGGGGATGCGCCACCGGGCGGGCATCGGGATGAGCGAGCACTCCGACGCGGTGGTGGTCATCGTCTCAGAGGAGACGGGGTCCATCTCCGCCGCCACCGGAGGGATGCTCAAGCGGCACCTGGCTCCGGAGACCCTGGAATGCCTGCTGCGCAACGAGCTGCTGTCGGAGCAGGAGGAGGTGGACCGGGGGACTCCCCTGTCCGGCCTGCTGTCCGGCCTGCTGCCCCGGAGGAAGGAGGGTGAGGACTGATGATGGAGCGTCTGCGGGAGAGTCGATGGGTCTATATCCTCATCTCCGTGCTGCTGGCGGTGGTATTCTGGCTGTATATCCGGGACACGGAGGACCCCACCATGAGCCGGCCCATCTATAATGTCCCGGTCCAGATCGCCAATGAGCGGGTGCTGGAGGAGCGGGGGCTGACGGTGTCCGGCCTGTCCCAGAGCAGTCTGACTGTGGAGGTCACTGGCCCGGTGAGCGTATTGAACAACCTGACCCGGAGCAACATCACCGCATCAGTGGACGTGTCCTCCATCACAGAGACGGGGGAGCACGAGCTGAACTGCCGCCTGATCCTGCCCAACAATGTGGACACCACCGGGGCCTTCTTCCCGGAGCAGTCCAACCCGGTGACGGTGACGGTGGACACCTTGGTGACGGAAACCATGAACGTGGAGGTCCGCCTGGAGGGCAGCGTGGCTGACGGCTATCAGGCGGGCACGCCGGTGGCCGATCCGGAGACGGTGGAGCTGCGGGGCTCCGCGGAGCAGGTGAGCCGCGTGAAGCGGGTGGCCGCCATCCTGGAGGCCGACGATCTGGACCAGTCCTTTGCCGGAAAGCTGCCCTTGAAGCTGCTGGACGAGAATGGAGAGGTCATCACGGACAGCAGCGTGAAGCTCAATGAGGACTCCGCCTATGTGACCATGACAGTGGGCGTGGTCAAGAAGGTGAAGCTGACGGTCAACCTGCTGTCCGGCGGCGGCGCAACGGCGGAGCAGGCCAAGTGTGAGATCTCGCCCAGCACCATCACCGTGGTGGGCTCCGAGGAGGAGCTGAAGGGCTTGACGGAGATCTCTCTGGGCAGCATCGACCTGTCCCAGGTGGTGGACACTGCCACCATCTCCAAGCCCATTGTGCTGTCTCCTACCCTGGAAAACGCAGACGGCGTGACCGAGGCCCAGGTGACCGTGGCGGTAGAGGGTCTGTCCACCAAGACCTTTACCGTGACCAACATTGAGACGGTGAACCAGCCGGACAACTATCAGGTGGATGTGGTGACCCAGGAGCGGGTGGTGGTCATCCGGGGCAGCGAGAGCGTGCTGGAATCCCTGGACGCCAGCCAGATCCGCATCGTGGCCGACCTGTCGGACGTGACGGCCACCGGGACCTACCCGGTGGCGGCGACGGTGTACCTCAACGCCAGCGACGAGGTGGGGCCGGTGGGCACCTATACCATCAATGTAAACGTCAGAAAACGCTGACCGGCGGGGACTGACAGAAAGAAAAACCTTCGGAGGCGAGACCCTTGAACCAATATGCACTGGTGAAAAAGCGTTTGAAAGAGGATGTGATCCAGATCTCCCTGCTGCGGCAGACGGAGTGCGGACTGAAGGAGAGCTGCGGCGGCAACTGCGCCGGCTGCGTCCAACAGCCCCAGGGGGAGCTGCTGGCCACGGCCAGCGACCCTATCGGGGTCCAGCCCGGGGAGCGGGTGGAGGTGGAGCCTACTACCGGACACTCCATCGGTCTGTCCCTGGTGGTGTTTGCCCTGCCCTGTGTGTTCCTGGGCCTTGGCTATCTGGTGGGACAGGCACTGGGTCTGGGGGAAGGGGCCTCGGTGGGAACGGCCGCCGTGGGCCTGCTGGTGGGATTCCTCCCGGCGGTGCTGGTCAACCGGTGGATCACCCGGCGGGCGGCCCCGGAGTTTGTGGTTGCCAGACGGGTGACTCTCTGACCGGGGGCTGTGTTCGGATATGTGCGCCCCCTGCGGGACGAACTGAAATGCAGGGACTTTGATTTGTACCGGGCGGTCTACTGCGGGCTGTGCGCCGCCATGCGGCGGCGGTACGGCTGGCTGGCCCCCATGTTCCTGAATTACGATTTTACCTTTTTGGCCCTGCTGCTGGCCCCGCCGGAGGAGTCCTTTTCTCCCTGCCGGGGCCGGTGCCACGCCAATCCCCTGCGGAAAAAGACCATGTACCAGCCCACGCCCGCCCTGGATACAGCGGCGGATGAGAGTGTGGTGCTCACCTGGTGGCAGCTGCGGGACCGGGCCCGGGATGACCGGGGGTGGAAGGGCTGGACGGCCCTGCTGCTGGCCCGGCTGCTCCGGCCATCCTACCGCCGCGCGGCGTCCCGCCGGCCGGACTTTGACCGGAAGGTGGAGGAACAGCTCAGACGGCTGGATGAACTGGAGGCAGAGGGGTGTCCCTCCCTGGACCGGGCGGCGGACACCTTCGCGGAGCTGCTCCGGGCGGCCGCTCCCTCCAGCGGGGAGGAGAGCCGGGACCGGGCTATGGAGCAGCTGCTTTATCACCTGGGCCGGTGGATCTATCTGCTGGACGCCCAGGACGACCTGGAGGAGGACCGGACAGCGGGGCGGTATAACCCTGTGGCCGCCCGGTTCGGACCGGAGGGGGACCGGGATGCCATGGCGCGCACCCTGGACCACTCCCGGAACCTGATGTACTCCGCGGCCCAGCTGGCTGACTTCGGCTGCCGCTGGCCGCTGATCGAGAATATCCTGTACCTGGGGCTCCCGCTGGTACAGCGCGCCGTGTTTGACGGGAGCTGGAAACAGATCCAAAAACAAAAGATATGGAGAAACAGCACATGAGAGATCCGTACAGCGTGTTGGGCGTCAGCCAGAATGCCAGCGATCAGGAGATCAAAAAGGCGTATCGGGAGCTGGCCCGCAAGTACCATCCTGACAACTATGTGAACAATCCCCTGGCTGACTTGGCCGAGGAGAAGATGAAGGAAGTCAACGAGGCCTATGAGGCCATTCAGAAGCAGCGCAGCGGGGGCGGCGGCTATCAGCAGCAGTCCTCCGGCTACTACCAGGGCGGCTATCAACAGCAGCGGCAGTACGGCGGGGGGAACCCTACCTTCGCCCGGGTGCGGAACCTCATCAACATGGGGGACCTGAATGCGGCGGAGCGGCTGCTCCAGGAGGTGCCACAGAAGAGTGGCGAGTGGTACTTCCTGATGGGCAGCGTGGCCTATCGCCGGGGCTGGCTGGACGAGGCCATGCAGAACTATAATCTGGCGGTGCAGATGGAGCCGGGCAACCTGGAGTACCGCCAGGCCCTGGCGATGATGCAGCAGGGGGGGCAGGCCTACCGCCCCTACGGCGGCGGAGCGGTGGTGGACGGCATGGACTGCTGTACCACCATGTTGTGCATGAACTGCCTGTGCGGAGGCTGTAACTGACATGGCCGGGCGGTTTTCCTCAAAGGCCGGCCGGACGGCCCTGGGGGGTGTCCTGGCGGCCGGGAGCCTGGCGGTGCTGTGGCTGGCCTGTATCACCCCCACCGGACGGCTTGGGGTAACGGCGGCGGCGGGGCTGTTCCCCATTAGCGCGGTCCTGCTGGCCGGACGGGGAGCGGGGCTTCTCTGCTGGGCGGCGGCCTCTGTGCTGGGTCTGCTGATCCTGCCGGATAAGGGCGTGGCCCTGATGTATTTGTGCTTTATGGGTCTGTACCCAGTAGTGAAGAGCCGCCTGGAGCAGTGCGCCAGCCGCCCCCTGGAGTGGGTGGGAAAGCTGGCCTGCTTCAACGGGGCCCTCACCCTGCTTTGGGTGGTGTTCCGGGGGCTGTTCCTGCCCGCCCTGCCGGAGTGGCTGGCCGGAGCGGTGTGGCTCCTCTACGGAGCGGGGAACCTGGTGTTCCTCCTCTATGACTGGGGCCTGTCCCGGCTGATCGGAATGATGACGGCCCGACTGAAGCTTCGATAAGCAAGGAAATACAGGAATTGTAAAGTAAAAATACCTTGCAGAAAAGCGGGCGGTCTGTGAAATACAACGCTGGAAAAAAGGAAGTGACCCACTATGGTCAAGAGCATGACCGGCTATGGCCGGGCGGAGGAGACGGTGAACGGGTGCACCATCACCGTGGAGCTGCGCTCGGTGAATAACCGCTATCTGGACTGCAACGTCCGTATCCCCCGGCTGTACCTCTTTGCGGAGGAGTCCATCAAAAGCCGGGTGCAGAACACCATTTCCCGGGGAAAGGTGGACGTGTTCGTCACCCTGGACGGCGCCGGGGCAGAGGAGGTGCGGGTGTCTGTGAACCGGCCTCTGGCCCAGCAGTATGCCAACGCCTTGCAGGAACTGGCGCAGCTGTGCGGGCCGACCGCCTACCGCATCACACCGGAGACGCTCTCCCGCTTTCCGGAGGTCCTGATGGCGGAGAAGGCGGAGGAGAACGTGGAGGAGAAGGCACAGGATATATGCCGGGTGCTGGACCTGGCCCTGGCCGACTTTGACCAGATGCGAAGCCGGGAGGGGCAGCGCCTGGAGGAGGACATCCTCTCCCGGGCCCGCACCATTGAGGAGCTGGTGGGCCGGGTGGAGGAGCGCTCCCCCCAGACCGTATCCGAGTACCGGGCCAAGCTGGAGGCGCGGATGAACGAGGTGCTGGCCAATACCCAGCTGGACCCCGCCCGGATCCTCACGGAGGCGGCCATCTTTGCCGACAAGGTGGCGGTGGACGAGGAGACCGTCCGGCTCCGCAGCCACATCGGGCAGCTTCGGACGATGCTGGACAAGGGCGGCGCTGTGGGTCGGAAGCTGGACTTCCTGATCCAGGAGTTCAACCGGGAGGCCAACACCATCGGCTCCAAGTGCAGCGACATCGAGATTGCCCGCCATGTGGTGGACATCAAGGCCGAGATCGAGAAGATCCGGGAACAGATCCAGAATATGGAGTAAGGGGGAGCCCGCGTGAAGCTGATCAACATCGGGTTTGGAAATATGGTCTCGGCCGGGCGGCTCATTGCCATCGTAAGCCCGGATTCCGCCCCCATCAAGCGCATGGTCCAGGAGGCCCGGGACCGGGGCGTGCTCATTGACGCCACCTACGGCCGGCGGACCCGGGCGGTGCTCATTATGGACAACGACCACCTGGTGCTCTCCGCCCTTCAGACGGAGACGGTGGCCAACCGCCTGGCCGGTGAGCGCGAGGCCGATGATGGTGAGGAGGAACTGGAATGAATCAGAAAAAAGAGAGAGGACAGCTCATTGTGCTCTCCGGCCCGTCCGGAGTTGGAAAGAGCACGGTGATCGCCGAGCTGTTTGCCCAGCGGAGCAACATCTATTTCTCCGTCTCCTACACCACCCGGCAGCCCCGGGTGGGGGAGCAGGATGGAGTGAACTACAACTTTGTCTCCCGGGAGGAGTTTGAGCGGATGATCGCCGACGATGAGTTGCTGGAGTACGCCGAGTATGTGGACAACTACTACGGGACCTCCATGAAGCTGATCCAGGAAAAGCTGGATGCGGGGATCGACGTACTGCTGGACATTGAGGTCCAGGGGGCGGCAAAGGTGCGCGCCCGGTGTCCGGACGCCCTGTTCATCTTCATCATCCCGCCCTCTTTTGAGGAACTCTCCCGCCGGCTCCATCGGCGGAACACCGACAGTGAGGAAGTGATCGCCGGCCGGCTGGCCAAGGCCCGCCAGGAGTTCCGGGAGATCCCAAAGTATGACTATCTGGTCATCAATGACAAGGTGGCCAACGCGGTCCACGAGATCGAGGCCATCCTGACCGCGGCGGAGTGCCGCGTGAGCAGCCGCAGCCGGATGCTGGCCCAGTTTGCCTGAGTCCGGAAGAAACTGAACTGATAAGAAAAGGAGTTTTGCCGTTATGATGTTATATCCTGCCATGAGAGATCTGCTGAAGAAGATCCCCAGCCGCTATCAGATGGTGAATATGGTGGCCCACCGGGCCCGTGAGATCTCCGCCGAGGCGGAGATGGCCGGGGAGCCTCTGGACGACAAGCCGGTGAGCATCGCCATCCGCGAGGTGGCGGAGGGCAAGCTGGACGAGCAGATCGAGCAGATCCAGCAGACCCAGGCGTGAGGTCCTGAGCCGCTGAGAGGGGTGACGGAGCATGGTGGCCAAGGTAGCGGTGGCCCGGGCAGTCTACGCCATTGACAAGCCATACGACTATCTGGTCCCCGGGGAACTGGAACCCAGGCTCCGGCCCGGGATGCGGGTGCTGGTCCCCTTTGGATCGGGCAACCGGGGCTCAGACGGCCTGGTGCTGGCCCTCCGGGAGGGGCCGGACGGGGCAGAGGGGCTCAAGTCCATCACCGCTGCCCTGGACCCGGAGCCGGTGCTGGACGGGCCGGCCATCCGGCTGGCCCTCTGGATGCGGGAACGGTATTTCTGCACCGTCTATGACGCGGTGAAGGCCATGCTCCCCGCGGGGCTGTATTTCTCCCTTCGGGACTGGATCGTCCTGAAAAAGGGGGCGGACCGCGCGGCGGTCTATGAGGCGGCAGAGGGCTCTGCCCCCGCCCGGCAGCTGGCTGAGCTGCTGCTGGCCCTGGGCGGCCGGGGGGATATGGAGCAGATCCGTGCCGCCTTCGGCCCCAAAGACCCGGAGCCTGCCATCCGGCGCCTGCTGGAGCGGGGGGCGGCGGCGCGTGTGACCAGCGCCCAACGGGGCGTGGGGGATAAGGTGGAAAAATTGGCGGTGCTGGCCATGCCGGCGGAGGAGGCCATGGCTTTGGTCGCTCCCCGGCGCAGGACGGCGCCGCTTCGTTTTTCTGTCACCGAGCTGCTGTGCCAGCTGGGCTCCGCCTCTGCCAAGGAGCTGTGCTACTTCACCGGAGCCTCGATGCAGACCCTGCGTTCCCTGGAGAAAAGCGGAGTGCTCACCCTGGAGCGTCAGGAGGTGTTCCGCCGGGTCCCCCTGGACGAGGTAGAGCCGGCGGGGCCCATCCGCCTCAACGAGGAGCAGGAACGGGCCTTCCAGGGACTGGAGGCCATGAGCCGCGCCGGGGCGGGAGCCGCTCTGCTGTACGGCGTCACCGGCAGCGGCAAGACACAGGTGTACCTCCGCCTGATCCAGGAGACCCTGGCCCGGGGCCGGACCGCCCTGGTACTGGTGCCGGAGATCGCCCTCACCCCCCAGCTGCTGCGGATCTTTGCCGCCCACTTCGGCGGGCAGATCGGCGTGCTCCACAGCTCACTCCGGGCGGGGGAGCGCTACGATGAGTGGAAGCGCATCCGCAGAGGGGAGGCCCGGGTGGTCATTGGGACCCGGTCGGCGGTGTTCGCCCCGCTGGAGCAGCTGGGGCTGGTGATCCTGGACGAGGAGCAGGAGGCCAGCTATAAGTCAGAGAACAACCCCCGTTACCACGCCCGGGACGTGGCCAAGTACCGCTGCGTCCAGAGCGGGGCCCTGCTGGTGATGGGCTCGGCCACCCCATCGGTGGAGACCATGTACAGCGCCCAGACCGGGCGGTGTGGGCTGTTCACCCTGAAGGAGCGCTTCAACCGCAGAGCCCTGCCCCAGGTGCAGGTGGTGGACATGAAGGAGGAGCTGCGGGCGGGAAACGGACGGGCCATCAGCCGCCCCCTTCAGCAGGCCCTGGAGGACACCCTGGTCCGGGGGGAGCAGGCCATCCTGTTCCTCAACCGCCGGGGGGCCAGCCGCATGGTGTCCTGCGGGGAGTGCGGCGCAGTGCCGGAATGCCCCCGCTGCTCGGTCAAGCTGACCTACCACTCGGCCAACGGCCGGCTGATGTGCCACTACTGCGGCTACTCCCAGCCCCTGCCGCCCGCCTGCCCGGACTGCGGCGGAAAACTGAATTTCATCGGCGTGGGCACCCAGAAGGTCCAGGAGGAGCTGGAGACGCTCTTTCCCGGGACGCCGGTGCTGCGGATGGATACGGACACCGTCACCGCCGCCCGCTCCCACGAGGCCATCCTGGAGGAGTTCCGCCGGGGGAAGGCGCCCTTTCTGGTGGGGACCCAGATGGTGGCAAAAGGACTGGACTTTGAAAATGTGACCCTGGTCGGGGTGGTGCTGGCCGACCAATCCCTGTTTGTGGATGACTTCCGGGCGGGGGAGCGCACCTTTTCCCTGCTGACCCAGGTGGTGGGCCGGGCGGGCCGGGGAGAAAAGGCCGGCCGGGCCCTGATTCAGACCTTTACGCCGGAGCACGATGTGCTCCGCTTCTCCGCCCGGCAGGACTATGACAGCTTTTACCACACAGAGATCCAGCTGCGGCGGCTACGCCGGGAGCCGCCCTTCCTGGATGTATTCCTCATCACGGCCTCCGGCCTGAATGAGGGGGCGGTGCTGCGGGCCAGTGTCCGCTTCCGCCAGGCGCTGGAGAGGGCGCTGGGACAGCTGGACCAGGAGTGGCAGCTGCTGGGGCCCGCCCCGGCGGCGGTGGCCAGGATCAACGACCGCTACCGCTACCGGCTGACCCTGACGGCCCAAAACAGCCGGGCCCTGCGGCAGCTGCTGGCCGCCCTGCTCCGGGCGGCCCACCAGGACCGGGAGAACCGGGGCGTGTCCCTGTATGCGGATCTGAACCCCTATTGACGGGGAAAGGCAAGAGCAAAAAGAGAACCAGGACGAAGGAGGACGCAATATGTCGATTCGAGAGATTTTGAAGGATGGAGAGCCTGCCCTGAGCAAGGTCTGCCATCCTGTGACCCAGTTTGACCAGAAGCTGTGGGACCTGCTGGACGACTTGAAGGAGACGCTGGCCCAGGCCAACGGGGTGGGGCTGGCGGCACCTCAGGTGGGGATCCTGCGCCGGGCGGTGATCGTGATGGACGAGAACTTTGAACCCATGGAGCTGGTCAACCCGGAGATCCTCGCCCAGGAGGGGGAGCAGAACGGCCTGGAGGGCTGTCTGTCCGTCCCCGGCCTGTGGGGCTATGTCAAGCGCCCGGAGTGGGTGAAGGTGCGGGCCTTCGACCGGAACGGGAACGCCTTCGAGGTGGAGGGGACCGGCCTGACGGCCCGGTGCTTCTGCCACGAGCTGGCCCACCTGGACGGCCACCTGTATACTGAACTGACCGACCGGCTGTATGACAGCGACGAGCTGGACGAGCTGATGGAGGAAAACGAGAAATGAGGATCGTTTTTATGGGCACGCCCCAGTTTGCCGTGCCCTCCCTCAAGGCGCTGATCGAGGCCGGACATGAGGTGTGCGGTGTGTTCAGCCAGCCGGATAAGCCGGTGGGCCGGCACCAGAACAAGCTCAAGCCTACTCCGGTGAAGGAGTGCGCCCTGAGCTATCAGGCTGCGGGGCGAGACATCCCGGTCTACCAGCCGGAGAAGCTGCGGGACGGGACGGCGCTGGCCATTTTGAAGGAGCTGGCCCCTGAGCTGATCGTAGTGGCCGCCTATGGCCGGATCCTGCCGGATGACATTCTGGCCCTGCCTCCCAAGGGGTGCATCAATGTCCACTCCTCACTGCTGCCCAAGTACCGGGGGGCTGCCCCCATCAACTGGGCCATCCTCAACGGGGAGAAGGAGACCGGCGTGACCATCATGCACATGGCGGCGGAGCTGGACGCGGGGGATATCATCCTCCAAGCGGCCACTCCCATCCACCCGGAGGAGGACGCGGAGATGCTCTATGCCAGGCTGGCGGAGCTGGGCGGCCCGCTTCTGGTGGAGGCGGTGGCCCAGATCGAAGCAGGGACCGCCGCCCGGACCCCCCAGGATCCAAATGGGGTGTCCTTTGCCCCCATGCTGTCCAAGGAGCTGTCCCCGGTGGACTGGAGCCGGAGCGCCCAGGAGATCCACGACCAGATCCGGGGCCTGATGGCCTGGCCCAGGGCGTCCACCGATGTGCTGGGCGGCGAGGCGGTAAAGCTGTACCGCTCCCAGGTGCTGGAGGAGAAGCGCTCCGGGACCGCAGGCACAGTGCTGGGCGGCGGAAAGGCCGGCATCGATGTGTTGTGCGGAGATGGCAAGGTGCTTCGCATTACAGAGCTTCAGGCGCCTGGATCCCGGCGGATGTCTGCCGCCGATTATCTCCGGGGGCACCCGCTGGGGAATTAGGAGTTAGGAATTGGGGCTCTGCGGGGGCGGAAGCTGCTCCGGCGGAGAAGAAATGTGTGAGTTGTTAAGAGGAGGAGAACAGGATGGACGCACGGGAGGCGGCGCTGCTGACCCTGAACACCTGTGAGCGGCAGGGGGGCTGGTCGGATGGCGCGCTGAAAAAGCAGCTGGCGGCGGCCGGGCTGGACGGCCGGGACGCGGCGCTGGCGACCCAGCTGTGCTTCGGGGTGCTCCAGAACAAGCTGCTTCTGGACTTTTATCTTGGAAAATTTTCCAATATCCCCTTGAAGCGGATGGAGGGCAAGGTGGTCCAGGCCCTGCGGCTGGGAGCCTATCAGATGCTGTTCCTCACCCGGATCCCCCACAGCGCGGCGGTGGACCGCTCGGTGGCCCTCACCAGGACCCACTGCAAAAATCCACGGGCCCCCGGGATGGTGAACGCCATCCTGCGGAGCCTGGAGCGCAGTCTGGACCAGCTGCCCACCATCCCCCAGGAGGATCCGGCGTCCTACTACGGCACCCTGTACAGCCATCCGGAGTGGCTGGTGCAGGAGCTGCTGGACGAGTTGGGCTCTGAGGGGGCGGCGGCCTTCCTCCAGGCCAACAACAGCCAGCCCCCCATGACCGCCATGGTGAACACTGTCCGGGCGGGAGCGGAGGAGGTGGTTGCCTCTCTGGAGGCCCAGGGCGTGGAGGTGCACGCGCACCCCTGGATGGAGAACTGCCTGGTCCTCTCCCGCAGCGGCAGTGTGGAGGAGCTGGAGGCCTTCCAGAGAGGGCTGTTCTACATCCAGGACCCAGCCTCCCGGCTGGCGGTGCTGGCCTCCGGCGCGGCGGCGGGGATGCGGGTGCTGGACGTGTGCGCCGCCCCCGGCGGAAAGTCCTTTGCCGCCGCCATCCAAATGGGAGACCAGGGCGAGGTGGTGTCCTGCGATCTCCATCCCCACAAAAAGACCCTGATCCACCGCGGGGCGGAGCGGTTGGGCCTGTCCTGCGTCCAGGCCCTCACCGCGGATGGCAAGGTCCGCCGGACGGAGTGGGAGGGTGCCTTTGACCTGGTGCTGGTGGACGCGCCCTGCTCCGGGCTGGGGGTGATCCGGAAAAAGCCGGACATCCGCTATAAGGACCCGGAGCCGCTGGCCGCCCTGCCGGCGGTCCAGAGCGCCATTCTGGACAACGCCTGCGCCTATGTGAAGCCGGGCGGGGTGCTGCTCTACTCCACCTGTACCGTCCTCCGCCGGGAGAACCAGGCGGTCACCGGCCGCTTTTTGGCGGAGCATCCGGAGTTTGTCCGGGAGGGCTTCTCGCTCCCCGGACCGGCGGGGGAGGTCCCGGAGGGGCAGATCACCCTGTGGCCCCAGGTCCACGGGACGGACGGCTTCTACCTGTGCAGACTGCGGAAGGAGGGGTGACCGGTGACCGACATCAAATCCATGACTCTGGAAGAGCTGACCGCCTGGCTGAAGGACCAGGGGGAGCCCGCCTTCCGGGCCAAGCAGATCTTCCACTGGCTGTACCGGGGCGTCTCCTCCTTTGACGAGATGACCGACCTGTCCAAGGCGCTGCGGGAGAAGCTGGACTCCCTGGCCTTCCTGACGCCCCCTCAGGTGGCCAGAAAGCAGGTGTCCCGCCTGGACGGCACCATCAAATACCTGTGGGAGCTGTCTGACGGCAACTGTGTGGAGTCGGTGCTCATGCGCTATCAGCACGGCAATACCGTGTGCATCTCCTGTCAGGTGGGCTGCCGTATGGGCTGCGCCTTCTGCGCCTCCACCCTGGCGGGAAAGGTGCGGGACCTGACGCCGGCGGAGATGATCGACCAGGTGCTGTTTACCCAGCTGGACAGCGGGGCCCCCATCTCCAACATCGTGCTCATGGGGATCGGGGAGCCTCTGGACAATTTTGAGACGGTGATGAGATTCCTCACCCTGGTGAACCACCCGGAGGGGCTGAACATCGGGATGCGGCATATCTCCCTGTCCACCTGCGGCCTGACGGAACAAATTGACAAGCTGGCCCAGTATGGGTTACAATTAACACTGTCTGTTTCCCTTCACGCCCCGGATGACGAGACACGGTCCCGGATCATGCCGGTCAACCGCTCGGTGGGGGTGGAGAAGCTGATGGACACCTGCCGCCGGTATTTTCAGACCACCGGGCGGCGGATCTCCTATGAATACGCCATGATCGACGGGGTGAACGACTCAGACCGGCAGGCGGACCTGCTGGCCGGACTGCTGAAGGGGATGCCGGGCCATGTGAACCTGATCCCCCTCAACGACGTGGAGGAGAGCCCCCTGAAGCCCAGCCGCCGGGTGGCGGCCTTCCAGAAGCGCCTGGAGCGCCATGGGGTCACCGTGACCGTCCGGCGCCGGCTGGGGAGCGACATCGACGCCTCCTGCGGCCAGCTGCGGCGGAAGGCGATGCAGGAGACAGAGCCCCGCCGGGAGCGGACCGGGGGAGACAGCCGGGGAACCGGCAGGAAAGAGGACGAGCAGCCATGAATGTTTGGGGAATCACCGACCGGGGCGTGATCCGGGAGCAGAATCAGGACGCGTTTGCCCATCAGGTGCTGCCTGACGGGCGGGTGCTGGCCCTGGTCTGCGACGGGATGGGCGGCGCCCGGGCGGGCAACGTCGCCAGTACGATGGCGGTGGACATTATTATGGACGAGTTCCTGGCGGAGGAGGAGAGGTCGCGCACCCCGGAGCGGCTGAAGGCGGCCGCCGCCTCGGCCAACCGCCGGATCTTTCAGCGGGCCGCCGGGGAGGAGCGCTGCGCCGGGATGGGCACCACGCTGGTGGCCGCGCTGGCGGACGGGGAGGAGGCCCTGATCCTCAACGAGGGGGACAGCCGGGCCTATCATCTGTCCGAGGAGGGCGGCATCGTCCGGGTGACCCGGGACCACTCCCTGGTGGAGGATCTGGTCCAGCGGGGAGAGCTCACCCGGGAGCAGGCCCGCACCCATCCCCATAAAAACCTGATCACCCGGGCCCTGGGGGCCGAGCCGGAGCTGCGGGCCGATGTGTTCCGCCAGCCGCTGGCGGCGGGGGACTATCTGCTGCTGTGCAGCGATGGGCTGAGCAATGTGGTGTCGGAGCAGGAGCTGCTCTATGAGGTGGTCCACGGAGGCGAGGCGTGTACCTGCTGCCGCCGCCTGCTGGAGATCGCCCTGCACCGGGGCGCGCCGGACAACGTGACGGCCGTCCTGATCCAGTGCTGAGCCTCCGCGCCGCGCCGGACCGGCCGGTCCGAGCCAACCTGTATGGAAAGGAGAAAATTTACCATGGATCAGTACATTGGTAAATTACTCGACAACCGATACGAGATCCTGGAGCTGATCGGCGTGGGCGGGATGGCCCGGGTGTACAAGGCCCGCTGCCACCGGCTCAACCGCCTGGTGGCGGTGAAGATCCTGCGGGACGACCTGGTCCAGGATGCGGAGCTGCGCCGCCGCTTCCACGACGAGTCTCAGGCTGTGGCCATGCTGTCCCACCCCAATATCGTGGCGGTGTACGACGTGAGCCGCTCCTCCGACTTTGAGTACATCGTGATGGAGCTGATCGACGGGATCACCCTGAAGCAGTATATGCAGAAAAAGGGAAATAAGCTGAACTGGCGGGAGGCCCTCCACTTCATCACCCAGATCGTCAAGGCGCTGGGCCACGCCCACAGCCGGGGGATCATCCACCGGGACATCAAGCCCCACAACATTATGGTCCTCCGGGACGGCAGTGTGAAGGTGGCCGACTTCGGCATCGCCCGGGTGGCCTCCGGGGGGCACAGCACCCTGACCCAGGAGGCCCTGGGCTCGGTGCACTACATCTCGCCGGAGCAGGCCCGGGGCAGTCACATCGACGCCCGTTCCGACCTGTATTCCGCCGGCGTGGTCCTGTATGAGATGATCACCGGACGCCTGCCCTTTGAGGGGGACACCCCGGTCTCGGTAGCCATCCAGCATATCAACTCCATCCCGCTCTCCCCCCGGGAGATCGACCCCTCCATCCCGGAGGCGCTGGAGGCCATTACCATGCGGGCCATGGCCCCCAATCCGGACAACCGCTACCCCTCCGCCGACGCCATGCTGGCCGACCTGGAGGAGTTTCGGAAAAACCCCAACATCAATTTGGACTATGGCCCCGGCGACCTGCCGGGAGACTTTTTGGACGATGGAGAGCGCACTCAGATCCTCAACACCGCCCAGGTGAACGCTGTCCGGACCGGCGGACGGCGGGAGCTGGACCACAGCAGTGCCGGGCATTCCCGCGGGACCTCCTCCGGCCGCCGTTGGGAGGAGGATAAGGAGGTGGAGGAGGAACCCCGCCGCCGGCCCAACTGGCCCATCATTGGCGCGGTGGCCGCCATCCTGATCTTTGTCGGGGCGCTGATGTTCATTTTGTTCTCCTCGCTCTTTTCCGACACGCTGGGTCCGAACCAGAACTCCATCCGGGTACCCTCGGTGGTGGGCATGATGTTTGACCAGGCCAAGAACGATCAGGAGCTGCTTGGGGAATTTACCCTGGAGCAGGCCGGGGAGGCGGTGAGTGAAAAGCCCGCCGGCACCATCCTGGACCAGGATCCCGGGGCAAACAGCCTGGTGAGCAGCAGCGGGACCATCCGGGTCACGGTCAGCTCCGGACCTGCGGACGAGGTGCTGATGCCCGATCTGACCAATGTGCCTCTCCAGAGCGCCCTGTCCCAGCTGAACGGATTGGGAGAGTTTGACATCGACTTCACCTCCCGTACCGACTATGACGACCACATCCCCAAGGACTCTGTGATCTCCACCATCCCCGCTAAGGATCAGCCCCTCACCGAGGGGACCAAGATCTACCTCACCATCAGCTTGGGCAAGGAGGAGGAGACCGTCCCCATGATCGATCTGCGGGGGATGACCCAGGAGCAGGCGGAGAAGGCCATCGTGGGTCTTGGCCTGACGGTGGGCACCGTGGACCACTCCAGCAGTGATATGCCCGCCGGGCAGGTCTGGTTCCAGTCCGTGGAGCCCAAGGACGAGGTAGCCCCGGGGACCAAGGTGAATATCATCATCAGCACCGGTTCTGCCGGGGGAAGCCAACAGAACTCCAAGACGATCACCTTTAATCTGCCCGATTCGGGTGAGATCGTCAGCGTCCAGGTGATCGACAGCAGTGGTAATACGGTATGGGGTCCGGAGGAGAAGGACACCAACCTGGAGGTGGCGGTGGAGGTCACCGTGAGCGGCTCCGGGACGGAGGAGTTCACCCTCCTGGTGAACGGGAGCGCGTACAGCACCAAGACCGTGGACTTTGAGGCCGAATGATGGAGGGGATCATCCGAAAGGCCCTCAGCGGCTTCTACTATGTGGACGATGGGACCTCCCTCACTGCCTGCCGGGGGAGGGGGAAGCTCCGCCACGCCAAGGTCACGCCCCTGGTGGGGGACCGGGTGGAGTTCACTCCTCTGGACAACGGACAGGGGGCCATTGACGCCATCCTGCCCCGAAAAAACCAGTTTCAGCGTCCGGCGGTGGCCAACATCGACCAGCTGGTGATCGTGGCCTCCCAGGCGATCCCGGTGACCGATCCCTTCCTCATCGACCGGGTCATCGCCATTGCGGAGGGGAACCACTGTGAGAGCATTGTGTGCATCAACAAGTGCGACCTGGCCTCCGGCGGTGAGCTGGCCGCCATCTATGAGCAGGCCGGCTTCCTGACCGTTCAGGTGAGCGCCGAGACGGGGGAGGGACTGGACCGGCTCCGGGAGCTGATTTCTGGAAAGGTATCTGCCTTTACAGGCAACTCCGGCGTTGGAAAATCCAGCATTTTGAACGCTCTGGAGCCCGGTGTCTCGCTGGAGACGGGAGATGTGAGCGAGAAGCTGGGCCGTGGACGGCACACCACCCGCCATGTGGAGCTGATCCGCCTGTCCTGCGGGGCCATGGTGGCCGATACGCCGGGGTTCTCCTCCTTTGATACAGAGCGGATGGAGCTGTGCCGGAAGGAGGAACTGGCCGGGCGTTTTCGGGAGTTTGCCCCCTACCGGGACCGGTGCCAGTTCCAGGACTGCGCCCATGTCAAGGAGAAGGGCTGTGCCGTGCTGGCGGCGGTGAAAGCCGGGGAGATCCCCAAAAGCCGCCACGACAGCTATGTCCGCCTGTATGAGCAGTCGAAGCAGATCCCGGACTGGGAACAGCATAAGTAAATACAGGCAGCTTGCCCAAGCTTGGGGCAGGCTGCCTCAGGAAACGGAAAAAGCCCGGCGGATGCCGGGCTTTTTGCTGTCTATATGGATCCGGATACCAGGTCGGCCAGCTTCTCCACCCCGGCGTACTGGTATACCGCCACCCGGCCGCCCCGGCCCACCGCCGCCATCTGCCAGGGGTTATCCTCTACGGTGGCCAGGATGACAAAGTCGGCGCCCGGCCAGTCCACCTCCTCATAGCTCCAGTACAGGTTGACCAGGCGGTAGCTGTCCAGCTGGGCCCGCGCCACCGGCCGGGCTAAAATTGGGAGGGTGTGGAAATAGGTCATGTCCAGGCTGGGGGAGTAGGTGTACTCGCCCCCGTGGGGATCGGGGGAAAAGGTGGACGGCTTTCGCCCCGGCTGGAGGGCGTCCAGATCCTGGCTGACCTCGTACCACACCGGGGCCAGGAGGGAGCAGGACCGGCGGGCCACATTTTCGCTGTTCAGCCCGGAGTTGTTCCGGTATATGGTTTCATAGGGGCCCAGGGGGACCTGCTCCAGATCGTACAGGGAGATGTATGGGGATGAGAACTCCGCCACCGGCCTGGTGGTCAGCCGGCCATCCCCAAATTGGAGGTACAGGACCAGCGGTACCAGAACAGGGGACAATATCAGCGCGGCGATGTTCTCCCGGACGATCCTTCTGCTGGGTCCCGGTGACGGGGGCGGCGGAAGCCCCTCCTTCAGAGCGTTGTAGGTGGCGAACAGGGTCTTGCGGTCCCGGCGGTCGATGGGGAGGGAGTAAAAGCATAGACCGGTCAGAAAGAACAGCAGAACCGGATTAAAGAGTTGGAGCAGGATCAGGGGCAGGCGGACGAAATGGTCCGGTTGTACATCGTATGAATAGCCCAGGAACAGGACGGCCAGGAACAGGACACCAAGCAGGCTCCACAGCACAATCTTCCGTCTGCGGTAGGAGCGAAGGTCCTTGACCAGCCGGTTCAGGGACAGCCCCTGGCTCTGATGGTCAGAAAACAGCTCAGGGGCCTGTGGGTCCGTGGTGTAGAACAGGAAATAGGCCCGGCCCACCCGGAAGGCATACTCCCACCCGGCCTGCCGGTACAGCTCCAGCTTTTCCTCTGTGGGCTCCAGCCCCTCGCCGGTCCGGTTGGCGAAGGGGTCCAGCCGGAAGCGGGTGCCGGGGAGGCCCCGGTCCTCGAAAACGGCCCAGGAGCCCAGGCTGGTAGGAAACAGGCCCTGGCTGGCCTGCTCCTCCAGCCAGCCCTCCAGCCCGGGGATATCGTACAGAGAGACGGGGATGATTTTTCGGATCATTGACATAAAACTCACTCCCAATCAGTCATATCGCGGAAGAAAACGGCCATTCAGGATGTTCCGCCCTCCGCCATTTGGATGATGTCTTCCAGATACTCAGACAGGTCCCCGTGTCCGGTGTAGCGGACCAGGACGACTTGACCGCCTGTGGCGGCAGCTGCGGTCTGGAACAGGGTCCGCTCCTTTCGGGCTGTGGATAAGAACTTCACACGGGGATCAGCGTGTTTTGATACCTGCCAGGTCCCGCCCTCCTGATCGGTCCACCAGATGTCCTCATCCAGTTTCATGGACTTGGAAAGCAGTTCCTCAGCCAAGGGGGCTGACAGGAAGGACAGGGGGGCGGGGATGTCGTACCAGTCGATCTGCATCCAGTTCAGCTTTCCGGCCAGGTCCGCCTGTCCGGCCTGAAATACCTCCCACTGGTTCCAGCACAGCAGATAGTGGTTCCTTCGGCTGTAATGGAAGTAGTCCGATTGGTCGGGATCCTCCATTTCATAAGGGCGGTAGCCCTGCCCCTCCACCTGCGCCAGAGAGAGGGGAGAGAAGTCCGACACTTCGCCGATGGGCCTCCTGCCGCCCCCCAGGAAGGGCAGGATATAACGGGGAAGGACCAGCAGGACGATCAGAAGCACACACAGCGCGAAGGACAGCAGGGGGACGAGCCGCCGCCGGGGATAGGGGGCGCGGTGGTCCATGGGCTCGCCCGCCTCCAGGCGGCGCACCAGCCTGGACAGGTCCTGCACCTCGGCCCAGGCGGCGGGCAGGGAGCACAGCTGATAGAGCCCATAGAGGATCAGGGGGACGGCGGAGGTGGTCAGCAGATGGAGGATGGGCGTATCCTCCAGCAGGAGGGCGGTCAGAACAGCCGCCAGCACAAGGAGGAACACATCCCGGACAAAGCCCCGGCGGGCCGAGCGGTACAGCTTGTTCCACTGCTGGCTCTGGAGCGCCGGGTCGGTGTGGAGGGGCGGGGCGTCCACCCGCTCCGTCCGGTAGACATAATACAGGTTCCGGAGGGTGGTCACATAGGTCCAGCCCGCCTCCTGATAGGCGGCGTTGCGCTCCCGGTCGATGTCCGAAACGCCGGTGATCTCCAGCCCGAAGCGGACGCCGGGGACCGGCTCGCCCCGGCGGAACCGGGCGGTGTCGTGGTTCAGCTTTACCAGGTGGAGGCCCTGGGCCGCCATGTCGGACAGCCAGTGCTCCAGCCCGGCCATGTCGAAGAGCTCCACGGGGATGATCTTCCGGATCAGTGTTTCTCTCTGTTTCACAGGGATGACCTCCTTTCAGCGGTCAAAGGGTGTCCAGCATTTGGGCGAACCGGGGGAGAAACTGGGTCAGGTCCTTGGAGCCCTCGTACTCCACCCGCATGACGAGGCCGCCTTTCCGGAGGATAAGGTAACAGAAGCCTGGATTTCGCTCGTTTTGGTAGTACCAGATCTCCTCCAGACCGTGGGCGGGCTCCAGAGCCTGATAGTCCTCATGTCCGCCCCAGGAGCGCCACTCCCAGGCCCGCCGCTCCGCCACGGCGGGGAGCAGATAGCGGGTGATGTTGATCTCCAGATGGGGGATGTCAGCCAGGGAGCCGCCGGAGCCAAAGACCCGGTTGGACTCCCACTGCTGGTAGTACCAGTTCTCCGGGGTGAGGGGGCTGTCGCCGTGGGAGATGTAGTCCATGTTGTACATGGTATCTCCAGTGGGCCGGAACTCCGGCCCTTCGATCTCAGCCATGGTGACAAAGCCGGAGCCGGCCAGATCATAGGGGAAATAGCCGTGGGTGAAGTAGCGAAAGGTAAACTCTGCCGCCACCAGCACGAGAGGGAGAACAGCGAGGGCGGAGAGCACGCCGGCCAGCCTGCTGGCCGGTGGAGTGGTGATGGGAAGATCGTGCCGGATCTGCCGCCGGAATTTCCACAGGGAGAACAGGCCAAGCAGATAGGAGAGGTCGGTCAGTCCCATGCCCTGCAGGGCCAGGAGCCAGGGAAGGAGATCGCCTGCTAAAAGCTCTGCCCAATAAAAGCGGAGGTAGGTGGGATCCGTAAACCGGGAGGAGTAGAAAAAACTCAAGATCAGGAAATTGAGGAGGGCCAGCCCTGCGCCTCCCAGCAGCTTCTGCCTGAAAAAGCGGCGGAGCGCATAGCTCAGCACCTGGGGATCTGTGTGGGCCTGTGCGTCCGGCTCCGGGGTGGCGAACACATAGAAGTTTTTGCGGAAGTCTCCCAGATGTGTCCACCCGGCAGATTCGTACAGGCCGATGATCTCCGGATCGTCCTCTGCAATCTTTGTCCGGGCGGGCTCCAAATGGATGCGGAGGGAGGTGGGTTCTGCCGGGAGGAACAGGGTAAAGGGCCCCAGCGTCATAGAAAACTGCATCCCACGGGCGGCCATGCGCTGGAGCCAGCGCTCCAGGCCGGGGATGTCATAGCCGCTCACCGGAGGAAATCGAACTGCGGTATGCTGCTTCATATCGGGCGGACCTCCTTATGGTTCGCTTGTTTGTGTGAGCAGTTGGACAATCTGCGGGAACCACTGGGACAGGTCCCGGCTGCCCTCGTAGGAGAGGAGCAGGGCGCGCCTGTCCTTCTGAGCCAGAATCTCCCAGTGGATCCCGTCCCTGCGGAAGCGGAAGGCCTCTGCCCCCGGGACGGCGGCCTCTTGGAAGGGGAGGGAGGCGGGGAGTTGACTGTAATAGCCGTCCCCGGTCAGGGCGGCCTGTTCCAGCTCCTCCAGCAGGCTTTGGGCGGAGCGGGCAGTCGGGTCGATAAAATAATGGACCTCCATGGAGGCGCGGCCCCGTACCCCGGAACCGCTCTGGTCGATGAAATACCGGGTTCGGACGAGGGAGCGGTCAATATCCACATCATTACAGGTGACCGTATGGAACGCGGAGGGAGGGGGCGGGGGAAAGCTGTCTGGCCAGCCCTGAGGGCCGGCTGTCCGGTTTTCGTCGGGTGTCTGGTTTTCGTCGGGTGTCCAGCCGTCCCCGCCATCCACCTCGGCCAGGGTGAGCAGAGGAAAGTCCGGGTCCCAGTTGGTCAGCGGCAGATCGGAGCGGGAGGATAGGGTGGAAAATCCAAAGGAGAACAGGATAAAGAGAAACAGGGGGACAATGAAGGCTTCCAGTACCGTCTGAGCACGGAACAGAGTGGCGGAATAGGGGAGTGGGGGTTGTTTTTCCTGCCTGAGGCGGCGCCGGAAGAGCAGAAGTGCGGCCAGATTGACCCCGCGGTCCATGAGCAGAAGGAAGAAGCAGATACAGATCGGGACGTAGAATCCAATTGCTTCCAGGCGATAGATCGGGCCCCGGTCCAGCCCCCAAGAGAGCCGTGTGATGGCGTGGAACAAAAGGTATCCGGAAAAAAGTAGGGTGGCAAAGCCCCGGCGGATGGGGGTGCGCAGAGCATAGATCAGGCTGTCGGTGTCGGTGAAGGGCTCCGGCGCGGCGGGATCGTCGTGAAAAAAGACGTGGACACAGATGGTGCCTCTGCCGGCGCATACCACATACTGCCAGCCCTGGTCGGCGTACAGCTCCAGCAGCTCCTCAGAGGGGGCGGTATCCCCATATTTGGCGGGACACAGGCGGTAGCGGCGGCCATTCCGGGGCGTTCCCCGGCGGAAGCGGAAAGACTGGGTGGAGAAGTTGGCCTGCCGCTCCAGAAAAAGCCCCGGGCGGCCATGTCGGACAGCCAGCGCTCCATGCCCGGAAGATCCAGGACGCTGACAGGCGCTCGTTTTGTCACAAAGTCTCTCTGCTGTTTCATAAAACGCTCCTTTCTGCATCATCCGGCGCTTCCGCCGGGTCAGATCTCCTCTTCCGCGTCGTTCAGACAGGCCCTCAGCCGGTCCAGCTCCTCCTGAAAGACGGCCCTTCCCTTCCCGGTGAGGCGGTAGGTCCGCTTCCGGCCGTCCACCTCGGTCTCCTGGATCAGGCCCTCCTCCTGGAACTTGCCCAGCAGGGTATACAGCGTGCCCGGCCCCAGCCGGACCCGGTCCCGCGTCTTGCGGGCGACAAATTCTGTGATCTCCGTGCCGCACATATCCCGCTTCAAAAAGGACATGAGGACATAGAACATCGGTTCAGTCAGCGGACCGCGGTCCTTGCCTCCCACCGGAACCCCTCCTTGCAATATCGTATCGCGATATTATCTGTTCCCATTATAATATCGAGGCACGATATTGTCAAGAATTGGGTTGAAGGATGGGAAAATTCTGTGGAACAGGACAACGGATTCTGACTAGTTTCGTTGGCCGGGAGCCCTATAATGGGGACAGGCAAACGGGCTGCGGCCCGGAGATGGAGAGGAGGGGCCGGGGGTGACAGTCATCTATGTGGACACGCTGTTTCTGCTCAACACGATGGTGGACTACCTGCTGCTGCTGGCCTCGGCCCGGCTGGCGGGGGAGCCCCTGGCCCGGCTGCGCTTCGCCCTGGGGGCTGTCCTGGGCGGATTGTACGCGGTGGCCATCTTTCTGCCGGGGATGGGCTTTCTGGCCCGGCCCCTGTGCCGGGGGGCGGCGGCGGTGCTGATGGTGCTGCTGGCCTTCTGGCGGAGCAGAAGGCTGCTGCGCCAGGTGCTGATTTTCCTGGCCCTGGCCTGCGCCTTTGGGGGCGGGGTGCTGGCGGTGGAGCTGCTGGGGGGACAGAGGCTGGCCCTGGGGGGCGGCGTGCTGTACTCCGGGATGGATCTGAAGATCGTACTGCTGTCGGCGGCAGGCTGCTATGGCCTGCTGACCCTGGTGTTTCGGGGGATCGGGCGGCACGGCGGCCCCTCCGGGGAGCTGACCCGGGTGCGCCTGACCCTGGGGGAGCGGCAGGTGGAGCTCACCGGCCTGGTGGATACGGGCAACACACTCACCGATCCGGCCACCGGCCGGCCTGTGCTGGTGGCGGAGGCGGACAGCCTGGAGGAGCTGCTTCCACCGGGGCTCCGGCCCGGTCCGGCAGAGCTGCGGGACCCGGCGGGGGTGCTGGAGCGGCTGGAGGACGGACCTTGGCGGCTGCGGTTCCGCCTGCTGCCCTACCGGGCAGTGGGGGTGGAGCGGGGGCTGCTGCTGGCGCTGCGGATGGACCGGGTGCAGGTGGGGGAGGAGGACAGGGGGCCTATGCTGGCCGCCCTGTCCCCCACGCCGGTGTCCGATGGAGGTGCTTACCGCGTGCTGGTGGGGGCGGAGTGACAGCAAAGTGAAAGGGGAATGGGGATGAAGATTTGGAGCGTGCTGGCGGAGCGCCTGGCCGGACTGCTGACCCGGCTGGGGCTGTGCTCCCCCGGCAAGGTGATGTACATCGGCGGGAGCGACACCCTTCCAACCCCGCTGCCAAGGGAGGAGGAGGCCGCGGCCATCGCCCGTCTGGAGCAGGGGGATGAGGAGGCCCGCAAGACGCTGATCGAGCACAACCTACGCCTGGTGGTCTATATTGCCCGGCGGTTTGAGAATACGGGGATCAACATTGAGGACCTGATCTCCATTGGGACCATCGGCCTGATCAAGGCGGTGGGCACCTATCAGCCCGCCAGGAGCATCAAGCTGGCCACCTACGCCTCCCGGTGCATTGAGAACGAGATCCTGATGTATCTGCGCAAGACCTCGTCGCAAAAGACGGAGCTCTCCTTTGACGAGCCCCTGAATACCGACTGGGACGGCAACGAGCTGCTCCTGTCCGACATCCTGGGCACGGAGAGCGACCTGGTTATGCGGCCCATCGAGGCCGATGTGGACCGGCAGCTGCTGCGCCGGGCCATGGACAGCCTGGAGCCCAGGGAGCGGAGGATCATCACCATGCGCTTCGGGCTGGACGGGCGGGAGGAGCGCACCCAGAAGGAGGTGGCGGACGTGATGGGGATCTCCCAGTCCTATATCTCCCGGCTGGAGAAGCGGATCATCGCCCGTCTGAAGAAGGAGATGCTGCGCATGATGTGACCGGAGGGACCCGTGAAAACGGGACCTCCGCGATTTTTTTGGGATTTCCCCATAGGAGGATTTGACATCCCGGCCCACATCGGGTAAACTGTATTCCGTTCCATAGGACCATTTTTTTCGGGAACGGAGGGTGTGCATGAAGCGGAACGTAAAGGTTTCCACCGCAGTGATCCGCCGCCTGCCCCGTTACTACCGCCATCTTTCAGAGCTTCAGCGGAAGGGGATCGTGCGGATCTCTTCCAGCGCCCTTGGGAAATCCATCGGGCTGACTGCATCGCAGATCCGCCAGGACCTGTTCTGCTTCGGCGGCTTTGGGCAGCAGGGATACGGGTACAAGGTGGACGTGCTCAAGGAGCAGATCGGCGAGATCCTGGGGATCAACCGGGGACACACCATTGTCGTGCTGGGGGCGGGCAACCTGGGCCGGGCCCTCATTGAGAATTTCAAATTTTCCAACAACGGCTTTCAGCTCCTGGCCGCCTTTGATGTGCAGGAGGGGACGGTGGGCACCCAGATCGCCGGCGTCCCCGTCTATCACGCGGATACTTTGGAGGCCTTCCTGGCGGAGCACCCTGCCAGCGTGGGGCTGCTCACGGTGCCCAAGTCTGCCGCCCAGGTGATGGGCGAGCGGCTGGTGGCCGCCGGCGTCCAGGGGATCTGGAACTTTACCAACTATGAGGTCTCCTTCCCGGGGGCGGATGTGGTGGTGGAGAGCGTCCACTTCTCCGACAGCCTGCTGGCCCTCAGCTATATGATCTCCCAGCGGGAGGACGGAGAGGACGGGGAGGAACAGACATGAGACGGAAAACAGCAAGACTGCTGCTCAGCGGCGGCATCCTGGCGGCGGTCCTCAGCGGCGGGGCCCTGGCCCTCAGCGGCGGGGACAGCCTGATCTCCCTGCGTGAGCTGAATGAGATCTTCCTGCCCAAGGCCCAGACCCAGATGGAGGAGCGGATGAACAGCGCCCTCCAGTCCACCTATGACCAGGCCCTGGCCCAGAGTCAGGGGGAGAGCGGCGGGGGCGGCGGCCTGTACAGCGCCGACCTGCGCAGCCGCACCTTCCACCAGGGGGATACTCTGACCCTGCCCGCCGGCTCCGGAGTGCTGGCCATGGCCGGGACGGGAGAGGTGATCCACAGCGGCGCGTTCATCGACGTGACCGAGGGGGTGGAGATCCCCTCCGGGAGCAAGCTGACGCCGGGGCACCGCTATCTGGCGGGGGAGGACACCTCCGCCGTGATCTCGGTGCGCTCCGGGGCGATGTATTTGGGGCTCCAGGGGAGCTACGGCTATGAGCCGGGCGGAGGGGACCCAATGCCTTTTGTGGATGTGGCCCAGGGGGACTGGTTCCAGTCCGCGGTGGAGTATGTGTACGGGAACGGCCTGTTCTCCGGGATGAGCGCCGACCGCTTCAGTCCGGGGACCACCATGAACCGGGCCATGCTGGTGACGGTGTTTTACCGCCTGGCGGGCTCCCCGGAAGGGGAGCTGAACGCGGCCGACGCCTCCTTCACCGATGTGGCCGACGGAAGCTGGTACGCCCCCTTCGTGCGGTGGGGCTATGTCCAGGGGGTGACGGCCGGCATGGGGGATGGGAGTTTCGCCCCGGAGCAGAGCGTCACCCGGCAGCAGATCCTGGTGATGCTCCACAGCTTTGCCCGGCAGTATCTGAAGCTGACCCCCACCGGCACGGCGGACCTGTCCATCTATGGGGACGGAGGACAGGTGGCCGGCTGGGCCCGGGACGCAGTCTCCTGGGCAGTGTCGGCGGGGCTGATCGTTCCGTCGGGTGAGGGGACTCTCCGGCCGGCGGATCCAGCCAGCCGGGCCGAGGTGGCAGCCATTCTGATGAAATTCAGCAGCCTCTATCTGTAACCCTTTCCCGCCTCTGACATAGGATAGTTTGAGCGCGGCGCAGCGCCGCCTCAAATCTTCATCTTCAGGGGGTACTTCAATATGGGGTGCTGCAATAACAGCTGGGGCGGCGGAGGCTGCCTGTGGATCATCGTGCTGATCATCATCCTCTGCTGCTGCTGTGGGAACAGCGGGGGCTGTGGGAATTCCTGTGGCTGCGGGAACGGCTGCGGCTGTGGAAATAACTGCGGCGGCTGCTGCTGACCGAGGTTCCGAAGCAAATTGAATCGATGCATGGGCGGCGCGCGCTCCGGGAGGGGCGCGCGCCCCTTTTGTCTGCCTGTGCAGCCGGACAGCTGGAAGTTTCTGAGTGGAATTCCATGCAATCTCCGAAAAGAATGATTGCATTTTTATGAAAATGGGTGTATGATAAACACCAATGAACCGTTCCGTTTGGAACAGTTCCGGCAGCCGTAGGCCGGGAGAGGGGACAGGCTGTGCCTGTCTCCGCCTCCTGTGGAAGCCTTCGGCCGTCCGTCCCTGCGTGCGGACCGGCGTCCCTGCTTTCTGTTCAGGCTCAGAAGGGGGGCGGCGGGCTTTGTTGCGTCGTGCAGGCCCCATGCAGGCAGAAAAATTACCTTTGGAACGTCAAAGTTAGGGAGGGCTGAGAGAGAGCCGGGGACAGGAGTCCCGGAACGCAGCTGAAGGATCCGGGCGCGGGACGCCGAGGATGTTCCAGCTGTGCTCCGCGGGCGTCAGAGCGCCGGCAGAAAAAATGCGACTATTTCCCCAGCGATTGCAGTATAGGGAGGTTGAAATCCGAATGAGTAAATTTCTCAAACGCTCTGCGCAAGGCGCGGGAGTTCCTCACGAGAAGAGAACTTCCAACCTTGAGACGGTCGCGATGCCGCTTCCGTCCAAGATCGTCCTGTCCATGGGCCAGCACATCGGCGCTCCGGCGTCTCCGGCTGTGGCCAAGGGCGATCAGGTGTACGTAGGCACCATCGTCGGAAAGTCCGGGGGCTTTGTGTCCTCTGACATCCACTCCGGCGTCTCCGGTACGGTCTCTGAGATCACCACCATCACCGCCCCCAACGGCGCGACCCAGACCGCTGTGGTCATCGTGCCCGACGGCGAGCAGAAGGTGGACCCCGCCATTGCCCCCCCTGAGGTGACGGATTACAAGTCCTTTGTGGACGCCATCCGGGCCAGCGGCCTGGTGGGTCTGGGCGGCGCCGGCTTCCCCACGGCGGTGAAGCTGTCCCCCAAGAACCTGGACGAGATCGACACACTGCTCATCAACGGCGCCGAGTGTGAGCCCTATATCACCTCGGATAACCGCTGCTTCCTTGAGGATACCCACCATGTGCTGGGCGGCATCAAGGCAGTGATGAAGTATCTGAACATTCCCAAGTGCATCATCGGCATCGAGGGCAACAAGCCCGAGGCCATCGCCAAGATGAAGGCCGCCATCGACGCGCCCGGCATCGAGGTCAAGCAGCTGCTCTGCCGCTACCCCCAGGGCGCTGAGAAGGTGCTGATTGAGAATTGCACCGGCCGCGAGGTCCCATTCCCCGGTCTGCCCTCCGATGTGGGCGTGATCGTGATGAACGTTACCTCCGTGGCCTTCGTCTCCAAGTATCTGGAGACCGGTATGCCCCTGACCACCAAGCGCCTGACGGTGGACGGGGACATCGTCAAAGAGCCCAAGAACGTGGAGGTCCTGATCGGCACCCCCATTCAGGAACTGCTGGACTTCTGCGGCGGTCTGACCGCCCAGCCGGGCAAGGTACTGTACGGCGGCCCCATGATGGGCACCTGTGTAGCCGACCTGTCCCAGCCCATCCTGAAAAACAACAACGCCGTCCTGGCCTTCTCTGAGAAACTGGCCCGCCTGCCGAAGAAGACCAACTGCATCCACTGCGGCCGGTGCGTCAATGCCTGTCCCCTGGGTCTGGCGGCCAAGGACATCGTGAAGGCGTACGACAACGGCAATGTGGAACTGCTCCAGGAGCTGAACGCCGACCTGTGCATGAGTTGCGGCACCTGCTCCTTCGTCTGCCCCGCCAAGCGGCCTCTGGCCCCCTCCATCGCCCTGGCGAAGATCATGATGAAGAATGGAGGTAAGAAGTGATGGACAATAAGTTGATCGTAACTGCCGCACCCCATATCACCAGCGTGGACAGCACCCAAAAGATCATGCAGCGGGTCTGCATCGCTCTGGTGCCCACGCTGATCGCCTCCGTCATCATCTTCGGGATCAACTCCCTGATCCTGACCGCGGTGACTGTGGCGGCCTGTGTGATCTTTGAGTACCTGTACTGCAAGCTGGTGGGCCGCGAGGTGGCCATCAGCGACTTCTCTGCGGTGGTCACCGGTATGCTCCTGGCCTTCAACCTGCCGGCCACGCTGCCCTGGTGGATGGCCGTTGTGGGCGCCTTCATCGCCATCGTGATCGTCAAGCAGCTCTTCGGCGGCCTGGGCTATAACTTTGCCAACCCCGCCATCGTGGGCCGCATCGCCCTGGCCATGGGCTTTGCCAGCCGGATGTCTACTTACGGCTTCCCGGCGGACGCTACCTCCACCGCCACCCCGCTGGCCTCCTCTGAGGGCATCGACTATGTGACCCTGCTGCTGGGCAACCACGGCGGCGTCCTGGGCGAGACCTGCGCGCTGACCCTGCTGCTGGGCGGCCTGTACCTGATCGCCACCAAGGTCATCAGCCCCACCATCCCGGTCACCTATCTGGCCACTGTGGCGGTGCTCTCCCTGGTCTCCGGCCGGGACCCCATCTATCAGTTGCTCTCCGGCGGCCTGATGCTGGGCGCCTTCTTCATGGCCACTGACTATGTGACCTCTCCCACCACCACCAAGGGCAAGATCGTCTTTGGCCTGGGCCTGGGCGTCATTACCTGCGCCATTCGGTTCCTGGGCACGATGAACGAGGGCGTCTCCTTCGCCATCCTGCTGATGAACCTGCTGGTTCCCTACATTGAGATCCTGACCCGTCAGGACCGTCTGGGCATCGCCAAGACGAAGAAGAAGGAGGGCACCGCGAAATGAACAACTGGAATCGCATCTTTAAGCCTATTGTGGTCCTGGGCGTGATCTGTGTGATCGTGACGGGCGCGCTGGCCGCCACCAACGGCGTGACCGCCCCCATCATCCAGGCGGCCACCGAGGCGGCTGAGACCGCCGCCCGCACCGAGCTTCTGCCTGAGGCGGACAGCTTCACTGAGGTGAAGGACGTGGCGGTGGAGAACGTCTCCGGCATCTATACCGCCGACAACGGCGCCGGCGCGGTGATTACCGCCTCCGGCAAGGGCTACGGCGGCGACGTGGTCGTCATGGTGGCCTTCGGCCCCGACGACACCATCAAGCAGATCAAGGTCACGGAGCAGGCTGAGACCAAGGGCATCGGCAGCAACGTGGTCTCCAGCGAGGAGTACTGGGCGAATTACGCCGGTGTGTCCGCGGAGAAGGCGCTGGTCCTGAATCAGGACGTGAACGCCTATAGCGGTGCCACCATCTCCAGTAAGGCGGTGCTCAGCGCGGTCAACTCCGCCATCGACGCCTATAACCAGCTTCCTTGAAAGGCGGTGAGTCAAGATGAGTAGTAAGAATAGCAAGCTGAAGATCCTAACCAACGGTTTTCTGAATGAAAACCCTGTTCTGCGGCTGGTTCTGGGAACCTGCCCCACCCTGGCCACCTCTACCATGGCGTCCAACGGCATTGGTATGGGCCTGGCGGCCACCTTTGTGCTGCTGTGCTCCAACGTGGTCATCTCCGCCCTGAGAAAGGTCATTCCCGATCAGGTGCGTATCCCCTGTTACATCACGGTCATCGCCGGCTTCGTGTCTGTGGTGCAGATGCTGGTCAAGGCATTTGTGCCCGCCCTGGACGCGTCCCTGGGTGTGTACCTGCCCCTGATCGTGGTCAACTGCATCATCCTGGGCCGTGCGGAGATGTTTGCCTCCAAGAACGGCATCGTGGATTCCGCTCTGGACGGCATCGGCATGGGCATCGGCTTTACCATCACCCTGACCATCATGGGCACCATCCGTGAGATCCTGGGCTCCGGCACCTGGATGGCCGGCCTGGGCGAGCTGATCCCCGCCCTGGGCAAGGACTTCGTGATCCAGGTCCTGCCTGAGTCCATCGATCCCTTCACCATTATGACCAGCGCCCCCGGCGGCTTCTTCGTGTTCGGCGTGATGATGGCTGCGGCCACCTGGCTGACCACCCGCCCCAAGAAGGCGAAGGCCGCCGCGCCCGCTGAGGCTGTGGAAGGAGGGAACGTGTAATGGCAGTGCAGCTTGCATCCATTTTCTTCACCATGATCCTGGTGGATAACTATGTTCTAGTGAAGTTCCTGGGCATCTGCCCCTTCCTGGGCGTGTCCAAAAAGCTGGACAGCGCCGTTGGCATGTCCCTGGCCGTTACCTTCGTCATGGTGCTGGCCACCGCCGCCACCTGGCCCATCCAGATGTTCCTGCTGACTCCTCCTGGTTCTGAAGGAACCGCCAGGGATCTGGGCTACCTCCAGACCATCGTCTTTATCCTGATCATCGCCATCTTGGTCCAGCTGCTGGAGAACATCCTGAAGAAGTTCATCCCCACCCTGTACAAGTCCCTGGGCGTGTACCTTCCTCTGATCACCACCAACTGCACCATCCTGGGCGTGACCATCCTGAACATCGACAACGGCTACAACTTCATGGAGAGCATCGTCTGCGCCGCCGGCGCCGGCATCGGCTTCCTGGTCGCCATGGTGCTGTTCTCCGGCGTCCGCCGCAAGGTGGAGGAGGCCGTGACCCCCAAGTGCTTTGAGGGCCTGCCCATCACCCTGGTGTCCGCCGCGGTGACCTCCCTGTCCTTCATGGGCTTCGGCGGGATCATCGAGTCGATCTTCCACGTGTAATAGAGGAGGGGGAGAAGAAAATGAATCCGATTTTAATGGCCATCATTCTGGTGACCGTCATTGGTCTGATCGGCGCTGTGATTCTGGTAGCCGCCTCCATCTTCATGTATGTTCCGGTGGATGAGCGGGTGGAAAAGATCACCGGCGTCCTGGCCGGCGCCAACTGCGGCGCCTGCGGCTGTGCCGGTTGTGCCGACTATGCCAAGAGCATCGTTGAGGACGGGAACGCCATCAACAAGTGCACCCCCGGCGGCGCGAAGTCTGTGGCCGCCATCGCGGAGATCATGGGTGTGGAGGCCACTGCCTCCGAGCCCATGAAGGCCGTTGTGACCTGCTCCGGCACCTGTGACAAGACCTCCAAGCGCTATGAGTTTGATGGCATCCATAGCTGCCAGGCGGTCAAGGGCCTGTACGGCGGCGACGGACTGTGCAAGTTCGGCTGTCTGGGCTACGGCGACTGCACCCGGGCCTGCGCCTTCGACGCCATCCACATCGTGGACGGCATCGCCAAGGTGGACCGGGAGAAGTGCACCGGCTGCGGCGCCTGCGCCGCAGTCTGCCCCAACAGTGTGATCTCCATCATCCCTGAGCACAAGCGCAAGCCTGTGGTCCTGTGTCAGAACAAGGACAAGGGTGCGCTGACCCGGAAGGCCTGCACCGCGGGCTGCATTGGCTGCATGAAGTGCGCCAAGGCCTGCCCCAAGGAGGCCATCACCGTGGAGAACAATGTGGCCTACATCGATCAGTCCAAGTGCGTGGGCTGTCAGCTGTGCGTGAAGGAGTGCCCCGTGGGCGTCATCCACGTTCCGGCCAATATGTGACCAGCAAATACTCCGGCCCGTTCCGGCGGGAGGGAGAACTGAGGCGGGCGGCAAATGTGCCGCCCGCCTCAGCTTGTCAAAAAAGCCCTCCTGCAAGGAGGTTCGTCGCCCGAACTGCGCCCGCAGGCCCGTTTCGGAGCGCAACCGCCGCCCACCTCTTTTGCCTTCCATCCCACGGGGATGGAATTGATCCAACAAAATGGGACCCTGTCCTCTCCCTGACGCGGCAAGCCGCGGGGGAGGGGACAGGGTCCCTTGATGTGTCTGCGCCGCAGTCAGGGGGAGGGGGATACCGGACCCGGAGTTCCAGATCTCTGGGCGTAGTCCTCCAGCGCCTTTTGGATGGCCTCCTCGGCCAGAACAGAGCAGTGCAGCTTGTGGGCTGGCAGTCCTTCCAGCGCTTCCGCAACCGCCTGGTTGGTCAGAGTCATGGCCTCAGAGACTGGCTTTCCCTTGATGAGCTCGGTGGCCATGGAGCTGGAAGCGATGGCGCTGGCACAGCCGAACGTCTCGAACTTGACGTCTGAAATGGTATCGTTTTCGATCTTCAAATAGATCTTCATAATGTCGCCGCACTTGGCGTTTCCCACTTCTCCGACGCCGTCCGCATTTTCAATCACGCCTACGTTCCGCGGATGGCGGAAATGGTCCATAACGGTTTCACTGTATAGTGCCATATTGATCCCTCACTGAATGATAAAGTGTTTCTTACCGCTGGTCAGGTCCCGCCAGATAGGGGACATCTCCCGCAGGTATGCCACCGCCTCTGAGACGGCCCGGATGATCTCCTCGACCTCCTGCTCCGTTGTCTCCTCAGACAGGGAGAGCCGCAGGGAGCCGTGGGCGATGTCGTGGACCCGGCCGATGGCCAGCAGCACATGGCTGGGGTCCAAAGATCCGGACGTGCAGGCTGAGCCGGAGGAGGCGCAGATTCCCTTGTCGTCCAGCAGAAGAAGGAGAGATTCTCCTTCGATGCCCTCGAAACAGAAGTTGACATTGCTGGGGAGACGCTGTACCGGGTCTCCGTTGAGTACGGAGTGAGGGATCTTGGCCAGTCCCTGAATCAGCTGGTCCCGCAGGGCCGTCAGATGCCGTGCGTTCTCATCGATTTGGGAGCAGGCCAGCTCCAGGGCGGCGGTCATCCCCATGATGGCGGGGAGGTTTTCTGTGCCTGCCCGCCTGCCCCGCTCCTGCGCGCCGCCTTCGATCAGGGGGAACAGGGGAATCCCCTTTCTGGCGTAGAGCACGCCCACGCCCTTGGGACCGTGGAACTTGTGGGCGGAGAGGGAGAGTAGATCCAGATTCTGTTCCCCTACATGGATGGGAAGATGGCCCGCGGCCTGCACCGCGTCGGTGTGGAAGGGGACCCCCTTGGCCCGGCAGATCGCGCCGATCTCCCGGATGGGCTGGATGGTGCCGATCTCGTTGTTGGCGTACATGACCGTTACAAGACAGGTGTCCTCCCGGATGGCCTCCTCCACCTGATGGGGGAGGACGATGCCGTTTTCGTGTACATCCAGAAGGGTGACCTCAAAGCCCTCCCGCTTCAGCTTCTCCAGGGTGTGCAGGACAGCGTGATGCTCGAATGCGGTGGATATGATATGCTGCCTGCCCTGCTGCCGCCCCAGCCGTGCGGCGGAGAGGATCGCCTGGTTGTCCGCCTCGCTGCCGCCTGAAGTGAATACGATCTCCCCGGGGTCGGCCCCGATACAGGCCGCGATGCGCTGTCTGGCGTCTGCCAGGGCTTCGGCGGCCTCCTGCCCCACGGAGTGGAGGCTGGAGGGATTGCCATAGATCCGGTCCAGGAAGGGGAGCATTGCTTCAATGGCGGCGGGACACATCTTTGTGGTCGCAGCGTTGTCTGCATAGATTTTCATAGATAACCTCCTGGTATGCCGGCGTCTGCCTCTGCGGAATCCGGCACACTTGTCTTATGGTTCAAAAAGTGGTGTGGACAGATAGCGGGATCCGGTGTCCGGAAGCAGGACAACGATGGTCCTGCCCTCGTTCTCCGGCCGCTTGGCCAGCTCCAGGGCGGCGGCCACGGCGGCGCCGGAGGAGATCCCCACCAGGACCCCCTCCTGTGTACCAATCAGCCGGCCCACGGAGAAGGCGTCCTCATTGGAGACGGGAATGATTTCGTCATAGATCCCGGTGTCCAGCACAGGGGGGACGAAGCCCGCGCCGATGCCCTGGATTTTGTGGGGACCGGCGGTTCCGGCGGAAAGCACGGGAGAGGCGGCGGGCTCGACTGCCACCACCCGGACAGCGGGGTTTTTGGACTTCAGATACGACCCGACGCCGGTGATCGTGCCGCCGGTGCCGACGCCGGCCACGAAGAAGTCCACGGCTCCGTCGGTATCCTCCCAGATCTCGGGGCCGGTATGCGCCCGGTGGGCTTTGGGGTTGGAGGGGTTGTCGAACTGACTGGGGACAAAGCTGTTGGGCAGAGAGGCGGCCAGCTCCGCGGCCTTCTCAATGGCGCCCTTCATGCCCTTGGAGCCCTCCGTCAGGACCAACTCCGCGCCATAGGCCTTCATCAGCTGGCGGCGCTCCACGCTCATGGTATCGGGCATGACGAGGATGATCCGGTATCCCCGGGCTGCCGCCACAGAGGCCAGGCCGATGCCGGTGTTGCCGGAGGTGGGCTCGATGATGACAGAGCCGGGCTTCAGGGTCCCGGCGGCCTCCGCGTCGTCGAGCATCTCCTTGGCAATGCGGTCCTTCACCGAACCGGCGGGATTAAAATATTCCAGCTTGGCCAGGATGCGTGCCTTCAGGCCGAACTGATGCTCCAGATGGCTCAGCTCCAGCAGCGGGGTCCGGCCGATGAGCTGGTCTGCGGATGTATAAATTCCAGACATATCAAATTCCTCCTCAAAGCTGTGCCTGCTCCAGGTCCGGCGCGGGGGCGTTCGGTGCGCTGTGGAGCTGCCGGACTGCGGCGAAGCCCCGCTCCAGGTCGGCGAGGATGTCGTCGATGTGCTCTGTGCCCACAGACAGGCGGATGGTGTTGGGCCGGATCCCCTGGTCCTCCAGCTCCTCTGGGGTCAGCTGGCTGTGGGTGGTGGTGGCCGGGTGGATCACCAGGCTCTTGACGTCAGCCACGTTGGCCAGAAGGGAGAAGATCTGAAGGCTGTCAATGAAGCGGTGCGCCTCGGCAGCGCCGCCCTGGATCTCAAAGGTGAAGATGGAGCCGCCGCCCTTGGGGAAATAGCTCTGGTACAGGGCGTGGTCCGGATGATCGGGCAGAGAGGGGTGGTTCACCCGCTCTACCTGGGGATGGCGGGAGAGAAATTCCACCACCTTTTGGGTGTTCTTGCTGTGGCGCTCCAGACGGAGGGAGAGAGTCTCGATGCCCTGAAGCAGGAGAAAGGCGGCGAAGGGAGAGATGGAGGCTCCGGTGTCCCGGAGCAGGACCGCGCGGACATAAGTCACGAATGCGGCAGGACCGGCGGCCTGAACAAAGGAGACGCCGTGATAGCTGGGGTTTGGGGCGGCAATGGCAGGATATTTTCCGGAGGCCGCCCAGTCAAAGCGGCCGGAGTCCACAAGGATGCCCCCAAGGGTGGTGCCGTGCCCGCCCAGGAACTTCGTGGCGGAGTGGACCACAAGGTCCGCGCCGTGTTCGATGGGGCGGATCAGATAGGGGGTGCCGAAGGTGTTGTCCACCACCAGCGGGAGACCGTGCCGGTGGGCCAGCTCCGAAAGGGCGTCCAGGTCAGGAATGTCGCTGTTGGGGTTGCCCAGGGTCTCCACATAAATCCCGCGGGTGTTTTCCTGGATGGCCGCCTCCACCTCCGCCAGGTCGTGGATATTGACAAAACTGGCGGTGATCCCGAAGCCTGGCAGAGTGTGGGCCAGCAGATTATAGCTGCCGCCGTAGATGGTTTTCTGCACCACAAAATGTCCGCCGTTCTGTCCAAGGGCTTCCAGGGTATAGGCGATGGCGGCGGCCCCGGAAGCCAGGGCCAGGGCGGCGGTCCCGCCCTCCAGAGCGGCGACCCGGCGCTCCAGCACGTCCTGGGTGGAGTTGGTCAGGCGGCCGTAGATGTTTCCGGCATCCGAAAGGCCAAAGCGCGCGGCGGCGTGTTCACAGTTCCGGAATACATAGGAGGTGGTGGCGTAAATGGGGACCGCCCGGGCGTCGGTGGCGGGATCAGGGGTCTCCTGCCCCACATGGAGCTGTAAGGTCTCGAAGTGATAGTTCGGCATAGAAATCAGGTCCTTTCCACAGTTTGTTGTCAAGATTTACAGGGCTGGGAAAGCACACATTCGTCCAAACCGGAAGTTTGCCCTGACAAGGGCTTCAAAATCGTAGTTCAAGTGAATCACCTATTTATTAGGTTGGTTGGATAATAGCACAATATACCTATGCTGTCAATAGGTTATTTAAAGTTTTTAGTCGGAAGAGGGAACCTGCGGACAGAAGGGTGGGTGGCAGACAGGTTTTCCCGTCCGGGGGCATAGGATAGAACAGCGGCACTGAAGGGAGGGACAGCCTTTGGGGGAGTGTTGGAACATGGAGGGGGGCGGAACGCTCTCTCTGGAGGAGGAGGGGCTCCGGGTCCATCTGCGGGCAGTCTGCCCGGACGATGGGCGGGGGCTGTACAAGGTGTGGGTCAGGGGGCGGGGCGGGAGCCTGCTCCTGGGGACTTTGACACCGGAGAATGGAAGGCTGGCGCTGTCCAGGACTCTGAGCCGGTCCACGCTGGGACAGGCGGGCTGCTGGCCGGTAACGGGCGGGAATACTGTGCTGGTATTTCCCTTTACAGAACAATCAGAAGAAGGGGAGCCGTGGAGGCCAGAGCCGGATCCGGCGCGGCTGTGCAGGGATCCTCTGCTCCGGGCGCTTCTCCGGGGGCGGACCGGCTTCTTCAGCGGGCAGGAGGGGGAGGCGCGCCTGTTGGCAGCCCCCTTTTCCGATCAAAAGGAATTTCCGCTGCCGGTGCTGTTCTGTCTGGCCCAGGTGGAGGAACGGGCGGGGCGGCGCTGGCTGGTGTGGCGCTTTGACCGGGCGGGGAACCCGGTGGTCCCGGCGCATAGCCGGAACGGGACGGGACATACTAGGGGGGTAAGACCGGCCCAACGGCCAGAAGGAGGAAAAGACTATGTCCGTTTTGACCACAAAGGAGCTCCAAGCCTTGTCTGATCAGCTGGATTTTGAGAAGGTGCTCCACTGCAAGTATATGGCCGCTGTCCAGGAGTGCCAGGATGGCGCGCTGAAAAACCAATTCCAGGGGCTGGCTGACCAGCACCGCCAGAACTATGCCGACCTGCTGGGTTATTTGAAGTGAGGAGGGACACCCATGACTGACCAGGAGCGTATCACAGATTTTCTGTGCAGTGAGAAGAAAATGACTGCGAACTATGACAGCTTTGCCTCAGAATGTGTGAATATCCCCCTGCGGGATGAATTTCTGCGGCTGTTCAACCAGAGCCACCACAGCCAGACGGAGCTGTTTCAGACAGCGCAGGAGCGGGGCTGGTACAGCCCAGAGCAGGCCCAGAGTGATAAGATCCAACAGGCGTACACCAAATATTCCAATCAGCAGCCCACCGGCCAGCAGTAAAGGCCCGCGGCCCGGGCGGCATCCCTCATGGGGCGCCGTCCGGGCCTGCCGCTGTTTTGGGACATTTTTTGCCAGGAGCGGTTGAAAAACAGGGAAAAATCCCGTATAATAATGTCTGCTGAACAAACCGTAAATCGGTTTATTCGCGCGGCGGCAGCCACACAATTTCATAAAACGGCTCAGAGGGGCCGTTTTTATGAAATTCAGACGTTGTTACAATGAGTATTTCCGTTGGAACGCCTTGTGATCCAATGAAAGGTGCAAGGGTTTTGGGCTGTATTGCCCGAAACCCTTGCACTTGAACAAAGCCAATTTGCCTTGTAAGACTTGGCGTTCAAAGCTTGTGGCTTTGTTCAGTACGTATTATAATAAAGAGAACTGTTCGGAGCAAAGCGGCGCCCGAAGTATAAAGTGAGGAATCATCATCGACTATGTACCATATTGATATTATGACCCTCTTTCCTGATGTGGTGGGGGATATGCTGTGTGAGTCCATTTTGGGCCGGGGGCAGGAGCGGGGCTACATCCGCATCGAGTGCCACCAGATCCGGGATTACACCCTGAATAAGCAGAGGCAGGTGGACGACTACCCCTATGGCGGGGGGAGGGGCGCGGTAATGCAGGCCGACCCTCTGTACCAGTGCTGGAAGCATATCTGCGACGAGGCGGGGGAGCGGATCCACACCATTTACATGTCCCCCGCGGGAAGGACCTTCTGCCAGGCGGACGCCCGACGGCTGAAGGAGGACTACTCCAGGCTGATTTTGGTGTGCGGCCACTACGAGGGCATCGACGAGCGCTTTATTGAGGAATGCGTGGACGAAGAGATCTCCCTGGGGGACTTTGTGATGACCGGGGGGGAGATCCCGGCGATGGCGGTGGCCGACGCAGTCTGCCGCCTAGTGCCCGGGGTGCTGTCCGACCCCTCCTGCTATGAGAATGAGAGCCACTGGAACGGGATGCTGGAGGCCCCCCAGTATTCCCGGCCGGAAGTCTGGCATGACCGGGCGGTGCCCCCAATCCTGCTGTCCGGGCACCACGCCAACGTGGAGAAGTGGCGGCGGAAGCAGGGCATCCTGCGGACCTACCGCCGCCGGCCAGATCTCTATGGGAGGCTGGACCTGTCCTCCAAGCAGGACCGGAGGCTGCTGAAGGAGCTGGAGGAGGAGACCGGGGAGAAGCTGACCTGACGGGGGCCTTTACATTTGGTGTGAGTTGTGGTATTGTAGTTGTAATCTGGTTTTTAAAATTACATTTGGAGATGGATGATATGAGTTTCAAAATCGTTGTGGACAGCTGCTGCGATCTGACCACCCAGATGAAAAAAGAGCCCTGTTTCGTGCGGGTCCCCATGACCATCCAGGTGGACGGGAGCGTGTTCGTGGATGATGAGACCTTTGACCAGGCGGACCTGCTGTGGGCCATGCAGCAGAGTGAGAATGCCCCCTCCACCTCGTGCCCCTCGCCCCAGAGCTATCTGGACGCCTATCAGGGTGGGGAGGAGGACATCTATGTGGTGACCCTCTCCGCGCTGCTCAGCGGCTCCCACAACTGTGCCGAGCAGGCCAAGGCCCTGCTGGAGGAGGAGTCCCCGGAACGCAACGTCCATGTGTTTAACTCATGCTCCGCCGCCGGGGGAGAGGTGCTCATCGCCCTTAAAATCCGGGAACTGGCCTCCACCGGGATGCCCTTCAAGCGGGTGGTCCGGGAGGTGGAGCAGTATATCTATCAGCTCCAGACGCTGTTTGTGCTGGAGTCCCTGGAAAATCTTCGGAAAAACGGGCGGCTGACCCGGGTGCAGTCGGTGGTCACCGGCGCGCTGCGGATCAAGCTGTTCATGGGCGCTACCCCGGAGGGGGAGATCTGCAAGCTGGGACAGGCGCTGTCGGTGAAGCAGGCCCTGGGCAAGCTGGTGGACCGAATCGCCGCCGACCCGGACCACAAGGGACGTACGGTGGCCATCAGCCACTGTAACAATGTGGAGCGGGCCTTTCAGGTGAAGCAGCAGATCCAGGAGAAGTGCCAGGCGGGACAGGTCCTGATCCTGGATGCCGGCGGCATCACCACAGTTTACGCCAACGACGGCGGGATCGTTGTGGCCTATTGAAAAACGAGGCACGATCAGTGGTGGGGACGGAACGCGATCCCCGCTGCTGTTCGGTCCATTCCGCTTCTGGCCGCCTGATACACCTGGACGGACAGGGGAGGCAGGGAGAGGATGACATCAGAGCCGGCGGATCAGATTTAGGAGGGATACAGTATGGCAATGACTCGGGAGCAGGCCTGGGACCTGCTGAGCAAATATAACAAGGAGCCCTTTCACCTCCGCCACGCCATTACCGTGGAGCACGTGATGGGCTGGTTTGCGGAGCACCTCGGCTATGGGGAGGAGCGGGAGCTTTGGTCCCTGGTGGGCCTGCTCCACGACCTGGACTTTGAGATGTGGCCGGAGGAGCACTGCAAGAAGTCCCAGGAGCTGATGCGTCAGGCCGGGGTGGACAAGATTGTGATCCGGGCCACGGCCAGCCACGGCTGGGACCACTGTGTGGATCTGAAGCCAGAGCTCCCCATGGAGCAGGTGCTCTTTGCGGTGGATGAGCTCACCGGACTGATCGGCGCGGCGGCGCTGATGCGCCCCTCGAAGAGTGTGGCGGATATGGAGCTGAAGTCCCTGAAAAAGAAGTTCAAGGATAAGAAGTTCGCGGCGGGCTGCTCCCGGGATGTGATCGCCCGGGGGGCGGAGCTGCTGGGCTGGGAGCTGGACCGCCTGCTGGGCGACACGCTGGAGGCCATGCGGGCGGAGGAGCAGGCCATCGAGCAGGCCGTGGCAGAGGCGGGAGCGAAGGACATTGATTTGTGATTTTACACATGATTTCTCCTCCTTTTTGGTGAAAATGGGCCCTTATAAAGAAAATATAAAATTTTAGGCGGACCGCTTGACAAAGCGTTGCAGGCTGTGATAGGATAGTTGCCGTTAAGGGGAGTAGTCGGCACAGTTCCAGCTGTGTGGCAGAGCCAACAATCCTGAAAGAAGCTGCTTCTTTCTGGTTTTGCCTGAAATGACCAGACCTGTGTTCCATTCCAGGAACGCAGGTCTTTTTTATTGGTTTTCTGGTTGTCAGGCGGGCGGTGCGGGCAGAATGAAGTCAGGATGGCGTCCCCACAAAAGAGCGCCGGGCCGGGTCCGGCGTACGGAAGGTCCAAACAGAGAGAAGAAAGGGAGGAAAAAACGTTGAGTTTGAATTTCTTGTGGGTCAATCTGCTGGCCATCACTCCCCAGCAGATTGTCATGTATGTGGTGGGTGCGGTCCTGATCTGGCTGGCCATTGAAAAAGGCTTTGAGCCCGCTCTGCTGATGCCCATGGGCTTTGGTGCCATCCTGGTCAACCTGCCCCTGTCCGGCGTGATGAACCAGTTCAGCGAGGGCGTGGGCGAGACCCACGGCATCATCCAGTGGCTGTTTGAGGTGGGGATCGAGGCCAGCGAGGCCATGCCCATCCTGCTGTTCATCGGCATCGGCGCCATGATCGACTTTGGCCCCCTGCTGTCCAACCCTAAGCTGTTTCTGTGCGGTGCGGCCGCTCAGGGCGGTATTTTCCTGACCATTATGATCGCCGCCGCCTTGGGCTTTGACCTGAAGGACGCCGCCTCCATCGGCATCATCGGCGCCGCGGACGGCCCCACCTCCATTCTGGTCTCCCAGACCCTGGGCTCCAACTATATCGGCGCCATTGCTGTGGCCGCTTACTCCTACATGGCTCTGGTGCCCATCATCCAGCCCTTTGCCATCAAGCTGGTGACCACCAAGAAGGACCGCGCCATGCGGATGCCCTACCGGGCCCAGGGCGTGTCCAAGCGCCTGCGCATCATGTTCCCCATTGTCGTTTCCGTGATTGCCGGCCTGGTGGCCCCCTCCTCCGTGGCTCTGGTGGGCTTCCTGATGTTCGGCAACCTGATCCGGGAGTGCGGCGTGCTCTCCAGCCTGTCCCAGACCGCGCAGAATGAGCTGGCCAACCTGATCACCCTGCTGCTGGGCATCACCATCGCAGCCTCCATGAAGGCGGATCAGTTCGTGCGGTGGGAGACCCTGATGATCATGGGCCTGGGCCTGGTGGCCTTCATTCTGGACTCCATGGTGGGCGTCATCTTCGTCAAGATCCTGAACATCTTCACCCCCAAGAACAAGATCAACCCCATGGTGGGTGCGGCGGGCATCTCCGCCTTCCCCATGTCCTCCCGTGTCATTGAGAAGATGGGCCAGGAGGCCGACTCCCAGAACCACCTGCTGATGCACGCGGTGGCCGCCAATGTGTCCGGCCAGATCGCCTCTGTGGTGGCCGGCGGCGTGGTCCTTCAGTACTTTGCCAATATGGGCTGATTTAGGAGGTCTCAACGATGAATTTTGATAATATGATGGCGGCCCTTGAGATGATGGGCCAGGGTATGCTGGGTATCTTTGTGGTGCTGGGCATGATCGCCCTGCTGGTCTGTCTGATGCAGAAGATCGACAACCGCAAAAAGTGAGTATGGCGCGCACAGTGCGTGTGCTGTACGGATATGTAAAAGGGGAAGCGCGCCGGACCATTCGGGTCCGGCGCGCTTCCTTTGCCTTTGTTATAACCAGTCTGAGATGACGTCTGGCAGTGCTGTGGGGCTGACGCCGTGTTCCACCAGGAGGGTCAACAGTTCGTCGATCCTAACGGCACTGGTAGTGATCCCTGGGATCGCGGCGGTATCGCCCGATTCCTCGGAGATGCGGACGCCGTAGTTTTCGCAGGAAAAAGTGTCGGATTCTACCGTATCTACGGTGAGGGCATAATGGAAGGTGCGGGGGCGGCCAAACTCATCTGGACAGGTCCGGGATGCGATCTTGACTTCCGTCATACTTTTTGACTCCTTCACATTTAACACATAAGTTCATTATAACGAAAGATTGTGGAAAGGAAAAGAGAATCTTGTCGGAAACATACAACATTTTAACTGGGAGCAGATAAAGGAAAGAAGGAACCGTGAGAGGAAAGGTCTAAAGGAAAGGAATCCGGTCGGATTCTGCGGCGGGCATTTCACAGATGTGGAAAATTTTAAAAACCGAGCGCGCCCCGGACAGTCCGAAGCGCGCTCGGCTTTGAAAACAGGAGGGCGGGGAGGAGGTCATCGGATCCGAAGCTCTTTGACCAACTCCTCGCGGGGAGTGACCCAGGCGGTCTCATAGGTGGTGTAGGTCACCATGCCGGGGCGGGCCCCGTTGGGCTTTTTCACATATTTGACCGGGGTGTAGTCCACTGGGACCCGGCTGGCTCCCCTGGCCTGGGAGAACCAGGCGGCCAGGCAGGCGGCCTCGTTCAGGCTCTGGAGGTCGGGGGCCCGCCCCTCCGTCCAGAGAATGACGTGGGAGCCGTGGATCTTCTGGGTGTGGAACCATATATCGCTCTTGAAGGCCTGCTTGCAGGTGAGCAGGTCGTTTTGGGTGTTGTTCTTGCCCACGGAGATGCGCAGTCCGGCGGAGGAGCGGAACTCCATTGGTTTGGAGACCACCCGCTTCTCCCGGCCCTTGGCCTTGGAGGGACGGCGGAGATAGCCGGTGTCGGTGAGCTCCTGCCGGATCTCCTGAAGGTCCTTCTCGCCCTCTGCCAGGGGAATGGTGTCCAGCACGCTGTTCAGATAGTCCAGTTCCCGGCGGCCCTTTTCCAGCTGCTGAGTGAGCATTACCTCAGCTGTCTTGGCCTTGTTGTACTCCTTGTAGTACTTGGCGGCGTTCTGCTGGGGGGTGAGAAGGGGGTCCAGGGGGACGTCGATCTCTCTGCCCTCCGGGTCGTAGAAGTCCACCGTGCGCAGCCGGGCCATGCCCCGCTCCATCTGATAGAAGTTAGAGGTCAGGATGTCCCCCAGCTGGCGCAGGCGCTCCCGGTCATGGGTGGCAGCCAGCTCCTGTTCCTGGTGGGCGATCTTGCGGGCTGTGCGGTCCCGTGCGGTGGTCACAGAGCGGATCAGATCCTGTCCCCGCTGCTTGACCCGCTCCAGGTGCTCCCGTTCCTCATAAAAGCGGTCCAGCAGGGCGGAGAAGGTGGGGAAGGGGGTGCGCTCCATCCGGCCCTCATACTGCTCCACCGGGAAGAAGGTGAAGTCGGAGGGGGCCCCGTCCCGGGCGAGGAGGCAGGGGGAGAAGCGGCCCGTGCGGACAGCGTCCAGCAGGCGCTCCAGCCGGTCCAGAAGCCGTTTACGGCCCTCGGGACCCAGGATATTGAGCCGTATATCCACGGCTCCTCCGGCCTGGAAGGCCAGTTCCCGGCAGATCAGGGGGGACAGGCCGCCGAAGGTGTCCAGCAGCCACTGGTCGGCCTGTGCCTCCTCCGGCGCGGCGGACAGCAGGGCCTCGAGGGCGGCGCGGTCCTGGGCCATGGGGTCCAGCTTGGCCTGGGGAGGCGGGAGGCGGTAGAACATCCCGGGGAGGAGGGCCCGCTGGGCGCTTCCCGTCCCCAGGCTGGACTCCACCCGGCGGATGCAGTCCAGGATCCGTCCTTCTTCGTCCAGCAGGATCAGGTTGGAGCGGCGGCCAATGGCCTCCAGCACCAGCCTGCGCTCCACCCGGTCGCCCAGCTCGTTCATCGCCTCCAGGGTCAGGGTGACCACGCGCTCCAGCGGGGGCTGGGCCACCGACAGGATGCGCGCGCCGGACAGGTGCTTGCGCAGGAGCATACAGAACATGGGGGGCGTGTCCGGGTTCTCCCGGGTCAGCTGGGTCAGCTGGGGCCTGGGATGGCTGGGGTTGGCGGAGAGCAGCAGCCTTACGTTTCCTTGGGCCGGGGTGCGCAGGGCCAAGATCACCTCGTCCCGGCCGGGCTGATAGATTTTATCGATTTTCCCGCCGGTGACTGTCTGGTCCAGCTCACGGACCAGCCCGGACAGGCAGAGTGCGTCTAACGGCATACAAACACCTCATTGTGGAAGTGGGAGAGTTAAAGGACACGGGGGGCGCCAGTGTCGGGGGCCGGCGCTTCCGCGGGCTCCATAATGAGCTGAAAGAGCTCGTTGAGCCGGTCGGTCCGCCCCTGGAGATAGAGCCAGCCGAACAGGGCCTCCAGGCCGGTGGCGGACTGGTACTGGGCGCGGCTGGCCGCCTTGGGCACAGAGTGGGGGGCGGTGTTCCGCCCGCGGCGGTACACGCCGGCCTCTTCCTCCGTCAGGATGGGGAGCAGCCGCTCCACGGCCGCGGCCTGGGCGGGGGCGGCTACATATTTGACCGTGGCCCGGTGGAGGTCCCGGGGGCGGGCCTTGCCCCGCAGACAGAGCCAGGAGCGCACCATCACCTCGAACACGCCGTCCCCCAGGTGGGCCAGCCCCAGGCTGCTCATGGAGAGCAGCTCATCCCGGGGCATATCTAACTTGAAGTAGTCCATAAAAAATCCTCTTTTGCATGAAAATGCCTGCCAGTATGGCTATGCCATGATACCACATCCGGGCGGGAAAGACAAGGGGAGGGGACGGCAAAGAGCTCCCGGTCCGGAGACCGGGAGCTCTGAAATGATTAGCCTGGGATCAGTCCTCGACCTTGGGGCCGGCGGCCACCAGAGCCTTACCGGCGTCGTTGCCGGTATACTTGACGAAGTTCTTCACGAAGCGGGAAGCCAGGTCCTTGGCCTTGGTCTCCCACTCGGCAACGTCGGCGTAAGTGTCCCGGGGATCCAGGATGCCGGAGTCCACGCCGGGCAGGGCGGTGGGCACCTCAAAGTTGAAGTAGGGGATGGTCTTGGTCTCGGCCTTCAGGATGGAGCCGTCCAGGATGGCGTCGATGATGCCGCGGGTGTCCTTGATGGAGATGCGCTTGCCGGTGCCGTTCCAGCCGGTGTTGACCAGATAGGCCTTGGCGCCGGACTTCTGCATCTTCTTCACCAGCTCCTCACCGTACTTGGTGGGGTGCAGCTCCAGGAAGGCCTGGCCGAAGCAGGCAGAGAAGGTGGGGGTGGGCTCGGTGATGCCGCGCTCGGTGCCGGCCAGCTTGGAGGTGAAGCCGGACAGGAAGTAGTACTGGGTCTGCTCCGGGGTCAGGATGGACACGGGGGGCAGCACGCCGAAGGCGTCGGCGGACAGGAAGATGACGTTCTTGGCGTCGGGGCCCTTGGACTTGGGACGGACGATCTTCTCGATGTGGTCGATGGGGTAAGAGACGCGGGTGTTCTCGGTGACGGACTTGTCCGCGAAGTCGATCTTGCCGTCCTTGTCCACGGTGACGTTCTCCAGCAGAGCGTTGCGCTTGATGGCGTTGTAGATGTCGGGCTCGGCGTCCTTGTCCAGGTTGATGACCTTGGCGTAGCAGCCGCCCTCGAAGTTGAACACGCCCTCATCGTCCCAGCCGTGCTCGTCGTCGCCGATGAGCAGACGCTTGGGGTCGGTGGACAGGGTGGTCTTGCCGGTGCCGGACAGGCCGAAGAACAGGGCGGTATTCTCGCCGTTCATGTCGGTGTTGGCGGAGCAGTGCATGGAGGCCATGCCGTTGAGGGGCAGGTAGTAGTTCATCATGGAGAACATACCCTTCTTCATCTCGCCGCCGTACCAGGTATTCAGGATGACCTGCTCCCGCTCGGTGAGGTTGAAGATGGCGGCAGTCTCAGAGTTCAGGCCCAGCTCCTTGTAGTTCTCCACCTTCGCCTTGGCGGCATTGTAGGAGATGAAATCGGGCTCGAAGTTCTCCAGCTCCTCAGCGGAGGGAGCGATGAACATATTTTTAACAAAGTGGGCCTGCCATGCCACCTCCATGATGAAGCGGATGGCCATGCGGCTGTCGTGGTTGGTGCCGCAGAACACGTCCATGACGTACAGCTTCTTGTTGGACAGCTGCTCGACAGCCAGACGCTTGCACTCGTCCCAGGCCGCCTTGGAGGCGGGCTTGTTGTCGTTTTTGAACTCGTCAGAGGTCCACCACACGGTATCCTTGGAGACGTCGTCCATCACGATGAACTTGTCCTTAGGGGAACGGCCGGTGTAGATACCGGTCATCACGTTGACGGCGTCCAGCTCAGTCAGCTGACCCACGTCATAGCCTTCCAGTCCGGGCTTCATCTCTTCCTCAAACAGAGTCTCATAGGAGGGGTTATGGAGGATTTCAGTGGTGCCGGTGATACCGTACTTGCTCAAATCGATGGTTGCCATTTTAATGACCTCTTTTCTAATGATCTTCCTGCCGGGCAGGCGGCGACCCACGGGGCGGAGAGAGCTCAAAGCATACATAATAATACACGGAAGCGGGAATAAAGTCAATCATATTGGCCCTGGTTATTTCGTTATGGCAGGTATTACAGTTTGGCTATGGGGTGGCGGGCGGCTCCGGCATTACTCAGAGGTGGAGGCGGCCTCCTCCCGGCGGAGGGCCCTGGACAGGGCGGCGAATTCGGAGATGGACAGCCGCTCACCGCGGACGGCGGCGGGCAGGCCGCAGGCCTCGATGGCCCGGGCCACGGCCTGCTTGCCGCAGGAGCCGCCCAGAGAGGCGCTGAGGCTGTTGGCCAGGGTTTTGCGGCGCTGGGCGAAGGCGGCCCGGACCACCCGGAAGAAGTGGGCCTCGTCATCCACCTCAGCGGGCGGAGCCTTGGGGACCATGCGCAGCACGGAGGAGGTCACCTTGGGGGCGGGGAGGAAGCAGTCGGGCGGGACGTCAAAGAGCAGTTCCGTGTGGGCGTGGTACTGGCAGAACACGGAGAAGGCCCCGTAGTCCGGCGAGCCGGGGGGGGCGCAGATCCGGCGGGCTACCTCCCGCTGGATCATCACGGTGATGGCGGAGAAGCATTTGGCCTCCAACAGGGCGGTGATGGCGGGGGAGGTGATGTTATAGGGTAGGTTGGCGCAGGCCAGAGGAGTCAGCCCCTGGAATTTTTCCCGCACCAGGGCGGGAATATCCGTTTTCAAAATATCGCCGGGGCAGATCTCGGCGTTGGGGCGGTCGGCCAGGGTCTCGGCCAGGATGGGGAACAGGGAGCGGTCCAGTTCCACCGAGACCACCCGCTCTGCCCGCAGGGAGAGCTCCCGGGTGAGGGGGCCGATGCCGGGGCCCACCTCCAGCACCCCGCAGCCGGGGGCGGCGCCGGAGGCCTCGGCAATGTCCCGGGGCACCCAGCCCTCAATGAGAAAATTTTGTCCCATGGATTTGGAGAATCGGAAGCCGTGCCGGGCCAGCAGGGCCTTGATGTCGTTGATGTTGCAGAGATCCATTCTGTATCCTCATTTCTCAGGGGCGGGCCGCCCTCGGCCCACCCGTGTGGAAGTATCTCCAATATAGAAGAAAAGGGGCCGTTCGTCAAGAGCGGCCTTGCCAATTTTTTCAGCGCCTGATACAATAAAAATGAAAGCGAGGTGCGCGCTATGAAAAAGCGATGGTGTTCCATTCTGACCGCGCTGCTGCTCCTGCTGCCTCTGGCGGCGATGCCGGCCAGTGCGGACGCAGGGCCCAAGCCGTCGGTGGTGGTGGAGTTGACCGGTCTGGAGGGACGGACCTGCTGGGGGACGCTGCTGTCCCAGCAGGAGGGCACCGGGCCGTACGGCCGCTTTTCGGAGGGGGAGACGGTGGAGGGTCCAGAGAAGGACCGGGCCCTGCGCGCCATGCGGCCCCTGGACCAGATGGATCCAGAGGGCTTTTACCTGCTGGACTTCGCGGAGGACTGCTCCGACGGGGAACTCAGCTGGACCTACTACCCGCCCCACACCTATCAGATCGCCCTCTGGTTTCCAGAGGAGGACGCCCTGGCGGTGAGCGCGGTCTATCACCGGTACGCCTTCGACAGCTACTACCGGCTGGACCTGTCCGGCTTGGAGTTGACGCCCGGGGGGATCGTGGAGCTGGAGGCGGCGCGCCTCCAGCGGGATTACCCATACGGGGCCTCTCTGCTGGCCCTGGCGGGGCGGGTGGCCCTCACCCTGGGGGCGGAGCTGCTGCTGGCGCTGGCCTTCGGCCTGCGCACCGGACGGGCGCTGAGGTGGGTGGCCGGGGTGAATCTGGCTACCCAGCTGGGTCTGAACCTGGCGTTGGAGGTATTTACCTACTGCAACGGGGCTCTGGCGGGGGTGATGGCGCTTCTGGCGCTTCCGGTCTATCTGGCAGCGGAGGTGGCGGTGACCCTGGTGGAGCTGCGGATCTACCGGCGGAAGCTGACGGGTGAGCGGGGTCTGTCCGGCCGGCGGATCACGGCGTATACCTGGACCGCCAACCTGTGTTCCTTCCTGGCCGGGGTGCTGCTGTCCTTCCAGCTGCCCACCCTGTTTTAAGCGATGCCGTGGGCCTGTCCGGCAGCGATCCGCTGGCACACCTGCCAGATGTATTGGACATCAAGAGAAGCTCCGCTCCGAAATGTTGGGGAGCGGGGCTTCTCTGTGTTGAAACGATTCTTTGTGATCGTTGTGGCGTCACACCTTCTTCATGCGCTGTACCGGCTTTCTCGTTTTTCTGCGTCATCTCATAGGAATACGGCAACAGCCGGTCATGTTTCATGGCAGCGTTTTTATTTTTTCAGTCTCCATGATAAATTCACAATTCCATGATACACTTGGAGCGGGTGATGTATAGATGAAACACATTCTGATCGTCGAGGACGAACTGGATATACAGGAGCTGCTGCGGACCTATCTGGAGGATGCAGGCTATGGAACTTCCGTGGCTGGGGACGGTGTGGCAGCCCTTTCCATGTTTCATGCCCAGCCCTTTGACTTGGTCCTGCTGGACCTGATGCTGCCTAAGATCAATGGGTTTGGCGTCTGTGAGCTGATCCGCCAGCAGTCTCAGGTCCCGGTCATCATGCTGACTGCGCTGGACAGTGAGGAACAGCAGCTCAAGGGCTTCGGCATGGATATTGATGACTATGTGACCAAGCCGTTCTCCATGCCGGTGCTGCTGGAAAAGATCCGCGTCATTCTCCGCCGCGGAGGAAACGCGGATGAGGAGAGCCGTCTCCGATACCGTGACCTGTCCCTTGATTTGGACGCCCGGGAGGCGCTGTTGGAGGACCGCCCTTTGGACTTGACCGCCCGGGAATTCGAACTGCTCCACACATTTCTGGCCGCACCGGGACGGGTGTTCACCCGGGAGATGCTGCTTGCCAAGCTGTGGGGCTATGACTTTTACGGGGATGAGCGGGTGGTGGACAGCCACATCAAAAATCTCCGGCATAAGCTGGGACGGGGCTATATCGAAACAGTCAGGGGGGTGGGCTACCGTGCCGCGAAAGAAGGTCTCTGAGCGTCTGACGGTTCGCGTGTTCCTGATCACCGCCAGTCTTTTGCTCTTTGCCGGGGCCATCACGTTTGGCTTCATTGCATGGGCCGCCCCCAGCACCTACACCGCTGTGATGAACGACGATCTTGCCGCTCAGATGGATGTATTGGTCGAACAGTTGGCAGACACCGCACCGGAGGACTGCGGGAAGCTGCTGGACGAGTTTACCCTCTCCTCCGGCGCCACCGCCACACTGACGGGACCGGATGGCCGCCTGGTGGACACCGGGGCACAGATCGCGCTTCAGGCTGTGTATGAAAGCGGGGATATGATCGTTACGACCGCCGAGAGGGATACTGCGGTCAGCTTTGGGACAACAGATTCAGAGTCAGGGGATCATGTGTCCGTCACCATGTCGGAGCAGTCAACCATCGCCGCGGAGGTGCGCTTTTCCGGGCGGGAGGAGAGCTATACACTCTATGTCACCCCACGGCTCAAAGCGGAGAATGTGGCGGTGCGGGCGCTGGTACAGATGGCCCCGTGGCTTCTGCTGGTGCTGCTGACCTTTTCTCTGCTGTGCGCCTTTTTTTATTCCCGGTACATCACCCGGCCCATTGTGCGGATGAGCGATATTGCTGGGAAGATGGCCGAGCTGGACTTTCACTGGGAATGCGGCGAAACGCGCCGGGACGAGATCGGGCAGCTGGGCCGCAGCCTGGATGCAATGGCAGAAAAACTCTCCACTGCCCTGACAGAGTTGGAGAGCGCCAACCAGGCGCTCCGGGGCGAGGTGGAGCGGGAGCGGGAATTGGACCGGCAGCGGATGGCCTTTTTCAATGCAGCCTCCCATGAGTTAAAGACCCCGGTCACCATCCTGAAGGGACAGCTGACCGGAATGCTGGAGGGCGTAGGAGTTTATCAGAACCGGGACAAGTATCTGCTTCGCTCTCTTCAGGTGACGGGGCGCATGGAGAACCTGGTTCAGGAGATGTTGACCATCTCCCGGATGGAGGCCGGAGCCGCAGCGATGAAACAGGAGCCGGTGGAGCTTTCCGCCTTGCTTGAGGAGCAGTTGAAGCTGGACGCCGGGCTTTTGGAGCAGCGGAGCCAGCATCTGGACAAGGAATTGACGCCGGGGATCACCACAATTGGGGATGCAGTTCTGCTGGGAAAGGTGCTGGGGAACCTGATCTCCAACGCCTCCCTCTATTCTCCGGATGGGGCCGGGATCCGTATCTGGTGCGGCTGGCAGGACGGGCGTCCAGCTGTGACGGTGGAAAACGCAGAAGCGCATATCGGGAAGGACGCTCTGCCCCATCTGTATGAGGCGTTCTACCGGGAGGAGTGCTCCCGGAACCGCGCCTCCGGCGGCAGCGGCCTTGGCCTCTATCTGGTAAAGATGATATTGGACCGCCATGGGGCTACGTGTACCATTGAGAATACAGCGGATGGAGTCCGAGCGACGGTGTGCTTTCCCTCTATTTTCGATTGAACCGATGCCCAGACTGCGGTCAGGAACGGGTCCGATACAGAATGATCCTATTCTGTATCGGACCCGTTTTATCACCAGCCGTTTGACCGCTGTTCTCCATATAAACCACACGCGCTCTCCACACATTCTCCATATTGCCCTGGTATCCTTGGCCCATCCCATGCAGAAAGGAACAAGGCATTATGGAAATCCGTATCGAACATCTCAGTATGACCTATCCCAGCGGGAAGCAGGCATTAAAGGACCTGGATCTGGAACTCAAGGCTCCGAGCCTCATTGGACTTCTGGGCCCCAACGGGGCCGGTAAGTCCACATTGATGAAGCTGCTGGTGGCGGCCCTCCTGCCCACCAGAGGGGAAATTCTGGTGGATGGACAGCCCCTTGACAGAACGGAACGTCTGCTGAAAGCCCGGTTGGGGTATCTGCCCCAGGATTTCGGTCTGTTTGACGAGTTGGCCGTCACGCAATTTCTGGACTATATGGCGGCGCTGAAAGGGATCGGAGATCCCAAAGCGGCCATTCAGAAAGCGGTCCGAGCAGTCAATCTGGAGGAAAAGGCCAGGGCCAAAATCCGCACGCTCTCCGGCGGACAGCGCCAGCGGGTGGGTATTGCCCAGGCGATTTTGGGGGACCCGCCCTTCCTGATTTTTGATGAGCCCACGGTAGGACTGGACCCGGAGGAGCGGATCCACTTCCGAAATCTGTTCTCCCACGCGGCCCAGGACCGGCTGGTCCTGCTCTCCACCCACATCATCGAGGATGTGCAGTCCGTGTGCGATCAGCTCGTGGTGATCGACCGCGGGCAGATCCTCTTTACCGGCACCCCGGAACAGCTGATCCGGTCCGCATCCGGCCATGTGGGGGTATTCTATGAGCGGGAGGCCAATCAGGAGGATGGGCTCCACATCACCGCCCGGGTGAACACCGCACAGGGCGTTCGCTGCCGGGCGGTGGCAGATCAGCTCCCCGCCTTTGTTCAGCCGGAGGAGCCAACGCTGGAGGACGCCTACCTCTATCTGATCTCCCGGGAGGCAGTACAATGAAGACGCTTCGGTTGTTCCCCCTGGAGCTGGGACGTCTGCTCCGCAGCCGGTTGACCTGGCTGGTCATGCTGCTCACCGTCCTTGGCCCTGTGGTGGGGCTTTACCTCTATCAGTCGGCTGTTTCCACCATGAACTCCCTGTATCTGGCCAACCCCGCGATTGCCGGGGGCATTGCAGGCGGGATCCTGTTTGGCCTGCTTGCCATCCTTGAACTGGACCGGGCCTGCCGCAGCCGGGTGGACGTTCTCGTGGACGCGGTAGTGTCCCCTTTGACCGCAGCCCTGACGCGGCTGTCGGCTCTGTTGACCACTGCGGTTTTGACCACGACCCTTACGATGCTGGTGTGGCTCCCCATCAGCGCGGGGCTGATCGGTGCGGTGTTTGATATGGTGGATTATGTGCTGGCCTACTTGCTCTTCATGGGCCTTGCCCTGCCGCTGGGCGTTCTGGCGGCGGCGTCTGCCTACCAGTTCACCCGCCGGGCAGACCTGTCCCTTGTGGTATTTGCCGCGTTTTGCGGGCTGAGCCTGACTGTATGGGCGGAGAACTGGCAGCTGTGCTGGCTCAACCCCTGCGTGTGGGCGTTGTCCGATGATTTTTCCAACTTTCGGATCTACCGGTCCGTGGCCTACATGCGCCTGACCTGGCTGGCGGGTCTGGCCGGAGTTTGGACGCTGTCGTATCTCTGTATCCGTCAGTACGGGAAGGGGGCGTTGGGCTCGTTAGCCCGGAGCATCCGGCGGGCTTACCGTCCGGTGATCGCCGTGACATTGCTGGCCTGTTCCGGCACTGCCTATGCGGCCCAGCCCATGGTGGACAACAGCAATCCAGATCAGACGGCGATGACCTTTTTTGAGATCCCCTACCTGGACGGCGTGATCTGTACCGGCCGCTCGGCGCAGGTATTTCCCGATGTATCTGCCGGAACGGTGCGCGGCAAGGCGAGCTATTCCTTTGAAAACAGCTCCGGTCAGGAACAAAAGGTTGCATTGGGCGTTACTCCCGGCTACACGATTTCCAATGTGCGGGCCAACGGCGAGACCGTTCCTTTTTCGGTGGGGGATTACCAGGAATTCAATGAGGTGTTGCTGGAAGTTACGCTTCCCGCCGAGGCTCAGATCGAATTGACCATGGAATACGGCGGGTTCCCGCGCGAGGACCAAAACCTTTCGGATAGCCAAGGAAGCACAGAGATCAGTGGGACGTATCTACAGCTGGAAAATGCGGCGCTCTCCCCACGGCTGCTGAATGTACTGCCCGATGAGAACTACTATCCCACAGAGATGGAAATTACACTTCCAAATGCCATGACAGCGATCCCTTTTGGCTCCAGCCGGGCAGAGGTCGTTGCAGAGCATGAGGATGGCACCAAAACCTGGCGCTGGGAAGATATCGGCACCGGCGGCATCCTCTATGCCGGAGATTACGTCCGGGAGGATATTCAGGCCGGGGGCATGACCATCGAGCTTTACTATGGCCGCAAGCATCAGGACATTATGACTCAGGCCAACGCGGCCGATGCGGTGCGGGATGTGGTGGAGTATTGCGCCGCACACTATGGAACGCTGTCCTTCGGCAGCGGCGAAACGCTGAAGCTGATCCAAAGCCGCATCGCCGGGGGCGGATATGCTGCCGGCGGCGCCAGCCTGTTGGATGAATCGGACTTTACCGCCGCCAATCTGAACCGTGCGGAAAAGGGCAGCGGTGACAGTGAGGTGATGATTCACGAACTGGTCCATCAGTGGTGGGGATTGGGCAATATGTTTGATATTCCTGAGCCGGACAGCCCCTGGTCTGCAGAGGGCCTGACCGTCTACACCACATACCGTATCGTCAAGGAACTGTATGGGGAGGAGTATGCCCGGACCCATTACATTGACCAGTGGCAGCAGGAGGTGGATGACTATTATCTGAATTTCTATGTGCGCCATCCGGAATATCTGGAGATGCTGCCGGAAGCAGAACGTCTGCGCATTTCCAACAGCTTGTCCGGAATGCGGCAGTACAGCGAGATGCCGCTGAAGCTTCTGAAGGCGGAGCAGCTTGTAGGCGGTGAGGACGCCATGGACCAGATCCTCTACGATCTGTTCAACCGAGAGATCGACCCCATGTACCCTTATCTTACCTATGATGAATTTTTGAGCGCCTGTGGGCTGACAGAGGAGGATTTGAACCTTGGGTAAGATATATCGCTATGAGTGCAGGCGGCTGCTGTGGAATCAGTTCTTTGTGGGGCTGATCGCCGTGCTGCTTTGTTACGGCGCCCTGGTACTGCGGGATGCGACCATTCTGGGGGTGTCCCACACAGCGCCGTTTTCCCCCTGGAGCTTTGGGGATTATCTCTGCCGGATGCTGCCGCTTCTGTGGATCGGGTCGCTATTTTTTCTGACCTTCTTTACCTCCAACAAGGCCCGGCGGGCGGCGGCGCTCACAGAGGCCGCGCCCATGCGGCCTGCCCGCTATACCCTGGCCCGGTGCGCCGCCGCGTTCACGGGGACGGTCATGCTGGCGCTGCTCTGTATCGTGGAAGCGGCTGTGTTTTATGGGCGGATGTTCGGCTGGTACGACTGGGGGAGCCTGGTCTTTCCCGCGCTGGTGACCCTCCTGCCTCCTCTGGTGTTCGCCCTGGGCAGCGGATGGCTGCTTGGGCGGCTGAAACCCTGGCTGCTGTATGTCTGGATGGCAGCCCCCGTTCTTCTGGCAGTCCTGCCCTTGCCAGAGGTTTTGGGACTGTGGGATGGGAGCTTCTTCACAGCCTATCCGCTCACGCTGGAGGGCCTTGACCCGGCATTTACGCTGCCGGGACCTATGGTCATGGCTCAGCTGCTCCTGTTGGCGGCTGGTGCAGTGCTGCTGGCGTTGGGGGAAAGAAGCGGAGCAGCAAAACAAAAAAGCAGTTGGTAAAGTTTAATATATGCTCACTATGTCGATAGATAAAGATTACTATGTTTACAACTACGGGTCAAGGTCAGTGAGGTGGACGGGGAAGTCTGATATCCGAAAGAACAAGGACGCTGCCCGGCTGCACGAGATGCTCTGTTCCTGGCAACAGGCCGCCGCCAAGTTGGAGGCCGGTGAGATTTTCCATGAGGAGTATGACCGCTGGCGTTACCAATACCCGGAATTTGACAGGGCCCAGACCTATGTGAAGGTACCTCCCCAGGACCTCGTTTGATATCCTCACTTGTAGGCCATAGAAGAGGTCGTTTGTTGCACAGGATAACCATAAAAAGAAAAAGAGAGCGAACTGACGAATCAAAATCAGTTGGCTCTCTTTTTATGAATCATGAAAAAATGTTGCCAAATCATGGCCACAAAGGGCCTTAACTCCTCGAAAACCCAGTTATATCAGGCTTTTCCGGGTCTCTGAAATTATTCCCACTCGCCGAGTTAAATCCGTTTCTAAACTTTTTTGTATAGGGGATTTAATTCGTCGTGGTTTTATTTGATGCAGATTATCCTTATCCTAAGGTCTATTCGGACTTTTGCTATCAAAAATCTATCCGAGCCATCCTATCAGGGGTTTTGCTTGAGACGGACGATTGGGTGGCTTAGGAGTATTATAGCACAAATAAATTTACTCCGCAAATTGCAAGTGCAAGTTGGACACCTGCACGGTAGAACTTAGTGAATCAGA
>ERZ836441.79-NODE-79-length-107502-cov-6.276797_pt1 | contig 107502 bp, 42 predicted proteins | sample MGYA00519686_ERZ836441 | MGnify/ENA primary metagenome ERZ836441 (study PRJEB31850, sample SAMEA3708800) | human gut metagenome | biome: human gut; feature: human-associated habitat; material: faeces | place: China | collected 2014 ...
ACTAATTGCAATAATTCCATAGTTATGTCCCTTTCATTCAAAAATAAAAAACAGAATGTATATGTATCAGCATATACATTCCGTTATGGTCGGTATAAACATGGTACGCTGAAATGTTCCAAACACAACTTCCTCATGCAACTCTTTAATCAACTCAATAGCAAAAATCATGATACATTAAAATGTTCCAAGCGTGTCTACACCTATCTCAATATCTCTTTTCCCCTCTGATTCTTATGAGATATTTTTTCCCACCGTATCACTACGGTTCACCCTTCGATTCATATACTACCACAGGATCAATGTTACATTCTATTACATAATGACGGTTTTATGGATTTTTATAAAATTCCGCACACAAAAAAAAGCCGGGATAAAATCCGGCTTAATCTTTTTCTAAAACTCTTTTGATTGCAGACAGTGCCTTGGGGTGAAGAATATGTACAACGTGTTTGTATGAATAGTTTAGCTGTTCTGCAATCTTTTCCCACGTTAAATTTTGAATATACCTCTTAATTAACAGTCTTCGGAGTGTAGCACTTTCGACCTGATTCACGGTTTGAAGAATTTCATTTTTTATTTTGTACAATTCGCCAATTCTGTTTTTGATGTTTTGTTCATAAACCGCTACATTTATTTCGTCCAAAAATACAACCGGATTAACCGCCTGCAAATCAGCAATTTCTTCTTCAATCTCAATTCCTCTCTGTAACCATTCTTTTATCGTCATGCTTTCACTCCCCGTTCTGTTTATTCTTCGTCTAATCGCTGCTGATACTTGGTGTAGTACCACTTTAACTCGTCTTTGAATACTTCGATAGCTTCTTCGGCTTTTTCCCCCGATGTAAAGTATATAGTATTTGGGGATCGAAAACGAGTAGTATAAACCACGAAAGGAAAATCATTAAAACAATCGTACTCTATATGATATTTAAAAATATTGTCATTTTTCCAATCAGATATAGAAATAGCCTTGTCATTTGCCGCCTGCCACTGTCTTAAACAACGCAATAACCTATCTGCACGAGCGTTGTTCTCGACAATTATCTTATCATTGTAATAATTGCCTATGTTATAATATTGCTCATCCGTTTCGTCTTTAAACTCTTTAACATTTATCATACTATCGTCTTTTGTATTAATTACATAATACATTTCATCTTTTTTAACCCTCTCATAGCCTGTTCGGCTTCGTTCCTCAAGCAATCCCAACTTTTTTAACTGCTCAACCAGTCCCAACTCTTTCAGCTGTCCTTCCGATATTTCAGCTTGAACGCTTTTATCGTTCATTTTCAACTCTACTTTCATTACTGTTCCTCCTGCATTAATAAATATAAAATATATTTTAGTTCTTATTAATCTTAGAAATTAAAATATTCATATCATATCCACTGTCAACAAATTTTTCACAAAGAGGTCTATTGACATCATTACCGAGTTTAGTATAAATAATGTCCATATCTTCAAAGTCAAAGTTTGTTCCGAGATATTTATTTATACCGTCAAGCATAAATTGATGGTATTCATTATTTTTCTTTTTCGACTTGTAATGTTGTGTTTTATGAGCACCTCTTGAAAACCATGCTAAAACTTTGCATTTTATTTCACGCTCATCTTTGCAACTTTCAAGTATAAAATACTCGTTTTCTTTTACCATTGCGATAAATTCGCCATTGTGATTTATAATACTTCCCGGGAAACAATCCATTAACTTTTTAACTTTTTCCCACTCAACCATTTAATTTATTTTTCCTCTCTTTCTACAGTTTCAATATAAGTTCCTCTGCAGGTATGTCAAGATGAGTGATATGTATTTCCGCAAACCAATCACATCCTTTAAATAACACCTTATAATAGCCCTTGCCGTCTTCTTCTAATGCCTTTAAACATTTTAATAATTCTGATACTGTCATTCCTGTACCTCACTTTCCCGACCTTAGCATATAAAATAATAACTGCGACATTGACCTTTGACGGTCCTTTGGGTGTGCCTCCATTGCGATTTTTAACGTCCACCACACCGTTATATCATCTAATGGCGTTGGATTTTCAAACTCGTCAACAATATTTCTGTCCTCGGGACACGCCACATATACACCCACTTCCCACGGTTTGTCTTTGATTATTTGTTTGTAGGTTTCCATTGTCGTAACAATGTAATTCCTTTCGCCCTCAAAGGTCAAACCATTTCCACTGTTGTAGTCCGCCTTACAGCTTTTCACCTCATAGAAAACAAATTCGCCTTTTTCAATTCCGCTTGTGGTTTGATTTCTTGGTATAAATTGCACGAAATCAACACGCTTTTCTTTACCTTTGCCGCATCCGAAGTCAAGTGTAACTTCGCTCGCATAGTATTTGCCCGCCAATTTTCTTTGAACGAGTAAATTGCTCAAAAATTCGGTTGTTTCTTTCCGGTTCATTCTCGTACCTCCAACAATTCGGGATTATCATTCATATCGTGTATATTGCCTATATTTGTTATTTTCATAACTATTACCTCCAAACTTAAATATGGCAATCAACTACTGTTACAATAGTATCTTCATCTAAATTGTCAAGAAATTCTTTAAATTCTGACTTCCAATTATCTGTGGCTTTTTCATTGAAAACACAAGCCCACCAACCCATTTTGCCTCGTTCGTGCCATTCTCCAATAGGAGTAACAAAGGCAAAAGGTAGTATATCTTCCCAATCAATTTTGGATACATAATCCTCGTTTGTAGTTTTGCCGGACAATGTTTTGAGATAATTATTAAATCTTCCTCCAATAGTATACCAGTTCCATTTTGAATTGGGATTATAAATAGATAATAAATCACCATTTGATTTAACCATATCTTCATCAAAACTCCGTTTTATGTCCTCATAACATTCGTCATCAGTCCATTCCAATTTTTTGGGAAATTCGTTTTTTAAATAATTAATGTGTTCTACATTGGAGTGACTTTCCTCATACTTTTTTGGATTTGATAAATATTCTGCATAAAATCCATTCTTGTAGTCCTCTATTTCTTTTCTTATTTTTGCTATTGCTTGTTCTCGTGTATACAGTACATATGGAGCATACACAATATTTTCATCATATGGAGCAAGCAATTCCTCAACTGTTCTTCCATTTTCTTTTGTAAATACTAATGTAATAAAATGTGACATAATATTTTCCTCCTTACTCCGTTGCGATAAAAAGTATATTTTCTTTCGGAATTATCGCCAGTGGCACATCATTTTCGTTTGTATGTTCTTGAAATATCACAAAACCATCTACGAATTTCACGCAATTACAACGGCAATCAAAATCCATGCACCTATCATTTACATTCAAAACAGCATAAAAATTTTTATTTTGGCAATGTGATATATCACATATATTTTCAACTTTTAAATTCATTTTAAATAAACTCCCTTCCGTATTGTTTCAACGATGAATGAACTGTGCCGTGAGATATTCCTAATGCCTCGGCAATTTTTTTTTGCGTAAATTTTTTATTTAACAAGTTTACTATCTGATTATGATACTCAAACGCTTTACTTTTTCTGCGTAGTACTGCTGCCGTCCATTGTGGTTGTACACCATTTTTAATTGATTTCGTAACATTTCGCCATGCAGCACCTATACATACACCGGAACATAACTGAATATCGAACGGTTTTCCTGTGTTTTCGTCAATGTGTTCGTCCATCAAACGACCACACATACTACAATATCGTTTTCGCATTTTACTGTCCCCTTTCACACTATCACCGGCAACAACAATAATTCTGTATCACCGTCTTTTATTATCAATGCGTCTTTCTGTGTTTTCAATTCCAAAACAACATTGTCGGACCGTATTGTTTTTATCATATCCATTAAAAAATCAGCATTGAAACCGATTTTAATATTGCCAGCTATTTTTGTGGCATCTATTTCATCTTTTAGCTGGCAGCGAAGATTTCTGCCATTGCATTTCAAAACATCATCCTTCAATTCCAACGTTACCGGAACTTTTGTTTTACCCTGTTCCGAAACGAATTTACCGCGTTCAATCATCTGCATAAACTCTGCACGTTTTACCGTTGCAGTTATATCCGATTCACGATTCATCATATTGTCATATTTGACATAACCATTTTCATTAAATGTACTGGCGACAACTATAAATTCACTGTAATCTAACAACAACCGCATATTTGTATTATCAACAACAATACGCAACAGCGGATTTTCACTTTCAATACGACACAGTTCCTTTGCCGCAGGAAGCGTTATTACAAACGACATATTTCCATATGTACCAACAGGTGTAGTTATATGTGCCATTCGTTTACCGTCAGTTGAAACATTGTGCAATATTTCGTTTTTCATGTCAAATAACACACCGTTATACTGCGGTCTGTATCCGACTGTCGGTGCTGCAAACGGCACAGTTTTAGTTAAAATTTCTCTAAACCGTTCCTGTTCTAACATCAATTCATTATTGCATTCCGGCATTGATATTTTCGGATAATTTTCCGCAACTGTTCCTTGCCATTTCTGCTTGTATGTTCCGATTTTCATTTCAATGACATTGTCTTTGTCGGTTGATATTATAACCTCCATGTTTTCACCTTTGGAAATGTTCATCAAATACTTTGGGTTACATACAACCGTCCCTTTCTGCTCAACGTCCGCACGAACATAATATTTGATTTTTATGTCATTTGAATATGCTGTCAATTCCACCATATCCGGTGCATTGGCATCTATCAGAATACCGCCCAACATCTTCATCGTTTCTGCATTGACAGCATGATTTATAACTTTGATTGCCCTAATGATGTTATATTTAAATGTTCTGAACTTCATTTTTGCTACTCCTTTCTTCGCAATAAATTTTGATTCGATTTTTTTATGTTTTATTCTATGGCTAATATTCAAATAAAAATAGTGATTATATTTCCGTAGAAACGGCTTAAAATCTGATGTTCTAAGCCGTTTTTTTGATTATAAAATCAATTATGTTTTTTTGCGATTTTATAACCATTAAAAACTGATTATATTTTCGGAATTCAGCTTACCTTTTCATCACTGTTTTCTTCAGTTTCACTATCTGGCTTGTCCCATACTGCCGCCGAATTTTTACTGCGTTTAAATAGGTCTTTTTTCACGTTCCAATCCGAAAATTTCATGTATTCCGGTTGGAATTTTAAAAACATTGTTCCGGTTTGTGAAAATCTTGATTTCGGTAACAATATCTCAACTTTGCCTGTTGGCGGTTGCGATTTGTCTTTTCTATATGCATCCTCATTATGGATCAGCATAACACTGTCAGCGTCTTGCTCAATAGCTCCGCTATCACGCAAATCGGCAAGTGTCGGTCTTTTACTCGAACGTTGTTCATTTGCTCTGTTTAATTGTGACAGTGCAAGAATTGGACAACCTAATTCTTTCGTCAGAATTTTCAACGCACGGCTGACATCACCAACAGCCTGTGCCTTTGTGTAATTTTTGTTTTGTGGCATTTCGATTAATTGCAGATAATCAACTACCACCGCTCCCAACGCTCCATGTTGTTTTTTTAGTCGGCGACAAACTGAACGAATTTTTCTAACTGTCATCTTAGCTCTATCGCAGATTATCAGTTTTTCTGTTTTGTCGGATTTGTTCATAAATCTGGCAATTTTGTCCCAATCATCATTTGTAACTTCGCCATACCGCAACGCCGAATATTTTATGTATGTCATTGATGATAATACACGTAGCATTAATTGTTGTTCGTCCATTTCCAACGAAAAAAATACAACTGGTTTAGATTCGTTAAATGCTATATGTTCGGCAATATTTAATGCAAATGCGGTTTTTCCCATGCCCGGTCTTGCACCTATAACGACCAATCCGTCCATACCACCCATTTTTAAATCAATATTTTTAAACCCTGTTGCCTGTCCCGGAATACTGTCTTTATTTTCACTCGCCCTTACGATGGTATCATAGGTTTTCATCATCAAATCGTCTGCGGTATTGACATTGATAGAATCGCTCTCTGTTGCCAGCATATATTCTACTTGGTCGGATATTTTTTCTATTGGCAATGTTGTATTGCCTGCCATAGCCAATATTTCATTTGACATATCTATGTACCAACGACGCTTCGCATATTCCTTTACGATTTTGCCATAGTAAATTAAATTATGTTTCGTTGGGTTGTTACTGATCGCATTTTTCAGAAATTCAATTCCATTGTATTCTTTGGCGGTTTTTAATGTACTATCTACCGTTACTATGTCGATTTTATCGTTTTTGTCGTTTAGGTACAAAATGCATTTGTACACCAATTTGCAATCACTGAAATAAAAATCATTGGGGGTTAGATTGACTTCGGTGGTTAATTCATCCACATTGCCACCAATGATTAATGCACCAACGACTGCCTGCTCCGCCTCATAGCTGGCGAGAATTTGTTGTTCAATCATCGTTATCCCTCCTTCGGAGTCGTGCGGCATACTCAGGGTCTTCCGCCTCGATTGTGGCGATGTAACTATCATCAGTTTCCTCAGTCAAAACCGGCTGTGCCGGTGTGTCTAAGTAATCGACAAACGCTTGCTCTTGTCCCACAAAATTTGTGGAATGTTTAATATAGCGTTTGTCTGTGTGCTGTTCCTCTATTTCAGCGAGGTAGTTATTCAGTGCAGTCATCAACTGTTCGGCTGAATAGGTCTTTCGTGCTTTGATGTAGTTCTTCATGGTCTGTTGTTCATTTCGTGGGTGCGGATATTTTGAATACCACTCCTTGAACTCAGACGCCAACTCTGGTGACGAAGCAGTCTTAGTGTTTTTATTCTTAGTGTTTTTATTCTTAGTGTCTTTATTCTTAGTGTCTTTATTGTTTAGTAGTACCGGATTTTCCGTTATCGGTTTTTCCGTTATCGGATTTTCCGTTATCGGATTTTCCATTATCGGTTTTTCCGTTATCGGTTTTTCCGTTATCGGATTTTCCATTATCGGTTTTTCCGTTATCGGTTTTTCCGTTATCGGTTTTTCGTAAATATGATACTCATAACCTTTAAACTTTCCTGTTTCATCTTTGCCAAGTTTTCGTACTATATAGCCGTTTTCTATCAACTCTTTTAGTCCACTACTCAATGAATTTGCTTTGTCTGCTGCGTGTTGTACTATTTCTGCTTCGTAAAATTGCCAGTTATCCGGATAAGATAACAACAGGGCTAAAAGTCCTTTAGCTTTCAAACTGATTTTTTCATTCAGCAAAAAGGCTTTATCAACTATTACATAGTTATCCTCTTTGTGTATTCTGTAAATCGCCATTATTAATTTTCTCCTTTTCTTTCCTTTGTACACCGTACTTTTTTCGAGCGTACTCGAATAAACCCTACCTTTCCGCAGGGTTTATTTAAGTCAAATTGCACAATTATTGTTTTTTCTTCATCAGTGTACTTCCGGTGAAATACACTGATTCTACAACTATTTTGTTTGAATAGTGCTTAACACCATCTTTTTCGTAGTTGTTGTTTCTGATTGCACCTTCAAATGCGACCATATCGCCCTTTGAGAAGTTTTTTTCAAGAAAATCCGCATTGTGTCCCCACAATTCGCATTGAACGAAATCTGTATCATACTCATTTTTAGAATTTTTGAAACGTCTTTGCACTGCCAAAGACACTTGAACAACGGTACTGTCACCTATGTACTTCTTTTTTAAATCGTTACAAATACGACCTATCAGCATTACTTTGTTCATTTTTCTCTCCTCCTTTGCTTGTCCAACCGTAGGAGCATTATGCTCCTTTTTCTTCGTTTTCGGTTGCCTGTTCTTGAATTCGTTGATTTACCGAACGAAAAACGGAAGATAACATAGGAAATTCCGACACATTGATAACTTTTCCTGCCACACTTTCAACTTCTTTTCCGTTCGCTAATATGTGATGTATTTTCATTTTTATCACCCCGTTCCATATTTATGAATTATGTATTTTGTCCTATTCTGAAAGGTGCTTTTTTTGTCCTCTCATTATTTAAGTCCTTATTTTTCACCGTTTTTCTACCTTTTCATAAGCAAATGGCGGTAATTTTTTTAATTGTCATTAAAATCAATACTATAACCGCCTTTAATTGCACCAAAGCCCTGCAATTCGGCAACTATTGATAGCATTGATGCAATATCATCTAGGATTTCGCTGACGCGAAAATCCTGCATTTTGTCTTGAATTTTCAATGCGTCATACAGTTCATCTGAAATTTGCATTGTAAAACTCATACTTTTTTTGAATATAGTATCGTATTTGAATGTTACAGCTTTCATTTGCAATACGCCACCAAACTGCAACCAATGACGATACATGCCCAACCGATAGTTATCATTTTTATTTCCCCTTTCCGTCACAGGTTCAAGAGAGCCACCCATAGTCAAAACATTTTTGAAGGTGATATTTTGAAAAAAGATTTTTAAAATTTTATATATTTCTACATTCATATGGAGTGAGTGGCTCACCTCAACCTGTGATTAAATATTTTTCTGCTGGCATATGTAAGCCACCCTGAAAAAGAAGAAACACCGCTGACAAAACACTAAATCCACGGTAAAAAAACAAAAAACAGAGTGGCTGACATATGCCAGCAGATTATTTTTAAAATAAGTCGTCTATTGTACAATTCAATACATTCGCAAGTGTCGGCAACTTATCACTTCTTGGCGATGCTTCGCCTGTTTCCCACTTCGCGATGGTTGACCTATCGACATTGATTAACTTCGCAAGACTTTCTTGTGTCAAATTTGCTTTTTCTCGTAGTTCTTTTAGCATATACATCTTGCTCACCTCCTCTTTTTTTCTGAATTACATTCACGTTATAGCGAATATGATTCACTTTGTCAATAGTTTTTGTGAATTTTTTTCAGAATGTATTTACATTGTGAAAGTAATTCACTATAATGTGAATTATGGAGGGGATAATCGTGTTAAACAATAAATTAAAAGAATTAAGAAAAAGTAAAAAAATAACACAGGAAGAATTGGCTGAAATCATTGGGGTTGAACGGTCAAGCATCGGAAAGTACGAGTCACCTACAAAACCAATAACACCATCTCCTGATGTTCTTTTGCGAATAGCAAATTATTTTAGAGTTTCAACTGATTATTTGTTGGGCAACGAAGAAAATAAAAGCAATTTAGACGAACAGTTAAGCGGAATTGAATTTGCATTATATGGCGAAGTTAAAGAATTAACCGATGAACAAAAGCAAGATATATTAGATTATACACGTTTCAAAAAAGAACAATGGAAGAAGGAAGAATAATGCTAAATCAATTAAATCAATATGCAATAAACCATAATATAGATGTCGATTTTTTTCCTATGAGATCCACAAAAGCATTATCTATCCCCGGAGCTATTGCATTAAATCCATTAATGATCCATACAATGCCTGAATTGATAGACGCATATGCTCACGAATTAGGGCATCACGAAACCGGTTCGTTTTACAAAATCAATTCAAAATTTGAAACACGTCAACGAATGGAAGAACGTGCGATACGTTGGGCGGTGCAGGAACTCATTCCGGCTGACAAACTGTTATCGGCATTTAAAAAGGGGTATACGGAAGTGTGGCAGTTAGCTGAATATTTTAATGTACCCGAAAATTTTATAAAGGATACTATTAGAGTACATAGGGTGAAAGGTAATATTTAAGGAGTGATAACAATGCCATTTAATAATTACAGAGGAAGTGTTGAAAAATGAAAGAAAATAACTTTATTTATGAATTTTATGAATGGTTAAAACGTTTTCTTGAATTGAATCGCAGAGATGTTGCTGACTTACACTTAAAGAAAAATAAAAGCACAATTAATATTATGCTGAAAAATGATATACTTTTTCAGTTTAGAAAAGCACACGAAGTGTATTTAAAAAATAATAGCAAAACACTTTTAGATAAATTTAAAATCAGCTATTCAAAATCAACTACCAAAACTGATACTATACCGCTTAAAATTTTGATTTCTGATTTTGTTTTTATAAATGATAATGCTCAATTCTTATTAGAGTTATTTGATGATATATATTTAAAAAACAATCCCAACTCTTTTTCTTTTTGTAGCAAATGGAAACAATGTTGCGATAGCTTACACTGTGTTGAAACGGATGCGACACAAGCTTCGCTGTGCCGTAGCAGAAAAAATATATTAAATGGTTTAATATTTAACGGTAAAAACAGTGTTTTAGATGAAAACGGTAAAATTTCAGAAGAAAAAGTAAGAGAAAACGTATCCAAAACACCTACATTTCAAATTACAAAGTTAAATTTACCAACAACTTCCGAACAGATAACATTATTATAGGCGGAGAAAAACACAAATGAGATTTATTGTACTTGATATTGAAACAGCCAATTATAATCCTACAAGTATATGCCAAATAGGAATTGTAGTATTAGATGACTTTAAAATAACACAAAAAATTGAATATTTAATTAAGCCAACTCCAAATGTTTTTGTTGAGAAATTTTCAAATCTTCACGGGATTACTTCCGATATGGTTGAAGATGCTCCGACATTTGACGTGGTATGGGATAAAATCAAACATTTATTTAACCGTTTTAATCTTTGTTTTGCTCATAACGCTCCATTTGATTTCGGGCATATAAAATCTACATTGCAGTATTACGGTTATAACACAGACGAAATTCCATTTCCGGTGTTTTGTACCTTACAATATGCCAGACACAGTGATTTGCCTTTAGAGCATCACACTTTGGAATGTTTATGTGATTATTTTTCCATTGAAAACAAAAACGCTCATTCAGCCTTGAGTGATGCTGTTGCAACATCAGAGGTTTTGTTATCTCTGATAGATTTCAATAATGATGATATAGCTACATTGGTTGGAAAATCCTACAAATATTCTTTTAACGATTGCGTATCAACCAAAGATTCAAAGAAAACACATAGCACTAAGCATGTCAGTCAAAAAGATATAGTATCGACAAATACTGAATTTAACAAAAATCATCCATTATATAATAAAACAATAGTTATAACAGGACAACTAAATTGTATGACACGCTCTGAGGCATATTTACATATAAAAAATGTCGGTGGGCTTTGTGCCGATAATATTACGAAATCTACAAATTTTTTAGTAACTAATAGTACAGCTATGACCGGAAAAATGAAAAAAGCCTTAGATTATCAAGAAAAAGGGATTGATATTTCGATCATAACAGAAGATGAACTTTACACGCTTTTGGCATCAAAATAATTTATTAAAAACAAGTTTGAAAGGAATTATTCAATATGAAGGTCGGAATATATTCAAGAGTTTCTACCCAAGAACAAGCACGAGAGGGTTATTCGATCGGTGAGCAAGTAGAACGTCTAAAAAATTATTGTGCCGCTAAAGGTTGGATTTTATATAAAACATATACTGACGCAGGCTTTTCCGGTGCAAATACTGACCGCCCCGGAATGCAACAATTAATATCAGATGTTGCTGATGGTAAGATAGATATGGTATTGGTATACAAATTAGACCGTTTAAGCCGTTCACAAAAAGATACACTTTTTTTAATCGAAGATGTATTTATAAAAAATAATGTCAATTTTGCATCTATAACAGAAAATTTTGATACATCAACACCCTTCGGACGTGCTATGATTGGTATATTATCAGTATTTGCACAGTTGGAACGTGAACAATTCAGAGAACGTTCCATAATGGGAAAAGATGCAAGAGCAAAGGAAGGACTACATCACGGAGGCGGAGCACCAACAGGGTATGATTATATTGACGGTCAACTTATAATAAACAAAGAAGAAGCCGAATTGATAAAGGAAGCATATCGTCTATTTTTGGAAGATGATATGACTATGATGGGAATAGCGGCTAAATTATCAGTATTTTCAGAGAAATTCAAGTATGATCACCGAATCAGAAAGATGTTGACAAATCCTCTTTATGCCGGATGGACACATTGCCGTGACGAGCTGTACAAGGGGCAACACGAAGCAATTATATCTCAAGAAGTATTTGATAATGTACAGACCAAATTGAAAATAAGAGCCGAAAATAATCCCCATTATCGTAATGCATTTAACAGAACATCTTTGCTCGCAGGTATTCTATGGTGCAAAAAATGCGGTGCAAGATATTTTAAAAGAGTTCGCCGATACGAAAAGGGTAGCAAAGTATATTATTATAATAAATATCAATGTTATAGTCGTAGTTCATATAAAAATATGGTCCGAGATAAAAGTTGCAAAAATAAAATATGGACTATGGACGTATTGGATAAAGCAGTAATTGATGAAATAAAAGCATTAGTGGCAAATCCAGCCGAAGTTGATAATATTATTAAACTAAACCAATCAAACAATAACATCACAGAAAAAAAAGAATTCTATAAAAAAAGAATCAAAGAAATAGAAAAACAAATGAATAAGCTAACTGATTTGTATAGCATAGACGGAATTGATATTGACTTTGTGGCAAAGAAAATCACTGCACTAAATACCGACAAAAAACGTATAGAATCAGAAATGAATGCGATTAACGAACACAAACCATTAATTTCAGCCGAAGATGCAAAGAAAAGATTATCCGGTATATCCAACATCTTAGACAACGGAGAATTTACGGAAAAGGTTAAAGTTATAACATCATTAATCAACAGAATTGAAGTAGATGATGATGATATTTATATCTATTGGAACTTCGTCTGATTTTTATTTTGCCCATTTCGGCATATCATTCAACCTCGGTTAATACTGCTAAGGTAACTTTAAAGAAATACTTCAAATCAACCGAATAAAAACCTCTGTTAAACGGCACAGCCTCAATGTCCGTAAACACCCAAATCACTTCGGCTTTTGTGCATTTAACGTTTATTGCTCTGTCCACAATATCCTGACCGCATGAAGTCAAGTACACGCGTACATTTTCCAAGCAGTCTTTATCCCTGCAACTGTCATATATCTTATCAGTATGTACACACACTGCTTCACGGAAATTTGTATCACAAGGATATTTTCTTTCTCTTCCGCAGTCATTACAGCAATTTCTGTTACAATCAGCCATTTATTATCATTCCTTTCTATGTTTTTGGGGTTTTCCCTTGGTATAGAATATGAAACTCACCGAAAAGTGTTACTTTTACCGATTATTTTAAATTAAAGTCTGAAAATTGCAAACATTTATATTTGGATTATGATATAATATGAAAAGTTTAGAAGTATCACGAAAGGAATTAAAACATGAACAAAATCACAGTAACCACAAATAAAAAAGCGTCTATGTCCGATTTTTACGGTATATTTTTTGAAGACATAAACCATGCCGCCGACGGCGGACTTTACGGTGAAATGATACGCAACAGGGCGTTTGAATTTTCACCTATGGACAATCCGTCATATCAGGCGTTGACGGCTTGGAAACGTATTGAAGAGGGCGGTGCGTCGGTATCGTCATTTGTATCAAACAAATCACCGTTTTCAAAGCGAAATCCGAATTATCTTATTCTTGAAATTAACAAAGCAGGTACAAGAGCCGGTATAAAAAATCTCGGCTATAACAGCGGTATTGCGGTAAAGGAAAATGAAAGCTACAATTTTTCATGCTACGCAAAAAGTGACAAGCCTTGTGAAATAACAGTTTCAATAGACAACGCATACGGTGAAGTCATTACAGAAAAGTTGCTTAACATCACGTCAAACGAATGGACGGAATATTCATTTACATTAACATCACCTGTTGACGATTTTTCGGCAGTGCTTGCAGTCACATCAAAGCAAGAATGTAAATTCTGTCTTGATTTTGTATCATTATTCCCCGTTAAAACCTACAAAAACCGCAAAAACGGTATGAGAAACGACATAGCCGAAATGCTTGCGGACTTAAAGCCTAAATTTATGCGTTTTCCGGGCGGTTGTCTTATCCACGACGGCACACTTAATTCCGACGACAGAAACTCAATGTACCGTTGGAAAAATACAATCGGTGCTGTAACCGACAGACCGTCACGACGTAACAACTGGCGATACAATCAATCGTTGGGACTCGGATATTTTGAATACTTCCAATTCTGTGAGGACATCGGTGCAAAGCCTCTGCCTGTACTTCCTGCCGGATATAATCCGCATATGGAGCAAGCCGTTCCGCTTGACGAAATGCAGGAATGGATTGATGACGCACTTGACCTTATCGAATTTGCCAACGGCACTGCCGACACGAAGTGGGGCAAAATAAGATGTGATATGGGACACACCGAGCCGTTCAATCTTGAATATCTTGCAGTCGGCAACGAAGAAGTCGGTCAGGGCTTTTGGGACAGATATGACCTTTTCCACAAAGCCATAAAAGAGAAATATCCGCAAATAAAAATAATCAACTCTGCCGGACCGTTCCCACAAGGCGGTGAATTTGAACGCGGTTGGAACAACGCAAAAAAGAACGGCTCTGACCTTGTTGACGAGCATTACTACACATCACCCGAATGGATGCTTGCCAACTGCCACCGTTACGACAATATGCCGTCAGACGGTCCGAAAGTATTCTTAGGCGAATACGCGTCATGGGGCAACACATATTACAACGCACTTATCGAGGCGGCATATATGACAGGACTTGAAAACAACGCACATGCAATCGGTCTTGTATGCTATGCGCCACTGCTATGCAATGTCGACTACATAAACTGGCAGCCCGATATGATTTGGTTTGACAATCACAGAGTATACGGCAGTGCGAATTACTATGTACAAAAAATGTTTATGAACTGCACAGGCAACAATCTGCTTGACGTAAAGCACGACGGTTTTGACAAGCCAATCACTCTTGGCAGTGACAAAATCAGCGGTAATATTGAGATTGAAGCTGACAGATGCAGTGCGGAATTTTACGATATTAAAATCACCGACATCACAACAGGCAATGTAAAAACATATGACAATCTATCATTCAGCAACGGCGGTAAAGCCGTTATAGACAGCATAGACTCAAATCATTATAAAGTCGAATTTACCGCCAAACGCACAGCAGGCGACAAAGGTTTCCGCCTGTTCTTCGGCAAGTCGGACGATAAAAACTTAATTCAATGGTTTATCGGCGGTTGGCAAAATCAAGACACAGAAGTCAACGCACAAGTAAACGGACGCGGTTCGTGCCTTGACCACAACATTTTCTCCGTAATGACAGGACAGGAATACAAACTTTGCCTTGAAGTCAACGGCAGAAATATTACTACATATATAAATGGCAAAACCGCAAACACTGCAATCGACAAACAGCCTGTTATGGAGGAATTATACTACACCGCAAGCAGTGACGATAACAACATTTATATTAAAGCGGTCAATGTGCGTGACACCGAAATAACATCTGAAATATGCGTTGAAGGCGTAAACGGCATTAACGCAAACGTAACGGAGCTTTCCGGCAATTCGCTTGATGATATAAACGATTTCGATAATCCGAAAAAGGTATCGCCGAAAACATCGGCTTTAACCGCCGTATCAAATACATTTGAATACACATTCCCGCCGAAAAGTGTTACAATATTTACTATACAGAAATAAAACCATTAGACGACTGATAAAACAGTCGTCTTTTTTTGTAATCAAACCCCAAAAAGCAGAATAAATATAAACAAAAGGGGGTATCCGTATGGAAAGCTTTGAAACTGCTGCACCGATAATAGTTCTTATCTGTTCACTTACCGCACTGTTATTTTCATTTATCAAATTTTACTCCGTAAAGCGAAAAAGCGAAGGTACGGATATGATGAAAAGCATCAGCGTCAAAATACGCAAAGGTGCAATGGCATATCTTAAACGTCAATACAAAACGGTCGGAATATTTTTTGCGATTATGTTTTTCATTTTGACCGTACTTGCGGCGAAAAGATTTTTAAGTCCGTTTGTGCCGTTTGCATTTTTGACAGGCGGATTTTTTTCGGGATTGTCGGGATATGTGGGAATGAATATCGCCACATACGCCAACACACGCACCGCGAACGGTGTTCGTGACGGACTTAACAAGGGTTTAAAAATCGCGTTTGCGTCAGGCTCTGTTATGGGGCTTACCGTTGTCGGTTTAGGACTTTTCGATATAAGTGTGTGGTTTATTCTTTTGAATTTCGTGTTCAAACTCAACATAAATGACGTTATGACAGCTATGCTCACATTCGGTATGGGTGCAAGTTCAATGGCACTGTTTGCACGCGTGGGTGGCGGAATATTCACAAAAGCGGCTGATGTCGGAGCGGATTTAGTCGGCAAAGTCGAAGTCGGTATACCTGAGGACGATCCGCGTAACCCTGCCTGCATTGCCGATAATGTCGGCGACAATGTCGGTGACGTTGCAGGAATGGGCGCTGATTTGTATGAATCGTATGTCGGCTCGATTATTTCGTGCGGAGCGCTTGCGTCTGCGGCAGGACTTGGCTTTAACGGTGTACTTGTGCCGATGCTTATCGCCGCAATCGGCATAATTGCATCTATTATCGGCACATTTTTCGTTTCGACAAAGGAAGGTGCAACGCAAAAATCGCTTTTAGGCTCATTAAGACGCGGTACATACATTGCGTCAATCCTGTCGGCAGTCGGCTCGGCATTTCTTATTTTCACATTACTTCCCGACAATTCAAATGTATTTTGGGCGGTTATTTCGGGACTTATCGCAGGAGTGATGATAGGATATTTCACAGAGTATTACACGTCAGACTCTTACAAGCCTACAAAAAACCTTGCAAAATCTTCAAATACAGGCTCGGCGACAATCATAATAGACGGTATCGCACTGGGAATGTCGTCAACGGCGATACCTGTTATTATAATCGGAATTTCGGTAATTATAAGCTACTTTACCGCAGGAGGTATGGCAAGCTTTGAGGACGGACTTTACGGAGTTGGTCTGTCGGCAGTCGGTATGCTTTCAACACTCGGCATAACGCTTGCGACAGATGCATACGGACCTGTTGCCGACAACGCAGGAGGTATTGCTGAGATGTCGGGGCTTCCCGATATAGTGCGTGAAAGAACGGACGCACTCGATTCACTCGGCAACACGACCGCCGCAACAGGCAAAGGTTTTGCAATAGGCTCGGCGGCACTGACCGCGCTTGCACTGATAGTTTCATACACCGATAAAATAACCGAAATGGGAATTGAACTTAATCTTTCCGTCACTAATCCCGCAGTGCTTATAGGCTTATTTTCAGGGGCAATGCTGCCGTTTTTGTTCAGTGCAATGACTATGAGAGCTGTCGGACGTGCGGCACAAAAAATTGTTGTTGAAGTAAGACGACAGTTTAAGGAGATAAAAGGATTGATTGACGGAAAAGCAGAGGCTGATTATGAAACGTGCGTTGACATATGCACAAAATCTTCGCTGAAAGAGATGATTTTCCCCGCCGCACTCGGAATACTTGCACCGATAATTGTCGGATTGGTGCTTGGGTGCAACGGTGTTGTCGGTATGCTTGCAGGTGCTTTAATATCCGGTTTTGCACTTGCTGTAATGATGGCTAATTCGGGCGGTGCTTGGGATAATGCGAAAAAATATATCGAGGCAGGTAATTTCGGTGGTAAAGGCAGCGAAAATCATAAAGCCGCCGTTGTCGGCGATACGGTCGGTGATCCGTTTAAAGATACTTCCGGTCCGTCCGTTAATATATTGATTAAACTTCTGTCTATGGTTTCAATCGTTTTCGCCGCACTTATCGCCACATACGGTGGTATGGGGCTGTTTTAGGCATACAAAAAGGCAAGCCACATAAGTGACTTGCCTTAAATTTCTTATTAGCCTTGTGTATTGTAGCTGTAATTTGGAGCCTCTTTAGTGATATAAATATCATGAGGATGGCTTTCCTTTAGACCTGCACCTGTAATTCTTACGAACTTACCGTTTTCCTTTAACAACTGAATTGTCTTAGTTCCGCAGTAACCCATACCCGAACGCAGACCGCCGAGTATTTGGAATATAGTATCAGAAACAGGGCCTTTGTAAGGTACACGACCTTCAACACCCTCCGGAACAAGTTTCTTTGAACCTGTTTGGAAGTATCTGTCCTTACTTCCGCATTCCATAGCCGCAATAGAACCCATACCTCTGTAAACCTTGAAACGTCTGCCTTGGAATATTTCAAATTCGCCAGGGCTTTCGTCACAGCCTGCAAGCAAGCTACCAAGCATAATAACGTCCGCACCTGCCGCAACAGCCTTAACAACATCGCCCGAATACTTAACACCGCCGTCGGCGATAACAGGGATATTGTACTTCTTTGCAACTTGGCTTACGTCATATACAGCAGTAATCTGCGGTACACCGATACCTGCAACGACACGGGTTGTACAGATTGAACCCGGACCGATACCGACCTTAACACAGTCTGCGCCTGCGTTAATAAGTGCCTCTGCCGCTTCGCCTGTTGCGATATTTCCTGCGATCAAGTCCAAATCAGGGAATGCCTCCTTGATTTCCTTAACCTTATTTATGATATTCTTACTGTGACCGTGTGCACTGTCAAGTACAACAACATCAACACCTGCGTCATATACAGCCTTAACTCTTTCCAATGCGTCGTTTGTAACACCGATTGCCGCACCGACCAAAAGTCTGCCGTTCTTATCTCTTGCAGAATTCGGATAACGGATAGCTTTTTCAATATCCTTTATTGTAATAAGTCCTTTTAAGTGATTTTTCTCATCAACTATCGGCAACTTCTCAATCTTGTGCTTTGAAAGAATTTTCTGTGCCTCTGAAAGAGTTGTTCCGACAGGAGCAGTTATAAGATTTTCGCTTGTCATAGCGTCTTTAATTTTCTTTGCAAAATCTGTTTCAAATCTCAAGTCACGGTTTGTAATTATACCGATAAGCACGTTATTGTCATCACAAATCGGAACACCTGAAATTTTATATTTACCCATAAGCTCATCTGCGTCTTTTAGCGTATGGTTTTCAGAAAGACTGAACGGATTGGCTATAACGCCGTTCTCACTTCTCTTTACTTTATCAACTTCCGCAGCCTGCTGTTCAATCGTCATATTCTTATGAATTATTCCGATTCCGCCCTCTCGTGCGATTGCAATAGCCATTGACGACTCTGTAACAGTATCCATTGCCGAACTCATCAGCGGTATGTTAAGCGTTATGTTTTTAGTTAGTTTTGTTGTTAAGTCAACTTCGTTAGGTGTAAAATCAGATGCTTGCGGTACAAGTAATACATCATCAAATGTAAGACCTTCCTTAGAAAATTTTTCTTCCATTCTTATAACTCCTCTCATTAGTATTAATTTTATTAATTATAACAAATTTTGCGTTTTTTTTCAAGACCTTTTTTACGTCATTTTAAAGTTTATTATAATTGATTAATATAGTCTGTAAGGCATATTCGCATTGTGGCAATATCACTAATTTTGAAAACTTCGCCCTTTAATCTTGATGAACCCGCAAGTCCCTTGATATACCACGCAATATGCTTTCTCGCCTCTTTTATTCCGCGGCTTTCGCCCTTTTCTTCAACAAGCATTTCAATATGTTCCAACGCTTGCGCAAGTCTGTCCTGAGGAGTCGGTTCAAAGTTCACGTTGCCGTTTTTCAGATATTCGTTTACCTGTCTGAATATAAACGGATTTCCCTCACAGCCTCTTCCTATCATAACCGCGTCACAGCCTGTCATATCAATCATTCTTTTCGCATCCTCGGCACATTTTATATCGCCGTTGCCGATTACCGGAATTGAAACCGATTCTTTTACTTTCTTTATTATATCCCAATCCGCCGTTCCGCTGTAAAACTCTGCTCGCGTCCTGCCGTGTATCGCAATCGCCGCCGCTCCGCCTTGTTCTATAATCTTTGCAACTTCAACTGCATTTATACTGTCATCGTCCCAACCTTTACGAATTTTTACCGTCACAGGCACAGGCGACGCGGAAGAAACTTTATGCACTATCTCGCCTATTTTTTCGGGTGTCTTAAGCAATGCGCTGCCGTCACCGTTGTTTACGATTTTCGGTGTGGGACAGCCCATATTTATATCTATTATATCAGGTTTTACCGCCATAACTTTCGGTATCACTTCCGCCATTATATCAGCGTCAGAGCCGAATATTTGTATCGCACAAGGACGTTCTTCGTCATCTATCCGCATTAAATCGGCGGTTTTTTTATCGTTGTAGTACAGTCCTTTCGCACTCACCATTTCCGAATACACAAGTCCTGCACCGTATCTTCGGCATATTTTTCTGAAAGGTAAATCAGTTACTCCCGCCATCGGTGCAAGAAATACGTTGTTTTCTGTTTCAAAATTTCCTATTTTCATTGTTTCGCCTTTTATTTTTCCCTTTGTTTTTGATTATATCCAAAACAGACAAGCCTGTGTTGTGTTTTTGGCTTGCCTGCTGTTGTGTTGCCACCACTCCGTCACTTCGTGACACCTCTCCTCAAGGAGAGGCTTTTCGCATGGCTCCCATTGAGGGGAGCTGTCAACGCAGCTGACTGTGGGGTGGCTTTACCTTGCCTTTCGATTTGCCACCACTCCGTCACTTCGTGACACCTCTCCTCAAGGAGAGGCTTTCGTATGGCTCCCATTGAGGGGAGCTGGCGGCTTAGCCGTCTGTGGGGTGGCTCTTTTCTCAATTCTCTCTTATCTATTATTTGCTTTTCATTGGGCGACCGATGATCGCCCCTACAAACATAAAGTTTTGCGTACGGAACGGCACCCTCGACGTCCCTTTTTCGTACCATACCCCTACGAACGTTAAATTATCTTCTTTTTGAGTATTCCAATATTTTATGATTATTTGAGAAGAACTGCAAATTTGCGTCAAAATACAAATGTGAAACTTCGCCCTTATTCATTTCGCCGTTTTCGATTTTATTTGCACAATCCCATGTTGTATCGACAATCATCCATCTGCCGTCAACGTATACTTCATTCCATGCATGATTTTGTTCGTCGGTTGCAATACTTGTATCTGTCCACGCGGTATCATTACCGACACCAAGTGCGTATCCCGACACGACATTACACGGTATATCAATACTTCTGCACAGCGACGCCATAAGCGTTGCAAAACCAAGACACACTGCCTTACGGCTCTTTACTATATCCGTTGCGTAATACGGCGGTGCCTCGTCACTTGCCAGGCTGTCAACGTCATAATACATATAAGAACATATCCAATCGTGCAACGCAAGCACTTTTTCATAGTCTGTCGTTTTATCCGCCGTAAGCTGTTCGGCGATAGAGATTATACTGTCACTGTTTGATTGTATAGACGCGGTGTATTTAAGTGCCTCCTTAATTGACTTATCCTTTTCATACATCGCCTTATTATGTTCAAACACAGGTGACTGTTTGATAACCCAACCGCCGTTGCCGTCACGCACAAGTTTTACATAATTATACACCCAGCTTTCAAACTGTCCGTAAGGCTTATCACCGGTATACACGTCAACACCGACAGATGAGCCGTTCGTTTTCGGAATTGATATTGTTTTATTGAAACTATTTTCGGAATTTGCCGTAATCGAAACCTGTTCAAGCGTTTCACCGTTTTCATCGATAAATGCCGCAATCAAATTTGATTTACTTCTTGAACCGACAATTCCGAATATCTGTATTCTGTCATAATCCGCAATCATAGAAATATTTTCGTTCGGATAAAACGAAAGCATAGGACTGTTCTGTATATACGCATTGACCGCCACATCTGACGGATCAATAGGTAAATCCTCCTGTTTTATCATTGCCATAAGCTCGGACGGTGTAGGAATATAATCCGTCACCCTCGAAAGCCGTTCGGACAATGCCGAAACCGAATCCGTAACCTCTGGACAATTTTCTTTAAGATACGGAACATAACTTCCGAAATTCAAGAAAAAGTCTGTCTGCGAATTAATCACGGCTATTCCTATTGCTAATATCAAAAGTATGGCAAAAAATTTCTTTATCGTTTTCATATCATACCACCATACCAAAATCAAATTTTATATAAAAAATGCTGCGACCTAAGTATATTCTTAAGCCGCAGCATCTTCCTTATTGGAGGCGCCACCCAGATTTGAACTGGGGAATAAAGGTTTTGCAGACCTCTGCCTTACCACTTGGCTATGGCGCCGGATACAAATAACAAAAGACGCATATTTTTGCGTCTTTTGTCTTGTAGTAAATGGAGCGGAAGACGAGATTCGAACTCGCGACGTTCACCTTGGCAAGGTGACGCTCTACCACTGAGCCACTCCCGCATTTTTCACAATTCATAGAATTGTGAAGTGGTGCCTTCGGGTGGAATCGAACCGCCGACACAGGGATTTTCAGTCCCTTGCTCTACCGACTGAGCTACAAAGGCATATGGCGACCCGGATGAGGCTCGAACTCACGACCTCCAGCGTGACAGGCTGGCGTTCTAACCAACTGAACTACCGGGCCATAACACTTTATTTTCATAAAGTGTATTTGGTGGGAGTTACAGGGCTCGAACCTGTGACATCCTGCTTGTAAGGCAGACGCTCTCCCAGCTGAGCTAAACTCCCATTTGCGCTGACCTGTTGTGTCGGCCAACAACATTGACTATTATAGCAGACCTTTTTTACTTTGTCAACACTTTTTTTAAAAAAATTTTTATTTTTTTAAAAAAGATTTTTTTTGGTTATTTTTGACTGATATTTATATTTATTTTTATGTTTTTATGGTGTATAATATTACTAATATAAAATGTATAACTTAGAGGAGGAAACACTTATGAAGAAATATATAAAAAAGTTAATTTCAATTCCCCCTATATTGGCGATAAGCATTTCATTGCTTACTGCGTGTTCTGTTCCGCAGAGCGAATCGACTCCTTCTCCTTCGGAGAAATCAGCAAATGAAACCGTCTATGCTTTTGTCGGAAAAGATATACAAAATCCTTACAACCAAAAAGTTTTTGAGGGTTTTGAAACCGCTTGCAACGAAATCGGCATTGAGGCGGTTTACAAAGCACCGACTTCCGCAACCGCTGACAAACAAATTGAAATTATAAATGAACTTATAGATAATAACGTGGACGGAATCGCCATTTCCGCCAACGATGCCGACGCACTTGAATCTTCACTTACCGAGGCTCTGAATTCAGGCATTGAAGTAATATCGGTTGATGCACCCGTAAATTCAATTTCACGAAAAACACATATTCAACAAGCCGATCCGGAAGTACTCGGACGAAATTTTATAAAGAGTGCGTATGACGTTTCAAACGGTGAAGGCGGTTTTGCGATTTTAACTTCCACAGGCAGTGCACCGAATCAAAATCAATGGATACGCTATCTAAAGCTCGAAATAGAAGAAAATCCCAAAAAATACAGCAATATGCCTCTTATCGAAATAGCTTACGGCGATGATGATGCAACCAAATCTTACACGGAAACACAATATCTTTTGCAAAATGACGCTATTAAAACTATTATCGTTCCTACGACAATAGGCTTGAGTTCCGCCGCCAAAGCGCTTAAAGAATCCGGCAAGGATGTAAATCTTATAGGACTTGGTTTTCCGAGTGAATTATCCGAATACATAAAAGACGGAACGTGCGACAGATTGTACATATGGAATACGACCGATCTCGGCTACCTTACCGCCTACACGCTTAAAGCCCTTGACGAAAATGAAATAACAGGCAGCATAGGTGAAACATTTACCGCCGGTTCACTCGGCGAAAAGACAATCACCGCTGACAAGGACAATGCAAGCGAAATAATACTCGGCGACCCGATTATGTTTGACCGCACAAACATCGACTCATTATCGGATATATATTAGTGTAAAATCTCCAAAAAAACACATTTATATGTGTTTTTTTATTTGAAATTATTGCACTGTTCTGCCTATTATGATAATATAATTATACTTATAATATAATTATACTTATAATTTAATTATTCATATTTTCTTTTTTGGGGAGGCACAGAATATATGTATAAAAAAACAATATCAAAAAGTTTAGGTCTTTTAATTGCCCTGCTTGTCACTATTGCTATTGTTATAATCAGCTATGCCAGTTATATTACCTATGCGGCAAATCAACGAACGATTTCTACTCTTTCTGAAATTTCACACCAAAATCAGACTATTTTCAGTCTTGAACTCGGAAGAGATGCAAAAATCATAGAAAATGCGGCATCTTATATAGAAAAATTGGGTTATGCCTCTTTTGACGATATTCTTACATTTTTAAAGCATAGCCAAATCGCTAATCAACAGCATCTTTTAGGAATTGTAACACCTGACGGCAAGCTTACCGACATAAACGGAGTCGAAATCGACTTATCGCAATTTCCTAATACAAAAGAGGCTTTTAACAGCGAAGAAACTAAATTCTTTTGCGATTCATATAATGATTTTACATTTCTTGTATGCACTACGCCCATAAGAATAGACGGCGAAAATAAATTCGTAATTTTCTCTACATATCTGACTTCCCGATATGCAGATTCAATTTCAACGCCTACATTTGAAAACGAAGGATATTCTTACGTCATTGACAGTGACGGAAAAAGAATTGTCGGCTCATCTCATGACGGTTCATTCGGATTGACATTCGACAATCTGTTTGACGAAATGAGTCAAGCGTCAAACAAAAATGACAGTGCCATACAGCAAATGCAAGCCGATTTAAAAGAAGGTAAATCAGACGGAATAATAATGCTTAACGGCATTGAAAAATACATTTATTATACACCGCTTAATATAAACGACTGGTACATACTTACTGTTGTGCCAAAAAACGTTGTGACAAAGTACACAACTCAAATTCTTATATGCTGTTACCTGTTCATCGTATTTTGCTCAATCGTATTTTTCTACCTATTGCATACGGCAATCAAAGCAAAAGCCACCGGTCAAAAGCAGCTTGAGGAAATGGCTTACGTTGACAGTCTTACAGGCGGTATGTCATACACAAAATTTGTTTTTGAGGCTGAGAAAATACTGAAAAACAATCCTGATGAAAATTATGCTTTAATTAACCTTGATATAAACAATTTCCAATATATCAATGACTTTTTCGGCGATGACGAAGGCGACAGAGCTTTAAAATTTTTGTGGTCTGCCATTTATAAGCGACTTGAGCCAAAAGAATTGTGTTCAAGAATTTTTGACGACCACTTTGTCGCATTAATCACATACGACAATACTAAGTCGTTAGATAAAGCTTGCGCAGATTTCTTTAACTCGCTTAAATTATACAGTCCGGCAGGCGGTGTATATAATATGACGGTATCTGTCGGAATTTATCTTGTGGATGACAGAGATATGAAGATAAATTCAATGCTTAATCGTGCAAGAACAACACAAAAGCATTTGAAAGGACAGTCCTCACAATCGCAATATGCAATATATTCTTCAAAGCAACGTGATGATATTATGATGCAGAAAACGATTGAAAACGGCTTTGAGGATGCTATTAAAAACAAAGAATTTAAGGTTTATTTCCAACCTAAATTCAATATTAACGCAAACAAATTCAACGGTGCAGAGGCACTTGTACGTTGGCAAAAGCCTGACGGAACAATAATTTCACCCGGTATGTTTATACCGCTGTTTGAAAAGAACGGCGATATTGTTAAGCTTGACAAATATGTGCTTGAAGAAACTTGTGCCAAAATCAGAAAATGGCTTGATTTGGGCTATGACGTTTCGCCAATATCGGTAAACGTATCGCTCCTGCAGTTATTGGACGAAAACTTTGTTGAGGATCATATCAAGACGGTTGAAAAGTACGGAATACCGCTAAATCTGATTGAAGTTGAATTTACCGAAAGTATTCTTGCAGAAAACGAAAGCTTGCTTATTTCGCTTACAAAGCAATGTAAAAAGCACGGAATTAAAGTTTTGCTTGATGACTTCGGCAGCGGATATTCTTCACTTAATATGCTTAATCTTCTGCCTTGTGACATCGTTAAACTTGACAAACGTTTTGTCGATAAACTTGAAACAGACGATAAGTCAAAGGCTATTGTTTTGAGCGCAATATCGCTTGCACATACACTTCAAATGTCGGTTACGGCAGAGGGTATTGAAACAAAAAGTCAATACGATTTATTAAAAGAAATGCATTGTGATACAATTCAAGGTTTCTATTGTGCAAAGCCGATGCCTGAAAAAGAGTATGAGAACCTAATCAAAGGCTGATAAATTACAGACATTATAAAAGGCTGTCGAAATTCGACAGCCTTTATTTTATATTTGTCCTTTCATCTTAAGCACTCGCTCTACTGCACTGTTTAGTGTCTCTTCACTGATTTCGCCGCATTTAACCGCATCTAAAATCTGATTATAACCTGTTTGATAATCGGTCGTTATAAGTAAGTCATTACCCGCATTTACCGCTTTAACGTACACATTCTCCATATCTGCGACTGCACCCATAGCAATGTCGTCTGTCATTATAACACCGTCAAAACCGCACTCATCTCTGAGCATATTGTGAATTGTCGGCGAAAGTGACGCAGGGTTTTCACTGTCAAGTGCATTGACCGTATTATGTGCCACAAGCACACTGCTTGCACCTGCCTCAATTCCGGCTTTAAACGGAAGCAAGTCGTTTTCGCGTATGCTCTCGGCAGTTTTGTCGTCATAAACAGTGCCTTGATGACTGTCACCGCCTACACCGCCATATCCGGGAAAATGCTTTAATACGCTCATAATTCCTGCGTTATTCATTGCCGTTACCGTCTTTGAAACGAAATCAGCCGTAACTTCCGCATTTTGTCCAAGACTTCTGTCATACATATAATCAGACGGATTTGTCGAAACGTCCGCAACAGGCGCAAGGTTCATATTAACTCCCAAGCTCAGAAGGAATTCCGATTTTTCCGTTGCATTTTCAACTGCTGCGTCCATTCCGCCCTCATTGTAAATCTCTTGCGGTGACTTGAATTTTTCGGGTGCAAGATTAGGGTTTGAACTTACTCTTACAACCGTTCCTCCCTCCTCGTCCGCACCGATTATAAGCGGTATGTCGCTTTTATCTTGATAACTCTGTATTTTTTCTTTTACTTCGTCTTTTGTAAGTCCCTCAAAGTCACGTCCGAACATCAATATTCCGCCCGGTTTTATACTCATTAAATCATCTGTTTGTTCGTCATCAACGCAACGCACAAACAGAATTTGTCCGACTTTTTCTTCAAGGCTCATTGTATCTATGAGCGTCGGCTGTTCTGTATCGGATACTTCGTTCTTCACACCGCCGCAGGACGCAAGCATTGCACACATCGCAATACTTATAATTATAGATATTATTTTTTTCATCACTTTTCCCCTATTTCACATACAACATTCCGTTTTTATCTTCAAGTTCAAAATACGCAGGACGTTCAAGCGGATGCTTGTTCGGCGAATGTAATAATAACAGTAATTTGTCATCAAACGTTTTAAAAATCATACCATGTCCGCCGTCTTTTTTAAACAGCAGTTCGTCACGTTGTACCCAATTACCGTCTATGTCGCCATTATCCGACACTGCAATAGCCTCTGTATATCCTTCTTCGCCCATACTTGACCATAACAAAAGTAACGTACCGTCAGCACATCTGTACGGAAACGGACCGTCCGTAACGTATATACCTTTGTTTTTCTGTGCCTCGGCAATCCAGCTCGCCTCACTCGCTTTAAACAACAAAATCGGTTCACCGACTGCTCTTTTTAAATCTGCACTCATTTCAATCGCACACATTTCACCGTCATTTATCTGTACCCATTCATGGCAAAAAATCATATACGGCTTACCGCTTTTGCTTATGTATAACGTGCCGTCAAGCGATTCCCAATCCGGCGGTGTAATTGTACCCTCACTGTGTACCGTAAATTTGCCGTCCGGCTTGTCTGCCTTTAATACCATAGTTCCACGACATCTGTCCGCCGATTTGAATGACGCAAACATATAGAACGCGCCGTTGTACGCATAAACTTCAGGCGCCCAATAATGTCTGTCCGCCCAAAAATCTGCCGTTCGCGTAAATATCTCTTTTGGTTCAGACCAATTTTCAAGGTCGTCACTGACGTATACGTCAAGCCCTGTCGCGTTGTCCTCCCACACTTCACTTCCGCGTGAGCCGTATAGGTAATATTTGCCCTCATACGGCAATATGAATGGATCACGTATGTTTATATCTTCTCTTTTCATTGTGTTTCTCCTTTTATTTTTGCCACCTCTCCTTTAAAGAGTGGCTTTCGTAGGGGCGATCATCGGTCGCCCTTTTTGTGTTTTCTTCAACGGGCGACCAATGGTCGCCCCTACGAGGGAAAGTAGTGGACTACTTTCCCTGTACTGCGGTCATAATTTGATTATACGCCCAATGATTTGGTGAAACATCACCGAACGGATTTTCTGCATTTTCCGCTATCGGATTACCAAGCACTTTATTCATCATTGTAACCGCCTCCGCGCGAGTTACTGAATTATCAGGCTTAAACGTGCCGTCCTCATATCCGCTTACGATATTTTCATCATACAACGACTTTATATATCCTGTTGCATAATAATCGTTTGGCACATCTGAAAATTCTGTACATATTCCATCTCCGTCAAATGAGCCGTATTTACTCAAAATAACTGCCAATTCTCCACGTGTTATATCTATGTCAGCCTTAAATGGACCGCCATCGTAACCCGAAATATACCCCTTTTCAGTGGCATATCCGACATAATTCGCATACCATTCATCACCCGATACATCGGTAAAATTACTTGAATACGTCTTATTTTCGTCAAAATCAGACGAACATCTTGCTATAATTGCCGCCGCCTCAGCACGGGTTATTGTATTATCCGGTCTGAATGTGCCGTCCTCATATCCCGAAATATACGCTTTACTTCCGCCGTTTCCTGTTTTAAGTCTTATAATACTGAATGAATCGGCAGGCGCATTATATGTAAAGTTATTGCTTGCATTTGTTAATTCGGTTTCTTTCGGTACGATTGCATTTTTATTATCAAGACTGTTTTCCAAGTTTGTATCGCCCGACATAACAGTTGTCTTTGCAATATTTGACGTTACAGTTTCACCCGATACATTCATTCCGATATTTACGTCACTGTCCATTGTATTGACAACCTTAACGATAACGTCACCTGTTTCCTCATCATACACGCTTGACGAATACACAGTACCGTACTCCTTAGGCTTTTTATATGAGCATATAAATTCATCATTCAAATATGCTTTGATTTCATCATCAGTCACTTCAACCGTAACGTCATACCATTCATTATCATTTATATGCACGTTACCGACATACGACTGTTCCGCAACGTTACCGGAAGAAGAACTTACACCGTTTACAATGTGCTGTACCTTTGCGGTTGTATTGCCCCAACCGCCTATATTAACTCTGTAATAATTCAATGCATCATCTGCCGCAACTCCTATTTGGAAACCCTCGCCGCCACTCAATTTGCGTGCTTTCAGAGTCAAAGTATAGTTACGCATATCAGGACTTGCATAATAGCATACCGCGCCTGTATTATCCGACATTTGAGAAATCACACCTTTATCGTCTATAGACCAATCACCGTTTGTTGTTTCCCATTCAGATTTATCAACAGTTACAGTTGAATTTTCCGTTTTTACCTCTATATCTTTAAATTCGTTATGTGTTCCCCAACTGCCGACTGCAACACCGCCTTGAAGTGCGTCATCCATTTCGATACCGTTCAGCTTAACTTCTGTCGGCAAAGAATAATCTCCTTGATTATTTGAGAACAGTGACTGAACGTAATAATTCGGTGTAAGAACGTAATCCGAATTATTAAACCAAATCATATCCGCCGCCGACCACTGTGTATTGCCGTACTTCGCAAACATAGGCGCGTAGCTCGCCATACGCACAACGTCCGCATTTCTTTCAAGACCTGTCATAAATGCCGCCTCTGACAGTGCGTTATACCAAGCATTACCCTTTGACGCATATTCACCCAAAAATACCTTTGTATTTGTGTCACGTCTGTAATTATCATATCTGTAAGCGTGCTGTCTGAACCAATCTGCTGTTTCATAATAATGCTCGTCCATACGGTCGGCAAGCTCCTCATGCTCATTCGCCCAATTCCATGCAAGGTCATTTGAACTTCCGCTTGACGCAGTACCTGACGTTGTTACAAGGTTAATATCGGGATATTTTTCGTGTATCTGCTTTGCAAATTCTTCGTATCTTTCAAAGTAAATATCGCCGTACTGCTCGTTTCCGATACCTATGTACTTCATATTAAACGGCTTTTTATGTCCCATTTGAATACGCTTCTGCACCCATTCATTACTTTCATCAGTGCCGTTTGCAAATTCGATAAGGTCAAGTGCGTCATCAATATACGGCTGTAATTTGTCCATAGGAACAAGGTGTTCTTCGTCCGTTGCACTTCCGCTGCGGACTTGACACGCAATACCGCAATTCAAAATAGGAACAGGCTCCATACCCAAGTCCTCGCACATTTGGAAATACTCATAAAAACCAAGTCCATAAGTCATCATATACGGCTCTGTCGCAGACGGATTCCATATGTTTATCATTTCCTTACGCTCCGACACATCACCGATTGTATCTTTCCAGTTCCAAGCCGTATCCATTGTCTGTCCCTCAACGGCACAACCTCCCGGAAAACACAAGAATTTAGGGTGCATTGCTTCAAGCTGTTCCATCAAATCCTTACGCAAGCCGTGTCCTTTGTATGTATCCTCCGGCATAAGCGATACCATATCTACATCAAGGTCACTGTCGCCTGTATTTGTAACGATAAGTCCGCTGCCGTCACTTTCAAGTTCTTCGTCGGCAGTGAATGTAACAGAATACTTTTTCCAATCGTCTTTTGAATTACATTTTATAACGGCAGCAGATTCATTAAAAGGTTCAACCTCAAAACTAACCTTATGTTCATCTATTACAATTCCCAACGACACCGTCAGTTCACCCTCGCCGCGTGCATATACCGAAAAATCATATTTTTCGCCATTTTTAAATTCCATTCCGCTGAAAGATGTACCTTTATCGCAATCCCATTCGGTTCCGTCATAAAAACCGTCATTACAAATCATTTCACCTTTCGGAATGGTAATATATGTAGGATTATTTTCGTTCATCGGTTTATCTGTTTTAACCTGTATATTTTCGGCGGTATAATATTTGCCGTCCTCTCTGTTAGGCTCTTTATATATTGAATAAAGTCCCCAATTATATAAATGTCCTTCTTTTTCATCACTCTTTTCAAAAGAACGGTTTTGCACCATTTCCGCATAAAGTCCGCCGTCTGCGGCAGAGTTAATATCCTCAAAGAACAATCCCCACATATCGTCCGAAACGTCCTTACTTCTGTCCGAAGCGTCAATATTAATCGAATAAGGATCTTCCTCACTGCCCGTCACATACAGTGTATACTCTCTTTCTGTGTTGCCGTATGACTGCACAAGTGTTACTGTTTCGGCGGTTTTATTATGCTTAACCTCACCTGTTTCAACATTTACCAATCCAAGATTATCTGTTTCATTCCACACGATACCGTCCGCCTGCGGTAAAGTTATACTGTCGCCTGTCACAATCTGTTCATCGTCTATCGCATATGAATCAAGCATAACATCGGCATTTATTTCACCGTCAGCCATAACTTTTAATATTTCGTCCTGTGAAAGTGCGGTGTTATAAACTCTGAAATCGTCCACTACCGCCGACAAATATGCGTCACCGTCATAGTGCGACTTACCTATATAATTGGCAGTGTTTGTAAGTTCGGATATATCCTTTATACCCGACTTACTCTTTATAAGTCTGCCGTTTCTGTAATATGAAACGGTATCGCCTTTAATTGTTATCGCATAGTTTACCCATTCTTTTGCGGTTTCCTGCGCGCAATCCATTGTATCAACGGTTGCACCGTTTTTTATCTCCACTCTTGAAGCACCGCTACTGTACGGTGCAAAGAAAAAGTTTTGGTTTGAGTCAGTACCAAAATCGAAAACTCTGCCCCATGTTGTGAATTTATTAATCTTCACCCACGTTGTAATCGTCATATCGCTTGACAGAATATTATCCGGCAATTCGGCATAGCCGTCCGTACCGTCAAGCAAAAGACCTTTACCCTTGTTACCGTCATCAGTTACACTTGCACCGCCCGACAGTTTTAATTCATTCTTGCCGTTTTTATCGGCAAGCTGTTTGTTTCCGTCAAACGTGTACTGTAAAACGGGTTTCGGCACATTTTCCGCCGCAATGCTCACACACGGTAATGACGTAAACGTCATTGCCAACGCAGATACCACTGCAATAAGTTGTTTTTTCATAATTTCTCCCTCTTTTTATATAAATTTTATTTGTGACTTCTGTAAATACATTCCGCAACATATTGTTCCAATGCATTCCAATCTTCAATACGTCCTTCTTTTATCGCCAAGTCAATCTCCGCAACTCGCCTTACCATCCAAACAAGCGAATCCTCCGAAAAGCCTTTTGCGCTGTTTATATATTTTCTTGCAACGAACAACGGAACGCCTATTTCCGATGCCACCTCAGCTTGTGGCGCACCGTTCATTAATTTTACACGAAGCATTTTTTCAAATGTCGAAAGCATTAAATATATAAGCGTAAACACATTTTCTTTGACCGTTTTTAAATCGGCAAGCGTTTCCATTGCCTTTTGTGTATTGCCGAGCATAATCGCGTCAGTAAGTTCAAAAACGATAACTTCCATTGACTTTGAAACAACTCTGTCAATATCGGTTTTATATATTTCTTCGTCACAAAAATCAATCAACTTTTTAATTTCATTATTAATGTTCGCCAAACCTCTGTCACATATGGTTATAAGGTAATACGCATTTTCTTTTGAAATCTTCTTTTTTGCGTTCAGAAACTGCTTGACAACCCACGTCACAAGGTCAGCCTCACTCAAATAAGTAAATTCAACCACTGAGCCGACCTTTGCCGCCGCCTTATACAAAGCACTTCTTTTATCAACCGCTGTTTCATCGAAAATCACGACTGTATCGTCAGATATTCTTTTAAACTTTTCGGTCCAAAATTCCTTTTTTTCTTCTGTCGATGCCTCATCTTTTCCGCTTTTCAACTGAAAAATACCGCTATCCTTAATGTGTATCAGCTTTTTATCCGTCATCATCGGAAAGCTTTCCCATGCATCGTCATATTCCGAAAATGCAACGTCACGACCTTCTATTTTTATGTGGTTAAAATCGGGGAATCCGCCGTCCGGAACGCAGTCTTTTACCCTATTAACGTACATTTCACGCAGGTAATCCTCCTCACCGTAAAACACATACAAAGGCGCTAAAACACCCTCTTTAAGCTGTTTTTTCAGTTTTAACAAATTTCCGTTTTTCTTTTCCGCCATTCTTATCTCCTATTATATATATCCGTTTCGGCACTGCCGTTTTTATGTATTATAAATTTTATATCGCCGTCATAATCAGTACGAAAAACCTGTGCATTTTTCAGTCTTTCAAGTACATCGTCATTCGGCAAATTATATGGATTATTCTCACCGACGCTTATAACCGCATATTCGGGAGTTAATTTTTCAACCCATTCCTCACACGTTGCGGTATTCGAGCCGTGATGTGCAATCTTTAACAAGTTCGTTTTGCTTGCTTTTCCGTCGTCAATCAAATTCTTTTCGGCAAATGATGACATATCACCCGTAAATGTTGCAGAAAAACCGTTATACTCAACGTAATACACATATGAAGTATCATTTTCATCATCACTTAACCCTGTCTTATTTGACGGAGGAATAATTCTTATTGTCATTCCGTTACTATAAGTAAGAAGTGTTTCCTGTGAAATGTAATGCACTGTTGTGCCGTTTTCCCTTGCGGTATTTTCAAGTGCCGAACGCCATTCACTGCCCTCCATATTATCGGGCAGAAATAAATTTCTTACCTTTATATTCTCCATTGCCGCTATAATTCCCTGCACATGGTCTTGATGATAATGACTTACAAACGCACTGTCTGCCTTTGTTATCCCCTCTGTTTCAAGATAATCAAGGTACACCTTTTCACCGGGGTTGTAATCAGAATACGAATTACCACCGCCGCCGTCTATAAGCACATTAAATCGGTACGGTGCTTGAATTACCGCACCGTCACCCTGACCGACATTGACGAATGTAATTTCCACATTATTTATACTAATCACTTCGCCTATTACATACGAAGTCATCAATGCCGCCGCAACAAAAATCGCAATACGCATTTGACTGTTTTTCTTCTTGATATATTTCACTCCGCCGACAACGGCAAGAGTGTATATAATAAGTAATAACAAATTCGGTTTTGCGACTGTATGCGATACAAGACCGAATTTATATGAAATTGTCGGCACAAGTTTTAGTATAAACAGCACGCAATCAACCGCCTGTTTAATCAGCGGTGCGGTATTGAATATCGCAAACATTACAAGCAAAATCGGTGCAAGCACCATAATCACCGTCACACAAGGCAACATTATTATTGACAAAACAATAGAATATATCGAAACAGCACCGAAAAAGTACGCTGAAACAGGCAAAAGTCCGATTGTACAAATTATGCCTATCGCAAAAAGTCTGCGAATGTATTTTATATGTATAAATTTAAGTTTACCGTGCACACAGTCGTAAAAGTAATATATCATAATTGCCGACAGCACCGACATCACAAAACCTGCGTCAAACAGCATTATCGGGTTTGCCGCTCCGACCGCAAGCAACGTTATACCGACTATATCCGGATAATATTTACGTCCGAATTTACTTTCGGTAAATATTATTACCGCTATCATCACAGCCAATCTGACCGAAACGGTATTGTTTGCATTTGCGAAAGCATATATAATAAGAAGAAACACCGTCAAAATATCGCGTGTCCTCTTTTTAAATATGCCCAAAACAAGCGTTATTAAGGACATTAAAAGCATTATATGAAGATACGAAGAATAAAAATATCTTTTCGTACCCGTTTTGGTAAGTATCTTATCAAAATCGTCCGAAAATTCTTTTTTATCCCCTATCAACACAGCCTTCATTATCGCATTGTAATCGCCCTTGTAATGCTTGTCAATTAATTTTGAAATTGAGTTCTTAAACGAATTGTTAATCGCATATGGTGAATAATCTTTTATCACTTCGTCCGAAAGTTTAACTTCACTGCTGTATGATTTAAAGAAAATCCCCAATTTTTTATAATATTTCTTATAATCAAAGCCATTTCTATTCAATTTTTCAGGAAGTTCGTCGATAAATCCGCTGAAAGTTACAGTATCACCGTATTCCGGCTTATTATCGGAAGTAAGAAGGATTTTATCCCTTACCTTTTCATTATTTACTTTACGCACATCGATTACATATCGTACATTTTCATCTTCTTCACTGTCCTGCGGTATCTCGCACACGCGCCCGACGGCAGTCACATACCGCCCTTCATACTTATACAAATCATGTGCATTTTCGCTCACTTGGGCGTTGCAAAGAACTGTGCCCATAACAAGTGCCGTCATCATAACAAGTATTTTTGTATTGAATTTATGTTTAAAAACCGACACAACTGTCAATACCATTATAAGGGACAAAAGAAAAATTAATGCAAACGCAATGTCTATGCGTTCGTAAATATACACCCCAATCGAAAAGAATACGGCGATTTTAATATATTCAACCATATTTCTTACTCCTTGTATGCTTTAATTATATCAAATCGCAGTTTTCTTTACAACGGCAATGTAACTTTTGTAATCTTTGTAACGCGTTTGTAATATAAATGCACCGATTTTTACAAAGAAACATACTTTACGCGTAATCTGCCTGTAATATTAGGCTGAAATTCTGTAATTTTTGAATTATTTGAATTTTGTACACTTTTACATTATTTCACCTACAAAACGTACTGTTTATGCGACATATTGAACATTTTACCCCTTGTTTCATGTTACAAAAGCTACTGTTTTATTACTGAATTGTTACAAAAAGAATACGATACGATTAAAAAAGTGTTGACAAATGGTTTAATGTGGTGTATAATCCTGTTTGTAATGTTTTAGAAATATATTAGAAATACAAATGCAATTTAAGTAATCGTTAAGAAAACTTAAATCATTAGGAGGTTTTATTTTATGAAGAACTTTAAGCATTCACTTATTGCTGTAATAGCAGTAGCAATGATAAGTTCACTTGCAGTAGCACAAGCATCCGGCTTAAACAATTCAAAAACAGAAAGAGAACAAAGAATAAATGCGGCAGCAGCAGAGCAGAGCATAACAATCGCTCAAAAGGATATTACAGACGCAGTTAAAGGTACTGCCGAGATTTCAACAGAATCTACAGAGACTTCTGCTGAAAATACAGCAGAAGAAAGCGAAATCGCGGCAAAGAGTTTTTACCCTCTTGGCTATGTACTTATCTCAAACGGTTCACTTGACGTAAGAGAAACTCCGTCAGACGAGGCTAACGTTATCGACAAAGTCGAAGTATGTACAGAAGTTGAAGTTATGGAAAACTCAGAGGGTTGGTACAAAATAGCTTATAACGGCGGTAAGACAGGTTATGTTCCAAGCGAATCGATAACTCAAGATAAAAACCTTGCAGACGAGGCTAAAAAGAGTTATACTAATTACAGAATTGCTCAAGTTACACTTTCAGGCGAATCTGTAAGAGTAAGAAGTGCAGCAAACACTGACGCAGATGTTATAGAAGAACTTTCAGACGGTACTTATGTATATGTACTAAGCGGTGAAAATGATTTTATAAAGATTTGCTACGGTGATGACTATAAAGAAGGTTACGTTATCAATACTTCCCTTCAATTCACAGGCGAATGGATAGAAAAAGACACTATCGCACAAAAACAACAGGAAATTGCAGACGCAAAGGCAGCCGCTGAAAGAGCAGAAAGAATTGCCAAGCAAAACGCAGCCGCAGCCAACGTTGCAACATCTGCACCGTCAGCATCTTCACAATCAGAAGAAACACAGTCGGCTCCGTCATCTTCATCAAAGGGACAATCTATCGTAAACACAGCAATGCAATATCTTGGTGTTCCGTATGTTTGGGGCGGTACTTCCCCATCAGGTTTCGACTGCAGCGGTCTTGTGCAGTATGTATGTTCAAAGAACGGTATCAGCGTAAGCCGTGTAGCGGCAGACCAAAGAAATAACGGAACTTATGTAAGTCGCGACAACCTACAACCGGGTGACCTTGTATTCTTCGGCAAGGGCGGTAACATTCACCACGTTGGTATCTATGTAGGTAACGGAAATATGATTCACGCTCCTCAAACAGGTGACGTTGTTAAGATTTCTTCAATCAACACAGAATACCGTATTTCTCAATACGCAGGTGCAGTAAGAGTTTACTAATTCGATTTAATTATACTGTCCTCTCAAAATGAGAGGACAGTATTTTTTTGTGTTATTTTACAGTTAATTATTGACATAAATCTGTTCGATATGATATAATTCGATTATAAATATTGTAAATTACGGAAAAGGAGATGTTGTTATGAATAAAAAAATTATAAGCCTGCTTTCCGCACTTACTCTTACTGCTCAAATCGTGCCATGCGCTTTGGCTGACAATGACGCGAAAGTGTATGTTAACGATACAGAAATGGTTACAGACGCACCCATAATTATCGAAAACGACCGCACCCTTGTACCTGTACGTGCAATCTTGGAATATCTTGACTACAATGTAGATTGGGACGGTGCCACGCAAAAGGTTACAATCGCAAAAGATGAAACTACATTAAATCTAATAATCGGTGACACGCAAGCAACTCGTGACATCATATATAAAGGTAACACACATAGCTATAAAAATCCTCTTGAAGTCGCACCGCAAATAATCAATGACTCCACATACATTCCGCTTTCCGATGTTGCAAAAGCATTTGCTTTAAACATCACTTGGGACAGCGACAACAGAGAAGTCCACATCACCCAATACAAAAAGGGAGATTTAACTCCGCTAATTGAATTCGGCATTATTTCAGATGACGATTTAAACAAAGGCGAATACATCACAACTCAAGAGGCACTCAACACAATACAAAAATTTTATACAATGCCGAGCGAGTCGTATTTTAATCGTTGGTATTCGTCTGATAAATTTGAAAGCCTGAACAATATTGATGATTCATCAAAAAAGCTACTTATTCATCTTCATTCCCGAAACTTGCTGACATTGGATGATATAGCAGAATTAAAGCTTGAAGATAATCTTACCAATCTTCAAGCATTGACTTATACCATACGAATGACAGGCAGTACATACGATTGTAGCTCTCAAATCAAAGAAATAAGACTGAGCGAGCCAAGCGATATTTACAGCACCGCTTACGAAAGAAACTTTATCGATAGCGAAGATACCGCAAACGCACAATCGCCTATATCAAGGGCAAATTTTTACGAACTTTTGAATAAAATATTGTTCTTTAACTATTCAAGAGGTGGCGGTGCAGGTATATATACAACAAGTTTATATAAAACATTGCAAAAACAAGTTTCGTAATTCATAAAAACCTAAACTCTTTTGAGTTTAGGTTTTTATTTTGCCTATTGACAAAATTCGCATACAGAGTTATAATAGTTAGCAAGCTAACTATTAGCATACTAATAATAGAGGTGCTTTATGGATAAAAGTTTTCATTATATGATAATGGTAAACCAATCATTGTTTCAAAAAAAGGTATTGGACGTTCTATCCCCCTATAAACTCACAGCAGGTCAGCCAAAAGTGCTTGACTATTTAGGTAAGCATAACGGTTGCATACAAAAATCAATCGCCACAGGGTGTCAAATCGAGCCGGCAACGCTTACCGGCATACTGTCACGCATGGAAGAAAAAAAGCTTATTATACGTCAAACAAAGGACGGAAACAAGCGTTCTTTATATGTGTATTTAACCGATGAGGGCAAACGGCTTCAAGAAATAGTGAATGATACTTTTAAAAAAGTCGAAAATGAGATTTTGAGTGGAATTTCAGAAAGTGAAAAAGAGCAGTTTATCAACACATTTTTTAAAATATGCAATAATATGACAAATACGGAGGAATTACAGTGACAGACAAAACAGAATTAATTAAACGATACATATTTTTACTCGCGGGACTTTTCGTCAACGGACTCGGCGTAAGTTTTATCACAAAAGCCGGACTCGGTACTTCACCGATTACAAGTATCCCCTACACTCTAAGTCTTGGTTTTACGCCGACAGTCGGAATGTTTACGTTGGTTTTTAATATTTTTCTTGTAATTCTTCAAGTAATTCTTTTAAGACGTAATTTTCAACTTCAAAACTTGTTGCAGCTGCCGATTATCGCATTGTTTTCATTCTTCATTGACTTAACAATGTCATTGCTCGGATTTATGCAGCCCGAAACATATGCTATGAAAGTTGTATCACTTATAGTAGGCTGTTTAATTCTCGGTTTCGGTGTGTTTATGGAAATGGTCGCAAACGTTGCAATGTTGCCGGGTGAGGCAACCGTCAGAGCGGTTTCCGATGTGTTCAGTACCGATTTCGGTAAAACCAAAATCGCATTCGATTCGTCTATGACAGTAATTGCGGCAATTTTATCGTTTATAATGTTCAGACACCTTGACGGCGTCCGCGAAGGAACTATTGTTGCCGCTATTCTTGTAGGCTTTATCGCAAGACTTTTCAAAAAATATATCGGCGGAATAGAAAAAATACTTATTTCTTGATTTTAGTCTTGACATTAGAAGATATTTATGGTATTATAATTGGGTAATTTGCCGATGTGGTGGAATTGGCAGACGCGCGGGACTCAAAATCCCGTGATGGCAACATCGTGTGGGTTCGACCCCCACCATCGGCACCACAAACCTTGTAAGCAGTAATGTTTACAAGGTTTTTCTTTTATTCCGCCAGAATGTTTTCAAACAAAATTTACCTGCAAAATTGTATAGGCTGCTACATACTATATCAGACGTTAAATCCCTAATCAAAATCACTGTGGCAATAACCCCACTCACATATTCATCTTTATTTTGAATACCCCAAAACAAAAAAGAAGAACCAAACTAATGGTTCTTCTTTTAAATTGTCATTCTTTTTTAATACTCACAAGCCGCAAGAAGTATATCGTTATATGCCCAATGTGTTTCAGAAACATCACTGAATGGGCAAGTTAATTTTTCAAGAATTTCAGGAGTCATTTTTCTATCAGTAATTCTGTTGATAATCGCAACTGCTTCACTTCTTGTAAGCTTATTATCAGGCAAGAATTCATCATTCACATAACCCGCAACAATTCCCTTTTCTGCCAAGGCATTTATATACTTTTTGCACCAATCAAGTCTTGCAATATCGGTAAATTTATCTTCGCCGTCCAACGGTTCAATATTAATATATCTTGCGATTATAGACGCAAATTCTGCTCTTGAAATCATATCTTCCGGACGGCATAAGCCATTTTCATCACCCGAAATATAATTCTTTTCTACTGCGAAATTGATATAATTCTGATACCATGTACCATCGTGTACATCGCTGAACTTATTTGCATATATCTTATTTACATCAAAGTCACCGTCAAGCACCGTCAATATCTTCGCCACTTCCGCACGAGTAATTGTATTATCCGGTCTGAATTGTACCACGCCGTTTTCTTCATAACCGCTTATATACGGTTCATGCTTGGTTATCGGCATTTCCGTTGGATTTGGTGTTTGATTTCCGTCATTCGGTTTAGGCGAATTCGTCGGTTCAACAGTCGTTATTGGTGTTTCGGTCGGAGTCGGTGTAGGAGTAGCTGATGATCCTTTATTTCCGCCGCCTGATCTCTTCTTTGTTATCGTTACATAATACTTATGTTCTACACCATATTTGTTTTTCACTGTGTAGACAACAGGATTTTTTTCTGAATCTGTAAAGTCCTGCGCACCTTTTGGCGAATAATCGTCACCGTGTATTTGCAAAACAGGTTCAACACTGTTAAGCTTTGCACTTGACTTCAACACCAATTTTACATTATCGTCTTCATACTCTGTTTCACCGTACTGTCCGTCAACAGTCAAACTCTCCAAATACGGATCATCACCAACACGTTCAATATGTACCGTATAAGTTACATCTTCATCGGCTGCCGATGAAAGCGTATACTTAACAGGATTGTCCAAATTACTGAAATCTTGTGCGGTATCGGCACTCGGTGATATTTCATCAGCGTCAAACGTGATTTGCGGTGTCACAGATGATAAATCATAGATATACGGTGATGATATATATATATCCGTACCATCTATCTTCGTTTCACCCTCTTGCACATCAGGTAATGTAAATTTAGTTATCTTACGAGTCGTACGTCTTGGAACTGTGATTTTTGTTTCACTTGAATAATTTGTATCAAAACCATCTATAACAAATTCAATTCTGTATTCCTGCTCACTTTCAGTATTGTAGTTAGTAGGAATATTAAGAGTTGCTGTTGCTGATTTATCTTCAAATGAAATTGTTTTTCCTTCTATCTTTGCACCACCGCTTATAGGCACTGCATACACCTTTACATCTTCAAAGAATATACCGTTCAAGCCTACTGTTACAAGTCCGCCCTTAAACGTTACCGGTGAAGTATAACTCACCTCGTTAATAGTAGGTTTACCATCTCTTGAAATATGTACAGTGTATTCTCTGTCCACATCATCCGCCGCCGATACCTTGTATACAAGTGACTTTGTTTCGTTATCAAAGTTCTGCTCCCCTTCCGGCGCATAACTGTCACCGTCAATTCTGAGATTCGGTGTAAGCTTGCTTATGTCAGTATCATACTGTACTTTTACATAAACATCCTTATCCTGTATATCAGCACTGCCAACTTGATTTTGAACATAGAAATTAGTTATAGTCCTCGTCTTACGTCTCGGAACTGTAACAGTTTTTAGCGGAACATACGATACATTTTCAAATCCGTCAACATCAAATACCAATGTATAATTCTTTGAATTTTCAGTATCATCATTTTCAGGCATTGTTATACTTGCAGACGCACTTCTGAAACCGTCCGTTACATCGCCGACAACTGCATCATGGCATTCAATCTTGCTATTTCCGTCCTCCGATACGGCATAAACTTTCATACTTTCGTTGAAAATACCTGACATTTCAACCTTAACATCACTGCCCTTAAATGTTTCGGGAGCATTTGAAACCGATACACTTGTTATTGTCGGCATACCCGAACGCTTAACTGTTACAGTATATGTTTTTGAAACACCTCCGTCACCTGTCACGGTATATTGTACAGGGTTTGTGAAATCCTGTGTTCCCTTTGGTGTGTAATCCTTACCGTCTATATCAACTTTAGGCGTCAACGCTGTTAAATCAGTCGTATAAGGCATATACAACGTGATTGTATTGTCGTCATCATTGATTTCGGCGTCCTTAGTCTGGTTGTTAATTCTAAAGCCTGTAATTCTACAGCTTTCTTTACGCGGTACTGTAACAATTCCCGACAGACCGATTTGCTGTTCTCTGCCGTTAATCGTTATTTTAAAGTCATATTTCTTATCCTCACTTGTATCATTTTGAGGTAATGTAACTTTACCGATTGCATGACCTCCGTAGCCGTCATATTCAAGCATTACCTTTTGAGTTTCTCCGTCACCGCGAGGTACTGCAACAACCTCCATTGTATCCTTAACCTCATCATCTCTTAAATACGGTATAAACTGACCTGTTATATCAACTGTTATATCAGTATCATTAAATGTTTTAGGTTGATTTATGTTTACGTTGTTTACCTTTGCAACGCCTTCTCTCAATACATTGATTTGATATACATTTTTTGTTCCGTCCTCTGCAATGACGGTGTATTCTTTTGTACTGTTCAAATCTTGTGCGTCTGTAGGCGTATATGATACACCTGTATGACTTACTTTAGGTATTACATTGTTTAAATTCGTGTTGTACGGTACATACAAGTACAACTTATTTCCGTTTCTTGAAATTTCACTTTGGTTTTCCGAAACAACAAAATCTGTCAATTCTTTTCTGTTCGACTTTCTTTCCGGAACGGTAAGCGTTGTATTTCCAGACAAATCCTGTTTTTCACCGCAAGCACTTACAGATAATTCATAAACTCTCTTTGTATCATTATCATTCTTCGGAACATTAAGCGTAGCAATGTAATTACCGGTTTCGTCAACCTGTGCGATTGCAGTTGATATACCGCTTCCTTCAAATTCACCGCTTACAAGTTTTGCACTTACGGTAATTGTTTTTTCATGGTTTAGTGCATTTGCCGCATTATCAAGATTATCACCGTTAATCCGAACCTGTACTCTGCTTTCCGAGTTTTGTTCAGGGTCTTCAAACGTTATGCTGTTCACTTGAGGTGCTGCCTGTTTTTCAACATGAACAGTATAATCCTTAGTTGTAACCTTATCCTCCGCTGTAACCGTATAAACTACATCAGATGTAAAGTCCTGCTCTGTAGCCGGCGAATATGTCGCATACATATCTTCAAGCTCAACATTCGGCAGCAATGATGTAATATCCGCGTCAAAAGGCATTGTAATGCTTATATTTTTACCTTGTTCACCCGATATTTTTGTATCGCCTATTTGATTATTGATTGTAAAATCATTTATACCGATAAGTCCGCGCTCTTTTCTCGGGACTCGTATAGTTGAATTAACACTTGTTTGTTCGGTATCGCCGATTTTAGCTTTCAATGTATATATTTTATCCTCTGTATCGCTTGTATTTTCAGGAATATTGATTTCTGCCGTATATATATCAACACCGTTTACAAGGTCATATGTTGCCTCGACAGGATCAAGTCCGTCATCAGAATAAATATATACCTTTCTGTTATTCTCGTTTTCCGCATTCTTTATACTGCTCAATGCACGTCCGATTATTTTTACCGTAACGGTAGAAGCCGCACTTGATGTTGGGTTTCTAAGGCTCAGAGATGTAATCACCGGAGTTGCCTCTTTATATATCTTAATCATATAATCGGCAGTCGTTGTACCGTCTTGAGCAGTTACCGTATATTTTGTTCTCGCATAGCCGTTTATATCAACAGTATATTGTATCGGTTTACCTTGGTCATTTGAAATTCTTCCGCCGATATATGTAAGTTTTGAAGGCGTATAATAATCTTGATACTCATGATCATATGGCATATAAACCGTGATTGTATGACTGTCTTCCGATTCATAAATTGTACTTTGACCAAGCTGACCGTCTATTTCAAAATTCGTTATACTGCACACACTTTTATCATAATCGACTATTAAGTTATTTTTAAGTTTTGTTTCTTTATTCTTAACATCATAATATACTTCATAGACAACAGGTTTTTCTGCACTTTGGTTTTCCGGAAGAGTTATCGACGCAACATAATTGCCGTCTGAGTCTTTAATAACGTCACTTTCCAAAACAAGAGGAATATCCTCCAGGCTCTTTACTCTTATTTTAACGTTGCCTATAATTGACACACCTTTAACATTAAAGTCAACTTTACCGCCTTTATTGTCTTTTTGCGAGCTGTCATAAGTAACCGACTCTACATATACGGAATATAAAATTCCTTCTGCCATTGCACTGTCAACTTCTATTGTACCTGAATAATCATCTTCGCTATAGCCTACACTCATATTATATGAACCGTTAGGAACCATTAAGCACAATATATGGTCGTCGCCAATATAATAATCTGTATCTTCATATGTACAAATATTTTCTGTTCCCTTTGCACCATTCAATGTTGCTTTTACTTGATAAAGATTATCTCCGTTCGCATTTTTAACTGTTGATGTACTGTTTTCGGCAATATTAATATACGTCTTGCTGTCTGTAATAAATTCACCGTCACCACCGACTGCAGTTCCGGTAACAGCAGTAAGATTTGTCGGTACACCTGTTATTGTCAGCTTCGTATTCGCCTCGGTATTTACTGCATTTGCACCTATTCCGCCTTGAACATCAAGCAGATTGGCAAGTGGATTTGTTTCTGTTGATTTTATAGTAGGCTGTGGATTGTTTGAATACGAATTTTTTACAGAAATGGCATTACCCATCATTGATCTTAATGTACAGTTACCGTCTATTGTTATATCAACATTTCCCATAATATTTATCGGAGTAGCCGAATTAGACATTTTTATATCAAGATTCTTCAATGTAACAGGCGGAAGTTTCGTTGCCGAATCAAGGTTAACTATATTTTCTGTTGTTGTTCCCGTTATTACATATCCTAAATCGTTGGTTTTATATTGTACACCGCCATAGGTTACATAAAGATCAGTTACATAAACACTGCCATTTGAAACATCATAAACATCGGCTTGCTTTTCGGTATGTTCTGAATCCAAAGTAAGATTTACAGTATATGTCACTTCACTCTTATCATTACCCGTTATTTTATACGTTGCTGATGTTGTATTATTAAATTTCATTGCATCTTTTTGAGTAAATGCACCGATAAATTCTATGTTAGGTGTAATATTTTTCAATATGATGTTATAAGGTACTTTTACAGAGATTACTCTGTTCTCATTATCTATAACAGTATCCCCGATTTGACCCGGAATTTTAAAAGAAGAAACACTTATCTCTGTATTGTTTGTACAATTAAATGTATTCTTTGACATCGAATCAACTTTTGAATATCTGTAATATATTGTACCGTTTTTATATACACGAATCCATTGATTTCCGGTATTTGCATACAAATACAACTTACCGTTTTTGTCTGTACGTGTTTTTATTTTCTTTTCTGCACCTGTATCATTATCAGAAACAAGTGAGTATTCAACATCTTGCTCATCTGTTATTCCGTCAATCGTTGTTTCTACCAAATACTGATTATACTTAGTTGCAGGAATTGTTCCGGAATTATTAAACGCATCAAATGATGGGTCATTATTTGGTGTTGTTCCGAGAGTTGCGTCTACACTTCCGCCATTAATTGTAATAGCGCCGTACGGAGTCTTATTTCCACCGTTACCGATGCCGTAACCTGAGCCGTTACCGACAGCTTTAACATAACCGCCGTTTACAATGACATTTCCGCCTTGGCCGCTTGTTCCAGATGCACTGCCTGTACCGCCTCCGATACCTGCCGCATTACTTTCAGAATCATCATCGGCATATGCATAAACATTACCGCCGTTTATAAGTACGTTGATACCCGAACCGTCCTTACCGCCTCCGATACCGGCACCGCCATTTCCGCCATAAGCATATACAGTACCGCTGTTTACAGTAAATTGCTTCATATCTCCGATACCGGCACCGTTTGCAGACTTAAATGTTATAACACCGTCATTATCACCCGAATCTTCAACAATAAGTTTTGAAGTAGCCGTTATACCTCTTACCGCCGCAAGATTTACAGATTGTGACTCAATTTTATTTGTGCCTTTCAGTCTAAGGGTCAGCTCAACATCGTCACCTATCGTCAATGCATTGTTTATAGATGAACGAGATAAAATATTAATATTATCTAAAACAATGGTAGGATTTGCACCCTGTACCACTTCAATTACATTACTTGTTTGACTTGTTGATTGAACTATATATATTTCCATATTCTTTGGAATATCATAGCTTGTTGTACCAACCGTAACTGTTACTATATCGTTATTATCATTGTTTTTTGTTATTTTGATATTTCCTTTTGAAATATCAAACTGTGATTTATCATCACCTGTCAAAGAAATATCTTTTGAATTATTAAAAATATATCCATTTAAAGTTGCTGTTACCTTAACACGAATTTTATGAGTTCCCTGCTTATAATGTGCAACTATATATCCGTCCACAACTTCTGCCAAATCACTGCTTATTGCTGTTTCATTTTCGTCAGCTGTTGTTAATGTATATGTACAATTAAGAATATGAGTAGGATAAGTACAATCACTTGATTTTTCAAAATCAGTTGTTAATTTGATTTTTGTCTGTCCGACAATTTTATTTACAGTTATTTCATCAGGTACAGATAATTTAATTGATGAATTTGTATCTGTACATGTACAGTCTGAACCCGAATATTCTGTCAGTGTTGTTTGGTTTTCTATATCGTCTGTACGATATATTTTACCGGCATATGTTAAGGCATAGCTTGTTGTATCTTCTGTTACATATACATACAGCTTTGCTTCGCTGTCTGTTACTGTTTTCCATGAGCCGACAGTAACTTCTTTATTTACCATTTCAACTGCATCCGGCATTGTCAGAACTACTTGTTTAAGTTTATTTCCATCCTTATCTTGAACTTTGTCATAATCTGTGCTTCTGAACGTACCATCTACACTGCCGCCGTTTATGTATATATTATTTACACCAAATTGTTCTGTTGTGGGAGTCATTCTTCCCGGTCCTATGGAATAAGTCACCGAAGCACCGGCTGTTGCTTTAATATATCCGCCATTTACGATAATCTCCGCATTAGACTGACGCTCCACACCGCCTATGGCTGTTCCGTATCGTCCTGCACTCGCATTTATGATACCGCCGTTTATTTCTATTGTACATCCGCTGACATTACCAGATGTTTTTACACCTCCGCCTATAGCTGTACCTTTCATTCCTCCGACAGCATTAATAGTACCGCCGTTTATTATAATCTTACCATGTAATTGATTTAGATTCGCACCGATTCCCGATGCTTGTGCAGTACCTGTTACATTAAGAATACCATCACCGTCAACAGTCAAAATCGAATAATCCGACTCTATACTATTTGCTGCAACATTAATACCTGCCTTACCGTTTTTTTTAGCAATAACGGTATTTGTGCCGTTTATGTGTAAATTAACAACTGCACCGGATTCAATTATAATAGGCGAACTTGTTGCAGACGTCATCGTTACATTTTCAACCGTCAAATCCGCCTTTACACCTGTTTTTACCGTCACAATATTTGTAACATCAACAGAACCGATATAATATGTACCGTCTGTATTAATTGTCACATCACCGTTTTGTAAATCTGAACTTAGGTCTGTTCCGTCTGTCATAGGTGCAACATCATTTTTATTTATATTTACAGTATCCGTTGAATTATCCAACGGTACGTTCGTAGCCGCTATATTTTCTTCCGTACTTTTTTCATTCGGAGATGAAGTTGCCAAAACCTCAGTCTGCTCCGAATTGATTTCTGTTTTGATTTCATCAGCCGACACCGCAAAATTCAATGTCGGTAAAAGCATTGATAAAGCCAATATTATAGAAACCGCTTTTCTTTTCATTTTAATTCCTCTTTTCATATATCTTAACAATGTATAGCTATCCTTATTATATATTTTATAATACCACAAAGCACTTGAAATTGTCAATATTATACACTGAAAACGGCTGTTTTTAACACCGTTTCTCAACATTTTTAACAAAAAAGAGTTATGACAAATCAACTCCAAAATTGTTTCATCATAACTCCAATGTCAAATTATAACCAAGGATAATAAGCTTCCAATCTTACAGAGAATCTGTTTCTGATTGCATTAACATCATTATTGTCAATCCTGCCATCCTTGTTTACATCCCAAATACGCGCTTGTTTTACGCCGTTCGCATCAGCATCCTTACCAACAAGATTATTTGCATCAATACCGTTTACTGCTCCGTCACTGTTGACATCACCTATTCTTCTGTCCACAACTAACAAATATCTCTCCATAGTCGAATCGTTGATTTGATATGTAACCTTATACAAGCCTTCTACTCCGGATACGGCACTGACCGTTCCTTTTATAGTATCAGATGTCGAACCGTCATTTACATTCACGCCCGGATCAACAAATTTATCAAGACCGCTTGTTATTACAGTATATTCGTTACCGTCTGCATCAATGTTATTTATAGGATTATATGTAATATCGGCACTGCAATCCTTCGGCAAATAGTTTTCACTGAATTTGTGATTTGCCTTTAGGTAATCCAACGCTTCTTTCTGCCATTCCGCATCATGCGTCGTATCCTTATAAATCATAGCAGCCGGTGAATTACCCAAATTAAATGTATATGTAACATTAACAGTCATTGTTGCACTGAAAGAATTATCTAAAGTATAGTTGCTGTTTGCAAGTTCAATTACTATATCATACACACCTGCATTTGTAACACTGTTAAGTTTTGTTTCGGTATCACGTTTAACATATTTTACGGAATACAAATCCGATGCTAAAGCTTCAGTCGGTGTAACCTTTGCGGTATGTTCGTTACCGTCATAATCAACTACATTGTCTGTAACCGTAAAATTAACTGTTTTCGGCGTAACCGTTATTGTTTTCGATGATGTTGCATCAGCAATATAGTTGCCGTTCGGGAAAGTAATTATTATATCATATACACCGACATCCGTAATTTCAGTCAAGTCAGTTTCTGTACCTTGCTTACGGTATGTTATTGTATATTTACTGTCATCATACGGTGCGTCAACCGTCATATTCGGTTTGTGCGTCTTTCCGTCATATACCCAGCTTTCATCCGTTGTAAAGTGACCCGATTGCGGACTTATTGTAAGTTTATTATCATAATCATTTCCGATTGAATACACTATATCATTATCAAGTGTAATTTTTATCGTATAAACATCTGCATCGGTCGGATTTTCTACAGTTTCACCCTTTGAATTAGTATATGTAACTTTATATCCAATATCTGCGGGATCGGAAGAAACAGTTGCCTTATGACTGTTTCCGTCATATGTAAACGATGTATTTGTTACCGTAAAGTTTACATTTTCGCCTATGATTTTAATTGTACATTCGTCATATATCGTTTCATAGTTAGGGTTTGTTGTATGCACCCTTGCAGTATATATACCGCTTGAAACAGGCACATCGGTTGTGTATTCACCGCCGTTTCTGCTATACTCAATAACATATCCTGCCGCAGGCGGTGTTACCGTTACGTCAGCTGCCGTAAGCGGGTGAGGTAATTGGTCATATTGATATTCTTTGTCACCGCTTAATGAAATTGACGCACCTTGACGTTCAATTTGAATATGCGTATCACCCTCACGTTCCGATATGATACAACCCGATACATAAACATCAATATAATATGTTCCGGCATCTGTTACCGACGAAAGATTATCTTTACCGTATCTTATAATCGGTACAACGTCTGTCAGTTCATCACCGTTCATATCATAACATTTAACTGTCGCTGTATAACTGTTTCCGTCATATATAATATTCTTGGGAGCAGTTACATTAATCTTGATAGATCTCGCTCTTATATTAATCTTAAATGTAACATCTCTGTATGTACCGTCTACATTACTTATACGGATATTCATATTAGCATAATATCCGGCACTTGTCGGAGTACCCGTTATTGAACCGTCCTCGTTGACAGTAAGACCTGTTGGTTTAAAACCCGATATAAATTCAAAACTATATCCGTCATTGCTTCCGCCGCTCATTGTTATTTGTGCTGAGTACGGCTTATATGCCTCACCCATAGGAAGCGACGTTGTATCTACACTAAAGTCAGCTGCATGAGCACATACACCTGCCATAAGCATTGCTATCATTATAATCAAAAATGCAGATATTTTTTTCATTTATTACACCTCTTTTCCGTTAAATCAATTACACAGCTTATTATTTTAATTGTTATTGCATTTCCGAAAGCATTGTCCAAAGATACGGACAATGCCATTGGAAATGCAATAACACAGGGCGATAACCGCCCTGTGTCATTACATTGCTTTATTTATCGCATTTATTATAATTCGATATTTATTAAGCAGCAGGAGTTGCTTCAGGAGCTGTTGTCTTTTCAGGAGCAACAGTTGCTTCAGGAGTTACTGTTGTTTCAGGAGCAACAGTTTCTTCGGGAGCTGCTGTTTCTTCCGGTTTTACTGTAGGAACTACTGCATTTGCGCCAACCTTTCTTTCATTTACTGCAAGAAGAATGTCTGCCTCTGCCCAGTGACCTGCAATGTCATTAGGAGTAAATGTTACGATTGGTGTTGATTCTACAAGAACTCTGTTGATAATTGCAACAGCTTCAGCTCTTGTTAGCGGTGAATATGGACCAAATGTACCGTCTTCATAACCTGAAACGATGTTCTTGTCAGCTAAAGTTTCAATGTAATCCTTAGCCCAATCATTTTCAGTTACATCTGTGAAGATGTTATTGTATGAAATCAAATCATATCTTTGAGCTCTTGCGATAACTGCACTGATTTCGCCTCTTGTGATTGTATCCATAGGTCTGAATGTACCGTCTTCATAACCGCTTAATACATCCTTATCTTCAAGATAACCAATGTACTTGTTGAACCAAGCGTCTGAATCAACGTCAGGGAATGATGCTTGATACATACCGTCAGGTAGATCGTCACCATAGCTTAGTCTTGCAATCATAGCTGCAAGTTCGCCTCTTGTGATGTTGTTATTTGGTAGGAATGAACCGTCATCATAACCTGAAGCGTATGGCTTTGTATATTCTGTGTTGATTACAGGTGCTTCTGTCGGCTTAACTGTTGGTACAGGTGTTGGTGTTGCTGTAGCTTCTTTAACAGTTACAGGAATATTCTTAACTACGCCGTTAACCTTAACCTTAACAGTTGCTGTACCCTTACCAACCAATGTGATGTTACCGTTTTCGTCAACAGTTGCTACATCTTCATTTGATGATGTCCATGTTGGTTTAGCTGTTGAGCCTGTTACAGTAGCTGTAACTTTAATCTTATCACCTACAACACCGGAAACAGTATCCTTATCAAGTTTAATTGATACGCTGCGTCCGCCGCCGCCGCCACCGCCGCCGGCTGTTTGAGACATATAAAGTGTAGTTTCTGTTGAAAGTGTGAATGGATATGTAATAGCTGTCTTACCTGCAAGATCTGTGAAGTATGCCTTGAACTTGCTTGGCTTAGCTGTAAGAATCTTTGTATTAATATCGTTATCACTTGTTGCTGATGTCTCGTTTGTATAGATTTCAGCAAGTGGGCTTGTTGAAGTATTTACTTTGTAAACTACAAGGTGGTTCTTGTATGTTGTAGCGTCTGCTGTTGATGCAGGAGATGCTGCAAGTGTTTCTGTAGCCTTATATCTTGCAGAAACAGTATATGCCTTACCATTTTCAAGACCTGTAAATGTTGTTCCTGTCTGCCAATCTGTTCCGTTAATTGAATATTCAATATTATCACCCAAAGGACCTGCTACAACAATGTTGTTTGTCTTTTGGTTAACACTTACTGTTGGAGCTACAGGAGCCACTTGTGTACCTTGAGTAATCTTACCTGTTCCTTCAACTGTCGTATTTGCATCTATTTCTGTTTTACCGTCATCTTTAACCAATACATAGTTGCCTGATACATCTTCTTCACCTTCTCCGACCTTAGCGAACTTAAAGTCTGAGAATGTTACCTTTTGAGCGTCACCAACTTGTTCAGGTGTAGCAAATTCAGCTTTAAATGTTAGCTTAACCTTATCAGCATCAGTAGCTACAATAGCATCTGTTGGTAATGTTGCTGATGCATTTACATTATTATCACCATATGCTTTTGATGCCTCAAATGTGATGTCTGAAAGTTTGATTGGTTTTTTCTTTGCTGTTAGAGTAATTGTCTTAGTCTTTGTTGCTACGCCTTCTGTGTATGATACTGTTATTACTGTATCTCCATAAGGAAGCTTTGCAGTCTTATCAAATTCGTTACCGTCTTTATCCAATAGCTTGTAGTTTGTAACAGGAGCCTTTGTTGCTGAAGCACCTGTACCATATACTGCATTAACTACCAAGTCACTCAAGTCAGGTGTCAACTCAGGATATGTGTATGTTACCTTTGTAGGACCTGAAATTTCTATATCTGAGAAAGCTTCTTGAGTTACGCTACCCTTAACATTTACTGTTGCAGGCGTGAATGAATAGTTAGCTGCATCTGTACCTGTAAGAGCCTTTTCTGTAACTTCTACATCAGGAGTACCCGGTGTCTTTACATCATTAGCTGCATATTTATATGTAAATGGAAGTGTTACGTTATCTCCTTCAACTATAGATGAATTATCCTTAGTTAGTACCAATGAGCTATCAGCAGTTACATCAGCTGTAGCATTAGGGTTAGCCTTAACTGCAGGAACTTTTATAGCATCAGCATTAACTGTAAGAGTCTTTGCTGTAATTGTTGCAGCTGTCTTAAGTGTACCGTCAGCATTAATCTTATCTGTATCCGGTGCAAATGTGTACTTACCGTTTGTTTCCGGTAGTGTAGTTGTTAGTTTAATCTTCTTATCTGTGCCTACATTTTTATCTGTATATGCAAATGTACCTGTAACTGTGTATGAGTCTTTACCTACAAATGCTGTAGCTGAATCCTTAATTGAAATTGTAGGTGGTGTTTGATCTGCAGGAATAGTTAATCCGCCATCATATACCTTTGTAATTGTTGCGTCTGATACTGTGTAGTAAACTGTCTTTGCAGCTACAGTAATCTTAGCTGATGAAGTAAGTGTTTTACCGTCATAGATAAAGTCAACTGTCTTATCTTTCATATCAAGTGTGATAACAGGGTCAGCATTAACTACTGTTTCACCGATTTTAACTGTAATACCGGCTGCTGCCAAATCAGCATATGAGATTTTGCCTGTTGAGTTATCATCATATGTAACATTCAACTCAAGGTCATCTGTCTTAAGCTTATCGCCATATGTATAATCTGTCTTTCCACCGCTAATTGTTGCACTCTTAATCTTCTTTGCACCAAGTGTAGCAACTGAAACTACAGATTGTGTATTGCTACCTGCATTTGTGTAAACAACGTAAACCTTGTGATTACCATCAAGCATAGCTTCTGTAATCTTTGTGCTTGCTGTTACAGCTGTTGCTGTCTTAGCTTCTGTTTCGCTTGTTGCAATTACAACTTTGTAATTGCTGTCAAAGTTATCATATGCTACATCAGCACCTGTTGTTTCTGATGCTTTCTTAGCTTTTACAACGATACCTGTTGGGTCGAAGTTATCATCTTTGTTGTATGATGTCTTAGCAGCATTGTTTGTTGATGCTGAAATTGTAATATCATCATAATCTGATGTTACTTTAAATGGTGCACTCTTAACTGTTGTATCAGACTTAAGTGCTACTACAAAGTAGTTGTCGCCGTGAGTATATTTGTCTGAATCTGTTACTTGTGCAAGAACGTCGCCATCAGCATTAGATTTGTAAATTGCCAAGCCATTACTGGCATTTTCATAGTTTGTGAATTTAATATCAGTAACTGTGTCGCCATTATTCTTTGTTATTTTAGCAACCAAATCCTTGAAGTTGATTGCTGTACCGTCATAAGCAGTTGTAGGAGCTCCGCTTACTACTTCAACCTTTGTAGTCTTAACGTCACTAACTGTTAATGCATCAAGGTCGCATATAAAGTTACCAACGATTGCATATATGTGATTACCGGTTACATCAGCTGTTAGTGGTGAAGGAACAGCTTTCAAGCGTGCATCGTCTGCTGCTGTAATACCTGCTGCACCATACTTATATGTAACAGTATCACTTGTATCAAGATCTTCATGTTTTGCGTCACTAAGGTCATACTGCATAGTCACACCCGGTTTAAATACATCACCTACAAATTGAGTTGATGCCATTGTACCTGACTTAACAGAAATACCTGTTCTTGTTGCTGCACCAGCCGGGAATATGTCAAGATTTGAATCATCCAAGCTCATGATTGACTTGATATTTACTTCTGCTACATCCGCACTGTATGTAGCACTTTCACCTCTTGTACCAAGAGCAATTGTAAATCTTTCAATATTTGCCAACAAAGTATCATCCGGGAAGTATATAACCTTTTTAGCATCAGTAGGAATTGCTTTTACTTTAAACTTCAAAACAGCTATATATTCATCGGTTTCACCTGTCAATGTAGAGTTGACATCCATATTACTTGTCAATAATGGAAGGTTAATTGTACCATCCGCTCTTACATCACCACTGTTTGAATTGAATGAGTAAGAAACATTATACTTCATACTTTGAGTATGCTTTGTAAAGATATTACCTGTACGGGCACCCAAACGATTTCTTGAATCGTCTGTCAAACTTGAAATTGTATCTTCTGCAATGATATAATCAGGATCGTACTTTAATGTTATACACATATTATTAATACCATCACATGATTCAACAACGTTATCAAAGTCAACCATTTTAACACCGACTAAGAATTCGTCGCCTACTTTAATAGCAGACTTTTTAGGTTTGTCTTGCTTTTCAACAATACCTTTTTTATAAAAAGCTTTGTCTCCTCCAACATCATCTATACTTGAGAATTCTGCATCTCCGGCTTGATCATCTTCAAAAGCCTTTTTAGCAGCCTCTGTATACTGCATATAGTCGAGTTGGAACTTCATTTTCCCTGTTCCGGGCTTTAAGCCTCCTCCTGAAGACGCAAAAGCCGTTGGTAACATTGAGATTAGCATAATTAAACTTGTTAAAAATGCTATACTTCGTTTTTTCATGTTACATTCCTCCATTTTATTATAAAATATTTAATTGCCGTTTAGTATTAATTTCCTGATGGCAATTCTACATATAATGTAGCAATAGGATTTTTTGGATTACTCTTATCATTGGCATAATTCTTCAAATAAGTATATACCGGGTTAGCATCTGAGTCGTTTATCAAGTTAGATGCGTCTGTATCCAAAATTCTATATAAGTAAATATTGTGTGCTGTACCTGTGATTGCATCAAATGTTGATGAATTCTTCAAATATACATATACAGGGTTTACAGATGAGTCATTTATAAGATCTGCACAATATGTATCACCACGATCTTGTAGAACAACTACTTTTCTTTCAACAGTTATTGTTCCTTGATTTGGATCATTAAAAGAATATTCCATTGTATATACATCAGGTCTTATTCTAAATGAACTTGGATCTTGATAATTATACTGTTTTGTTATTTCTGTAATTGTATAATTTGATGGTTTGTCAGGAATTGTAATTGGCTCTTCCTTTTGGTTTACATCATACAAGCCCGCAATTTGTTGAACTTGCATTCTGCTTACTGTAATTTTTCTTGTAAGATTTGTTACAGGCTTACCTTCTGAATCTGTTGCTGTAAATCCCGGATCTACAAACGTTCTACCGTTATAGATAAATATAGCATAATCATTTCTATCTATATTTATATCAGGATCAACCAATTTTGCTTGTTCTGCTGCTGTAATACCATCCAAGTCTTTAACATCTACCCATGCACGGAACGGATAACTTACATTTTGCTTACTTGCTGCATTCGCAGGAATATATCCTGTAGCATATTTATTCGACTTATCAAATTCTTCTTTAGCTTTTGCTTTATCAGTAATAGCCGAATCTTTCATAATTTCACCATATGGTGAGTTACCATAGTTCAAAGTAATCTTAGCTTCAACAAGTTGTTGAACATGGAATGTATATGTTAGAGTCGGTGCATCATTATCTGTACCTGCTTTTGTTGTAATAGTGATAGTATTTTCAGTTTGTCCCTTATTTGTAAGAGGAGCCTTAATTGTGTATGTACCGTCACCATTCTTTGTAGGTGTAAGAGTTGTACCGTCTGATGCTGTTATTGTTGTAGTATCAGGATTTGTAAGTGTTACATTAAACTGAATGCTATCAGCATCAACATCCGTAACTCTTACATAATAATCCTTAATTGCAGGAGTTTCAGCATTATCAAATGCTACATCATTCTTATACTGGCTATCCTTAAACGGTAATGGTGTTGAATCAACTGTTGAACCCTTGACAGAATTAGCTTTTATTTCTTTAATCGAAGGGTCATTTGCAAGTACTTCATAAACAATGTTTCCGCCAACTTTGGCATCTGTATATTCAGCATAGCCTGTTGTCTTACCATCATAAAGTAATACCGCTTCTGTTGTTGTTGACTTAACCGAATCAATAACATAGTTTGAATTAGCTTTTAATTCAACAGCAACTACATACTTACCAACCTTTGTAATGTCAGTAACTTCACTTAATTCACTCTTCTGAATATTTCCGTCAGGAGCAGTACCTGCGTCGGTCCATGTGTAATACTTAATATCATATTCGCTTTTTCCGACTGTATTGTCTGTAGCATCAACTACAGTGACAACAGGGTCCTTACGAGATGAACCTGCTTTTTGTTTTTGAGTATCAGGATCTACATTTACTGTAAGTTTTGCTGATGTTACTTGAAATGTTGAAGCCTGTTCACCGATTTTATAACCGTTTGCATAAGTTCCGGCATTATCAATAGAAATTGCTATTGTATAAACACCGACATTTTGAATTGTTGTTGTAGCATTATCCTTATCTGTTACAGTTGCAGTAAAGCCTGCCGGAAGCGTTGCATCTTTTGCAATATCGCTGTTCGCTACTTTTGTATATGTAGTTTTGCTTGCATCATCATATTTAATTTGATAAATATTGTACTTAGGCGAAATAACTTGTCCTGTATATTCAGCTTTTTCATTTACAAGCTCAATCTTCAAATACTTAAACCATGTTGCATAATAAGTTTTATCAGCGTCTATTTTTGTATCCTTATTAAACTTAGTACCGGTACCGTTAAACTCTGTATTCCAGCCGTCAAATTCAAATGTACCGTTTGTTGGTTCTGTTATATCGTATCCGATTGAATCACCTTTGTATAGAGTAACTACACGAGGAGATGTATCAATACCATTACGATCCAAGTTCTTGTTAAATGTAACATTAACTTTGTCAGATGTCGGAACTGAAGGATCTATATCCCATTGTGCATACAATGTTGTTTCATATGCAGTATTTGTACCTGCAATTTCCTTTAGTGCATCCTTAAGTGTCGCTTGGTCTATTTTTGTTGTCGAATCAACAGTTACACCGCTGCCATCAGCTTTCGTGTTCCAACCTTTGAATACATAATGTGTTCTTGTTGGTTCATTTGGCATCATATTGCCAAGTGCATCACCAAGATATGGATATACATACTTTGGATTTGCATCTGTCACTGCTGCATTTGTTTTGTTTCCTGTAACATTACTGTCAAATGTAACCTTTACACCATTGTTCTTAGGAATATCATCCGGAATAACATTTCCTCCCGGATTTACATTTGCAGCTGCCCAATATGCGTATAATGTTACTGTTGTAGGAGCTGATGCCTCACTGCCTTGTGCCGCAAGAGAAACATCATTCAATGTAGGATATTTTGCTGAAGTAACAAAATTACCTGCTCCGTTAGGTTTAGTATTCCATCCTATAAATACATAATTTGTTTTTGTAGGATTCTGTGCAGGATCTGTATAGTTTGCTGTAGGCGCACCCACAACGTCATTATATGTACCTACACCACCATTTACATCATATCTGATTGTAATATCCGACATCCATTTTGCATAGTAATCAGTATTACTGTTTATTGGCTTTGTCTTGTCAAATGCCGTAGTTGTCATTGACAATGAACCGCCTGTTACTGTACCTTCATACCAGTTATCAAACGTATAACCTTTGTTGGTCGGTGCTGTTACATCATAGCCAAGAGAGTCACCCTTGAAAATTGTTACTGTCTTAACGTTTGTACCACCGTTGCCGTCTTTGTTATCATTAAATGTTATTGTTACTTTATCATTAGCATCAACATTATCAGCAATATCCCACTGTGCATATACAACCAAGTTGTATTTACTTCCATCAGCTGTTACACCGTCAAGTGTTGTTGTTATTGCTGTTGCATCTGTAAATGTTGTACCTGAGCCATCTGCTTTTGTATTCCATCCTACAAACTTATAATGTGTTCTTGTAGGAGCTTCCGGCATCAATGTACCAAGAGCATCTCCAAGATGCGGATATACATACTTCGGATTTGCATCCGTTACTGTTGATGAAGCACTTCCTGATGCATTACTGTCAAATGTAACTTTTACACCATTATCATTAGGTGTTTCATTACTCGGTAATTTACCCGGTGTTACAGGAGCATCTGCCCAGTATGCATACAATTCTACCGGATTTGTTCCACCGGCAGCTGTTGAAACATCATTTAATGTAGCGTAATCAGCTGCAGTAATGAATTTACCTGAACCGTTTGCCTTTGTATTCCATCCTACAAATGTATAATTTGCTCTTGTAGGGTCTGAAGGTGCTGCATAAGATTTTGAAGGTGCACCTTTGTCTGTAGCAAATGGTGTTGCCGGAGTTGTTCCGTCGTTAATGTTAAAGTTTACAGTAATATCAGATTTATATGTTGCCTTTACCGTTATATTTGAATTTACTGTTGTTGTCTTATCAAAATCTGAATTATCGGCTGTATTTACCCACTTATCAAAACTATAATTTGTTTTCACCGGTGTTGTTGGCATTGCATCGCCAATCGAATCACCTTTACCGACAGTTATAGTTGTCGGAGCAGTAGGTGATGTTGCACTGTCATAATCAAATGTTACAGTTACCTGATCTCTGCCTGAATATGTCCAATGTGCATACACCGTTTTATTATCTGTTAAAGTAAATGGTGCTTTATCAGTAGTATCAGATTCTGAAGCCGCTCCGTACCAACCGTTAAATGTGTATGCATCACCTGTTGCTGACGTCTTTGTCGGAGTAGGCATCTGATATGCGTAAATCGTATCACCTCTGACAACCGTCATAGATGCAGGTGTTACTTGTGCATCACATCCTGTAGGACTAAATGTCAATGTTACTGCATTGTCCGGATTCTCCGGTGTCCACATTGCATAATAGTCAGTATTGCTTGAAATTGTTTCTGCCTGTAATTGTGTATTTGAGTATGTAGTGCCTGAGCCGTCTGCTTTTGTATTCCATTCTTTAAATGCATAATCTGCTCTTGTAAATGTCGGAATATCACTTGATTTCAAACTTGAACCGGCACTGATTGTTTTGTTTGTTGTGTTTTCTGTTTGTCCATAATTCTCATGGAATGTTACTGTTACATTCTGTACCCAATGAGCATAAACATCGGTGATTGAAGAAACGTCAGTTGCAGATGAAGTATTTGTACCATCATCAAATACGATTTCATCGCCACCGTTTGCTTGTGTAAACCAGCCCCCAAACGTGTAACCAGCAGGTATTTCAAAGTCATCACTTGATGTACCAACTGTTGGTTTTTGCGTTTCAGCAATCGTTGCACCGGCTTTCGGTGATACTGTAACTACCTTTGTTGTTTGTGTGCCTGTTGGATAGTTACTGTTGAATGTAACCGTGTGACCATTAACATATGTGGCATAAACTTTTGTATCTGATGTTATCTTTGTTGCTTCTGTAAATTCTTTAGGTGTTGCTGTACCTTCAGGAATATAATACAATTTATCAAAATATTCTCCAGCAGGGGCAGTGAAAATTGATGATTCAGGAAGGCTCAAACCTGCCGAAGTAATACTTTCGCCATCTTGAATTGATAAACTTGCATCGGAGATTAGATTCTGATACGTATTACTTGTAGCATCATAACTGTTATAGAAATCTACCGTATAACTCAAAGGATAGTTAATTCTTGAAGCGTCAACATCAAATATGTCTCTAATATCATATTCACCTTTTGTTGGTTGATAGTTTATATCTACACCTGTTGAATCAACACAACCAATTGTAAAGTATGATGAATATGTAGTTGATACTGCATCCGAATTAGGATCTAATGTAAATAATTTTGTACCTGATGCACTTGGCTTCTGCAGAAACTTATATTTCAATACTGCAATATATGTATCCTCACCATTATAAGGAGTCTGAGAAGAATCATCTGCTTTAATCGGCAAACTTACCATTCCTGTCATTTTACCAATACTGTTTGTGTTGATTCCATATTTTGGAGAGTTAGTTTTTCCTGTTTTATAAAATTTAGAATATATACTTTCCTTATTTCTTGCACCAAGTCTATTTGATAAAGTGTCCGTATTAAATGAATTATCTGTTACATCTGTCAACTCAATATAACTTGCATCATAAGCAATAGGAATAGTAATATTCTTTATACCGTATTGAGCTTCATCAAGATTTGTAAGACCTTTAATCTTGATTCCCACAAGATATTCCTTATTTAAGTCAATATTATCAATATCAGGTCTCGACGTTTCCTCAACAATCGGAGATAGCCAAACCTTAGTACCATCAGAATATGAATTCCTCGAGGCACCAATTTCATCTATGCTCTCAAATTCGCCGTCTACGTCTTCATCATACATTTTCTGTACCTCATCTTTATATTTCATAGGTACAAATTCAATCACAGCTTTTTGACTTGGATCTATCAAGCCCGCAAAAGCCATATTTGTTGGGAACACAGTTAATAACATCATTATGCTAAGTAACCATGCTACACTTCGTTTAATTTTCATAGTGTTTATTCCTTCCTTTCTTAAACTATATATTCTTTATTTTGCAGGTAACTCTACATATAATGACTCAAGAGGATTAGCCATCGTTGTAATTCCCTGCTGAATAGCTGGTTTATAGTTTTTCAAATATGAATATATCGGATTCACATCTGAGTCATTTATCAAGTTAGAATTGTCAACATCCAATCCTTTATAAAAATAAATTCTTCTTGCTGTTCCCGTTATACCATCGTATGAAGCCGGGCTTTTCAAATAAGAATATACCGGATTTACCGCAGAGTCATTGATAATTCCTGAGCAATAAGTATCTCCTCGTTCTTGAAGAACTATAACCGGTCTAATAACGGATACCTCACCTGACAACGCATCTTCAAACGAGTATTTCATATAATATATATCCGGTCTAACTCTTTTTCTAGTTGCATCAGAATAATCATAAGGTTTAGTAACTTCGGTAATCAGATAATCTGATGGTTGATTAGGTATTGTTATATCATATGATATTTGATTTACATCATTCAAGCCAGCTAATTGTTCTTTTGACATTCTATTTATAGTTATGCTTCTATCGACATTATCAACAGCATTGCCTTCAGAATCAATCGCTATAAAACCCGGATCTCTAAAATATTTATCATTATAGACAAAAATCGCATAATCATTTCTATCCATATTTATATCTGGATTTTGTATTGTTTCTTTTTCTGCAGTTGTCATGCTATCCAAATTTTTTATGTCAACCCACGCCCTTGTTACATATGTAATGTTTTTCTTATCTTTCGCTTCAGTCGGTAGGTAACTTGCATCATATTTATTCTTCACATTAAACGCATCCTTTGCAGCTTGTTTATCTGCATCTGCGATATTAGAAGCCTTCATGATTTCGCCATATGGCGAATTACCGTAATTTAATGTAATCTTCGGTTTCAGCAATCTACGGATATATACCGTATATGTTGTACCTCCGGCTGTAATTGTAACCGTATTATTATATCCGTCGTTTACAGTCTTGTCCAATTCAGCAAGATCAAATAAATCTGACGAATACTTTTTAGCGTCTGATGCTGTCACATTGACGCTTGCCGAATTAACAGTTACAGTCGGTTTTTCGGATGAACTTACGTCCATTCTGATTTGTTCCGTTTCATTAGGAACACTTACATAATACGTTTTAGTTTCCGCTTTAAACTTATCTTCTTTTAAAGTCTTGTCCGATGATAAATAATAAGTTGTATCCGGTGACGGAGTCGCTCCCGGATCTGACGGAGTTTCTCCCGGTTTTACCGCAACTATATCATCTATTGCATCATTTGTTCCAAACAGACTTATATCGCCACTGAAATCAAATAAATTTTTAAGGTTAGTATCATCCGGAGCCGGATGTGTCGTAGCAAACCATGATGCATAAGGATTTGTACCGTCACTACCGGAACCGATAGCAAACGTATCTCCTCCCCGAACCATACTCAATACAGTAGGATTCTGGTCTGCCGCAGTTTCATCGGGAGCACTCAAAAGAACGAAAGGCAATTTCAACAAATACTGCTTTGAATTACTTGCCAAGTCTTTAAATCTTAACAGCGAGTCCCCTTTAAATACCACACCCACATAGCACATTTTCCAACCGTCTAAAGCACGTTGATTAGCTTCTGTGCTGTTTTCTCTATCACTTAACGTAGTATCTATATCGCATTCACGAACAGATGTAATCTCATATTGTGTATCATCCCACCAAGCACTGCTGTCGCCTGTTGAACTCAGGTTTCCCTTTACCAACTCATCATTCCAGCTTTGTTCCGCAGTTGAAGATGCAGTTGTTTTATCCCAATACGGCTTTACGTAATTCGGATCATATTCAAACGCTACATCTAACGAATAAACACCGTCAGTAAACAACGGTAAATCGTTTACATTTTCAATGCCGATACCTACCCAAAATTCAAGCGGATTGGTTAAGTTTACATCATCTTTGCTAAATCCTGCTTTACCGGGGCTTGCATCATTTGGTGTAGAACCTCTGCCCATAAAATCTACAGACAAAGTTCTGTTTGTTGCCTGTGTTTCTATATTTTCGTATTCATCCGCAGTAGCAGGAATACTAATCATACATACAGCACACATAGATAGTGACGTAAATCCTGACACTAAGCCTTTGAGAATCTTATTCATTACGCACCACCTCCATCATTAGTATAGAACTGAATTATTTTTTTAGCACGTATATTATTTGCATCTATCAAATTCACCGCTCTATCTTTATTTACATCGCAGATACGATATCTATTTAGCAATCCGCCAACATCATAACCTGTAACATTTGTGTTGTTAGCTAAATCTGCACTGAATCTGTTTCTTATTCTTGAAACATCTTTTGTATCTGCTTGTTTATCATTATTGACATCTCCAAGAGTATTAAGCAAGATTAACGGTCTTTTTATTGAAACGATTGAACCGTCGAAATCTGCAAACGAATAAACAAGTTCATATTTATCAGGTCGGATTCGTTCTGTATTTAATTCGGATATTGTACCGCTCGACGGCAAATTGATTGTCTGTGCATTAACAGATGAATAATCCGTAGAACCGCCATCTTGATATGCCGCATTTGTTTCCGTTAAAACATTAACCGTTATCTTTTTGGTGACATCGGTTACCGCTCCGCCAATCGAATTAATAACGCTTTCATATCCCGGGTCTGTAAAAATTCCCGAATTCAAAACAAACAATGCTGTATCATCCAAATCATAATTCACACCCGACGTCCAAGCTTCACCGCAATAATTTACACCCACCGTTGCACCTGCCGGCGTATATCCTGCAGTAAATGTATAATCATTTTTATCAAATTCATTTTTAGCCGTCGCCTTATCCGTTATTGCCGTATCACGCATAATCAAGCCATACGGCGAGTTACCATAATTAAATTTCATCAATTTGGACTCTTCTATTTTTCTGTAAACGTGAATCTTATACGACCTTGTAACTTCGCCTTCATCAGGATCGTCATTAGGATTATCATATGTCATCGTCAATGTAAGCAAGTTATCAACAGGGCTGACGTCAAGCTCTATATCCTCTGACTTATAATAATTATCCGTTGCATCCTCCGCCGGCGTGGTCAATGTATCAGTTACAGAATTATGTTCACGAGAAAGCGACAGCGTCGCATTTTTTGCTTCATCTCTAAGTTTGAACCAAAGCTTTACTTTGTCAACACTATTTGGCACTGCAACATAATACTCACGTTTTACAGGGTCAAACTTTACAATTTTCCAATTCTGATCATGCAAATCCTGATCATTGTCATTTGTATCTTTAACCATAAGTTCTGTCGCTCTGAGTTTCGCTCCAAGCGACTCTTTAAAGTGAGCCGTTATTTTAACATTTTCTGCCGGCATTTCAAATGTCGTATTAGCCAATGTGCTGTCTGCGAATGTCACATTACCGGTTTCACAGGTCCATCCGGTGAAAACGCAATCTTCTTCGGGAGTTGCTGTTATTGAAACAGCTTCACCTTCACTTGCAGTATATAATCCCGAGTCCGTTTCTGCTTTACCATATTTTACATTATCAGAAACAAGCTCTATTTTATATGTAGGAGCTTCCGTAACTTCAAAAGAGATTTTAAACGTTCGAAGGACTCCATCATTTGATATAACAGAAACTGTACATTCATAAGTTCCTACATCAAGACCTATATTAGTTGTTATATCAAAGTCTACACTTTCACCTTTTTGTAAAATCTGAGGCAACTTTTTGCTGATGGTAAATGCTTCTTTATTCCCATCTTTACTCAAAGAAATAGCAGCTGTCAAGCCGTATATATCGGTTGAGCCTATATTTTTAACAGTAAATGAATTTGTTTGCAAATCATTATAATCATACCCAACTTGTTTTTTGTCATATGTAAAATCGGGTATTACATCAATTTCATCTCTATCATCGCCGTTGACAACCAAATACTTAATCTCAACTGTGTTATTATTCTCATTTACAACATTTCCGTAGTTTGTATATGACGTTGTTGAAAGCGTACCCCTTACAGTTACAACACTGCCAACCAATGTAGGGTCTCCGTCAATAACATCCCACGAATCAACTGTGAAGGTCGAAAGCTTACCTATTTCCGTACCGTCGTATCCATCATATGTTGTTCCAACAAAATCAGAAAGTACAGGAAGCGTTACAGTTGTCGGCAAACTCACACCCGCTTTGATAGGAAACATTGCCGATTGCAAATCCGAATAATCAAAAGTATAGCTGTCTAAATAAATATTTTTTCTCGGATTTGTACTGAATTCAGTATATGGGCCCGGATTTTTTCCCGGTTCCGTTGATGATATTTCAAACTTACCGGCTTTACTTCCAAGGTTTATAATCTGTGCAAGTTTCTTTTCAGAGTCTATTGCAATATCAGCCTTTACAGTAATTGTTGCCGTTCCGTCACCATTTACAACAGCATTATAACCCGACATTGAAGAATCAATAAGTTCTCCGCCCGGCATTCTCACATCAAATGTTGTACCTGCAGGAATTGTGTTCCCATCTTTATTTTTAACTGTTATTGTCAAAGTACCGTCATCAGCCGTGACAGCACTTACAACCTCCAACTCTTTTGGAAGCTCACTCTCGTTATCAACAACATTTCTTATAAAGTTGACATCAGAGCTGTCCTTTACTGTAAGCCACGGATAATTAATCGATATTTTGTTTATATCCGCAATGTGTCCCAAAATTGTATATTTACCTACCACTTTGTTTTTGATATCGTCAGGTATATCAAGCAGCTGCGATGTTTCAGTGCTAAGCTGGTACCATCCGATATTAAACTCCGGTACTCCGCCGTTTGGAATATATTTATCAAGTATCGGTTTTGCTTTTGGTGCAAGTTTCAAATCGTCTATTGTTGCAGGATAATCCGCCGCACCGGTCCAATACGTCAAATTCTCATTTTCTGCCGTGAAACCAATCAAATTAATCGGCGTCACATGTATTGTAACGGTTATATCAAAATCATCATTGTATTTTTGAACAACCGTATAGTCACCTTCTTTTGGATTCCACGAAATCGAGCTTAGATTGCTTGTCGTCTTATCCCACTTAAACACTGCCGGTCTTTCGGAACCGTCTGCATATTGGAGTGATATAATCGACATTTTATCATTTATGAAATCAAGTAAATCATTTGTTGTACCATTCTTATAGATGTCATAAGAAGTAACTGTAAGCTCCTCATTCAGTGCCTTAACATTTGAAAGTGCCGCTTCAATCTCAAAATTACACTCAACATTTTTATCGGCTCTTGAGTACCATTTGACATCTCCGTCACTGCTGTCGATATAACCTATATGAACACCGTCATCATCTGTAATAGTATCGTCCTGCACTGTAATCATTGTCGAAAACGGTACAATTTTAATAACATCCTTAAGTTCGCTTTTTGAAAGCTTTGCAAACTTTGCAGGGTCTTTTATATAAAAGCTCAATCGTCCGAGTTTTAAATTTTTACCGTTTGCAAGGATAAGATGTTCGTCACGACCTTTTACCGCAGTTATGTATTTAGAAGTTGTACCTTCTTGCGGTAAGAAGTTCATTATTGCTCTGCCGTTGTCGGCATCTGCAACACCAATAATCGGCATACTTACACCAATCATAGACGGTAATTTAAAGTCGCCAAAGCTTCCGATTGGAAAATCATCAGTATTTTGTTCAAAATAATCATGAGCAATATCATATGAATATCCGACGCTTCCCGAAGAAGTTGTAGGGTTTTTAATCGGTGTATTCGTCGCCACATCCGAAAGCTCTATGTAATTTTTATCATATTCAATACAATAAGATATTGCAGTTGAATCAATATTTTTCAGAGATATATCAACGAAGCCTTGAGTTGTTGAACCGTTAGCCACCATTTTTATGCCACTGAATGATATAGCTGCATTTGGGTAAGATGTTGCAGCCCAAACAATAACAGATACAAAAACAACCACAATAAGTGCACTTATTGTGATTTTCTTTTTCCCAATATGCATGCTCTCCCCCCCTGCTACAATTATCCCTATTATGAATAATTCTATACTTTAATTGTACACCAACTTATACCAAAAGTCAACATTTCTATTCAAGAAAAACACCGTTTATTCTTTACAGTTCATTATCGTATATTGTGTGAATGTTACAATTATTACTGTTTAATAAAATTACATAAAATGTATAAAACAAAAAAGAATCGACAGAATTAAATCTGTCGATTCCTTAAAGCTAATTAATATGCTTTTATTTTGACTTTGTCGGGACCTTGGTTATCCAATACAGGAGTCTTCTTTCCAAAATACATACCTGCATACAGAAGGTCTTTTGTTGTGATTGAGCCGTCACCGTCAAAATCACAATCAGCTCTTTCAACACGTCCGCCCTCAAAGTTAATCCAAGAAATTATCTTCTTGCCATTTGCTTCGTAATAAGCGCCGGCTGCATTAGTGCCATCACCATATTGGATTTCTGTATAAGCAGATACACCTGCTACTGCTGTTGAAACAGAATATGATGATTCTGAACTCTTAGCACTGTCTGATTTACTATCCGACTTACTGTCTGATGTCACACTGTTTGTTGTGCTGTCCGACTTACTGTCTGATGTCACGCTGTCTGTTGTGCTATCCGACTTGCTGTCTGATGTCGCACTGTCTGCTGTGCTATCCGACTTGCTGTCTGACGTCGCACTGTCTGTTGTGTTATCTGACTTGCTGTCTGATGATGTATCACCATTTGATGTATTATCACTTGATGTATTACCATCTGACGGTGTTTCTGTATTATCGGATTTATCTCCCGTTTCAGTATCTGATGATGTATTATCGCCTGTTTCACCTTTATTAGGTGTATCAGTCGTTGTACTGTCATCCTTACTGTCACCACTGTTTGTTCCATCACTTGGAGTTGATGGTGTATCCGGTGTTTCACTCGGAGTTTCAGGGTTATCCGTTGTTCCGCTGTCAGGAGTTGACGGTGTTGACGGATTATCCGTTGTTCCGCTGTCAGGAGTTGACGGCGTTGACGGATTATCTGTTGTTCCGCTGTCAGGAGTTGACGGCGTTGACGGATTATCCGTTGCTCCGTTATCCGGAGGTTCAGGATTATCACTCGAATCGTCTTTCTTATCAGTATCCTTAGTTTCATCCTTGGTTCCGTCTTCAGTTGTTGTTATCGAATCCTTAATAATTTGTCCTGTATAGTCATCCATAATAATGTTATATAGGAATACATTTACTAAGTTAACATCAACATAATCTATGACGCCGTCACTTACATCATAATCTGTAACGTTACCCGGTGTAATTCTAATCATACCAAAGTCATATTTAGCTTTCACAAAAGTTTCGGTTGAAACAATGTTGGTGATTTCATAATCCAAATAACCTGTTCTGCTTATTACAATATGATATGTATCTGCATCAGGAAGCGAGATTTCAAAGTTGCCGTTCAGACCAACTTGGTAAACCGTATTTCCTGCCGCATCTACCGCAACAAGGTTATTGCTGCTGTCATACATTCTTATTTCTGCAGTATCGTCACCTTGAGCAACCGAATGAACTCTGCCTGTTATGTAAGTTTGAAGTTCTGGAACTGTTTCGGCAGTATCTCTTGTAACAGTTACACGATACTTACCGCCGTTAGTTACCGTAGAGCTTACCTGACTTACAATCTCAAAGTCGATTGTAAACGACTTTTGATTAAGTGCAAGGTCAAACATATGTGTTAATTCTGATGCCGACTTACTTGCTACCTGCGTGCCTTCAATGCTCATATTTAGGATTGGATTATATTCTGTAGTCTTAATCGTAAATTCGATTTCTGTTGCAAGCGGATCTACAAGAACATCGTAGCTTATTACACTTGCATCGAACTTAGGATTTAGTTCTTCGTATCCGTCTCCATCAACTGTATCTGTTACGATAATGTTGCTTAGGTAAGCTGTGTTCTCTCTTACAATCTTAATTACATAAGTGTATGGAGTTTCAGCTACTGTTACGAATACATAATCTACAGCTTCACCCGCGTCAAGCTCAAATTTCTCACTTGCACTGCCGATTGATTCTGCCGAATTTTTACCCTTATGAGTAAATACTATACTGTCAGTTGGGTTTTTAGCTTCTGCTGTTACCGTAATATCTTCATCATAAGGTGAGATATTAACAACATAACTAAAGATTTCAGGGTTAAATACCTTTGACAAATCGAACTTATCGGTTGTCAGACTTGCAAGTCTTGCATCTCCGTTTGCTCTGTCATCACGAGTAATCTTCAATTCGTACTTGCCAATCTTACCGTCCTTATTTTCAACAGTTACCGTTACAGTTTCTGTTGAATGTTCACTGTCAAGGAAGCTTGACGGCAATGTAATTTCAGTGGCTGTGCCGCTTGTTACCGTTGTAACCTTACCGTCGCTTGTAGTAACGGCAAGTTTATCATTTGCCGGATCTTTAGCTGTTACAGTCAATGTAATTGTATTGTCTGTGTAATTAACCTTAGCAGAATATTCAGCATCTTTTTCTTCAAATGCAGGAGTCATTTCATATAATCCGTCGCCTGCAGCTGTTTCATCCTCAAGTTCAATGTTTTCAAGGAATGCCTCAGGAATTAACTTATCAAGACGAGTTACATTCAGAACATAAATTCCGTCTTTTTCGTCAACTGTTATCTTAACCGTTACGGTAAAGTTCTTAGTATCAAGAGGAAGTTTATCAAATGTTCTTACGTCACCGTCTACATAAGCTCCGCCGTCGATACTCATACTTACTTGTGCATTTTCATAAGTATTCTTTGTATGTACGGTAAATGCTTCGGTATCCTTACCTATTTCAACATCATAATTTCTTACTATCGGTGAGAACTTAGTCTTCATAGTAGCATTATCTGTCCACAAATCAGTTAAGATAGGTGCGTCTGTATTATAAACAGTTACTACATATTCATTAATAAGCTCGTATCCGCTTTCAGTAAACTTAGTTGCACGGAATGTGAATGTTGCCTGTCCGCTTTCGCCTATAGACTGTGCCAAGTATGAACCTATACCTTCTTGCAATGAGTAATCTCTCATTGTTTCATTGATTACTTCAATGTAAACATCCGGGTCATCGCTCTTAGCAAACAAGTACGGTGTAGCACCGTCATTAACGGCACTGTAAACAAATACTTTTTCGTCAAACGCTGTGAAGAATGTTGCATCCTTGCCTGTCTGGTTGATTGTCGGATCAATCATAATATGATTGATGAACGGTTCATAAGGCTTGTCTGCATCGCTTTCAGCATATACAACGAACGACTTGTTAATACCGCTTATTGCGCTTACAACATTAATGTCGAATCTTTCCTTTTGTGTTGACATTGCAAAGTCAATGTCCTTTCCGCTTTCAATCTCTCTGCCGTTTACAGTAATTATTGCATCACTGTCGGCTGAAGTTATATTAAGCGGAATTGTTGTTGTACCTTCCGGTACTGTTATTGTTTCAAGAGTGCTGTTTGTTATCGCATCTCCGTTCAATGTACCGCTGATACCGTTGCTTGCAATATCACGCAAGATTGTTACAGAATACTTCTGCATTGTAGCGCCGTTTCTGACTGTAATAATTCTTACTGTCTTATTACCGTTCAATGCAAATGTTCCGATGCCGCTTACGTTTGCAGAACTGCTTGATGCCTTAGCATTTATTGTTACACGAGTTGTTGATGCATCTACATATGTGTAGTAGTTAAGCTCTCTTGCCGAGAAATCCGGAATTATGTCCTTACCGTCTACAGTCAAGCTGCTTAGGTCAGGAACATCGGCTGCCATATTCTTTCTGAATATATCCAATGTGTATGTTACTTCAGGCAATGAATCATCGGCTGATGCATATACCTTGATTGCAACTGAGTTATATACTCCGTCTGTCAAGTCTATATCCATAGCGCCTGTATATTCTGTGCCGTTCACTTTAATCACACTGCCCGGATTTAATGCAGCTGTTTCAAGCGTTACCTTATTTACCTGATAAGGAACTGTTACATAATAGTTCTTTACATCTCTTGTAAATGCCGGTACGACTGTACCCTTATTAAGAACAAGTTCTGTTAGAGCATTATCGTTATCCGAATCAGGACGATATACATTTACAAGATATACACGCTTAGTTATTGATAACTCTGCAGGAGATTTTGTATTATCTATTGCAGTTACAACAACCTTAATCTGATTCTTACCCTTCTTAAGTTCGATATTTTCTGATGCCATACCGCTTACAACTTCAAGGTTGTTAACAGTAATCTTCGCATCATTGGCAGTTGGGATAAGGTTAATGTATGATGTTGATTCATCTACATTAATTTCATATGCCGTCTTATCCGGATCAAATGCCGGTGACAATGCAAAGTTCTGTTTAACTGCCAAATCAATAAGTTTAGGGTCAAGGTCAGGTTGTTGACGATTGATTACCAATGTATAATACTCTTTATTTTCCTGAGCATTCGATAATTCAATCGTGAATATGTTATCACCGTATTCAATAGGTTCAAAGATATTATTCCATGTACCGCTTGTTATTACTCTGCCGTTTACTCTAATCGTTAGATTAGCTTCATCCGATGGAACATTTGATATGGCAGTTACCTTAATATCTGCCTTTTCAAATGTACTTGGAACACTTGCATAATATGAATGTTCATCCTTATCGAATGTAGGTGTTATAGCATAGTCATCAAAGTGTTGATCTTTCAGTTCCAAACCTGTCATTTCAGGTATCGGAGTTTCAAACTTATTACGATATACCGAAACCGTATAAGTCTTTTCTGTGCCGTTTACTGTTCTTACAATGAATGTTACTACCGTTTCGCCTACAGCAAGCGGTGACAATGAGAATGTATCTCCGCTGCTTATCACCTTAGAAGTTCCGCTTGATGTAACAGTTATATCCTTTATAGCATCAGGAGTTCTTGCAATCGGTATCAAATCAACATTTTCATGCTCATAAGTATAAGTCAAATGATAATTTGTTTCATCACTGTCAAATATAGGAGTGAGTATACCGCCTGCTGTGTACTTAATATCTATTAGGTCAGCATTATCATTTTCACTGCCTCTGTAAATATTAATTACATAAACCTTCTTAGTGTTATTCCATGTTCTATTACCTGCTTTTGCAGTATTGTTAGGAGCAGTTACCGTAATAACAATCTTATTGCTACCCTCTACAAGCTTAATATCGGTGTTTATCGTACCAACCGCATCAACGTCAATATCTAAGGCTTCGCTTCTTACCCAAATAGCAGACATTGTATTTTCGGATTTAGCGTTAATCTTAATTGAATCAACGTCATTTGCAACAGTAATCTTATATGATGTTACATTCTTATCAAATGTCGGCGTCATACTTTGACCGCTTGCTGTCAGAGATGAAAGCAATGCGCTTGTATTCTTGTCTATTGCTCTGTTTATTGTAATTGAGTAGTAACGACTGTTGCCGTTGCCATCGCTTACTTTGACAATAAACAAGTTATTACCCGCATCAAGCTTAACCGGCGTCGGCTGACCGGACAACATAGTTTCGGTTGTATTATTGGCTACATCATACAATGTTGCAGTCATATTACCGTCTGTACCCGTAACATTTGTATTCGGAATTACTGTGATTGCTTCTTCTGTTTCCGTATTAGTTACATTTGAATAGTAGTTATAATCTACATCTGATGAGCTGTTCATCATTGTCAATGTATGATTTGCAAGAGATATACTTGATAAGAAGTTTTGCTTTGGATTGATATTAGCATTAGTATTCTTATAAAGTGTAATCTTATACTCTTTCATTACTACGCCACTTGCCGATACATTGAATGCAACTTCGGTTGTTGATTTCTCAGTCAAACCGTCTTTGATTGTCACGCTTGTTCCCTTTGTAGTAGAACCGCCGTCAATCTTGTAAGCCACATCACTTGCAGCACTGCTCGGTGTTGCTTCAATATTAATATCATTAATATTTTCACCTTCAACAATAAAGTAGTAATCCGTAATATCTCTGTCGAACATCGGAACTAAGCTGTAATACTTACCGCCGATAACGACTCTGATGTCGTCCAAAGTAGCGTCAGTATCAGGAATCTTACGATTTATTGTAACCGTATATGTCTTAGTTGTTATTCTGTCTTCAGATGTTACTTCAATCTTCAATATGTTGTTACCAACTGTCAAGTTATCAAATACAAAGCTATTTCCGCTTGTATGGTTGATAACCGGCTTTGAGCCGTTGCTTGTAGATGTCATAAGCTTGATTGTAGCATTATTGCTTGCTGTAATCTTATCAAATGTCACCTTTGTAACAGCTGTATCTACATCGATTTCGTAGTTATGAACATCCTTATCGAATGTAGGTTTCATCACTACGCCGCTTTCAGGTTCAAGTTCGATAAGGTCTGCATCGCCTGACATTCTTGTTACGTGTACAATATATGTCTTGGTTATATCTGTTGCAACATCCTTTACAGTAACGGTTATATCTTGAGGATTATTCATCAAGTATGTCTTATTGGTAAACTGCTTTGTTGTTCCCGAATCAGGGTTTTGCTCAGCTAAAGTACCAATCTTAACCGTCTTACCGTCTGATAGAGTTGTTACTCTCATCATCGGTGTATATGTCGCATTATGCGGAATACCTATTTCAAAGCGGTTATTTTCACTGTTCCAAACAGCTGCAATAGGATTTGCATATTGACGAGTTGTATCTGTTACGAAGTCGCCATTGTCGACATCCATATAAACACTTAGAATATCTCCCGTCACACTAATCAACTTCAATACATAATCTCTGCTGATTGTATCTGTACCGGCTGTTAATGAAACATTAATATCAACATTTGTAGTTACAGACGATATAGTCGGCATAGTTATCGTTACCCAACCGGTAGACGAAACATATGCTGCGCCATTTGTCTTTAATGTTGTTGTTGCTCTTGAATCGCTTGCCATAGCCTTAACAATCGGATTTGTACCCGATTCAACATATGCAACATATGTTCCGTCCGGCTGCAATGCGGCAGGCATATCATTTACCATGACATACTTAACGCTTGCGTCTATCGGCTTACGATAAATATGAAGTTCGTATTCCAATTCCTTAGATGTTTCACTTGTTACTTTTACATAGAATACGTTATCGCCATATTCAAGATTTACGTTTTGAGTAATTGTAACAAACGCATTACTCATCGGTTTTTTGTTTGAATCAAGAATTGTAACCATCGTCTTAGCACCATCATGATTATGATATGCCTTAGCGTAACTGTCTGCATTAGTCTTTTCTGATTCAACATTTACCGTATAAACGCCCTGTTTCTTTTCATCATCTGTTGTAGGCTTATTTATCTTATAATTATCCTTATCAAAGTCAGGATCCAAGTCGTAACCGATAACTTGTAAATCTGCAAGTCGGTTTTCATCGCTCGGGTCATGAATTTCTATATAATAAGTTTTTGTGTAGTGAGGAACTCTCAAGTAAATAGGTATTCTGAAGTATTCCGAAGTTGTTCCGTCTGTCTTCATACTGTTGACATACTGCTTAATATATTTACTCAAATCGTCGATTTGCTCACTGCCTGCGTCTGTAATCTTGATTCTTGTTTCATAATCATTAGGATTCCAGCCTTGTGTCTTCGCATAGTCAAGTAGTTTCTGATGTGTTTCATGTGCATTTGCATATACATCATACTCATGTAAATCATTTTCAGTCTTAATCGAATAAGTTGTAACCGTCTTTATAAATGATGAATTATAGAACGGTATCTTATTTGAATTGTCCTTCTTTGTGATATACAAATCATCAAGATATACGTCAACCGGAATATGCTTGATACGTAATGTATAATAGATTGACGAGCTGCCGTCCGACTTCTTAAGTTCAATCGAGAAGTAGTTGTCGCCAACCTTCAAATCTACGTTTGCAGTAAGCTGACCGCCCTTACCTGCTCCCAATGTATATGTCTGCGATACTGTAAGACCTGTCAAAGTGATTGCGGCATTCTTATCGACTGCATATATATCAACTTTAGCAGTTGGATTTTCTGCTTCTGAATATGAGTATGCCTCATATATAATCTTGCCGCTGTCAAGAGTTGTCTTAACTGCATCATTGTCATTTACACGGATTGCTCCAAGTGCTGCGTCAAGCATATCACGCTTAATTAAAATATTGTTAATTGTTATTAAGAATCCGTCTTCGTCATATACACGAAGCTGAACAATCGAATTAACTTCTTTTAGCTTAATTATTGATTTAATAGTCTGCTCATTAGTTGTATCATCTACAAGTATCTTTTCACCGTCGTCAATCTGAACGTAATATTTATGACCTTGAGGGTCTGCCATATTAATTTGCATATCTGCATCGCTCAAGTAGAACGGAAGTTTTGTCGGACGTTCATAGTTTGAAATGATAACACCGTCTTCATTTGTAACCGGATCGCCGATTCTTTCTGTAAGTTCGTCATTTACGACTGTGTTCAAATCGAAGTTGTAGATGTACTGAACAATGTAAATCGTATAGTTCTGTGTTGCGCCTGACGGAGATTCTACCGTTACAGGAACTTGCGTAACACGACCGTTTAGTTTTACATCATCAATATATGTATTTACTGCGCTGTTCTGATGAACACCGTTTACATATATCTTAGCAAACTTATTCTCACTTATAAGTTTTACTACAGCTGTATCACGTCCTTGCGGAACTGATGCCAAGTAAGTTGTAAGACCTGTTATACTTGCATTCTTCAAGATTACTTCAGATTCATCTATAGGATAATCTTTGTATCCTTCTTTTCTCAAACCGATATTAACATTTTTCAACTGAGTACCCTCAGGGCTGTTAATAAGGTTGATTACATATTCCTGAGATGCGTTGTTGGTTCTCGATGTTACTTTAAATCTGAACTTATATAAATTTCTGTCTTCAATACTGGCGGCATCCGTTGTAGCACCTGCGAAGTTTACATTAGTTCCTTGAATTTGTTTATTATTGCTCAGTACATATGTACCATCTCTGTACTCATAGAACTGAATTACCGCATATGGGTCTATTGCGAATACAAACGGTTGTGCAATGTATGTATTCATCGGCATTTCAACTTTGTACGATATTGCCGTTGTATTAGGTTCCACACCCGCTTCATAACCTGTAACCTTACCTGTAACTCTTGTTGTCTGCTGAGTTTCAGTAGAAAGTCCGCCTGTAGCGTCAACATATACTTTGTCTATACCAAGTTCACTTGAAGCTTTCTGAATCATCAATGTGTAATCCTGTGTTCTGCCGTCACCGGCTGTTACTCTGGCTTTCAATATGATGTCATCTATACCTGACATTGATGCCTCTGTATCAACTGCCAACATTCCGCTCGCAATCGCAGGTTTACCAAAATCAGTAAAGAATTCAATCTTTGAACTTGCCGACTTAGTCTGTGACTTAACATATGCCATATTTGCCGTTGGATTAATATAGCTTATGTAATTATATGTATAAACATATTTGCCGTTTACAAGTGTCTTATCTTCGCTCTGCTTTGCAGCCTTTACATATGAGCTGTCAACTAACTTAATATCGCTGACAAACATATCAAGTTTCAAATCAGAACGCATTTCTTCAGGAGAAAGCTTTGTAATAATAAGCTTTGTCGTCTTTATGTCGTCAGGAGTTGTACCACCCGGCAACAAATCAGGCGAACCGACCTTAATATCAATCGTTACCGATGACGATGTCGGAATTGTTGATACGTCATAATTCAAATATGAATTGCTTGAAAGAGCAAATCCGTTATTCTCAAATTCTACGTATTCCCCGGCGTTCAGAGCAGTAGCTTTGATTTCATTTACAAGTGTTTCATCTGCCCCTACATCAATTCTGAATGTATAAGGGTCGTTTCTGTCTTGCTCTGCATAACGTCCGTCAAGTGTAATTTCCTTAAGCTTTAGATTATTCATCTTTCTGATAATCTTAAGTGTGTAGTATGCAGGTGCAATATCGCCTTCATAACTCCATACCGTTACCTGGAATGTTCTTGAACGTTCGCCTGTTGTTTCATCAACATCATCGTCATTACTGTCAAACGGAATATTTATCTTTAGAGTTTGATTTGTCGAAACAGTATCTACACCGTCTATCGTCATACCAACTCTTGCTGTTGAGTAATCAGCACCGATTTCAATAGGAACGATTGATGTACCGTATGTTATATTCTTTATGATAATCGGATTGTTTACAGTTATATTTTCAACAACTGACTGGAACAACTTACCCGTTTTATCTTCAGGATATGCATATACGTGATCAATCTTTCTGTTATTAGACTTTCTGATTAGGTCTACTATGTATTCCTTACCATCGCCAACACCTGACAACATTTCATCCTGTGAACGTATTCTAAAGTACAATGTGTAGTTTTGGTTAGGTTCAAGATTTGAAAGTTGTACTTGTTTTTGATGTAATTCATAGTTATTTGTATATGATGATGTATATGGGTCATAAATATCTACGCCCGCATATTCATAATCTGCGATTACCTTCATGTCAACAGATGTTATACCTGTTTCAATTTCTACAGTGTATCTGCCTGTGTTCTTATCGTACTTAGCAGGCGGTATGCTGTTAATTGTTCCTGCAGGACCAACCCATACACTGTAATTATCACTTTCGGCATCATATTCAACATCTCTGTTTGAGTTATCTGCAAGATAAACTCTCAAGTCATATTCTTGCATTGTACCCGCTTCAGAGATAATTCTGAATTTAACCACATGAGGAATATCAGGATCTGCATCGTCAAACAAGTATGAGTGGGATACTCTGAACGGAATGTTGTATTTAGCATCATTTCCGTGATAATCAAAGTCGCCATCTTCCCATAGAAGTTCTGCTGTTGTATCCTTCGACTGAACAGCCGCCTGAACAACAACCGATGTCTTTTCGGCATTATTAACTGCTTTTTCATATACACTGTAAGGAATATAGCTGTTATAATACGGCAGATCCGAATCGCCCTCAGTGAACGGACCATATGCTTCTACACCATTAACCGTTACATAATCGGCATTAGTATTAATCGACTGGATTGTTACGTTTAATGCATTGTTTGAAGTATGTCTGCCGTCTTCTGATGTTACTACATACGGAATTACCTTAACGCTTTCGCCATCCTTTACAGGAATCAAGATACCATGAATATCTCCGCCGTTTACTACATTTGAACCACTTATTACAGTGTCATCATCTGTTATTCCGGTATATATTTTACCGTTTAGAGTAATCTTAGCCTTTGAATACTCTGTCTTGATATATACTCTTAAATACTTATTACCGTTTTCATCAACTGTAAGTGTTGATTCGCTTACTTTGTAATAATCTACAACATTTGGACTTGTTTCACCGTCATATCTTGTAGTTTCATTTACAACAGTTTCTGAGTTGTTACTGCTGTTGTGAAGTACATTTGTATTTTCTGACAATCTGTAGATTACAACCTTATACTGATGAGTATATCCTGTACCTGCTTCCGGTATTGATACAATAGTAATATTTGTATCAGGAGTGTCTTCAGATACTGATCTTGCCGTATTTACAGGGATTGTAAGCATGCCATCTGTCAGATAATTATAATCAGATCTGTTTACAATTCCGTTTTCAGATACTGAATTTACTGATACTGTCGGATCATATGGAGTTGGTGCATGTTCATCAATGCGAAGTCCAACCTTTACAGTTGCATCCTTCACGATACCGTATCTATAGATAATCTCATCGCCGACCTTTTCAGGATTTTTAAGCAAGTTACCGTCAATATAAATATCAATATCTGCATCAGTGTTCTTATACTTCTGACCTATTAAGAATGTATAAGTCTTAACAGTACCAATCTTTTCATCAATAGTTGCATCTGCTTGAGCCTTATAGTTATTAGCTACACCAACCTGAATCTTAACTACTGTAAATCCACCGTCTTTTTTGATTAGAGGAATCTTATAAGACTGGTTGCTTGTCTGACGCCATCCGCCATCCCATACAACGCTTGCATCGGTTGCTGAATAGTCGTTTGCTGCGGCTGTTTCATATGCTGCAACCTCTTTCTCATATTGAGCAAGTGCTGCTGCATACTGTTCATCTGTCATACTTCCCTGAGTAGGTTTTTCAGGTCTTGTCAAGTGACCTATTCTGATGTAGTTATTAGCATCCTTAGCCAACACTGATGCGATTGCACTTGGCAAATCATCAGTCTGCGGATCAAGACGAACAACATATGCATTTCTTGTGCTGTCCCAAAGAGCATTTGACAAGTTGCCGCCGCCGTAAGGTCCTGCCTGTACAGCTTCAAGATCAAGATTCAATCTATTGATATTAATTTTATACTCAGCAGTAGTATTTAATGAAGATTTAATCATTACATTAATAGTGTTCTTACCTGTTATTGCAAAGTTCTTATAAACATTATTATGTAATGACGAAGTATTATCGTCAATCTGTACTTCTGCCAACAGAGTTGATGCTATAGCCTCAAGATCTACTGTTGTAACATCAGACGGAATCCATAGCTGATATTTACCGTTTATATCCTTACCGGCTTCAACAGTTGTTTCTGTTCCGCCGTCATTGTAAGTTGCGGTAAATGTCTCAAGATTTGCATTATCACTCTTCTTGTAGATGTATAGATATGATACCTTAATTGTTTCTAAGTCAGCAGCTTTTGACTTGATTTCATAGATTGTTAATTCTTCGCCGTCAAGAAGTACATTAGTTGCTGTCCACTTATCCGAATTAGCTGATGTTGGGTCTGTTGCCATCGGGCTGCCTGCATTTACAAGTGTATAAATATCATTAGCCTCTATCAAAATATCAACATATGTCTTATTTGTAAACGGAACATTACCCGGAGTATCAAGTTTAACTACATATACATCTGCAGTTGCTCCTGTTTCTTCATCTATTACTCTGTTTTCAGCTGTCGGAGTATAAACATTGCTACCGTATGTTACCTTAACAGTCTTTAATGAATCATCAATACTCTTTCTTGTTAAGTGAAGTACATAATGTTCAACAACATTCTCTTCTGTTGTTACGTCAATCGGAATGTAAATATCCTTAATTGATGTATCAAGTTTATATCTTTCGATTTCTTGTACATTAGCCGAATTATACTCTGATGCAATGCTTACCTTTGAAGTAGAGTTTACAGTTTCAGCCTTAATATTGATATATTCAAGGTCCTTGGTAATTACATAGTTATAAACATTTTCATTTATATCTGTAACATCTGTATAACCCGAACCTACAAGAACATTGCCTATAAGAGTAAGCGGATCAACCTGTACATACTTCAAACCTGTATGATATTCAGCAGGTTTCAAGATTAACGGATATTCAACCGTTGAAAGTGCATTACCGTTTGTTACTCTCAATGTATAAGTTGTTGTAGTACCGACATTTGCAGGAAGTGCTGTATTAATCCATGTCAAGCCGTTCATGCTCTCATATGAAACAACATTTCTATCTTTGTCAAGTACTTCAACTGTACCTGATATAGGAGTAATTTCTGCATTTACAGAATCAGCTGACTTACCTATTTCTGCAACGTATGTGTTATTTACACGAGCAACTGTCGTTCCGTCAATAACAACGCTGTCAAGTGTTGCCAAAGTAGGTTCTTTAATAATTACAAGATTATGTTCCTGACTTGCACCGCTTGTTGATGTAATTGTAAACGGAATTATTGTCTTATCATTGATAAGTCCGTTTATAACACCTTCAAATACACCTGTATATGAACCGCCTCTGATTGCGATTGTTGAATAAGGATTCTGAGCCTTTATGTAAATATTAGCCGAATTCTTAGTATCTCTGATATATACAATATGTTCGCAGGTTGTTTCTCCGTCTGCAAACAAGTCAATGCTTTGTGCAGAAACTGACGAAGTCTTATTTGTAACTTGTAGCATTGGGTAGCTGCCTGATGTCATATACCATATATCATTGAAGTTCCAATCGCTAAAGATTGACTGAACATATAGGTCAGATGCAGCAATACTGCTATTATCATTTGTCGTAACGATTGATGTATCATTCTTAACAAACAATGCACCCATTACACCGTGTGTATGTGTAATTGTACCGTCACTGTTAATAGCAATCGATGCTTTATCAAACATTGAGCTTGACAGATTTGCGTTAGCGAATACATATCCGATTGTTGCACCGGCATTATTGCTTATTACTATACCTGCAGAAGCATTGTTGCTTACAAGTGCAGTTGATGTAATATATGAGTTTTCAATAGTACCGTTGTTTTCGATTGCAAAACCGGCTGCATTCTTAGCTGTAATCTTACCGCCCGTTTCAATTGCAACTTGTTCGATTGTACCGTTGTTAATGCCTGCTACCACAGATGCATTTTCAACTCCGTTTTCACCGATTGTCGCAACCGCAAATCTCAAGTTCTTAACAGTACCGTTGTTTACAGCAAACAAAGCTGAATAATCTTGACCGTTTACGCTCTTCTGTGATGTAATCTTCAAATCGGAAATTGTAAATCCGTTACCGTCAAGACTACCTGTAAATGGTGTATCTTCTGAACCGATAGGATCCATTTGAATGTAATCCGAATTATACTTCATTGAAATATTATTCTTCAATACATAATGCTTTGTTAAGCTTTCCTCATCGTTACCGATGCTCTTCAATCCTGCGGCTGATGTGATTTCAAACGGACGAGCTTGGCTGCCGTCAGGAATGTTAAGATTTGATATATCTGCATCAGCTGATTGGTTCCTGAATGTAGGATACTGAGCTGTCTTGATTACCCATGTATTTGCAAAGTCCCAATCATTGAATGTTGCTATATCTCCAAGCTTTTCAGGAAGAACTGACGCACTGTTATATACATTGCTGTTGCTTCCCACCTTGCTGTAGATTTGGCTAGGCATTACTGCATATGCATTATTTATTGTTGAGTTGTCAAGGTTCAATACAACAATCGATGCTACGTGTTCATCGGTTAAATTACTTGATGTTGAGCTTATTGAACCTACATTATATACATTCTTAACAGCGTTATGGTTCAATGCTGCAATACCTGCTGCGTACTCACCTGATGTAATTGTTGCTTTATTATATGCGTCTTCGATAGTACCACGGTTATCACCTGCTACACCACCGGCTGCATATGAAGATTCAATATTACCTGAAGCTACGGCTACTCTTGAAATTACACCGTTTTGTTCATTCTTACCTGCCACGGCACCGATATATTGATATGATGTGCCTGCAACAGATGTAATATTTACATCTTCAAGTTTGAAGTCATAAACTTCACCCTTATTTACACCAAACAAGCCGTATGCTGTATCATTTGATGTAGCTGTAATTGTTAGATTTGATATTGACTTTCCGTTACCGTTTAGGTTACCTGTAAACGGTTTGGAAGTTGTACCAACCGGAGTCCATGCAGTACCGCTTAAGTCAATATCATTCATCAATACATAGTATGCATCAAGATGATCTGACATAGCCTGAAGTTCTTCGGCCGTCGTAATCTGGTAAGGTGATGCCTTACTGCCGTCAGGGTCTTCAGGAAGGATAGTTGAGCCGCCGCCGCACGATGCATCTTTAGCTACATATTCGTCCTCTGTACCTCTTTCGGCGATTACCTTTTCTACACTTGTATTATTGCTGTACTTAACAATTACAAGTTCATATCTGCTTGTCTTTGTTCCGTCAGAAACAACAATATAGAATTTATTTACTGTTCCAAGGTTTGCAATATCAGGCACTGATAATTGACCTTGATCTTCACCAAGAACAACATCACCTGTATCTGTTACTCTGATAAGTCCAAGTTTTGAATCGCTTCTTCTTGTTGCAATTACAATGCTTGCACTGTCATCTGTGCTCGGAATAGCTGTCTTATAATTTCCGTACTTATCCGGAGTTAGCTTTGTATAATCTCTTTCCGACTTGCTCTGAACCATTACATTTGAAAGTGCCAAAGACTGGTCTTGTCTTACAAGTGTAATTGTTTCTGAAATAAAGCTGTTATCGTCATACGGATATGAGTAAATCTTGAATTTAACAGTTGTTGTCTTACCCGAATCAAGAGTTACTGTTTCAGTATTTTCACTTACCTTAAACTCGCTGTCACCAATCTGTACCTTTGAAACTTCGCTGTCTGCAACAACTTTAATATCTGCCGCAGTTGCTCCGTAAGGTACTTTATAAGTGTAACCGCCGCTTGTCTTTGTAAGCTTGGTTCCGTTGACATAGACTTCTTTTTCACCCGTATTGCTTCTTATAATATACAATGTGTATGTTTGCTCTGCCTTACCGTCCTTAGATGTAACGGTAAAGTCAACCTTAGATACGTTCTTTGTAACATTATAAGATACGTTCAAGACACCGTTTGTTGATTTATCGCTGTCAAGTTTAACTACTGCATCTTCGTTTGCCGCAGTTATTGTAAGTATGCCGTTTGTTACGGTACTGTCTGCTCTTACAAGATATGTATTAGACTTAAAGTCTGCCTTTTCAGCTGTTACACCGTCAAAGACAACACTCTTTAGAGCTACGTCTGAATCTTCAACATACTTAATTATTACTTGATATGGATCACTTACAACCTTACCGTCATAACTCATAATTCTGAAGTTAAATACTGTATCATTTTCTGAGTTAAGTGCAAGATTTTCAAATACATAACCGTGTGAGTTGTCACTTACAAGAATACCGTCAATACCGAATCCTGTAAGTTCTACCTTTGCCATGTTACCTGTAGGAACGATTGAAAGGTCAACCGGATTACGTCTGTTTACAACTGCTGTGTAGATACGGTCATCAGGAACTGAGAATAACGAAATATCTACATCTGTTGAGGCACCGGCTGCAAGTTCAGTCTTATTAAGTGAAACTGACTTGACATCTGTGTCTTCGTAATCAGTATATACATACAATGTGTATGTCTGCTTTACACTGCCTGATGATGATCTAATTGTAAATTCAAACTTATTTACCTTTGAAACAGAAGGAGCGTCAAGCGTTCTCTTTGTTATAAGTTCACCATAACCTACATCATCAACACCGGCTGCGTCATTCTTCATTGAGATTTCTGCAATACCGCTTGATGTATGTATTGTGATAGTTGCAGGGTTTTCTGCTCTTGAATCGCCTCCGTTAAGATCTGACGGAATTGCAATCTCATAGATAGTAGGATTATTCTTTCTTGTGATTGCTGCGATACCATTTACGATAACCTCGCCTATCTCCGTGTTATTACTGCTCTTATAGATACTTACTGTATAAGTCTTCTTAGCATTTGGTGTACGTACATCATCAACATACAACTGTGAACGAACTTCTACAGTTATAGTTGTTTCTTCTTCAGAAGACAATGTATATGAAGTATCTGACCATACGTTTATGTATGGAATTGAAAGTGCATTTCCTGCTACATTGACAAGTTTAGCATATTGATTTGCTGTAATTGTTACATCTGCCTCAGTTACGGTTGTCGGAACACTGAATGTATACTTCAAACCATTTGAGATAGGAGTTGTATTTACAGTATCATTAACCTTTACATTGTCAAGTGACAAGTCATCTGATGCACCTTTTAATAATAAGTAGTAGTTCTTAACCAACTCTGCCTTATCATTTTGAGGTTTAACGGTAATTCTCAAGTATCTCTTACCGCCAATCGGAACACCGCCTACAACCTTATATCGGAATGCACCTTCGTCGGTCTTCTTTCTTGTGATGATGTCACCTGTCGAATCTATGATGTTTTCACTGTCATCAGGCAATGCTACTTCATGTATTGATTCGATTGTTGCATACTTATCTGTAAGCAGTATGTCAAGCAATATATCGTGGTCAGGAACGTTTGCTTCATACAATACTGTCATTGACATATCAACATTGTATTCGCCGTCCAAACCTTTTTCTGTTGTTATACTCTTAATTGATGTATCGTCTGACTTTTCTCTGAATTCAAGAACATAGTTCTTCTTCGAGCCGTTTTCAGCCTTTACTTCGATTACATATTTACCACCGTTTGCATTTGCCGGCAATGTATCCTGCCAATTATTATCTGTTGTCCAACCGGCTGTATCGCCTGCTGTTGAAGCACTGCTATCGCCGTTATTATGCCACTTATTCTGTGAATCATAGTAACCTACTCTCAATATTGACTTAGGTGAAGTTTCAATCGTAATTTGAGGTACTTCTGTCATTGAGTCTACGAAGAATATGTACTTAACGTCATCACTGTTTTCTACAGGTTCTTCTGTAGCATCCACATTACCACGCTTGATGCTGATAATATCATTTTCACCGCTTCTTCTTGTGATGTGTAACTTATATGACTTAATCGGCTGTGAAGTATTCTGCGATTGAACATAGATTGTATATATCTTAGCTGTATCAGTTGCTTCTGTAAGAGCTATAGTATAAGCCTTAGATGTTATACCCTTATCAACCAACGTCGGTGCAGGCTCACCATCTTCTGTAATCGCAAGTTTTGTAAATTGGTTCTTAGCCTTTACTATAACATTTGCTATTTCGTCAGTTGTTTCAATACTTCCGTCATAGTAGCCGCCGTTTGAAGCTACCCAGTTAGCTTCTACACCGTTTATTGTTACTGTAATATCGGTATCAGTACTCTGCGGCATAATGATTAGCTTAAATGTCTTCTTATAACTTGAACCTGATTTAGCCACATCAACTTCATAAGTATATGGATTGCTTTCCGTCAAATCTGACAAGTTACTAACCTGTAATCTATACAATGTTCTGTCAGGTGAATCAACAGTTATAATATTATTTGCATTTGTTGTATTTCTTACTTCAGCAATATTACCGTTTATTGATGTTAGGTATATAGTTGCTGTGTTAGAAGTTGTAGGAACATATACAATATATTCGTTCTTGTCCTCTTCCTTCGCAATCTTTTCGTCATCGTATTCTACAGTCAATTCCATATCCATATCTGTAGGTGTTGCGATGATGTAGTAATCCTTTGTACCGCCGCTCTGCGATGTTACGGTTACAGGAATTGCGAATGAATCGTTTGTGCCGTCACCGTCAAAGTCGTAATCGGCTGTAAGTTTTGTAAATGTTGCCTTTGCAGTACCGCCGTTTGTATTTGCGAACGGTGCATTATCAATGCTTGTTACTGCCGCATTTACATCTTCAAGCTCGATTGCAAGGTCAAATACTGTATAACCCGATGTAGTTGACTTAGGAACATATACATGATATGCATTGTATATATTACCGCCTAAGTTTACACTGTCATCTGCTGTAGTATCTGTATCCTTGTTTTCACTGTCATTTGGATTTGCAGTTACCGACTTGATATTTGCATTGTTACTCTTCTTATAAATATATAGCTTATATTCGGCTGTTGATGTATTTGTAATATCATCAGATTTAACTGTGATTGTTACTTCTGTGAAGTTACTGTTTATAGTATCTTCAAGGTCTGTTGTAACAGTTGCGCCAAGTGTCGGATTTGTGTTGTTATTACCTGAAATGCCGTCTTTACCTGTAATTTCTACACGGTAATTTGCGTTAGATGCAAGAGCCCATACATCTGCACTTGTTGCTGTACCGTCTACATAATATACATATGAGCCGTCAAGATTTGTTTTCTTAACAGTATTGTTATCAACCTTTACAGTCAATGCATAATCATCGCTCAAACGTTTTAGATATACAACGTTTTCATATGCAGGGTCACCGTCAGCTGTTCTGTACAATCTGAACGGTACTTCCATTTCGGTTACAGAGATAGGCATTGAAACCTTAAGCTCTGCATAACCGCCGGCTGTAATATCGCCATTGTTAATGCTTACGAAGTGGTTCTTGCTCGCTGCCGTAACACCAATCAATACTTCACTTGCGTTCGGAAGTACTTCAAGATATGTATATCTTGGTTCTGAATCAGTCGGTGCAGTTGCATCCAAACCGTTTACTGTTACGCTTTCAACAGAAGGAGCTTCGTCTGTACCCTTTATAACAAGCTTATACATCTTCTGTAGTGAGCCATCCTGTGAAACCACCTTAACATATCTAATCTCATCGTCTGTCTGTAAATCCAAACCTGAAACTATTTGAGTTACATATCCTACGTTGCTTGGATTATTATCATATGCATTCTGTCTAAGTTTCTCAATGTCTGTAAGTTCTGCCAATTCATCAGATGCTTGTACAGTTACATTTGTAAACTTAGTTGTATCAGGGATTTCAACAGTCCATGTTTCACCGTTGACGTCTGATGATTCCTTAACTGCATAATATGTGCCAACCTTAATATATTCTACATCTGCATTTGTATCTGTATCTCTGATTATTAAGGTGTATTCTTTAGTTGTAAATCCGTCTTGTCCTGTTACTGTTATACGGTATCTGTTTACCGGCTGACTGTGTAGAGTTACCGCATCATTTGCCCATACATTCTGTGACTCGCTGCCCACTTCATTGTATGACAATCCATATGGTGACTTTGTCAAATCTCTTGTGATAGCTTCAACCTTAACAGTTGAATTTGCATCTTGTGTTGTTATTGAAACATCAGCAGTCTTATCACTCGAAATACCGGTCTTTAGATATGTGTAAGTACCGTTTGCATTGCTTACTGTAGTACCGTTTACAGTTACATTCATAAGGTCTGTGTTTACAGCAACCTTAGTAATTACAAGAGTATATCTCTTTGTTGTACCGTCTTTTGCCTTAACTTCAATCGTTGCAGTTGTTTCTTTACTGTTTACAACCACATTACTCAAAGTAACAGCTCCGGTCGCTTCATCCTTGCTGTCATAGCTGCCGTTTATATGTACGTACTGAACAAGCGATGTTTGCGGAGTTGCTATAATATCAACTCTTGAAGTTGTATCAGGAATCTTAATTACGAACTTGCTGTTATCATCTGCATCATATTTTGCAGGTCTTACAACACCGTCTACAACAACATCAACGCTCTTAAGCTCAGGGTTACCTTCTACAGAAGATACCTTTACGAAGTAAGTCATTACTTGACTTCCGTCTTCTGACTTAATATATACAGGAATTGTTACACCTGCTCTAAGCTCGTCATCAGTTATACCTGTAAGGTCAACATTAACGCTTGCATCATTGCTGTTTGAATATGTTATTGCAGCTGAACCGACATATGCTGACGGTTTATAAGTTGTTTCGATTGCAACTGTTGACTGACTGTCCTTAGCCTTTACTCTGATAGGAAGAATTGTTCTGCCTGAATCTACATATGTATAGAATTCACCTGCGGTATTCTTGCTTAAGTCAGGGTCTTCATTTGCAATATAGATTGCTTTTACAAATTCAATTTCTGTATTATCAGACTTCTTGCGAAGTACAAGTTTATAATCCTTTGATGTAACTCCGTCTTCTGCTATTACTCTGATTGAAAGTTCTGTTGGACCATCATTCAATGACGGGTCAAGAGTAACTTCTCTGATTGCCTTATATGTTGCACCCGTTGTCATAGTTGAAGGCTGTTCTGTAGCAGGGTCGTAAATTACAACCTTTGAGCTTGTATTATTTGCTTCTGCAGTAATATTAATGCTTAGAGCTGTACCCGTTGTTATAATATCACTTGCATTAATACCAAGATAATACTCAATATTACCGTTTTCATCAGTAATCTGCTTTACCTTACCTGTGTAGTCAGGGCTTGCAGGGTCTGTTGTAGGTGTTGAATCAACCTTATACAGACCAACATTATTTGATGCGTATTTAATAATAAGTGTCGGTATATTCATTGAGCTGTTGTCTATGACAATACCGTCTGCTCTCTTAACATACAACTTAGTTGTTGTACTGCCGTTCGCTTCTTCTTCAAGAAGTTCTTTCGGAAGAAGAACCTTTGCAATACCGCCCTGTGTAGGATCGGCAGCGTTGATAGGTGTCGGAGTTACGAAGTTAGTCGGTGTTCCGACTGCTACCTGCGAACGTGCATCGGCAGTTGTAACGTAAATTACAATACCGTCCTCCGAATAAGGGGCTTGACCTTCATATGTGTTAATTGAAGTCTTATATGTTGCAGCAACCTTATTTTCTGTTAAGTCTACTGCCGTTATACCGTTTGTTTCAGGTAATTTCAAAATATTTACCTTAAACGTCTTTTCTGTTCCGTCTTCTGACTTAACATGGATATATACAACATTTGCCTTTGGCTGAGTTGCTTTAACATCCATTTCATCTGTATATGTTGCATCGCTATTTATATAGAATGTACTGCTTGTTGAAATCGTCAGCTTAATGCTTTCATCAGTTGTAACATTATCGCCGTCTACAATAACACCCTCTGCTACAAGTTTTTGAGTTGTGTTATCTGTTCCGTCAGTTGACGCAGGCAAAGTATATTCATACTCACCGTCAGCATTCTGCGAAAGTTCTTCGCCGCCATATGTTACCTTTATTGCAGTATTAGCCGACATTCTTATAATATCAAGCTGATATACACCCTGCGGATATGATGTATCTGCCGGAGTTACAGCAATATAAAGTGTTGTTGTATCTGCTGTAATCGAAACATTTCTCATGTCGAACGGCATTCCTGACATAGAGTCACTCTTTGCAGTTGCTTCATCAGGACGAATTGCAACCTTTGAACTTGTGCTTGCCGCTACGGCATTAACCTGTACATAGTTAGTATCATACTTAATCTTTGCAACATACTTACCGGTTGTCTTATCATATGTAACATTGTAATTTTCACCGATTGTTATACCTGTCGGCTTGTACTCAAGCTTATCAACAGTAAGGCTTCCCAAACGAGAATCTGCTGTTTTCTTGTAAATACGTAGTGTATATTCATTAACCGCACCCAATGTTGTTGTTACCTTTAGAGCAATATCCATATAACCCTTGTCATTGAAGTTCAAGGTTACATCTTCGGTTGTTGTATATGAATATACGTTGCCGTTCTCAATTTGAACTTGTCCGTTAGTTACTGCAGTTGTCAATGTTACAGACGCTGTCTTAGCATCGTCATCAACTGCCCATACATACATTAACTTTTCATTACCGTCTTCTTTTACAAGAGTTGAGTTAATATAGCCGCTGTTATCAACTGATACAAACGGATCACTCTCTTCATCAAGCTTGAAAATTGTAAGTATGTACGGAGCACCGTCAAGCGAATCGGCTGTCAATTTAATATATGTCTTATCTGATGTCTTTGTATTATCAAGGATAAATCCGTCATATGTGAATTCACCAGGTGTTGTTGCCTCCTTTACGGCATTTAGCAAACCATCAGGAGTGTATGTTACCTTTGCGACATCTCCGATCATAGGAGTTGTGATGATGTTAATATTAGCAACATCCTTAATCGGGATTACAACCTCGTAGTTCTGAGTATCACTCGGATTCTTCTGGTACGCGGTATATGTATTAAGCACATTTCCGCTTGCATCAACGATTTCTACCTTAATTTCCTTGATTGTTGTCGCCTCAGACTGTCTGTAAATAGTCAATGAATGGTTTGATACAGTTCCGTCTTGTGCTGTTACTTTAATAGGAATGACCTTATATGTTTCATTTGCCGACATTGTAATCTTCTGTACGTCATAGTAACCGTCATGACCGTTATCCTTGTCATGATCGCTGTTTACAGTTACATTCGCAATAGAGATTTTAGCTGACGGAGAAACTTGGCTATAGATATAAATATCTCTATCCTTAGCATCGCCGGTTTCCTTAATGATTGCATAATAGTTACCTGTATTACCTATCAGAACACCATTTCTTACATAATCCGATACTGCCGCATCTTTCAATTTAATATGGTTTTCAGGTTGGTCATAATAAACCCAATCAGCTACATCTGTAGCAGGATCGTTTTCACCAACTTTTACAATTCTCAAATCACCGTCATTTGAGTATCTTGTTGTATGAGCTTTATATATTCCGTCAAAGCTTGTGTTGCTGTTCTTAAACTCGAAGTAATAATTATCTTCAAGTTCACTGATCGGTACATCTGTAAATTCATAGTATCCTATAAACTTAGGGTCTTTTGAACCAATATTTGCGTCTGTCAACAATGTACCCATAACAGGATTTTGACCGTTCTTATCTACCATATAGATAACATCTGCGTCTACAATACTCTTAACGTGTACCGTTACAGTTGTAGCATTAGGAATTGTTGTTTGTACAAGACCTGTATAAACACTCTTTAGAGGATCAACAAGCTTATAAGACTTATCGCCTACAACAGATATTATCTCTGTATATTCATCACTGTCAAGATAACCCTTTTCAACTGCGGCTTGAGTTGCTGTGTCATCAAGTTTTGAATAATCAAATACGATTGCTTCAACATGATTATCGCTTGCATCGGCAACTTCTACATATGCAGTCTGTTTTGTACCTGTCTTTACATCTGTTACAACAAGTGTTGCAACACCTTCCTTAGTCTTTCCGCTTACTTTACCGTCTGAATCTACAGATACAAGTGAACCAGGAATAAGAGCAGTTACTCCATCCTTATCCATTTCATTCGTGATTTCCCATTTGTATGTGTCACCTGTTGTTGCATTATCTTTAATCAAGTTAAATCTATTGAATGAAACTTTCATCTGATAAGGTGCGGAACCGATATAAAGTTTCAAGCTTGAAGGAATAAGCTTCATAGTTCTGCCTGTTACAAGCACAGGGCTGAATTCGTTAGAATCAGATGCGTTTGTTGTACCAGGTTTATAGTGTGCAGGATCTTCACCCGCATAAGCATCACCCAACTGACCGTGTGTATTTTCACCGAAGCTCCATACAAATCCGTCTTCAAGTACAACGTATGATGTTGCACCACCTGTTGCAACCGAAATTGCCGACAGACTTCCGTCATCAACAGTTACTTCTACAGGAGATACTTTGTCATCAGATGTTGTTACATTACCGATACCCAAACGTCCAAGGTCTGCACTACCCCAGCTCATCACTCTTCCGTCTGCTGTTATCGCAATATTGTGCAATGCACCGACTGAAATATCAACTGCGTAGTTATTAGTACCGTCAAATACATCTACATAGTCAGGAGCGTAGTATAACAAGCTTCCGCTTTCGGCAATACCTTGTCCAAGCTGACCTTCACTGTTAGCGCCCCACGATATAATTCTGCCGTTATCAAGCATTGCAACAACGTGATATAAACCATCATACGTTCTTAAAATATGACCGTTAAATTCATCACCAAGGTCTATCTGTACAGGGTAAGCATAGTAACGATTATTTGTATTATCAATTTGGTGATTCGAGTTTTCACCCCAACCCCAAAGTGTACCGTCATAACGTACTGCCTTTGTTGCGCTACCGCCTGCACCGATACTAATGCTGATAACTTTGTTCAAGCCTTGTGCTACAACCGGAGTGCTTGATCTCTTGCTTGTATCCTTTGAAGGAGCACCAAGCTGACCTAAGCTGTTGTCACCAAAGCTATATACGTATCCGTCTGCACCAAGTACCATTGTATGTTGTTTACCTGCCGAGATAGATACTATTTCAGGCAGACTTTCTACCTTTTGAGGTGTTGATACGACTATGCTTGCATTACCCAAACCAAGCTGACCGTAATCATTATGACCCCATGTATAAACTTCACCGTCACGGGTAAGTGCGATTGAATGATATTCACCTGCGTGAACAGATACAATATCCTTACCGTTTAATGCTGTTACATTTATAGGTTCATATGCACAAGATACGCTGCCGTCACCAAGCTGACCGTATTCATTGTTACCCCATGTCCAAACTGTTCCGTCCGACTTAAGAGCGATAACATGAGAGTTACCTGCTGAAATCATAGGAGCTGTCTGTGCGTCTTTATCTATTACATGAACGATACATACTGATGTAAGGTTGCCCTTCTTAACAACGATATGAGTAATACCAATCTTATTACCTGTAATCTCGCCGTCATCACCAACTGCCGTAACACCTGCAATAGCTGTATTCTTACTTTCAAATGAGATACTTCCAGGATTAGCATAATCAGTAATCAAGTTGAACTTCTTACCCGAATATGTGTCAAGAGTAGCTGTTTCTCCGACATGAATTGTCATTTCATATTTAGAAATAAGTTCTGTTCTTTCACCGATTAGAACCGGAACATAACTCTTTGTTTCGTTTCTGGCAACCGGTGTACCAAGTGAATAGTCACCATAACCGTAAACGTCACCATTCCTTGTATAGAATACTGAATATTCATCACCAAGACTTACACCTGCGATTGCGAAATCGTTATATGATGACTTGATAGTATCAATAACAGCATTTGCAATAGGTATATTTCTTTCAACAGTGTCACCTATACCAAGTTGACCCTTATTATTTTGACCGAATACATACATATTACCATTCTTACCGATAACTGTACTGTATTTATTACCGGCTGCTATGGTTACTGCATCTGTTAAAATCTTTGTGTATGTATTTTTTGTTGCACTCGGTGTATTACCAAGCTGACCGTGTTGGTCACTGCCTGTTGCATAAACGTTTGATGTAAATGCAAGAGCAATACTATGATCATATCCTGCAGCTATAGCAACTATAGCTTCGGTATCTCTTACTTCTGTCGGCAACCACAATTCACCTGTGTTATTACCGACTCCGCCTTGTCCCGAATCATTAGCGCCCATTGCCCAAATTGTTCCGTTTGAACGCAATAGCAATGCATTTTCACTGCCTGCCGAAATAGCAGTTACACTGTCAACTGTTGATACGCTCTGAGGAGTAGCATATGCCGTACCGATATTACCGATACCAAGTTGGCCCTTATTGTTGCTGCCCCATGTCCATACATTACCGTACTTATCAAGAGCCATACCGAACGCATCACCTGCTGCAACGTTAATTATGTTGCTTAGTCCGTCAATCTTTGCGAATGATGTACGAGCCGATATTGCTGTTGATGCAACTCCAAGCTGACTGCAGTCATTCAGACCTGTTGAGTAAACAGTTCCGTCTGATGCTACGGCAAGTGCAAATTCTTCACCGACTGCAATATCAATAAACTTAACACCTGACGGTGTTACATCAGTAGGTTCATCAACAGATATTGTGTTGCCTGTACCAAGCTGACCGTTCTTGTTTATACCCCATGCCCAAAGAGTTCCGTCTGCTCTTAGAGCAAGTGAATGGTTACCCTTCGTTATAGCCTTAGGTTCAAATCCTACATTATTATTTGATACGATTACTTTTATGTATGCACTCTTTTGACTGTATTTGTTTTCAGCCGCAGAAATGTATGCCGTACCTGCTTTATTCGCAGTTGCAACGCCTGTTGACTTGTTGATTTCAAGTACACCAAGGTCACTTGAAACAAACTCAAATTCATTCATACTAAGTATGCCGCTCTGATATAGATTGAATACATTAAATCCTGCATCCAAATCCTTAACATCATCGACATTCATATAGATTGTGCCATAAAGAGCTGTACCGTTTTCATAAATAACAACTTCGTTACCGCCAACCATTAGAGGTACATTCTTATCAATTTGTGTACCGTCACCAAGCTGACCGTATTCATTACTACCTACAATCCAAACGTTTCCGTTTTCATCGACTGCCATCTGATGATTTGAGCCGCCTGCAACAAGGTCAAACTTCAAATCATCTGATGATTTAATAACCTTAGCAGGTACATACTTCTCTGTTGTGTTGCCGATACCAAGCTGACCGTATTCATTTGCACCCCATCTGTAAATGTCACCATTTACATCAATCGCGGCTGAAACGAATTTACTTGCTGAAATATCAACAATTCCCGACAGATATGAATCTCCCGAATTTTGTTCGCCTTTATAAACCTTTACCGGAACAGTACTTGCTGTTCTGCTGTTTGTACCAAGTTGACCGTGTTCATTTGCGCCTAATGCCCAAACATTTCCGTTAGTATCAAGAGCAAGAAGATGGTTCGTACCGTGTGCAATCTTCAAGATTGAAAGTTCATTTCCGTTATCGTCCTTGTATCCCATTACCTTTGTAGGAATGTTATCCTTAGACATCTTCCAAACTTCACCGCTTATACTTAGAGCATAATTGCCGCTTACTTGAAGAATGTTATTCAAACCTGAAACGATTGATGCGTAATTTTGATTATCGTATTCTTCTCCAAATACTGCAACTGTACCGTTTGCAAGTAGGATATATGCTGTATTGCCGTGAGTTGAAATTCCAACTGCACCTTCTACATCTGTACCGTCTTTGTATTTAACTGTGTCAATACCGGTAGCCGATCTGTCATCATTACCGTTACCAAGCTGACCATTGTTATTATTACCCCACGAGTAAACTTTACTGCTCATTCCTATTGCAAGATTATACTTATCACCTGCCGCAATCAGAACAGCTTGTTCATTGTTTGCACCTAACGTCACCTTCTTAGGTTCAAGTGACATTCCGTTTTCTGTTTCATATCCAAGTTGATTTGAGTCATTCAGACCCCAAGTCCATACAGTACCGTCATACTTAAGGGCAATGCTGTGTCCTTTGCCGCCGTCTACCATCGGGTAGATACCACCGTTTTGACCTACGTAAACCGTTACATAACCGATTGTGTTTGAAGATGTCTTAACAACCTTCAAGATTGCTTTACCGTCTTTAACACCTGTTATTGTAAGTCCGTCGCTTTCTACCCTAACAACTGATGTATCAAGTGATTCAACTGTATAACTGTTATCGGTTGATGTAGTCTTACCTAATAGATTTAGATATTCGGCAATCGTTACCGTAAGTGCATTATTATTAGTGTCACCTACAGAAACATTAACGCTTGAACCCTTATCCAATCTGATAACCTGCGGTTTAACGCTAAGTTGCATTTTACCCGCAATTACAGGAATATATGCATTCGCATTATCCTGATTACCAAGCTGGCTGTATTCATTTGCACCGAAACTCCATACATAACCGTCACTGTCAATAGTTACTGTATGGTTAATACCTGCAGCAACAAAGATAATATTCTTTGCAGAATCAATGTATTCAACCTTTGAAGGGCTCTTATAGTCCTTCTTAATCTTCTGACCTGACTGATACTTTTCTTCATTGATACCCCATGCATATACGTCACCATTTTCTGTTATGGCTACGCTGTAACGATAACCGGCTGCAATATCAATTACCTTGCCAAGTGTGCTTATAAATTGAATATCGTTTGTACCAACTGAACTTATATCGCTCAATTCACCGACACCAAGTTCACCGTTCTTGTTATCACCGAATGTATATAGGCCTCCGTCTCTTGCTATAAGAAGAGTATGGGTTGTATCAATATTAGTTGCGCTGCCGTCACCGACGTGGTCATTAGATGCAACCTTTATAAAACGTACATCTTTAGTATCTTTTTGAATTATTACCGATGACGCATTCTTATTAGGAATTTGCCATATTGTACCGTCAGCCTTTAGACCGTATTTGCCTGAAATTTGAATCATTCTCTCGAACAAATCAAGCTGAATAGGTTTACTACCATAACCTGTATTGTTATTGATATTACCCCATGCGTAAATATGTCCGTCCTTATCAAGCGCATAGCTTGTTGTTTCGCCGACACCGATTTCAACAGCCTTTGTGCTGTCAGGAAGATTAACCTGTACAGGTTTATTAGAATTGTTACGTGTACCGTTTCCAAGCTGACCTAGGTCATTTCTTCCCCAAGTCCATACTTTACCTGTATTGTCAACAGCTACAGTATGACCGTTACCCGTTTCAATTCTTGTAATATAATTTGAAGGATTACCGAAATCAAAAGTAATCTCTGTAGGTACAATTCTGTTTTCTTTGCCTTGGTCACCAAGTTGACCCAAGTCATTTTTACCCCATGTATATACTTTACCGTCTTTATCAAGTGCAACAGTAAATCCTTCGCCTGCAGCTACCTGCGGAAGGGTCTTATAGCCGTTCATAAGAACAGTTACTTCAACAGTTGTCTGTCTGCCGCCGCCTGATACGATAATCTGTGTCTTACCTGTTGATACAGGCTTGATTGTCAAGCCACTTACAGATGCAATGTTTCCGTTTATTGAACTTGCGCTGAAGTTTACACTTGAATCTGTATTCTGTATTACATTGAAGAACTTATTATAAACCGGATTGATAACTGATGTTTCACCCTCATGAAGTGTTACAAAATATTCATCAAGTGAAATATAATCTTCACCTGTCTTTGCAGGAACAAGTTCATTTGTTTCTGTATCTGACGATTGACCTGCCGTACCGTTACCGATTTGACCAAGGTCACTTGCACCCCATGTATATACATATCCGTCTGTTAATATTGCAGAAGTATTTGTTCCGCCTACTGCAACACCCCAAACATTAGTGTTATTTACAGGGATATATGTCGGTTTAGATACCTTTTCTGTCTGGCTGTTATCACCAATCTGGCCACGACTGCCCGCACCCCAAGTATAAACCTTACCGCTATCTGTAAGTGCAGCTATATGCGTTTGAGCAGAACGCGAACCGCCAAACTGTAAATCAACAATACCGCTTGTTTCATTAGGTATGTTAATTTGAGATACTAACGAAACTTTTTCGCCTGCGGCATCATTCAATACTTGATAATACTGATTATTACCCCATACAAATGCTCTGCCGTCAGCAGTCATAAATGCTGAGTTATAAGGACCTGCCGAAAGTGCGGCTGCCTCAACTTTATCACCGGTTGAAGAATTTGCATCTACAGGTAAATCTACTTCTACAATAGTTGCAGTATATGTATTACCGTCTTTTGTTGTGTCAACACCAAGTTGTTTTTCTGTATTGTCACCGACTATCCACATAGTTTTGTTACCAAGAAGTAACATTGTATGTGCGGCGCCGGCTGCTATATCAACTACTCCGCCAAGTGTACCGTTACCGCCAACACCTCTCATTAATACCGGAGTCGGATGTTGAGAACCGTTTACATCTGCTGTTCCAAGCTGACCTCTTGTATTATTACCGAAGCTATATACATATCCGTCATCTGTTAAAACAACCGAATAATCAGCACCTGCAGCTACCTTTACCGCAAATACATTTGAAAGTGCCTTAACCAATACAGGCAATGATGCACTGTCATATTTATAAGCACTTATACCAAGCTGACCATAGTTATTCATTCCCCATGCATAGATTTGACCATTCTTATCTACTGCAAGAACATGGTCCGGACCTGCCGCAATATCAACGATTGTTTCAGCGTCAAGGTCAAATCTCTGGTCATTATTAGGATTAATATATTGATCAATTCTTGTAGGAGTTGCAATTACAGGAGTTGCTGTATCAATACCTACTCTGCCGTTAGTATTTGAACCCCAACCCCAAATTGTTCCGTCTGCTTTCAATGCGATTACATAACCGTCACCGATTGCAATCTTAGGATTTGTAAATCCTTCAGAAACCGTGATATGAGTTGCAACAGTCTTACCTGTAAGCGAATCTGTTGCAATAAGAACAGTTGAACCTGTCTTAAGTCCCCTAACCTTTACAGTAGTTGATGTCAAACCACCTGTTGCGGCTGAAGGAGTTGATGATACGATTTCTGCAATATTTGGATTTAGTATCCTCCATGTAACTTCGCTTGTGGTGGTTGTTGATGTATTAAACAATGAGAATACTGTAGCCGATGAAGTTGCAGTTACATCTGCTTCATCTGTCGGATGAAGTCTTAGAACCTTTGAATCAAGTGAAACCGGACTACTGCCGACAACTACCGGATAAGGACTGTTATCTGTTGTTTGGTCACCAAGCTGACCTTGATTGTTAAGACCCCATACGTATACTCCGCCTGTCTTAGAAACGGCAAGTACATGAGATGCATTATCACCTGATTCAACCATCATGATATTTGATAGTTTTTCTGTTCCGCTGTTATTCTTATCAACAAGAGTTGGAAGTGTTGAAATTCCTCCCGTAACTCCGTGACCTAATTGACCTACATGGTTATAACCCCATGCATATACATTTGCATCTGCAGTATTGGTAAGTGCAACATGGAATCTGTAACCTGCTGTAATTTGCGAAATATCCGTCAAAGGATTTGTTCCGTCTGTTGTTACTCTTACAGGATATACATTAGTCCAGTTTGTTGTATCTGTACCTGTAATGCCTTCTGTATTAATACCTGTAGAATATACATAGTTATCAAAAGCATCAGTAGGATCTGTTATATTGTCTTTTAGTTCAAATGTTACATATGCGCCATGATGGTCACCGCGACCAAGACTTACAACACCCTTGAATTCACCGCCATCGGCACTCTTCTGCATCTTTTGAACAAGACTCGAATTACTTGTATTACCTACACCGCGTTCACCGTATCCGTTATAACCCACTGTGAATACTGTTGAATCTCTGTTCAAAATTGCTGTTGAATAAGTACCAACTTCTGCATCAAATGCATTATTAACACCGATAATCTTATTCGGTAATGTATTATTTGCACCGTTTGTACCTAAGTTACCATAATTGTTATAGCCCCAAGCATAAGCAGTACCGTCATCCATGATTACTATAGCACTATGAACACCGGCTCTTATCTTAACAGCTTTGTTTGAAAGACCTGCACCGAAGAAACCGTTACCATCTGTACTCTTAACCTTTATCGGATAGTATTGATAGTAATCGCTGCCTGTACCCTGTCCGAGTGCAGCATAGTAGTTACGTCCCCATGCATAGACGCTTCCATCTCTTGTCAATGCATATGCTGCATAAATGTTAGCTGAAATATCAATTACATCTTCAAGAGGTGAACCGTTATCAAGGACTACCTGTACAGGAGCTCCTGATTGAGTAACTGTCTTGTCGTTAATACCAAGCTCACCGTATGTATTTTCACCCCATGTCCAAACTGTTCCGTCTGCCTTTAGGGCGATTGAGAAGTAATCACCCGCATCAATCTTAGGGAATACAGCTGTTCCGTTGTCAACTGCCGACTGATAGTCTGCAGGAAGAACATTAACCTCTATCAATGCATATAAGCTTGTATCCTTATCTGCAACAACAATGTTTGCCTTACCTACGCCAACAAACGAAAGCTGGTTATTAAGTCCGACTGTAACAACGTTTGTATCTGTAGATGCGATTCTAAATGTACCTATATCTGTGATATGGTCTTCAAATACGTTAAAGCCCGAAACAATACTCGGTACAAAGCTTCTTGAAGGAGCACCTTCATATGTTGTAATTTCATTATTTGTTATACCGGTAAGCTTAATCTTTTTAGTACCGACAGCTGTAGGATAATTGTTGTTATCAAAACCGCCGTTACCGATTTGACCTTGAGTACCAAGACCCCAAGCATATACGTCACCGTCTGTTTTTATAACTGCAGAATGACTGCCGTTGTTACTTGCATCTGCCCAGATTACTCTGTCAAGATTATTAGTACCGTTTTCATCTTTAACGTTTGTAAACTTGCTTTCTGACAGATTTGTAGAACCTACGCCAAGCATTCCGTAATCATTCTTACCTGTTGCAAGAAGTTCCTTACCGTTTTCCTTAATTGCAAATGTAGATCTTGCTCCGCTGATACGGATTACATTATCTATATTGTTATTCTTTCTTGGCAAGCCGTCTGAATTAACAACACCAAGCTGACTGTCTACACCTTTACCCCAAACATATGTTTCCTTGTTTTCGGTAATTGCAAATCCACTGCCGTAACCCGCAGCGATTGCTACAACTTTATCATCAATAGAAACTTGAGATTTTGCTGCTACACTTGTAGAAAGCTTACTTGTACCGTGTTCAATACTGCCGTTATATCCCCAAGCATATACTCTGCCTGATTCTGCAAGAGAATAGCTTGTAGCATTTCTGCCGCCTGCTATTGCTATTGCTCTTGATACACCTGTATATATCGGTGAAAGGATATAACCTGCACTACCACTCTTGATTTGTCCGTTGTAATTCTTACCCCAGCCATATACGTCCATTGTATCTGTAATTGCAAGTGCAAATTCATCCACACCTGAACCGCCGACTGAAATATCAGTTACAAGCAAGCCGTTATTTACAAATGACTGAATCATTTGAGGAGTATTAAGCTGAACGCTTGTTACCAAGCCTTGACCAAGCTGTCCATAATTATTTACACCCCATGTCCAAAGATGTCCGTCAAAATCAAGCGCCATTACGAAATTATCGCCTACAGCAATCTTTTTAATATTTGACATAACCTTTCGAGGTTCTGTTTCCATACCGCCTGTGTATCCAAGGCCAAGTTGTCCTGAAGCATTATTACCCCATGACCAAACTGTTCCGTTTGCCTTTAGAGCTACAGTAAATGTTTGACCTGCCTCTACCATTGGATATGTTACGTATTCGTCTTTATCAGGCACTACTGAAACTAAGACATAAAGAGTATTAATTACATTATCTGCACTGTCTTTAATCTTAATTTGAACATATGTCTGTCCGACAGTTTTACCTGTTACTATACCGTTTGAATCAACCGTTGCAACATTGCTGTCCCATACGTCAAATTCCTGACTGTATGTGGCTGCCGCATCAGCTGATGAGAATAGGTTAAATGAACCCTTAATATCAATTATATTACCAATGTTTTGTTGCTTGTCAATCTTAGCAAGTATTTCTCTTTCCTTGACTAAAATTGTAGGCTCTGCACCTATCATTTGTGCAACATTGATTTTGTCGCCTGCATTTTGCAATGCAAGCTGTGAAGAAGTATTATCACCAACTGACCAAACGCTACCGTTTGAATCAATATATAGTGAGTGTGCACCGTTTCTTGATGATGATGCACCTATTGCATCAGTTGCTGTTGTACCGTCATTCTTCGCAAATTCCGAATACGGAACCATTGAAGTTGAGTTGTCTTCAGAACCGTTTGCAAGTTGACCGTGGTCGCCTAAACCTGATATTTTAAGCTGGCTGTCTTTATCTATTGTATATATGCTGTCACCACCGCCGATTATCGCTGTATTATCACGTCCAAGCATTTCTGTCGGAGTTCTGAGCGTTGATGTATTATTCGGCGAAATTGCATAGTATGCGTTATTACCCCATGCATATGTCTTTGTCGAAGGCTTGCTTGAAGCATCAAGAGAATATGTAACAGCTATACCGTTTTGGTTACCTGCACCGATTGCCATTGCTCTGTTATCAAGCGGTACTAATGTATATACTGAACCTGACGTTCCGCCTGTTCCGTATTCATATGCATAGTTCTTACCTAATGCATATACAAGACCGTTTGAAGTAAGCGTATAAACCGTTGCACCTCTGCCGGCTGCAACATCTACCGCATTAACTGCCGGAGATACAACAGGAGTATTGTAGCTTGCGTCATTTGCAATCTTTAATTGTCTGTATTCATTTGAACCGAAACCATATACGTTACCGTTTGAATCAAGTGCAACAACAAATATCTTCTCGTCATTCAATCCGCCTGCGGCAATCGCAACGATATTTTCAAGATATGTCTTATCTGCATTGCCTTGGTTCTGTTCACCCTTCAATACCTGTACCGGTACATTTGAGCTTACAGTTGTTCCGTTGCCAAGCTGACCGTTGTCATTTCTACCCCATGTCCAGACTGTTCCGTCTGTCTTTAGAGCTACCGCTGTCTGACCTGCTGCCGCAATCTTTATAATATCGCTTAAAGAGTCTATCTTTTCCGGATATACAACTGTTCCGTTTGATACACCGTTACCAAGCTGACCGTATGTATTTTGACCCCATGTCCAAACTGTTCCGTCTGCCTTTAGAGCAACAGTAAAGTCTGTACCTGCAGCTACCTGCGGATATGCTACACTTGTTTTTCCGACCGTCAAATCTGACGGACGCACTTCTACCTTAACAAGACCTGTTGTTAGAGGGTCGTTTGCAATAGATACTATAACATATGTTGTACCTACACCCACCGGCGTAATTTCACCGGTATCAGGATTTACAGTTATAATATTATTGTTTCCGTCATATGTCTGCCATAGAAGCTTAGCATCTGTCTTACCGCCGTTATTTGAGTTGAATACATTAAACGAATCAACTGACGGTGCCGGAATTGTTACACTTCCGCCATTTACCTTTAATGAATATAGATATTGACTCATTGTCAGGTAAGATGCACCAACTCTTACAGGAGTCGACTCATCTTTATTTGAACCGTTGCCAAGTTTATAGTATGAATTATTTCCCCAAGCCCAAACACTACCGTTTGACTTGATTGCATACATTGATTGACCCGGTCTTTCATCAGCTGTTACTGCCGCATTAATTATATCTTCAAGATATGTACCCTCTTCACCTGAGTCACCTGCAAGTACATTGCCTACTACACCGAACTTAGAATTCGGTCCTTGTCCTGTTGCATATATACCCGCTTGACCTGATGTATAAAGTCTTCCGTCTGTCATTAAAACAACCGAACTCAATGACGCATCTGCAAATACCGGAGATGCTGTAATTGTCGTTGACGGATAATTTATAAGTTTAATTAAGTAATCAGCGCCTATTCCGCTTGCTGATTCGACATGAACTTTTACAAGTTGTTCAAACTTATCATTACCTGATGTTGCGACATTATATGTATTCAAGCTTGCACCGGCATAGCTTGTGTCATCGCCCTCTGTAAAGACATTACCGTCAAGGGCAGTCATTTCGACATTATAGAATTGTACTGTTGCATTCTTGCTTGTCGCAAATACAACCGGAGTTGCCGAAACAGCACCAAGAGGCAATTCAACTTCATACAACGCGTCAGCATCTGCCGGAGCTTCATCACTTAGTACACCAAGTGCCGTTGACGCTTCACCGTTCTTCATCACAAGATTTACAGATACCTTTTTCAATGAAGTATCATCACTGTCATCGGCTTGCATTTCAATACTGTCTGCAGACATTGTTTTAATCGCCTGCTCATAATTATGTTTGCTGTAATCTGCGACAACTGTCGGTTTTGTATTAGTAGTTGAATTACCAAGACCTGTTGTACCGTAGCCTGCATAACCCCACATCATAACCAAACCGTCAGTTGTAATTGCAACTGCATTATGCCAACCTTGTTTTGCATACAATGCTTTCTTACCGTTTAAGTCAGCTTGGGTAGTTGTAATTCTGTCAGATGTTGTTCCGTTACCTGCTGAGCCATATCCGTTATATCCCCAAGATACAATTTGTCCGTCACTGCGAAGAACACTGCCAATATGTCCGATTGCGTCAGAATTAATTCTAACTGCACCGTTTAGCATTGAGTTATTCTTTGTGATATTAATCGGTACACCTGTTACATATGAATCGCTTGTATTCTTAGGATCTATTACTGACTTATAGTTTCTGCCCCATGTATATAGAGTGCCCTTTATATCAAGTGCCATTGAATATGATGCATAGTTACTGTATCCGCCTGCACCGATGTCTACGATAAAGTCACTGCCATTACCGTCGCCAAGATATGTGTTTGTATTATTGTTGCTATAACCTGTACCGACAACTCTCATAGCGACAGTCGAACTATGATCTGAAGTATCACCGTCACCAAGTGAGCCATAAATACCCCAACCCCATGCATAAACTTGACCGTCTGCCGTTAAAGCAAGGTTGTGATATGCACCGACTGCGATTTTTACGATATTTGTAAGAGGTACATTATTTGAATCAGGATCAGACTGATTTTCCTTTCTAAGTACCTGTTCAGGATGATCATGGTCACCGCCTGCAGTACCTATACCTAATTCACCGTGTGCATTGTAACCCCATGCCCAAACTGTTCCGTCTGCTTTTAGAGCTACTGTATGATAGAAACCAGGCTGAACTTGAGGGTATGCAATATAATTTGTACCTTGCGGTTCAACGTTTAGTTTGAAGAAACCTTCTGCTCCGTTTTTATCCGTTACAACAATATATGTTATACCTGTCTTTTTAGCTGTCACAACGCCTGTCTTTGCATCGACTGTTGCAACTTCTGTATCAACCGATTTAAAAGTCAAATCATCAGGAGTATATGCAGACGCTCTCAACAAGTTAAATGATGATACACCGCTGATACCGCTTAAATCAATCGAAAGAATATCTCCCTCTTGAATTGAAGTTACAATTTTACTTGTATTCTGCATCTTTAATGTGTCGTAATATATTACAACATCATTGTCAACTCCATTGTTTGTCCATGTTGCTGTCGAGATTGTAAGTTGTGGCTGACCCATATCAGATACTACCTTAACAGGTGCTTTTCTTCTATCTGTCGTACCGTCACCAAGTTGACCGTTTATGTTATAACCCCAATCCCATACAGAATAGTCTGATTGAACAGAACCCATATGGTATCCGCCTGCATATAGACTTACTGTATCCTCAAGGTAATCTTTCTTTGTTTCGCCTCCAACTACACGTGTTGCATATACATATGTAGCATCTGACTTGTCAAGACCTAATTGTCCGTATGAATTATTACCCCATGCATATACCTTTGTGAATGGATCGGCAGATGCATCTTCAATAACGCGAGCTGACATTTGCTGCATACCTGCGGCAATTTCAACCACGTCACTAAGCTCTGTTGATGCGTCTGTTTTTACAACTGTCGGTACATTTACAGTGCTTGCGCTCGTATCTACACCAAGCTGTCTTTGGGCATTATAACCCCATGTATATGCTTTTCTGTCAGTTGTTACAACACCTGCCGATACACCGCCGGCTGTAATTTGCACCACATTTTGTAAGCCTTTGTCTGTATTACCGTCGAGACCTACAGGTCGAACCGGTGTTAAAGATGATGTGTATGACTTATTACCAAGCTGACCGTTAGAATTCTGACCCCAAGTCATAACACTTCCGTCTTTTCTTAGAACTACAGCGAAATCGTTAGTGCCGTTTACCCAGTCACCGCCTGCCGCGATTTGTATTACATCGCCCAAATATACTGTATATGCCAATCCGCCGCTTACTCTTACAGGAGCATTTGAATTGGTATTTGTGTTATTACCTAACTGACCTACATTATTTAGACCCCAAGTATAGACATTACCTTTTTTGTCAAGAGCCATTGCGAATGTAGGACCTGCTGAAATTTGGATAATATCCTCCAAATAAGTGCTTGAGCTATCCTGCTCACCTGTTACAACCTGCATAGGTGTCAAACAGCTTGTTTTACTTGAATCAGTTGGGTTACCTTTTACACCGATACCTAATTGACCGTAGCTGTTATCACCCCATGCCCAAACTGTTCCGTTTTCACGAAGTGCAAGAGCATAGTAACGGTTACCACCGTCAAATGTACCGCCTGCTGCGACTTGTACTACATTTGTAAGGTATTGGTTACCTGTAGCACCACCCAATACCTGTACAGGAATAAGTGAATCCGCTGTACTGTTGTTACCAAGCTGTCCCGAAACATTGTAACCCCATGTCCAAACTGTTCCGTCTGCCTTTAGAGCTACTGTTGACGATTGCTTAGCTGAAACCATTGGAGTTGCTACTGCGTCTTTCGGCTTAACTTGTACACGAATAATACCTACAAAGTTTCTTGTAGGATCTGTATCACGAATTATTACAACACCTGTTCCGTACTTACCGTTTTTGTTTGGAACAATTGTATTGCCGTTCTTAATTGTAAACAAAGTCTCGTCAAATGAAGAAATTTCAATATCCTTAGCATTTGAATATGAAGAACTCTTGTCTGTGATAAGGTTAAATCCGAAGATTTGTTCACCGATTAGCTTTGATGTGTCTATAACAAGCTGTTCATCTTCAGCGATTGCATGACTGCCTGTCAAGCTTCTCGGCATTTCAGAGTTTTCGTATTTGCGTACAGCAGTACCTGTCGCACTCTTCTGTACTTCTGCATATTGAACATCAAAGTTCATTGTCGGAGGGTATCCGACACTTACCGGAATTGACGAATTTTCATTCTTTGAGTTACCAAGTTGTCCGTATCCATTGTAACCCCATGCCCACACGGTTCCGTCTGTTCGCACGGCTGCACCGAAGTAACCGTTTTGCGAACCTACTACTTGTACAACATCCTTCAAGTTTTGTACATCTCTGAGTTCGGTATTGGTAGAATCGGTCTTACCGTTACCAAGCTGTCCATAGTTGTTATAGCCCAAGCTTGATACTGTTCCGTCTTCTTTTAGGATATATGTAAACTGTCCGTTACTTGTTCCTCCAATAGCTATTTGTACGGCTGTT